>PJUE01000112.1_pt1 | contig 110173 bp, 117 predicted proteins | sample 1512171 | NCBI WGS metagenome assembly PJUE01 (sample SAMN08177674, study PRJNA422409) | Feces metagenome, whole genome shotgun sequencing project. | isolation source: Chicken feces (3) enriched on wood chips: alkali lignin treatment | host: Gallus gallus | place: USA: Madison | collected 2015-01-15
AAGGACATTCCGTCGGGCCCGTTCTACGGCTTCAACCGCCCGGGCGCGAAGGTCTCGCAGGGCCTGATCGATGCCTGGTGGGCGCAGGGCATGCAGGGCGGCCACAAGAACACCTACGACTCGATCGCCGCGTTCTCGGCTACCGATTTCCGTGCGGATCTGAAGAAGTTCGACGTGCCGACCCTGGTCATCCACGGCGATGATGATCAGATCGTGCCCATCGACATCTCCGGCCGTCAGTCGGCCAAGCTCATCAAGGGCGCGAAGCTGATCGTGTACCCGGGTGCGCCGCACGGCCTGACCGATACGCACAAGGACAAGGTCAACCAGGATCTGCTGGCCTTCCTGCAGGAGAGGTAAGCAACAGGAGCCCCGGCCGATGCCGGGGCTCTTTTTGTTGCAGGCGGCGCGTTACTTCGCGGACGCCTCGTCCGCTGACGCATCGGTCGGGTCGTGCGCCACATCGTCATGGCGACGCTCCTTCTCCAGCTGCGCCCTTACGTCCTTCGCCTGGCTGGCACGCACGGCCGAGGCGTGGTTGCCGAACTCCTGTCGCACGAACGTCGCCAGCTGCGCGATCTCTTCATCGCTGAGGCGGTCGGCAAACCCCGGCATGCCCAGGTTCGACGGACGCTTGGCGGTGGAGGGCAGGGCGCTGCCGTGCAGCAACAGGCGCACCAGGCTGACCGGATCATCCGCCAGCACCGTCGGGTTGCCTGCTATTGCCGGGAACACCTGTGCATAGCCCTTGGCATCGGTACGGTGGCAGGCCGCGCAGTTGTCGGCATACAGCTCGGCGCCGCGGCTTTCATTGATGCCGGCCTGCAGCTTGCGTGCAGTGGCATCGTCAGCCGTGTACGTCGAGGGGTCATGCGGACTGGCCGGCAGGCTCTTCAGGTACACCGCCATGGCCTGCAGATCGGCCTCGGTCAGGTGCTGGGTGCTGTGCATCACCACATCGGCCATCGGCGTGCCCACCACCGCGCTGTGCGCATTGCGCGCAGTGCGCAGGGTGTCCACGATGTCGCCGGTGCTCCACCGGCCGAGGCCATCGGCCGCATTGCCGCGCAGGTTCACCGCATTCCAGCCATCGATGATCTGGCCGCCGGCCAGGTACGCGCTGCTGGTCTCATCCAGCGCCTGCTCCTGCAGTGCAAACCCGCGTGGGGTGTGGCAGCTGCCGCAGTGGCCCAGCCCCTGCACCAGATAGGCACCACGGGCCAGTTCGGCACTGGCATAACGGCTGGGATCAAACGCCACCGCATCCGCCTCAGGCGCGAAGGTCTTGCGCCAGATGGCCAGCGGCCAGCGCATCGACAACGGCCAGGGAATGTCCGCCGCGCGGTTGGCCTCCTTCACCGGAGCGATGTCGCCATGCAGGAAGTAGGCATGCAGTGCACGTACGTCGTCGTCGCTCACCCGGGCGTAGGAGGGGTAGGGCATGGCCGGGTACAGCGTGCGTCCATCGGGGGTGATGCCATGGCGCAGGGCGCGGTCAAAGTCATCCAGCGAATAGCCGCCAATGCCGGTCTCTTTGTCCGGGGTGATGTTGGTGCTGTAGATGTTGCCCAGCGGCGAGGCCACGGCCAGGCCGCCTGCGAAGGGCTGGCCGCCCGGCCGGGTGTGGCAGGCGGTGCAGTCGCCGGCGGCGGCCAGGTAGCGGCCGCGCTCGATCAGCGCGGCATCGGGCGCCGGGCCCTGGGCCAGCACGCGGGTGCGGGTGGGAAGGAAGGCGTAGGCCAGTGCCAGCAGCAGCACGATCAGGGCCAGCGCCACGCACCACAGGAGAAGCTTCTTCATCGGCGTCTCCTCAGGCCTGTACCAGCGGGCCCGGATCGGGCAGGTACTTTTCGCGGATGGCCGTGGCCGCCCAGTACGCCAGTCCACCTACCAGGCCGGTCGGGTTGTAGCCGTTGTTCTGCGGGAAGGCGTTGGCACCGATCACGAACACGTTGGGCACATCCCAGCTCTGCAGGTAGCGGTTCAGCGCCGAGGTCTTCGGGTTGTCACCCATGATCGCGCCGCCGCAGGTGTGCGTGCTCTGGTACTTGGTGATGTTGTAGTGCTCGCCATCCTTCTTGGCATCGCCGCTCATGGAAAGCGGATTGAGCACACGACTCATCTCCATCGCCTTGCCGACGAAGAACTGCGAGGCCTTGATCTCGTTGGGGTGCCAATCGAAGGTCATGCGCAGCAGCGGCCGCCCGAAGCTGTCCTTGTAGGTCGGGTCCAGGCTGAGATAGTGCTGGCGATAGGCCATGCACGCGCCCTGCACCTCGTAATAGAAGTTGTGGCGGAAGTTGTCCGCCGCCGCCTTCTTCCACGCCGCCCCCCAGCTGGGGGTGCCACTGGGCACGTTGATGCCGCGCACCGGGCCTGCACCCGGCTGCCGCGCCCACACCAGGCCACCGCCGACGAAGCCCGCCTTGGCGTTGTCCAGCTGGTTGCCGTTGAGGTCGTCCATGGTGGTGCCGGCACCACCGATGCCGATGAAACCATTGGCCTGCACGTCCTTGTCGAAGAACAGCACCACCCGGTTGAGGTTCTGGTAGGAGTAGTTGCGGCCCACCGTGCCGGTGTTCGATTCCGGGTCGTACGGCGTGCCGATGCCGGACAGCAGCATCAGGTGCACGTTGTACAGCTGGAAGGCGCACAGCAGCACCAGATCGGCCGGCTGCTGCACTTCACGGCCCTGCGCATCCAGGTAGGTCACCCCGGTGGCCTTGTTGCCGGTGCTGTCCAGGTCCACCTTCAATACCTGCGAATGTGTGCGCAGCTCGAACTTCGGGCGCTGGCGCAGCACCGGCAGGATGCAGGCATTGGGGCTGGCCTTGGAATAGTTCAGGCAGCCATAGTCGCTGCAGAAGCCGCACGCATTGCACGGGCCCAGCTGGCAGCCATAGGGGTTCACATAGGGGCCCGATGCGTTGGACGCGGGAATGGGGTAGGGATGCCAGCCCATTTCCTTCGCGGCCTTGTAGAACAGCTCGCCGCCCAGGTAATTCGGGTTGGGGCCCAGCGGGTACTCAGCCGAGCGCGAACCCTCGAACGGGTTGCCGCCAGCCTGCACCACCCCGTTGATGACACCGGCTTTGCCGGACGTGCCGCAGACCAGCTCGAACATGTGCAGGTGCGGTTCCAGTTCGGCATAGGTCACCGGGAAATCCTGGATGGTCATGTCGGCCGGAATGAATCCCTTGCCGTAGCGCTCTTCCACGTTCGTGCGCAGCTTCATGTCTTCCGGCAACGGCCGGAAGTGCGCACCCGACCAATGGCTGCCCGCACCACCCACGCCGGTACCGGGCTTGAACGAGCCCATCTGCCGGTAGGGCACGGCCGTATCGGCCGGTGTGTGGCGGATGGTCACCGTTTCCTGCGAAAGGCTCTGCAGATAACGGCGGTGCACCGAACCTTCCAGCTCGTCCACCACATTCGGGTAGGCGAAATCAGGCTGGGTATCGCGGTCGCCGCCGCGCTCCAGTGCAACCACATGCAGGCCGGCGTCGGTCAGTTCCTTGGCCAGGATCGCCCCGGTCCAGCCCATGCCAACAATGACGGCATCCACTTTGGGTTTTGTGATGGCCATGCGCTCAGCCCCTCCGCCCAGCCAGATCGACCGGCGGCAGCGGGTACGCCTTGTCGCGCACGCCAATCCAGTCCAGGTAATCGGCACGCATGCCGGGGTAGCCGATCATCTTCCACGCGGCCATGCCCTTGTTGGCACCGTACTTGGGGTCGGCGAAGTAACCGTTCTTCACCTCACCCAGCAGGTTGGAAAAGAACAGCTTGCTGGAAATCCCCTCCAGTTCCAGCTTGCCGCCCTCGGCGGCCTTCAGCAGGGTTTCCTGCTGCGCGTGGTCCAGCTGGGCGAAGGTCTTGCCCTGGAACTGCGTGCGGCACTGCGCATCAAAGGCGCCGATGCCCACGCGCAGGATATCGCGCAAGGCAAGCTTGCCCTGGTAACCGAACTCGCTCGGCGCCTCCAGGAACGGACCCTGCATGTACCAGATATCGCCTGCCGCGTACGGCGTCTGCATGTGCCGGTCGAGGAACTCGGGCACGCCGGATTCAACAGCGCCAGGCCCGGTGTCATCGGCCGGAATCAGCCGGTCGCAGGCCGCCTGGATGAAGGCCCATTCGGCGGCATTGAAGAACTGTGGGACGTAGTCCACGGCGGCCGGCGTGGCACCGTGGTCTGCAGCGGGTGCGGCAGCGGGGCCGCAGCCGGGCAGGGCGGCGGCTACCGGAATCAGTGTGAGGCCCTGGAAAAAGCGGCGGCGGGTCAGCGCCGGGGCGCCCTGGTCTGGTCCATCGGTCATGGGTCTGGCTACCTGAAGGGTGGCTATGGCACAGCATGGCGCGCGTCCCGTCGCGGCAGTGTGCGTAATGAAGTCATTGCGGCCCGCATCCCCAGCGGGCACGACACGCCACATTGTGTGGATGTACGACTGTTTCCGGAATGGCAATATAGGAAAGGCACTCTTGCCGAATGCGAAACCGCCACCGTGATCGAGGACCTCAACGAGCTGCGCACCTTCGACCGCATCGTGCACGGCGGCAGCCTCTCGGCAGCGGCACGCGAGCTGGGCATCTCCTTGGCGGTGGTCAGCAAGCGGCTGTCCGCGCTTGAACGCCGCCTGCAGGTACGCCTGCTCAACCGCAGCACCCGGAAGGCCTCGCTCACCGATGAAGGCCGGCTCTTCCTGCAGCACTGCCGGCATGTGCTGGACGCGGTGGAGGCCGCCGAAGCCGCATTGGAACAACGCCAGGACGTCGTGGCCGGGGTGCTCACGCTCACCGCGCCCAATGGATTCGGCCGCCGCCACGTCGTGCCGGCCGTGCGCAGCTTCCAGCAGGCCCACCCCGGCGTGCGTGTGCACCTGAGCCTGCGCGATGAGATCGTGGACGTGGTGGGCGAGGGCATCGAACTGGCGCTGCGCTATGGCACCCTCGATGATTCCCGCCTGGTGGCACGCGAGCTGGCCCCCAACCGTCGCGTGCTCTGCGCATCACCGGATTATCTTCGCGAGCGTGGCGTGCCACGCAGCCTGGCCGATCTGCAGCAGCACGACTGCATTGCCAGTGGCAGCCCACCGGTCAGCCACTGGCGGTTTGCCCAAGGCGACGGCACGGTGTCGGTGCCACTGGCCGCCACCACGCTGTGCGATGACGGCGAAGCGGCGCAGCAGTTGGCGGTGCAGGGCGCAGGCATTGCCCGCAAGTCCATCTGGGATGTGGCCGAAGATCTGCATGCCGGCCGTCTTGTGGAAGTGTTGGCTGACCATGTGCTGGCCACCTCGCCATTGAGCGCCGTGCATGGCCCCGGAAAGCAGCTGGCACCGCGGGTGCGCGTGTTCCTGGAACATCTGCTGCGGCACCTGCAGGGCACGGTGGCGTGGGGCTATGCGGTGGCGGGGCCGACCATGCACCCATGACGTGGCACGCATCAACGTCAGAGGCGCGCCACTAGCCGAGGCCGCGTCAGTCCTGCCCGGTCACCCGCAGCGCCTCGATGACCAGGGCAAACGCAGGCGAGTGCTGCTTCCTGCTGGGGTAGTAAAGGTGGTAGCCGGAAAAGGGCGGGCACCAGTCCTGCAGCGTACGCACCAGCTGCCCCTGTTCCAGGTAGGGCGCGAACTCCTCCTCCGGCAGGAAGGCGATGCCCAGCCCTTCCAGCGCGGCCAGCACGATGTGCGGTGAACTGTTGAAGGTGGCTTGCCCGTCCACTCGTACGTTCACCTGCCTCCCGCGTCGCTCGAATTCCCATACGTACAGGCCGCCCGTGGTGGGGAAGCGCATGTTGATGCAGTTGTGCGCGGTCAGGTCGGCAGGGACCTTTGGTGCAGGGTGCCGGTTGAAGTAGCCCGGCGTGGCCACTGCGGCCATGCGCAGCCTGGGGCCGATCGGCAGCGCGACCATGTCGCCATCGATGCTCTCGCCCAGGCGCACCCCTGCGTCGAAGCGGTCGGCCACGATGTCGCGCAGACCGTAGTTCACGTCGAACTCGATGTTCACGTCTGGGTAGCGCTGCATCAGCGGCAGCAGGCGTGGCAGCAGAACCGTGCGCAGTACGTGGTCGCCGCAGGTAAGCCGTACCGTGCCGGCCGGCTTGTCGCGCAACTCCGTCAACGCGTCCAGTTCGGCCTCGATCTCATCGAAGCGATTGCCGATGGCCTCCAGCAGGCGCTCGCCCGCCGGCGTGGCGGACACGCTGCGCGTGGTGCGGGTGAGCAGGCGGATCTGCAGGCGCTCTTCCAGCGCCTTGATGGCCTGGCTGAGCGCCGATTGGGAAACGCCCAGCACGGCCCCCGCACGGGTGAAGCTGCCCTCGCGGGCAACCGTCACGAAGGCAAGAAGATCATTGAGGTTGCGTCTGGCCATGGGCGCAGTGTGACACGACCCATTGATTAGCTTTGCTAATAGACCCTAAAAGGTTCCATTGGCTAATCAAGCCAATGTCAGCCCGGCAGAATGGCCCGACCTCCCCTTCCCGGATCACTCGGCCATGACCCTCTCCGTCAAAGCCTACGGCGCCCACGCCGGCGATCGCCCCCTCGAAGCCATCGACATCACGCGCCGGTCGCCGGGTGAGGACGATGTGCAGATTGCCATCGCCTACTGCGGCATCTGCCACTCGGATCTGCACCAGGCGCGCGCGGAGTGGGCCGGCACCCTGTTTCCCTGCGTGCCCGGCCACGAGATCGTTGGCCGCGTGGTCGCGGTCGGCGCCGAGGTGCAGGGCTTCACGCCGGGGGATCTTGTGGGCGTGGGCTGCATCGTCGATAGCTGCCGCCATTGCCAAGACTGCGGCGATGGCCTCGAAAACTACTGCGACGGCATGGTCGGCACCTACAACGGCGCCACCCGCGACGCACCGGGCCATACCCTCGGCGGCTACTCCGAACAGATCGTCGTGCACCAGCGCTACGTGCTGCGGGTGCGCCACCCGGAAGACCAACTCGCCGCAGTTGCACCGTTGCTGTGCGCCGGTATCACCACCTGGTCGCCCCTGAAGCACTGGAATGCCGGTTCCGGCAGCAAGGTAGGCATCGTGGGCATCGGCGGCCTGGGCCACATGGGGGTGAAGCTGGCCCACGCGCTGGGCGCACACGTCGTCGCCTTCACCACGTCGGAAAGCAAGCGCGAGGCAGCGTTGGCGCTGGGTGCCGATGAGGTAGTGGTGTCGCGTTCGCAGAAAGAGATGGCGGCGCACACCGCGTCGTTCGATCTGATCATCAACACCGTGGCCGCACCGCACGACCTCGACGCCTTCCTGGTGCTGCTCAACCGCGATGGCGGCATGGTGCTGGTGGGCGCGCCGGCAACGCCACACCCGTCACCGGCCGTGTTCAACCTGATCATGAAGCGCCGCACGCTGGCCGGCTCGATGATCGGCGGCATCGCCGAAACCCAGGAAATGCTTGATTTCTGCGCCGCGCACAACGTGGTGGCCGACATCGAACTGATCCGCGCCGATGAGATCAACGCCGCCTATGAACGCATGCTCAAGGGCGATGTGAAGTACCGCTTCGTGATGGATACCACCACGCTTTCTGCCTGAAAGGACCCGACCATGAAGAACATCCTCCTGCTGGCCGGCCTGCTGGCCGGCTCCATCACCGCCTCCGCGCAGGATCTCAGCCACGGCGCCGACAACTTCTATCGCAGCGAAAGGGTTAACGTGCATATGGTGACCTTCCGCAACCAGTACCAGATGAAGGTGGCGGGCAATCTCTTCCTGCCCAAGCACCGCACGCCGGGCACGAAGTACCCGGCCATTGTGGTCGGCCACCCCATGGGCGCGGTGAAGGAACAAAGCTCCAATCTGTATGCACAGAAGCTGGCCGAGCAAGGCTTCATCACCCTAGCCATCGATCTTTCCTTCTGGGGGGAGAGCGAGGGGATGCCCGGCCATCTGGTCGCACCGGAAATCTACGCCGATGACATCAGTGCTGCCGTCGACTTCCTTGGTACGCAGTCGCTTGTGGATGCCAACCGCATCGGCGCACTGGGCATCTGCGGCAGTGGCAGCTTCGTCATCAGCGCCGCCAAGATCGATCCCCGCATCAAGGCCATCGCCACCGTCAGCATGTACGACATGGGCGCCGCCGCACGCAACGGCCTGAACGCATCGCAGAGCCTGGCCCAGCGCAAAGCGATGATCCAGGCGGCCATCGCGCAGCGGCAGGCGGAATTCAGCGGCGCCGCACCGCGCTACGTGCCCGGCACCGTGACCGAGATCAGTGCGGACACGCCGGACGTGCAGCGCGAATTCTTTGATTTCTACCGCACCCCGCGCGGCGCCTATGCTCCGCCGGGACAGTCGGTGGACCAGACCACCATGCCGCTGTTCAGCAGCTTGGTGAAGTTCCTCAACTTCTATCCCTTCAGCGACATCGAGACCATCGCACCGCGCCCGATGCTGTTCATCAGCGGTGACCAGGCCCATTCGCGCGAGTTCAGCGAGGATGCCTACCGGCGTGCCGGCGAACCGAAGGAACTGTACTGGGTGAAGGGGGCAGGGCACGTCGATCTCTACGACCGCACGCAGCTCATTCCCTTTGCCAAGCTCACCGGTTTCTTCCAGAAGGGGTTGGCGACGCCGTGATGACCGAGGCCCAGCCCGCGCCCGAGCGCGCGCATTGGGGCGGCGTGTTTGCGATGACACTGTGCGTGTTCGCCCTGATCGCCTCCGAGTTCATGCCGGTCAGCCTGCTCACACCACTGGCCACCGACCTGCGGGTGAGCGAGGGCCTGGCGGGCTACGGCATCGCCATCTCCGGCGCATTCGCCGTACTCACCAGCCTGTCCATCGCACGCCTTGCCGGGCGGCTGGACCGCAGAACGGTCCTGCTGGTGTTGACCGCGCTGATGGCCGCTTCGGGCGTGGTCGTGGCCACCGCCGCCAGCTACCCGGTTTACATGGCCGGGCGCGCGCTCATTGGTGTGGTGGTCGGTGGGTTCTGGTCGCTGTCGGCCGCCACCGCCATGCGCTTGGTGCCGGGGGCACAGGTCGCTCGCGCCCTGGCCATCTTCAATGGCGGCAATGCGCTGGCCACCGTGGTCGCCGCGCCGCTGGGCAGCTATCTGGGTGGCATCATCGGTTGGCGGGGCGCATTCCTGTGCCTGCTTCCGGTGGCCGCCATCGCGTTCGCCTGGCAGTGGGCCAGCCTGCCGCGCATGCCGCCGCGCAGCGTCACCGCGCCACGCACGGTGCTGGCCCTGCTGCAGCGGCGGCCGGTGCGCTGGGGCATGGCCGCCTGTGGCGCGTTCTTCATGGGCCAGTTCGCGCTGTTCACTTATGTACGGCCGTTCCTTGAAACGGTCACCCACGCAGGCGCCACCACGCTTTCGATGGTGCTGCTGGCCATCGGCGTATCCGGCTTCATCGGCACGGTCCTGGTGGGCCGTGCGCTGGCGAGCGGGCTGTTCCGCACACTGGTGGGCATCCCCCTGCTGATGGCGGCCATCGCGGTGCTGCTGGTGCCGTTGGGCGCCCAGATCTGGCCAGTCGCCGCGCTGCTTTCCGCATGGGGCCTGCTGGCGACTGCGGCCCCCGTGGGCTGGTGGAGCTGGCTGGCCGACACCTTCAAGGACGATGCCGAGGCCGGCGGCGGCCTGATGGTGGCTGTCGTGCAGTGCTCCATTGCCGTAGGTTCCACCTTGGGTGGCACTCTGTACGACCACGGTGGCCATGGCAGCACTTTTACCGCCAGCGCAGCTGTGCTCGGGGTTGCCGCAGCACTGGCCTGGCGCACGGCAATCGGCCAACGTCGCTCGCCATTTGGCGCGATACGCGCTCACTCCGAGCCCACGTGAGTGCATTCCCAACCACCTTGCACGCGGAGACGTGTGAATGAATTCCCCTTTCCTCATATTTGCCCTCGGCGCCACAACGCTGCCCACCCCGGATGCCGCGCCAGCCTCAGCGCAGTCACAGTCCATCACGCGTGCGGGTGAGCAGGCATCGCAGCCCGGCCCGGACGCGTACTTCACCGGCCGCGTCCGGATCGATCCGGTGTGGCCGGCCGAGGGTGGCATCTCCGCATCTGGCGGTCTGGTCACCTTCGAGCCGGGCGCGCGCTCGGCTTGGCACACCCATCCGGCTGGCCAGCGGTTGCTGGTCACGATCGGGGTAGGGCGGGTGCAGGAATGGGGCAAGCCGATGCAGGTCATCCGCCCTGGTGACGTGGTGTGGTGCCCGCCGGGCGTGAAGCACTGGCACGGCGCCGCCCCCGGCACGGCCATGACCCACCTGGCTGTGACCGGCGCGATCGACGGCCGCAACGTGGAGTGGATGGAAAAGGTGGACGATGAACAGTACAACGCCCGCTAGGGCAACCTCTTGGCTGCTGGCGGCCACCCTCATCCTGGCGGGGCTGCCCGCCACGAACGCGCGGGAACCATTGCCCATGAACACGCACGCTGCCGACCAAGCGCCGCCCCTCTCGTCGTTGAGCCCACGGCAGCAGGCGCTGGTGGCGATCGCCGCGTTTGCGGCGTCAGGCAACCTCGAGCGCCTGAAACCTGCACTGCATGCTGGTCTGGATGCAGGCCTCAGCATCAGCGACGCACGCGAGGTATTGCTTCAGCTCTACGCATACGCCGGCTTTCCCCGCAGCCTCAACGCGCTGGGCCAGTTGCTGGAGGTCGTGGAGGCCCGCAAGGCGCAAGGCGTGCAGGACGCCCCCGGCCGGCAGCCCAGCAAGACCGCTACCCACGGCCAGGCATTGCTGAAGGCAGGCACAGACAACCAGACGACGCTGGCCGGTGCCCCGGTAGCGGGCCCGCTGTTCGAGTTTGTCCCTGAAGCCAACACCTACCTGCGCACACACCTGTTTGGCGACATCTTCGAGCGCGACAACCTCGACTGGCGGAGCCGCGAAATCGCAACACTCAGCATGCTGTCCATGATCGATGGCACGGACGCGCAGCTGTCCGCGCACATTGCCATGAGCATGAACATCGGCGTGGGGCAGGGCGCGTTGGCCCAGCTTGCGGACATCCTGCATACGCGGGTGGATGCGCTGCCCGCCGAACGGGTCCGGCAGGCCCTGCAACGCCGGATGCAGCCCTGAAGCAAGCGTCGCAAGGTGTGAGATAGGCATCCGTATGCTTTCGGTCATGCCTGCTTCCTCCGCACATCAAGGCCTCCGCACCGCCCCCATCGTCTCCGGCTGGGTACAGACCGGTGAGCGCTGGGCACTGTGGTGGAACGCGCTCGAAGTGGCTTCCGTAGCCCCCGATGGGCGGCCGGGCGTTCGCCTGTGGATGCAGGGCCCGAAGCTGTGGCAGACCAGGATCGTACGCGCCGCCAGCATCGCCCAGGGAAAACGCTTTGCCGAGCGCTGGTGCGCAGCGCGGTTGTATCCGGGCGTGCCGCTGCGCGAGGCGGTGGCACGGTTGGTCGACGCCACGCCGCGTGACCGCCCCTCGTCATCGGCCGCGCCGCTCCCCGCCACCGAACGGCAGCAGGTGCGGCGCCTGGCCGAAGCGGGCGACCGCGATATCGCCCGCATCAAACAGGCACTGGATGCACGACGGTCGCCGCCAGCGCACTGAGTTCATGCAACCCAGCGCAGCCCGTGCATGGGCAGGGGCTGCGCCAGCACACGTCACTTCGGCATCAATACGGTGTCCACCACGTGCACCACACCGTTGGATTGCATGACATCGGCGGTCGTTACCGCCGCCTTGCCGCCCTTGGCATCAATCACCCAGACCTTGCCGTCCTGCAGCTTCACCGTCAGCTGCTCGCCTTCAACGGTCTTCAGCATGCTGCTGCCGCCGTGGCTGCGCGCGGCCGCCGTCAACTGGGTGGAGGTGTAGGTGCCCGATACCACGTGGTAGGTCAGCAGTTTGGTCAGCTTGGCCTTGTTCTCCGGCTTCAGCAGGGTATCGACGGTGCCTGCCGGCAGCTTCCCGAAAGCATCGTTGGTGGGCGCGAACACGGTGAACGGCCCTTTCCCGCTCAGGGTATCCACCAGGCCGGCGGCCTTCACCGCCGCCACCAGGGTGCTCAGGTTACTGGCGGCGGAGGCATTTTCCACAATGGTTTTGTTGGCATGCATCGGCGCACCACCCACCATCGGGTTGTCGGCGGCAAATGCGGCGGCGGGCAGGGCACAGGCAACCGCAATACCGGCCGCCATGGCAAGACGCTGGATCTGGCTACGCATGTTCGTTTCCTCGTTGGGTGAGACCATCCGGTCTCTTCATGAATGCAGGGGTGCCTGCGGCCAGCGCGCCAGACATCGACAGCAGCGCGTTGTGCCTACCTCTACGAGTCCGGCGGGGCTGCTGGATGCAGCGGAATCCAGTGGTCTTTTGAACCGTTCAACGTCGTTGAAGACGCGTGACGAAAGACGGGCACTGTCGGCGCGGCGCGCGCCAGAAAATCGACACTATTTGGCCAATGCATCGCCTTTGCTACCCTTGGTGGGGGCCGCGACCACGCGCGTCCCGGATGCCCCAAGGATGCTTCGCTGGATGCCAAACAGAGCACGCAAATGGCAGGGCCTGCCGAAGTTCCAGGAAGCCCCGCGCCGCAGGAAGATCGGTACGATCCTGAAGTTGGCGGGTGTTTCCTGCGTCCTTCTGGGCCTGGCCTGGACGCTGTGCTACCTGTATTTCGATCGCGCAGAGCTGGCCGCGCCCTTCGCCGGGGTAATGGCAGTGGGTGTGCTGGCCATCCTCAGCAGCCGCCGCGCCGATGGCACCTCCCTGCTGATCGTGGCCCATGGCGTGTTTCTTTCCGTGGTGGGGGTCGCGATCATCGATGCGCCCATTGCCTGGGTGCCACGCTCGGGCCATATGTTCCTGCTGCCGCTGGCGGCAGGGGCGGCCTTCACCTTCGACGCACGCGAACGCTACGGGTCGCTGGTGTTCCCGCTGGCCTGCCTGGCAACGTTCGCTGCGTTCGCCATCGGCGCGCTGGATTTCCTCGCGCCCGGCACATCGCCGCCGCTGGAAGTGCGCGTGTGGGGTGCCCGCTCGAATACGATCCTGGCGATGACATTACTGGCGGTGATATTCGCCATCTACCGCGTTGATATCGGCAACCGGCTGCGGCTGGAGCGTGAGCTGGTGCGGGCCGTGCGCAATGGCGAGATCGAGGCGCACTACCAGCCGCAGGTGCGCGGCAACGGCGTGGTGACCGGGGTGGAAGCGCTGGTGCGCTGGCGCCGCCCCAGTGGCCAGCTGCTGCCGCCGGGCGCCTTCATTGCCCAGGCGGAAGAGAGCGGGGCGATCCGTGACATCGGCCTTGAGGTGCTGCGGCAGGCCTGCGATCTGCTGGTGCAGTGGGCGGGCCAGCCGGCCACGCGTGACCTGCGTGTGGCCGTCAACATCAGCCCCATCCAGTTGCTGGACCCCGGATTCGTGGCCGCGGTCAGCGCCGTCATCCGCGAAGCAGGCGTCAACCCTGCGCTGATCGAGCTGGAGCTGACCGAGTCGGCGCTGTCGGCGGAGACTGCCGAGACCATCGAGAAGATGGAAGCACTGGAACAGTTTGGCGTTACCTGGGCGCTGGATGACTTCGGGACCGGTTTCTCAGGGCTGTCCACCCTGCGCACCCTGCCGGTTCGCAAGTTGAAGATCGACCGGAATTTCGTTGTGGAAGCCACCACCCAGGAACGCGCGCAGCACCTGCTGGGCAAGATCGTGGAAATCTCCCAGGTGATGGGCATGAGCGCGCTGGCCGAGGGTGTTGAAACCACGGCGCAGCGCGACCTGCTGGTGGGGCTGGGCTGCGATCACTTCCAGGGGTACCTGTTTGCCCGGCCCATGCCAAAGGCAGAACTTGCCACCTGGCTGCAGCGGCATTGCCTGCTGGCCGCAGCCGGGTAGCGTCGAGCTTGCTCGACGGCCGTAACACCTGGCGCCGCGCGGCGCCCTCGTACGACGAACAATCCATTTCGCCAGTAAATCAAAGGATCTGATTTCATGACAGTCATCGCGTACTTTGGCCTCGATACGTATCCGTTCATTGTCACTGACATGTTGTTGAGCAGGGCGTCCAACGCCGGTGATGCCAACAGCATTCGCCTCCCGACTACAGGAAGCCTCGCGGACCTTGAAGAGCGGGCTGGCACGAGGTTGCCGTTTGTGGCCACCCGTATGGTGCGCAAGGCTTACAGCGTGCACGGCAAAGCCTTCGTGGCCTGGGCAGGCCCGGTTTCTGCCGGCGTAGCCATGCACGGCGAACTGCATGGCCTTATTGCGGACGACACTCCGATGGAAGATGCCGTTGACACGGCATACTTCAAACTTTCTGAGGAGGACAGATCCAGCACCAGCCTGATCGTCGCTTATACCGACACTACGCCATCCGGCGCACCTTTCCTCAGGGTCACTCACCGCAACTGCCATAGCTTCAATTCCGAACGCTTTGGATCATGCGTCTTTGGCGGCAGTGGCGCGAGTGTACTCAGCACATGGACGCAGGAGCGGGAGTCGTCGCTCCTCAATACCTCCAATCCAGACGATCTGGAATTTCTGCCGGACTCCATCTGCCAGAAACTGGTATTTGATGAGACGCTGCTCAGCGAACGGGTAGCCGGGCCGTTCAGCGCACTGCTGGCCGAGGGTTGCGGGGGCTTCTACGAATCAATGCGGCTCCGGCCACCCACTGCGGACGAACCCGCCGTTGAGTTGGCGCCCCGCGCGGTCTGCCACATACACGTGAAGGTGGACGACACCGGCTGCCAGATCACGCAGATGACGCTTTATTACACAGATGATCCGCAGCACGGCATCTGCACGCAGGGCGTTGTGCAACTAGCTTCACTGCAGCTGCTGCCGCATCAATTGGATGAACTCACCCCATCGCAGGATGGGCGATTGCTGATCGAGTACGAAGCAGTTGATGAGATTACGTGTCTGCCATTCAACACCGGCACATCGCCGGCAGTGCATGCAGATGCACGCTTGCTGCCCAGCGATCCGCGCTGGCAGAAACGAATTGAAGGCTTGAAGGTCGAGACCGTGATGCGCACGATATTCGAAGAAAACGTCATCATTCCACGCGAAGCAGTCAATCACTTGAGTGATGAATCGCAGCACGCCGCCATCGAAGAGCCAAGCTTGCGCTGCATCAATGCGATATCAATCGATGAAGCATCCAGCCCGATTATTGGCTTCCTCAATCGTGGCAGTCACTTCTACGTTTGCCTTGACAGCGAATGGCTACAGCAGGGTCTTGAGTCGTTCCGGAATGCCGATGCACGGACACCTCTGATCGTTGACGAACGGGAGGGATTCAAGGTCCTGAGCTGACCTCGACCCCATGAACGATCCCGCCGCACCAATTGCAACCGCCACCGATTGGAAGACGCAGCCGTTGCCAGAGCGTCACGTCACCTTGGCGCTGGATTTCACCCTTGATGCCACCGAAGCTGCATGTGCGAGACGGGGACTCATCCCACTGGAAATGGAGGACAAATGGTTCCTCTACTACGCCGGGGACACCCTCTATCTGCATCGCAGCTGGACCGGGGCCTGTATCGCCCAGGTGCATTTCGTATCGGAAGGGGAGGGGCTGCGTGCAATCCGCGCAGACGTGAATCGCGATACCGATCAGTACACCAACAGCGATGATGAAGCAGACATCGAATTCATCGAGCGGATGGTGCGCGGCCTGGGGGCATCCCAACGCTACCTGGCCGAACGCTGGGCATGGAGAGCATCGTAGCGTCGAGCTTGCTCGACTGCTCCACGCCTTGAATCGAAATTCATGTTGACCGGCAACAGAGCAAGAAAGGACTCCACGTGAGCAACAAAAGTCATGCGATCGTCCAGTTCATCGCCAATCTCGCCCCGCTGTACTCTGGCGAGCGCCATTCTGCAGGCTGGTGCGCCCGCAGCTTGCATGACGGCACACTCATCCTGCCTTTTGGGGTGGACGACGACCCAAATGATGATGGTTGGGTAAGAGTGCACTGGCAGGGCGATGCACTGAGGCAATCTGAAGTCTTTGGCGACCACGTCGCAACACTTGCGCTGGAGCGTTACGTGCGGCTGCATGGCGTAGGCGCGAGCGAAGCCGCTATCGCGGCCGAACTGGGTTTCATGGCGCGGCACTTCAGATTCAAAACCGGAGCCGACATCTATCTACCCCAGCTTCCAGAGTGCGAGCACCCTGCCGCGCGCTTTGCAAAGCAGATGGGGCAGGGCGTTCTGGTCAATTTGATGAGCAGGGTGGCAGGCATCTGACCGTAGCGTCGAGCTTGCTGGACGGAGATCCCCCGTAGCAGCGAGACACCTGACAACCCGACCGACGCTACGCGTCCGGCTTCCCCGCAAATGCCGCGTCGCTGCTCAGCAGTTGGCCCGGAGGCCGCCGACGCGCCTCGGCCACAAGACGATGGAACGCATAGATGGCGATCGTCCCGCGAACACTTACAAGCGTCATCACCGCGGACAGGAACAGCGCAGGCACCGACACATCGCCCATCGCCGCCCTCAGAAACGCCCTCAGCAACCCGATCACACTGATTATCAGCGTGCCCACGGCCACCAGCGGAATGCGTTTGTAGATGCCAGTCGCCAAGGGAACATACATGCAGGTAGTCAGCCCCAGGCCCACAGCAAGGAAGGTTCCATGGCGCTGGATGGCAAACAGCAGCACCAGGGCTGCAGCAAGCGAGATGACGCTCAGCAGGGCGAGCATCAGCACATGTACTTGATGGGGCGAGTGATGGGACCGGGAATCTCAATGACCCAGCTGTCTGCCGGTCGGCCCGGGAGGGGCTGGGTTGCTCGGTACGGGTCCTGTTCCATGGTGGGCGGCTCCGGTTGAAGGCCGTCGGAGTCCAGCGCTGGCGTGAGGTGCCGGAAATCGGACTTTTCCTACGCTGGGGCCCGGTAGAGTCGAGCTCGCTCGACTCCGCAGACTCCACGCCACTAACATCCCCCAACCCGCAAGGAACGCCACCCGCCATGGGCAACGCAATGGACACGCAGCATCTGGACGACACCCCCACCATGGCCCAGCCAACGGACGAAGGGCTGACGTTTCGCTGGCTGTACGCTCGGGTGCAGGGTCTGGCGGACCACAGCATCTACCCGAAGGCGGGTGCAATCGAGCGCTGGGCCATGCGCATTGGCGTGGCTGCCGCCGGGGTAGGCCTGCTCGCCGCGCTGTTGCTTGATCGATGGGTGCCGGTGAGCGTGCTGTTGCCAGTTGCCATCATCTGCTTGTCGGTGGAAGTAGGTGGCTTTGCCCTCAACGCTGCGCTGGCGGGAATTCGGCAGTATCAGCAGTACCTTCAGCCCAGACTGTCCCACGCGAGGGAGATGGACAGCGAGTTCGCACACTGGGAATCGGTTCTCGCCCGTTTGCGTTGCTTCCCCAAAACCCAGCGCGAAGAACGCCTGCGCTATGCCAAGGCGCTCAGGACCAACATGATCGACCGCATGGGCTTGCTTTACGGCGGAGCGCAGCGGCTGGGACCATTTCCCTTGCTGATCGCGCTCTACCTGCAGTACCGAAGCTGGAAGGACAACGGCTGGGCCGGCGTCTTCGATGTTGGCTTGATAGGCGGCTTTCTGATTCTTTTCATGGTGTTTCTATACGTGATGGCCTGGCTGCTGATCAGCCAGCGCACCCGCATGGATACCTACATCAACCTGCTCGAAGCATCCATGCAGGAAGACCCGGCCAAGTAGAGTCGAGCTTGCTCGACTATTCCCGCCCGCGGCCATCGCTCTCCGAGCCGGGCTCATACTCCAGCCAAATCCGCATCAGGTTGCGAAACCGAACCACATCCGGCGCCAGCGTTTCCGCCTCTGCCGGCACATCAATAACCAACCCAGTCAGTGCGTTCTCCGCCGCCAGCACCACACGGCCCTGAAAGCGGATCTGGAACCACGCTTCCCCCGGCTCACCCCCAACCAGCGTGAACCCCTGATACACCTTGGCAGCCACAAACGCCTGCGCGTGGCTGCGCAGATTCTCGAACTCCCGGGGATGCAGCGCCCTGAATGTCTCGCCGTGTGCAGGCGCAGACAGCCAAAGCGCGATCCCCAGTAGAGTCGAGCTTGCTCGACTACTCCACATCCTGGCCGCCCCCATCAAGCCGAAGGCCGCACCCGTTCATGGATGAAGATCGTCAACGCCAGGCAGGCCATCGCCAGACCCTCCATCACCCGATCGCCCACGTACTGGTCCGGGTCGCCGTTCTGGCGGGCGCGCTCGGCCGCCAGCAGGATCTCGTGCAACACGCGCTGGCCTGCCAACGCGCAGTCGGCATCGGCCAGCGCCATGCGTCGCCCCGGCATCTGGTGGCGTTCGGGCCAGGGCTGGCCATCGGACGCTGCACCGGCACCGATGCTGTGCAGGATGGCGATGAGGCTGTTGGGGTCCAAGGCAAGGCCGGAAGGGGGCGCTTCCTGGATGGGCGTGGGGGCAGGGGAGTAGGGCTTGTTCATGGCGTGGCTCCTAACGTGCAGGCAGAAGCCGCCACCGATAAAGGTGGCGGACGATGCGTGGTTCGAAATCCGGAACACGACTAAGCCCGGGCGGGCGCAAGGCCCCCACGCACCGCCCGCCATAGCCGGCGGACGGATTGCCAGCCGGCATCACGCAGGGTGATGCCGGCTGACAAGCGTAAACAACAGTCGTGTTACCGGGATTTCGAGCCCCGGCCACCCTTTTTCGGTGGCGGGGCTAGGATTACGTCCGGTAGCGCGCTGTGGCTAGGGGTTGGGGTCAAATCCGCCAACTCCCGCGACGCTTTTGGCATTGTCGCATAGGCGGGAATTTGGACGGGAGCCTTGCGGTGCAAGGCTTGGGGCGCGCTTCAGAATCACCTGCAAAGTCCAGCTTCGCGCGGACGGAACGCGGCCCAGAGGAGGGCAGTCGCGACAGCGAATGATCGAGCATCGACTGATCGCTCAACGATCAATCGCTGTACGGCCCCGGTCGGCGCCCGCGCTTTAAGGTATAATAAATCACCCCTTAGAGTCGCAGGCTGCCCATGAAGCAACTCAGCGAGTTCATTGGCGAGTGTGCCGGTAAACCGGTTTCCATGGACAATTTCCCCATTGAGGTGGCCAGGAAACTGCGCCTGCAGCGCATGGCCTTCATGTGGCGCCAGGCGGATCTTGCCAAGCGGGCAGGCGTTTCGGTGCAAACGGTCAAGACGGTCGAGAAGGGGGAGGCCATCTCCTCCTGGAATCTACTGCGCATCCTGCTGGCCTTGGATCAGGGCGCCGATTTCCTGAAGATGCTTGGATCACCCAACTTCCCCAACCTGGAAGCGCACGAGCAGTACATCCAGCTCACAAGCAGCAACGAACCGAGCCTGCCGGGGCGGCGGCGTGTGCGCTCAAAAGTGCCGGCCACCACCAGCGCAGGGGAGCAGAATGCATGAACCTGCCCACCGAGTGGCTCGATGCGCCGATTCACAAAGTGGAGGTCTGGACCGAGCATCTGGGGGCAGCCATTCGCGTGGGTCGCCTCAACTACGAACGCGGCAATGGCGCGGCCTACTTCGAGTGGAGCAGTGAGGCCCAAGCCCAACAGCTGGACCTTTCGCCGTTGCGCCTGCCGGCAGCGGCGGGGGTGTGGGCCAGCAACCGGGCGCACGGGCTGCCGGATGAGTACCGCGGGCTTCCAGGTCTTCTTAACGACGCGCTGCCCGATGGGTGGGGCTGTTACATGATGGATAAGGCGCTGGCCCGTGCAGGCATTCCGCCCGAGCAGATCACCCCGGCAACGCGCCTGGCCTTTCTGGGCGACCGGGCATGGGGCTCGCTTTCCTTCCAGCCCGTGATCGGGACCGACATGGACGCGATCATTCCCCTGGAAACGCTGGGGCAGGAAATGGAAGCCTCCATCGAGGGACACCTTGAGGCGGTGTCGGATGAACTTCTGCAGGCGGGCAGTTCACCCCAGGGTGCGCGCCCCAAGGTCATGGTCGATTGCGATGAGGACTTCCGGCATGCGCGGGTAACGCGAGGCCTGCCGGCCGATGGCTTCCGTTCGTGGATCATCAAGTTTGCTGGCCGCGATGAACCAGAGGATGCTCCTCTTCTGGAACGTGCTTACATGATCAGCGCCCGCAACGCCGGATTGCAGGTGATGGACAGCAGGGCACTGATGATCCGGGGCAAGCATGCGTTTGCCACCGAACGCTTTGATCGCTCGCCCGCAGGGCGAGTGTTCACTCACACGCTGGGTGGACTCATGCACTTCTCCCACCGACGCATCGGTCTGGACTACGGAACCGTTGCACAGGTTATGGATGCCCTGCGTGTGCCCACCGCTGCTTATCAGGAAGCCTATGCGCGTGCCGCGTTCAACGCGGCGATGAGCGTTCGCGATGACCACTCCAAGAATTTCGCCTTCATCAAGGGGCCGAACAACCAGTGGGACATATCCCCGGCATATGACCTGACCTACATGGCTGGCCCGGGCGGCTATCACACGATGACGTTTGCCGATGGGGACGCGCGTGATCCTACGGCGCAGGATCTTCTGAATCTGGCGCCGCATTACCACCTGGCCGAGGCACAGGCGCGGCCGATCATTCGAACCATGGCCAAGGTGGCGCGACAGCTGGTGCCCATGGCGCGCGAGATGGGGGTGAGCCAGGCCACGCTGGACCCGATTGCGGTGCGACTGGACGCCATAAACTCATCGATTGATCCGCGCGGGAATCGACCGAGGGGTGGGTAGGCCAAATTCCGAAAACTGTGGCGCCATGGTGGGAGTGCGAGGAGATCCCACTTCATAGATGATGCCCCCATCCATCACGGCCTGAGCCGCACTGGCGATAAGGGCGCGTTATCGGGGGTGTAGCCAAGGTCCGAATTAGGGCGGTAGCGGACTTTGCGCAATGACCATCCCGGTGTGTCGTTCTGGGCCAATCGATTGCCTTGCTTGGTGCCGCGAAGAGCACGTGCATGCCGAACCGTCTAGTGCAGCATTGTTCGGTGCGCCGGGACGATCCACTGCAAGTGACGGGAGTGAGGGAACCAGTGAACCAATCATGCCGCTGAATGCCAAGGCGCCATTCCCACAGCCAAGACCCAAGGGGCCGATCAGTGCACTGGTCGCCCCCGATGGAATGGCGCAAATTAGCCAATCAGCGCAAACGGCATAGACTATCGGCATTTGGATAGTAGATCTCCGTATGCCGGACCGGAATCCATTTAGATGGCCGCTAGCATCTAGCAATTCCCACCCGCGCCCGTGGCTTACGTCACCGTTCGCCACACACGGCCCTCGTTATCCAATCCCACCGCCGGGTCTCCAGCTCCCAGCGGCGGCTTGATCGCTTCGGCCAGACCACCCAGGGTGTAAGGCTTGCGCAGCACTACGAAGCAATGGTCGGTCTCCCGCGCCAGCAGTTCGCTGTAGCCGCTGGTCAGGACCACATGCAGCCCAGGATAGGTGGCACGTACTGTCCTGGCCAGTTCCAGGCCGGTAATGCCCGGCATTACCACATCCGAAAAGACCACGTCGTAGCGCGCATGGTGCCGCTCCAGGTCGGCCAGAGCCTCTGCGCCGTTGCGCGCCAACTGCACGCCGCAGCCTAGTTCCCGCAGTGCCGAAACCGCGAATGCCGCAACATCCACGTTGTCTTCCACCACCAGCACGTTCAAGCCCTTCGCTTCCTGCAGTGCATGCAGGGACGAACCCTCCACCGAAACGGGCTCCTGGTCGGTCAGCGGCAGGTACAAGACGAACGTGCTGCCTTCGCCTACGGTGCTGGTGACATCCACCTCGCCTTCGGACTGCTTCACGAAGCCGAACACTTGGCTGAGTCCCAAGCCAGTGCCTTCACCCACACCCTTGGTCGTGAAGAACGGATCGAAGACCTTGCTCAAGACGGCCTCTTCGATGCCGCAGCCGTCATCACTCACCGAAACCGCCGCAAACGCGCCCTTCAATGGCGGCGCGAACCGTACCGAAGGCATGGTGTCGACCCGGCGCACGCAGATGCGTACCGTGCCGTTCCTGCCGATTGCATCGCGGGCGTTCACCGCCAGGTTGATCAAGGCCGTGTCCAGCTGCGTCTTGTCCAGCAGCACGTGCAGCGGATCGTCGGGCAGGTCCAGCTGCAGCGCCACCCGGCTGCCGAGCAGGGTGCGGATGATGTCGGCCAGTCCTTCCACCCCCTTGCCCAGATCGAACACTTCCGGTGACAGCGTCTGCCTGCGCGAGAAAGACAGCAGGTGCGAGACCAGGCTGGTCGCCCGGTCCGCTGCCGCGCCGATGGCTTCGATATGCCGATGCTGCCGCTCGTCGCGGGGTTCGCCATAGCGGAGCATGTCCACCGAGCCGGTGATGACCTGCAGAAGATTATTGAAGTCATGCGCCACGCCGCCGGTCAGCTGGCCTATGGCTTCCAGCTTCTGCGATTGCCGCAGCTGCTCGCGTGCCCTCACCAGCTCAGCATGGGCCTGCCTTGCCTCCTCACTGATCGATTCGACCTGCCGCGAATGCTCGTTGCGCTCGGACACGAACTCGGTCTGGTCACTGACCACGCATAGAATGCCGCCCACGCTGCCATCTGCCACGCGGATGGGGGAATACGAGAAGGTCCAGAAGGTCTCGCGACGCGTGCCATCGCGGTCCATGAAGACGCGCAGGTTGCGGAAGCTGCGGTGGGTGCCGGCCATTGCATCGGCGATGGCCCCGCCCAGCTCATCCCACACGTCGTGCCAGACGATCCTCACCGGCGTGGCCATTGCGCCGGCCAGCTTGTTGCCCATCCAGGGCGAGAACGCGTCGTTGAAGTAGAAGAGGTTGTCCGGCCCCCACGAAATCCACAGCGGCTCCGGGCAATCCAGGATCATCGTCAACACCGTGCGCAATTCGTCCGGTGCCGCCTCTGCAAGCCCGCCGTGCGCCCAGTCGCTGTCCTGCAGCAGCCGATAGGCGAGGGAGTCGGGCGAAGACACGGGCAGTTCGCTGCGGGACATGTGAAGACCTGTTGAACACTTCCTCACAGCGTCAATCATGAATGGTACAGGCAGCGTGACGAGTCGTTGGGCGCAGGGCTTGTGATGATGCTGCCACCGTCCGTTCATGTGCCCGCGACATCCGCAAGACGGCCGTGTGACTTCGCGCGACTTACGTTGAAGGCCCGCCTCCACACAGAACTGCGAATGCTCGCTGCCGTGCTGCCGTCACCGCTTTCGAATCTGGCCCGGCAGCGACTGCTGCAGGTCAATGCACTGCCATTGCCTGGCCTGGGCCGCACGCTGGAGCGTTGGCGCGAGCTGGCTGCCCTTGGGCATGAAGACCTGTGTCTGGCGAAGGTGCTTGAAGCCCATCATGACGCCGTGGCGATCCTGCACGAACTCGGCGCAGCGCCGTCGGACGGGCAGTTGCTGGCGGTATGGGCCGCAGAGGGACCCGCCTGCACCCTGCGCGCAGATGCAAGCGGCAGGCTGCGCGGCGACAAGCCGTGGTGTTCTGGCAGCGAATTGGTGGATGCCGCGCTGGTAAGCGTGCGCGACGAGACAGGGGTGCAGCTCTATCGCGTGGATGCATCGCAGTGGCATGCACTGGAGGGTGAGCCGTGGCCCGCCCCCGGCATGGCCGGCGTACCGTCCACGACGGTGCGTTTCGACGATGCCCGGGCCGAGGCAATCGGCCCGCGCAATGCCTATCTGGATCGCCCAGGGTTCTGGCACGGCGGTGCGGGCATCGCGGCCGTGTGGTTCGGCGCGGCCAGCGCGCTTGCAGAGCGCATGCAACATGCCTGCAGCGAAGGCCTGCGTGCGCGCTTGCTCGGCAAGGCCGACCTCGCTCTGGCACCGGCCGCCGCCCTGCTGCGCGAGCTGGCCGCCGCGATCGACCTGGCGCCGCAGCTGACCCACCGCGTGCAGGTGGTGCGTGCGCGCAGCGTGGTGGAACGCGCGGCCACCCAGATCCTGGACCTTGCCGGCCGCGCACTGGGACCAGGGCCCATGTGCATGGAGGACGCACACGCGCGCCGCTGGGCCGATCTGAGCGTATTCCTGCGGCAAAGCCACGCGGACAAGGATTGGGAATGGCTGGGACAGCAGTGCGCGGCTCAGGTGAAACCATGGGCGCTGTAGCCATCATCAACGGGCGCGGTTCCGAAGCGAGCGCATGGGACCGCTGTGACTGGCTGTGGCAGCAACCCGCAGCGACCGCGGCCGAGCTGTGTGCCGGAGCAGGGCGGATTGTAGTGGTTGCCCCGCATCCCGATGACGAGGTGTTGGCCTGCGGAGGCTTGATGTGCGCCGCCGCCCGCCTGGGCATGCCGGTGCAGGTGGTGGCGGTGACCGACGGCGAGGCGTGCTACCCCGGTGAGCTCTGGTGGACGCCGCAGCGCCTGCGGCAGGCCCGGCGCGAGGAGCTGCGCGATGCCTTGTCCGAGCTGTCCATTGCCGCAGAGTCCATCGTGCATCTGGGCATCGCCGATGGTGGCGTGACCGATCACGAAAGCGGTTTGGAAGACTGGCTGTGGCAGTGCCTGCGCGAAGACGATCTGCTGCTGGCGCCGTGGCGGTTCGATGGCCATCCCGACCACGAGGCTGCCGGCCGCGCCGCGTGGAGGGCCGCGCGTGCCGTCGGCTGCCGCCTGCTTGAGTACCCCGTATGGGGATGGCACTGGCTGGACCCGGGCTGCGCGCACATGGCATGGGAGTCGCCGCGCCTGCTCGACATTTCCCCGGTGTCCGCCCACAAGCGGCAGGCCATTACCCGTTTCCGGACACAGACCGGCGATGTGCCCCGGCTGCAGGCCGAGCCCATCCTCCCCGCGCACGTGCTCGACCGTTTCCATCGTACCCAGGAGGTTTATTTCGCATGAGTGCCCAGCCGTACTTCGACGAAGTGCATGCCATTGATGATCCCTTCGGCTACCGCAGCCGCTGGTACGAGGAACGCAAGCGCGGCGTGCTGATGGCCAGCCTGACGCGCCGCAGCTTCCAGCGCGGCTGGGAACTGGGCTGTTCCAACGGGGTGCTGACCGAGGCATTGGCCGGCCGCTGCGAGCGCCTGCTGGCAACCGATATCAGCCCGCGGGCGACGTTCCAGGCGCGCCGCAGTCTGGCCCATCTGCCACACGTGCAGGTGCATTGCGCGCAGCATCCGCAACAGTGGCCGGCCGGCCGCTTCGACCTGATCGTCTGCAGCGAGATGGGCTACTACCTGGGGCCGGCCGCGCTGGTAGAGCTGCGCGACGGGGTACACGCGGCATTGAAGGATGACGGACTGCTGGTGGCTTGCCACTGGCTGCCCTCCTTCAACGGCCGTGCCAGCCGCACCGCACTCGTGCACGAGCGGCTGGGGCAGGGATTGCAGGAAGCCTTCTGCTACCGGGACAGCGATTTCGTGCTGCAGGGCTGGTCCCGCGCGCCACTGTCGCTGGCCAGCGAAGAGGGCCTGAGATGATCGGGGTGCTGGTGCCCGCACACAACGAGGCGGGGTGCCTGGAGGCGTGCCTGCGCTCGCTGTCCGTTGCCGCCGCGCACCCGCAGCTGAGCAACGAGCCGGTCCGGGTGATGGTGGCGCTGGATGCGTGCACGGATGCCAGCGCGGACATCTGCCGGCGCCATGGCGTCGGCATGGTACCGGTAGAGGCCCGCTGCGTGGGTGCGGCGCGCGCAGCGGCGGCGGATGCGCTGATCCGCATGGGCGCCCGGTGGCTGGCCAGCACCGATGCAGACAGCCAGGTGCCAGCCGATTGGCTGGTGGCGCAGTGCGAAGCGGGCACTGAGGTGTTCTGCGGGGTGGTGGACCTGGGCGATCTGGCGCCCCGGCAAGCCTGGCTCCGCAGCTGCTTCCAGCGCGCAGAGCGCTGGGGCCAGGGGCACGGCCGGGTACACGGCGCCAACATGGGCGTTTCCACGCGGGCCTACCTGGCGGCCGGTGGTTTCGCGGCGCAGCGTTGTTCGGAAGATGTGGACCTGGTGAAACGACTGCAGGCAAGCGGCGCATCCATCTGCTGGGCCGGTGATCCGGTGGTCAGCACCAGTGCTCGCCTGGTCGGGCGCGCCAGCGGCGGTTTTGCCGATCATCTGGCGGCCCTTGCTGCGCAGGAGCATGGTGTACCGCCCCAGCTGGCCTTGGCCAGCTGAGGCGTGCGAGGGATCACTCCCCATCCACCGCGAAAGCCGCGTGCACCAAGGCCAGATGGCTCAGGCCCTGTGGGGTGTTTCCCAGCCCTTGCTCGGCAAATGGGTCCCACATCTCGGGCATCAGGCCCACGTCGTTGCGAACCCGCTGCAGAAGGGCATGGAACAGCCGATGCGCTTCATCGTGCTCGCCCAGCAGTCCGTAGGCCTCCACCATCCAGAACGCGCAGCTGATGAACGTGCCTTCGCACTGCTGCATGCCGCTATAGCGCCACAGCAGATCGCCACTGGCATCACTCAGTTCACGACGCATCGCTTCGCGGGTGGCAATGAACCGTTCACGCCGTGCCTGTGCAAGGCCGAATCGCGATGCCAGCATCAGGCTTGCATCCAGCCGGTCGCTGCCAGCGTGCATCACATAGCTCTGCTTCTCTTCGTGCCAGCAATTCGTGTCGATCCAGTCCAGTATGCGGTCGCGCTCGCGCTGCCATCGGGGCAGGCGGGCGCGGGTAATGTGGCCCTGTTCGGCCAGTTCGCACGCCCGCCGCAGGGCCATCCAGCATTCCACCTTCGACATGGTGTAATGCTGCAGGTCCTCCAGCTCCCAGAACCCGCAGTCCTTGCGCATCCAGCGGTCGGCGCATTCGTCGGCCATCTCGAACAACAGCCGGGCAGTGGCCGGGTCCAGAATATGGCCGGCAGCGATCATGCGGCTGGCCATTTCCATCACATCGCCGTAGACGCAGGTCTGCAATTGGTCGGTTGCAGTGTTGCCTACCCGCACCGGCTGGCTGCCGTGATAGCCGGGGATGTCGATGTAACGCTCCTGTTCAACCGTTTCGCCGCGCAAGGTGTAGCAAGGCCGCAGCGCCGGGCGGTGTCTGCCGATGGTGGTCATCAACCAGCTGAAACCGGCCTTGGCATCGGGCAGGGCGCCCACACGCAGGAAGGCTTTGATGATGTAGGCGGCGTCGCGCACCCAGGCGTATCGATAGTCCCAGTTCTTGTCACCGCCCAGGCGTTCCGGCAGCGAAGCGGTCACCGCAGCGGCGATGGCGCCCGTGGGTGAGAACCACAGGAACTTCAACGCCAGCGCCGAGCAGATCACTTCACCGCGCTGGCGGCTGTCGTAGTGCAGGTCCGCAACCCATTGCTGCCATTCGCGATCAGAGCGGTCAATGCGGGTATCGATATCGTCCAGTGGCGGAACGGGCAGCACTTCGTCCTGCGACGCCAGCAACGCGACAACGCCGCGGTAGCCCGCCGTCGCGCGCAGTTGCCCCTGCACGGCGCGGTCGTCACACAGCTCGATGTGGGTATCTTCTGGGTAGCGCAGCATCGTCATCACCGGACCCACGTGGTGCACGCACCCATTGGGCGTATCGCTCATCCATGGCGTGCAGGTGCCGGCACGGGTGCCCGGCTGGTAGTGCAGGTCGAAGATCACCTCGCCTTCCAGCCCTTCCACCCGCCTGGCCAGCTCGGACCACGGCAAGCGCCCGGCCGGACCGCTGTTCAGCGATTCGGTAACACGGGCGAATCCGGTGCTAGTGCGGAACTCCGTTTCAAGTACGTTGCTGTCGGCCCGATAGCGCCGGTGTACAGACACGATGCCCCGTGCCTGCAGGGCAAAGCGCCCGCCGGCTGCGGCGTCCAGCAGGCGATCGAACAGCGGCGGCGAATCCATGTTTGGCGCGCACCACCAGTCGATGCAGCCGTCAGGTGCAATCAGCGCCGTGGAGCGGCCATCGCCGATGGCCGCGTAGGCATGGATGGGGGCATGCCCCTGCGTGTCACGTGCGGGGCTTACCCCGCTACCTGGCGCGGACCTCACGGCAGCAGCATGCCGCCGGTGGCACCAATCACCTCGCCGGTGATGTAGCTCGATTCCTGGGTGGCCAGGAGCACGTAGGCCGACGCCATCTCTACCGGTTGCCCAGCACGCTTCAGTGGTGTCTGCGCCCCAAACTCTGGAATGGCCTCTGGCGGCTGACCGCCCGCCGGCTGCAACGGGGTCCAAATCGGGCCCGGGGCTACGGCGTTCACCCGGATGCCGCGCTCGGCGACCTGCTGCGCCAACGATTTGGTGAAATTGACAATGGCCGCCTTGGTCGGCGCGTAGTCCAGCAGATTGGGCGAGGGCTGATAGGCCTGGATGGAGGCGGTGTTGATGATGGTCGCACCGGCGGGCAGGTGTGGCAGGGCCGCCTTGCACAACCAGAACAGCGCATGCACGTTGGTGCGGAACGTGGTCTCGAACTGCTCGGTGTCCAGGTCCTCGATCTTCTCCACGGCCAGTTGCTTACCAGCGACATTGGTCAGGACGTCCAGGCCGCCCAGCGCATCCACGGCCTTGGCCACCAGATCGCGGCAGAACGCTTCGTCTTGCAGGTCGCCGGGCAGGGCAATGGCCTTGCGCCCTTCGGCCTCGATCAGCGCAACCACCTCGGCGGCGTCCGCCTCTTCCTCGGGCAGGTAGTTCAGCGCTACATCGGCACCCTCGCGGGCGAAGGCAATCGCCACGGCGCGGCCGATGCCCGAGTCTGCGCCGGTCACCAGTGCCTTGCGGCCCTTCATGCGGCCCAGGCCTATGTAGCTCTTCTCACCATGGTCGGCCTTGGGGCTCAGTTCGTGCACGGTGCCGGGCGGTGTCTGTACCTGCGCCGGGTAGGTCGGCTGCGGGAACTGGGTGAGCGGGTTCTGCATGTCGTACTGGTTGCGGGTCATTGCGGCATTCCTTGGGGGAGGAAGGAGTGGGGTGTAGAACATTCAGAGCGTGACGGCGCCACCGGAAATGGTCAGCAGCGCGCCGGAGGTGTAACTGGCGCTGTCCGCGGCCAGCATCACGTAGGCCGATGCCAGTTCGGCCGGCTGGCCCGGTCGACCGAACGGCGTCTGGCTGCCGAACTGCTCGACTTCTTCGGCGGCCATGCCGGCAGGAATGAACGGCGTCCAGATCGGGCCTGGCAGCACCGCGTTTACCCGGATGCCTTTCTCTGCCAGCAGGCCGGCCAACCCGATGGTCAGATTCGCAACCGCGCCCTTGGTGGTGGAGTAGGGCAGGATGTTCGGCGTGGGCTTCTTGGAATTCACCGATGCGGTGTTGATGACCGAGCCGCCGTTCTGCAGATGCGGCACGCACAGGCGGGTCAGGTTGAATACCGCGTGCACATTGGTATCGAAGGTCTTGCGCCAGTCGTCCATGGTGATTTCATCGAACGACTCGTAGTAGCGCTGGTACGCGGCGTTGTTCACCAGGATGTCCAGACCGCCCAGCTCGTGCACCACGCGCTTCACCAGGTCTTCGGCCTGCGCTTCATCGCTGATGTCGCAGGGAATCAGTACCGACTTCTGGCCGGCTTCCTGTATCAGCTTGCCAATCGCCGCCGCATCGTCCTTTTCGCTCTCCAGGAAGGCGATGGCCACATCAGCGCCTTCGCGGGCGTAGGCAATGGCCACGGCAGCGCCAATACCGCTGTCGCCGCCGGTGATCAGCGCCTTCTTGCCTTCCAGCTGTCGATGGCCTTTGTAGCTGTGCTCGCCGTGGTCCGGGCGCGGGTCCATCTTGCTGGTCTTGCCGGGGAAAGTCTGCTGCTGTGCCTTGAACGGCGGCTTCGGATACTGGGGGGCAGCCATCGGATGACTCCTTCGGAAGGGGAATCGCTACTGTCTGCCTGAGTGGGTAAACGCAGTGGCCCGGCCGTGTCGCCGTGATGTGCACGGCGCGGCCCTACAGCGGGTAGGCGATCGTGGTCATGATGGTGTTCTCCGCCTGGCGCGAATCCAGGCGTGTGTGCTGCACCACCACCGGCACATCCGAATCGATCACACAGGAAAAGCCCACGCCACGCGGGACAGGCGCCGGGTCCTGCAGATCGTTGAAGCGCTTGTGGCAGGTGCGCTGGGCCGGCACGGTGAAGCGATAGGGGCCCTGCGGCTCGCGGTCCTCGAAGTACAGCATCAGGCTGATCTGTGCATCAGTACTGCCGGTATTGAGGATGCAGCAGGTTTCGTGGCTCTGCAGCTCGGGTTCGGGGCCATTGCTCCAACCGGGGATATAGCCTTCGGCAATGGCCCATCGGGTACGGCCCAGCGCGGCGTTGTTCGCATCGGACATCTCGTGGCTCCTTCGATTGGGGCGCTACAGAGTGCATGTGCCGGGCAGCGCACGCCGTGCAGACCGGGTGCGCTGCGCATCAACGTGAAGCATTCAGCGCGCTGTTTTACCCTGCATTGGCGCCGGTCTGGCCGGTGCCTATCATTGGGTACTGCATTCATCGATTCCCGCTGCCGCCGTACATGCCTTCAAGCGCCCAGTCCGCGCGCCGTTCTGCCCGCGCCGCCGGCTATGTCTTTCCTGAACACCTGCGCGAGCAGGCCCGCGCCCTTCCTGCCCAGCCGGGCGTGTACACGTTCCACGGTCGCGAGGGTGGGTTGCCCCTGTATATCGGCAAGAGTGTGAATCTGCGCACTCGTGTGCTTGATCACCTGCGCACCGAGGAAGAAGCCGCGATGCTGCGGCAATCCGAACGCATCAGCCATCTGCCGATGGCCGGTGATCTTGGCGCACAGCTGCTCGAAGCCACGATGGTCAAGACTCATCGACCGCTCTATAACCGCCTGCTGCGGCGGGTGCCGCGGCAGTTCAGCCTGCGCCTTTACCGGGGCGAAGTGAGCGTGCTGCATTCGGGCGAAGTCGACCTGACATCGGCGCCGCTGCTGTACGGCGTCTACTCCAGTGAGCGCTCCGCCCGCGAAGCGCTTCGACGTCTGGCTGACGACAACCGCCTGTGCTATTCGCTGTTGGGCCTGGAGCGCCTGCCGGCGGGGCGGCCGTGCTTCCGGTCCATGCTGGGCCAGTGCCTGGGCGCGTGCTGCGGGCGCGAGAGCGTGGCCGAGCACCAGCGCCGGCTGAGCGAGGCACTGGCCCTGCTGGAAGTCGTGCAATGGCCGTACGCCGCCCCGTCGCCATCGAGGAGCGCGGCCCGGACCTGCGCCAGTTCCATGTGGTTGATGGGTGGTTCTATCACGGCAGCAGCAAGACCCTTGCTGCCGCCCGACGCCTGCGCCGCGGACCCGCCCAGTTCGACCGCGACGCCTACCGCATTCTGCGCAAGGGCCTGTGCAGCGGCCAGTGGGCCTTGCACCCGCTGTAGACACAGCCAAGGCAAGCAAGTCACAAGACATGGACGTTCGCTTGGGTATGCCTGCTTGCAGGACCATGCTGGAGAGAATCGTGACTGACCTGTTGGATCTGGGAATGCCCTGGTTCGAATTCGTGCTGCGTGCCAGCGCGGTCTATATCGTGGTGCTGCTGCTCACTCGGCTAAGTGGCAAGCGCTCCATCGGTCAGTCCGCGCCGTTCGACATGCTGGTGATCGTGCTGCTGGGCACCGCGGTGCAGAATTCGCTGATCGGCGAAGACACGTCATTGCTGGGTGGGCTCATCCTGGCCGCGACGCTGCTCGGCCTGAACTGGCTGGTGGGATACGCCACGGCACGCAACCGCCGCCTGCACCGTTGGGTGGAAGGTGCGCCAGTAGTTCTGGTCCGCAACGGCAAGGTGTTCTGGGAACAGCTGCGCCGCTGCAATGTTGCACCGGAAGATCTGGATGTGGCCATGCGCAAGGCCGGTTGTGATGGACACCATGACATATCCTTGGCCATGTTGGAGACCTCTGGCGAGATCAGCATCGATTCGCGGCAGCGCTGAGCCCCTTCAGTCGCCGGTTTGTGAATGCGGTGCCTCGACTGGCTTGGACTGCGGCGAATCCTTCTGCCGCAGGAATATGGTCAGCACCACCAGCGCCAGCACGGCCAGGAACTCGCTCTGCCAGTTCTGCATGGACTCGAACCAGAAGGTGCTGCCGGAAATATGGTGCAGAAAGCCAGGCGGCGGCAAGCCCTGCAGTTGCTGCTCCAACTGTTCCGCCCGCCAGCTCCCTACCGCGTGCAGCGCAAAGCTGAGCAGGAACATGCACCCGAAAGCGATTGCGAGGGAATGCCCGTACAGTGTCTTCCAGACGCCACCCCGACGCACAGGCCAAGGGGCCGGGCCTGGCGCTACGCGCTGGTTCTCCTGCGCAGGGTCCAGCGGCCGCGATTCAGCAGAGCCGCGCTGACGCAACGAGACGGTCAGCAGCACGTACATGCCCATCTGCAGGAATTCACTCTCCCAGTTTTCGAAGGTGGCGCTGATGAAATGGCCGCTGCCCAGGTAGTGCCAGACGTCCAGGGGTGCGCGACCGTGCTGGAGCAGCTCCTGGTTATGCACCTGCAGGCCTGCAGCGACCTGGCCGCTCAGGAAGAGCAGCATCAGACCCAGCAGGACAATGGAAAGACCATTGCGTTTCCACATACGCGTGCCTCGCGCCAGCTGATGCTGGCAGAGCCTGCGCGTGCGCATCGCAAGCATCGGTGAAGGTCGCGCAAGATTGAAGTGACCAAGGCAACGCTCAGAACTGTTAAGCCAGCCATGCAGCCGGTAGACGGTGCGCATACCTTCGGGTCACCTTGCCTGCCCGCGCGAGGTGCCACCCTGCGGGCTCCTACCGCACGGAGACAGATCATGCAGGCATTGACCTATCACGGTCGCAAGGATGTTCGGGTGGAAACCGTGCCCGACCCGGTACTGGCGGCGGAAGACGATCTGATTCTGCGTGTGACCGCCACGGCCATCTGCGGTTCCGATCTGCACCTGTACCGTGGAAAGATCCCTGACCTTCACACCGGCGACGTGCTGGGCCACGAATTCATGGGCGTGGTGCAGGAAGTGGGCCGCGGCGTGACCCAGGTACAGCCCGGCGATCGGGTGGTCATCCCCTTTGTGATTGCCTGCGGTGAGTGCTTCCACTGCCAGCTGGCCGAATACGCGGCCTGTGAAACGACCAACCCCGGCAAGGGCGCTGCGCTCAACGGCAAAGGCCTGATGCCGCCCGCCGCGCTGTTCGGCTACAGCCATCTGTACGGCGGGGTTGCTGGCGGGCAGGCCGAGTATGTGCGCGTGCCCAAGGCAAACGTCGGCCCGCTGCGCATTCCCGATGGAGTGGCCGATGAGCAGGTACTGTTCCTGTCCGACATCCTGCCTACCGGCTACCAGGCGGCGTTGAACGCCGGCATCAAACCCGGCTCGACCGTGGCCATCTTCGGTGCCGGCCCCGTGGGCTTGATGAGCGCGGCGTGCTGTCGATTGTTGGGCGCCGAAACGATTTTCATGGTCGATCATCTGCCTTACCGCCTCGACTTCGCCCAGCGCACGTACGGGGTCACGCCCATCAATTTCAGCGAAGTGGATGATCCGGCGGACTACATCGTCAGCCAGACCAGCGGGCGCGGCGCGGATGCCTGTATCGAAGCGGTCGGGTTCGAGGCTGAAGGCAGCGCCCTGGAAAGCGCGCTGACCGCGGTGAAACTGGAAGGCAGCAGTGGAGTAGCGATTCGCCAGTGCATTGCCGCAGCGCGACGCGGGGGCGTGGTCAGCATTCCCGGCGTGTATGCCGGTTTCATCCATGGTTTTCTGCTGGGCGACGCGTTCGACAAGGGCCTGACCTTCAAAATGGGCCAGACGCATGTGCAGGGTCTGATGCCCGAGCTGCTGACGTCCATTCTGGAAGCTAAGCTGGACCCCGGGAACATCATCTCGCACCGCATGACACTGGCCGAGGCCGCCCAGGGTTATGCGATGTTCGACGCCAAGGACGATGATTGCCGGAAGATCGTGCTGACCCCATGACGACCGCGGGCATCATGGCGAGCCTGTATGCCATCTGGCTGCTGGCAGGCACGCTGGACTTTCACTTTCACAGGCGCACCGATATTGGCCACACATCCGGCCTGCGCGAAAGCGCGCTGCACGGCGTGCAGCTGGCGCTGATCGGGACTGGCGTGCTCGCGTGGCTGATGCTGGCCCCCAGTCGGGGCTTGGCTGCAATGCTCCTTGCAATGGTCGCCCTGCACGCGGTGGTTGGCTACCTCGATACCGCCAGTGCAGACGGCCGCCGGCGCATCAGCCCGGCCGAGCAGCACGTACACAGTATTCTGGATATCGCGCCATGGGTCTTTCTGCTGTGGATCGCCGTACCGGCCGATTCAACGTGGTCGCTGCAGAAGCAGTTGGCCCAGGCCTGGCACTGGTGGGCCATCCTGGTCCCGGCTGCATTGATTGTTGTGATCCCGTGGCTGTATGAACTCCGGCGCTGCCTGGCGGCTGCAGGAGCCCGCGTATGAATGCTTCAGCACCGTTGACTCCGGATGGTCGGTACATTGTGGTGCGCGGCCGACTATGGCGCGCCAGTAACCCCCATTTGTCCGCAGCCGCGCGTGAGCAATGGGTAGCGCGGCTGATGAGCGGTCGGCGAGCGGTACAAGCGGCCATCCGGGCAGGTGACCGCGAAGCGTTGCAGACCGCGCGCCGAGCTGTGGACGATGCCAAGCGCGGGCTGGGTGAGCGGGGCCCGGTATGGTGGACAGACGGGGAAAAGGACTATAGCCGCTACCTGGTTAGGAACAGTCCTTACGCGGAATGGTTCAACAGAACCTATTAGCCTCACGCCATATTACAGTCGGTGTGGGATAGTGATCTGCAGCATTCTGCTGTGTTCGCTGGAGTTTATCGTGCCCCTACGCGCTATCGCCTACGCAAGTGAGGCGGTGCCAGGGCTGTCCATTGACAACGTGGATGACCTTACTCGTGGCGCCGCCAGCTTCAATCTGGAAGCAGGTGTGACTGGCGTCCTGATATATGACGGCTCCCGTTTCCTGCAGTACATCGAAGGGCCGGACGACAGCATCAATGTGGTCTACGATCGCATTCTTTCAGCCCGTAGCCATCATGAGCTGGTGGAACTGGGCAGGGCCCGCATTTCCGCCCGGTTCTTTCCTTACTGGTCCATGCGTTGGCTTCCTGCCCAGCCTACCGATATCCGCATCATCTCCACGGGCGACTGGTCTGGCCTGAACCGTAGTGGCGGCGTCCATCGCCTGAGCCTCCTGGTATCACAGCACCTGGCCTCGCCACCGGCGGCATAGTGCTGCGGGCCGGCAGATCTCACCCGCGCTTGTTGCCGGTGGGATCTTCTGGCGGTCGCTCGTAATCCTCCGGGTGAGCGGTCTCTTCCTGTTCGGGCATGTCCTTTCCCTTTTTCCAGCTGCGGTCGGTACGCACCTTGTCCGGCGTATGCGCCTTGTCCTCATCGCTGGCATCGCCGGTGGGGTTGAAAGGCAACTTGCTCACGGTCTTCTCCCGAAAATGATCATCCGTTGGGTTGGGTTCCCAGCCGACCCTTCTGGATCGTGGCATTCACCGCCTCCTGCAACTGGGGAATATGGAACGGCTTGGCCACAAAACGCGCCCGCTGGTGGCGGGCTGGCACTACCTGCTCGTACACGGCGGAAGCAAACAAATACGGCACGCCCAGGTCAGCCAGGCGATCGGCTACGGGGAACACCACGCCGTCACGCAGCTCAATATCGAGGATGGCGGCGTCGAATTGCCCGTCCCTCAGAAGGCTTATCGCTTCAAACACACTGTAGGCGTGGGTGACTTCGTTGCCTTGGTCGACCAGTGCCTGCTCGACCAGTTCTGCCAAGTCGAATTCATCTTCCACCAGCAGTAGGTTGCACCCGCTGTTCGTACCGCGTTCCAGGTCTTGCATGTGGTTCACGTAGTCGCGTTCTGCGTTGTGCTCACTGTGTACTTCAAACCATCAAAATGATGACGTTTCGCCGTGTGCGGGGTGCGAAGATCGAGCGTGCACCTCGCCAATGCACTGCATTGACGCGTCGTTGGCGCGGGCCGTGGATACTTCCGCCGTCGCCATTGCGGGAGACATTACCCATGAATCAACGGGAAAGCGCCAACCAGCCCAAGGTGCTGCGGCTGGAAAGCATGCCGCTGGACTGCGGCGAACGGGTTGTCGTGGTGGAACTGGACTGCACGCCGGGCAAGGCCTGGGCGAAAGCGCTGAAGCGGGTGCTGGTATCCACCGATGGGCTGGAGTCGGTGCGCCCGCGCTGCGATGGCCGGTTCGTCTACATCATCGGGGTCGACCCAACGCTGCGCGGGTATGCGCATCGCATCCACCACGCCTTGGCTGCGGCCAATGAACGAAGCCCTGCAGCGGACACTTCCGGCGCATCGGCGCCCACGCCGTCCTCTTCGGCCACATGGTCTGCGGTCAGCCCTTGACCCGGGCGGCAGCATGAGCGAGGGCGAGATGGCGGACGCGGCGGGCACCATGCGCGTCGGGTGCGCGGGCTGGTCGTTGCCATCTGCGCATGCGGCTGAGTTTGGACCGGGCGGCAGCGCTCTCCAGCGCTATTCCACCCGGTTTTCAATGGTGGAAGTGAACTCATCTTTCTACCGGCAACACAAGCCAGAGACCTATGCGCGTTGGGCCCAGAGCGTGCCGGCCGACTTCCGTTTCTGCGTAAAGATACCCCGCGCCATCAGCCACGAGCATGCGTTGGTTGCCACAGTCCCCTTACTGGATGCGTTTCTGTGCGGCGCTGAATGTCTAGGCGACCGGCTTGGGGTGCTGCTTCTGCAGCTTCCGCCCAGCGCGGCCTACGACGGGCGCGTGGCGTCGGCGTTCTTCCGCGCCCTGCGCCGTCGCAGTAACGCTGCCATCGCGTGCGAACCTCGCCACGCAAGCTGGTTTACTGCCCAGGCCGATGCAATGCTGGCCGGGCAGGGTGTTGCCCGCGTGGCCGCCGACCCGGCGCGGTACCCGCTCGCTGGCGAGCCCGGCGGCACACGAGACTGGAGCTACTGGCGCTGGCATGGCCGCCCGCGCATGTACTACAGCGCCTATGAAGAGGGAGATCTGAAGACCTTGGCAGGCCGCTGCAGGGAATCCGCGAAGGCCGGGCCGGCATGGATCATCCTGGACAACACCGCCCATGGCCATGCGGTCGGCAACGCGCTGCGACTGCAGGGGATTCTGATGCAAACCGACCCGACGCATCGGCGTCCAGACTGAATTCACGACGCAATGGCGGGTCGAAGACTGCGCGTTGACGCGCAATTCGTACATTTCTCCCTCAGGCTAAATCCACTTCACGCACCATGGTAAACCGCGCTATTGCCTATGCCAGCGAGGCACTCCCGGACCTCGATCCTGACCGCCTGACCGACCTGATGAAAGACGCAGCCAGATTCAACCGCGACGCGGGTATCACCGGCGTGCTGCTGTTCGACGGGCAGCGCTTCCTGCAGTACATTGAGGGTCCCGAAGATGCCCTGAAAATCGCCTACGGCCGAATACTGGCGTCCAGCAGCCACCGCGAAATCATCGAGCTGGCACGCGGCCCCGTAGGCCGGCGCATGTTCCCCTACTGGTCGATGCAATTGCTGCCCACCGGCGACCGCGAACTGAGCCAAGCCGCCCATGCCGACTGGCGCGGCTTCGTGAAGCGGGCAGGGCGGGAGGGAAGCCCATGGGCGGCCATGGACTATCTGGCCGCCGTGGCCGAACCGCACCTGGCCTGATCACTGGGGCGCTATTCGCCTTCGGTGTCGTCCAGCAGCGCGATCACCTCCCGGTTGTCGAATACCGTTGCCGCATCAGAGCGCTGCAGCAGCTGCAGTGCAGGCTGCCGCCGGTCGGGCAGGGCGGCCGTCGCCTCCCACGCAATGACGGTTTGGTACTCGCGGGAATTGGCATCCAACGCTGTGGCGAGCACGCAGGAATCCAGCGCCATTCCGGCAAGCACCACGCGGCGAACCTGCAGCTTGGCCAGCAACACCGGCAGCGGTGTGGCCAGGAACGCGGAATGCTTGGGCTTCAGAATGAAGTAATGGGACGGCGCCGGGGAAAGTGTCGTGGCAATCTGCGCGGCGGCGCCGCCTTGCTTCCGGCAGGCCGCCACCAGGCCAGGGAAATCACGCTTCCAATCACCGAAATTGTCGTTCGCATGGATCACCGGCAAGCCGCGCTGGTCAAACGCAGTGCGCAAGGCAGAAGCCTTCTCGGCAGCCTTTACAGCCAGCGGCGCCATCCGCCGCCCTTGCGGGAAGTCGAACAGGCTGAACAGGTCGATGATGATCAGCGCGCTGCGCGAGCTCATGGCGCCACCTCATTGCGGGGTAGGTTTCCACGTCGTTGCCGCCGGCGCCACGCCATGACCTGGCCAACAAGCGCCGTGATCAACAGCAGCGCATTGGTTACCACGAAAACGGTAGCGCCCAGCAGGGCACTGTAAATCGTGAAGAGCGCCGAAGCGGTAATCTGGCCGAGGAACAGCCACTTCGAGACCGTTTCCGGGTGGGGTGAGTGCCACTGCTTCACCATCTGTCGAATCAGCGTAGCCATCAGCACCGCGGTCGCCGCCCAGCCCAGTACATCCGGATGCATGCAGATCTCCCTGGGGCATGCCGTGGGTCAGGCGCCGCCTTCAGTGGCGGCGCCGTGTAACGGAGGCAGCGTGCTCAGGCCGCCTGCGCAGCCTTGGCGGTGCCGCCACCCTTGGCGAGCAAGGTCAGCTTTTCGTCGGTGGCCTTTTCCTCTTCCAGCGTTTCCAGCAGCAGCGGCAGGGCCTGCTTGTAGCCAAGCTGCTTGGCCAAGGCGGCGATCGTGCCGTAGGAAGCAATTTCGTAATGCTCGACCTTCTGCGCCCCGCCAATCAGCGCGGCATCGCGCACCGGCCCCTTGTCAATGGCATCGATCACTTCCTTGCCTTCTTCCACCAGACCCTCCATGGCCGCGCACTTGATGCGCTTCAGGCGGATGCCCAGCACGTCCACCACCTGATCAATCCGCTCGATCTGGCCTTGGGTTTCCTCCAGATGCGCTTCGAAGGCCGCGGCCAGATCGGGGTTCTCGGCCGCGCGGGCCAAGCGGGGCAACGCCTTGGTCAGCTGCTTCTCGGCACTGTAGATATCAGAGAGTTCGTGGATGAACAGGTCTTCTGCGGTCTTGATCGCCATCGTTGCGCTCCAGTGTTGAAGGAGTGGCCAGCCTAGAAGGGCGGCAGACAAACCAGTTCAAAGACAGGGTGAAGGACCCATTCCGGCCACGCCGCTTCGTCATCGCATGGCGTTAGCAAATGCAGCGGAACGTCTCACACCGACCGCCGTTCCGTGCGCGCCTGAACTTCTCTACTGCTTCTGCTGATCCAGCCTCAGCCACGCCACCAGCGCCGCAAACGCAGGCGAGGGCTGCCGGCGGCTGGGGTAGTGCAGGTGGTAACCGGGGAAAGGAACGCACCACCTGTCCAGCACCGCCCCCGCCCCCCAGAGCAGATCTTGCGCGTTCTAGCGGATTAGGAAGATTTATCGGGGGTAAGAAAGAGGATCCTCTGACCCAACGTGTGAAGTTCTATAGTGGCAAGTAACAGGCGCCGGCTTTCCAAAAGAACCCCACTGTCGGCGGTGCACCGCGGGTTTTGCCAGCGCCTGTCCACATTGAACACCATATCTGCGTGGCCCATTCGTCCCATGCCGTCACCCACCCCGTTGCGAGATGCGTCAGGAGCATTGGCGCTAAGCGTGCCAAAGCTCCTGAAGGTCGATGTCCCCACTGTCCGGACGTCGGTTGCTGCTGAGCATATCGACCTGAACAACCATCGGCAGGTCGAAGGTATTCCCTGTCACGACGCAGCAGCCTTGGGTCAAGTTTGGAATCAGCTCACGGGAAATCGGGTCAAGGTTAGAGATAGTGATTGTCAATCAGGAATCTGCCGAGAATCGGGCGCTCAGCGATGTTGATCGCGCCCGCCAGCAGGTGAAAGATCTCCAGGTGCAACTAAGCAAGGCATCCGAACAACTCAGCGCTCTTGAGAAGCGGCTGCGTCAGGATATCCAGGCCGCCCAATCAGCGGCCGCCACGGCCAGTCAGTCTGCCGATATCCTCCGCGGCAGATGTTCGTCGTTGAATAAGCCTCGGCGGTTAACGTGTTGATTTACAACGAGCGCCTTGTCAATCTGAAGTCCACTTCTGCGACGGACGTTGCAGACATTACTGACGCAAGCGCGGTCATTGCAGAAAATATCGGTACTCTAAAGAGCATCGCAGAAAGTATTGATTCGTCGATGATCATTGCAGAATAAATGGATGTGCGACTGAGCATTGCAGAGGATTTCAGCTCGCCACTATCATCTCTTGGGCACATCCATCCAGGCCAAACTCTCTTGGCGCTACTTCATCACGGGCATACTATGCCACCATGCGTGGCAGTTTTCTCGAGACCGGCCTAGGGCGTCGGACAAGGAGTGCTCACTTCGCGCTCGGATCTGGAATCCAGAGAAGCTTCACATCGGTGCGATGCAGCCTGCTCCGTGTTAATGCGATTGGGCGTAGGGGAGGGGGCGGCCTTCTGCAGGCGGAGTACTCAACCTCGCTGAGAACCTGAAATGCAGCCCGTGCGTACGCTCTGGATAGTATGCGGCTAAAGGCTCGATAGTAAGCCGCCAAACGGGTGCTGTCTCTGGAACGCATGGAGATAGCGCCGGCTATCTCTCGCAAGATGGCTTGAGCTGGTCGCGAGAGCACCCTTCCATCGAAGAAGAGTCTTCCATGAACGGCATATGCCGCCAGTAGGATGACGGAAACCCTTGAGAATCGACGAGGGGATTCGTCGGCCGTCGGCATTCCTAGCAGACGCCTTTCACGTTCAGAGAAGTCACCCGGGGGAAACTTTGACGCTATGGAGAAGGTGACCCGTTCAAGGGTCGCCTCCATTTCCAGTGGCAACTCCAGAAAGAACTCCGCGGTACATGCGATTGCCGGGGCCAAGGCAGTCATGGCAGCCAAGCCGTCTGACGATCGACACTGCGCAGAGGCGGACGGATGCTTCACCATCGAAGAGCGAAAGAGCGCGCTTGACGGTCCGTGAGTTGCCGCGTTCCAAGGGGCTCCTCGCGGAATGAACAATCTGGAGCTGGCTTCAACCACGCGCGGATCATGCTCACAGCCAAAAATGTCCCGACGCGACCTACTTGCGTAAGCCCAGGCAAGGTATCGCCGCAGTTGAGATTGTCGCAACCCAGATTGCCCGTCAGGATCGGATAGAAGTATGGGCGTCTGAACATGATCGCGCCCACATGAACAGACCAAGGGCGCTGCCTCAGATTGAAACGATCTCCAGAGAGGCGCGCTACAAGAAGGGCATTGAGTCACGGTGCGCACCCGGTGCCAAGGACACCGATTGACCCAAGGGAGCTGGAACATCATAGAGTGATAGCTGCTCTTAAGGCACTCCAAGCAGGCGGTCAGATATGGCCTCCATTGAGCAGCCTGACCACCAAGCGCGTGCCAGTTGCTTGGGTTCCAGAGCGGACCCAGCGTCCTTGCGGCAGGAACGCTATTCACAATCGCGCTCTGGGCCATCTGTGAGTGACATAGCTGTCGGCACCAATCATCCGAGTACTTTGGCTTCACGCCAAACAACCCAAAACTGTCGCGGCAGCCTAAGCAGTTGAGCCTGAGTGTCTGAGCCAGGAAGCCCAATGGAGAGATGCCCAGCAGCTGGTCGGGTGAATGGTGAAGAATCGTCCCGAGAGGACCTACGTCAGACATCACCATCCTCCAGCGTGCCTTGGGTGTCAGCCAGGTTTCCCCGATCAGGGGTAAAATTCAGCTCTGCACAGGCGCCGTCATACTCAACAAGGTCTGAGTAGCCGACTGCCATCTTGATATCAACGTCGGTCATCTCGGTGAAGCCAGGCCTAGTGATGATGCCCTTCGCGATGTACTGGGCCATTACGCTCACCGCTTGCAGTGGCCACTCATCGGAGATTGCACGCCCGGCTGCAGCTCGCTGCTGCACCCCAACGTTCCAAAGCCTTTCGCTGCATTCAGCGATCCTGAACGTACCATCGTAGAGGTGCGGCGCCAGACTCCTGGGCAAAGTTACGCCAGCGCCCGGGCTCATTTCCGCCTCATCTTCAAACCGCTCAAGAAAGACCTGGAGATCCGTTTTCGACCGTATCCCATGGAACTGATGAAATTGAGTGAAGAAGCGGCCCCTGATCTGCGGAGGAGCATGCAGCTTATTGATCTCTTCTTGCCTGCTGGAGGTGTGCGCGTCCTGGAACAAGAACACAACGAAGATCGACTTCCCACGCTTTTCGAGTTCGTTATCAAGTGTTGCGAAGTGCTGCAAGGCTGGGGTTTCAATCAGGTGCGCATCGTCGACAACCAAGAGCAGGCGGTCTACATTGGCGATATTCAACATCATTTCGATGGCGTTGATTACGCGATCAATCCTGTTCTGCGTCGACTGCCGCGGAATCGGTCGCTGTCCCATTTGAGCTAGTATCCAATCCATAAACGCAGACTCCGTGTAGCCAAATGAGCGAACAATCGCGGGAACAGCCACGTAAGAATACGGACACCAATCAAGACCTTTGCAGATGTATCGGGAGAGAAACGTCTTTCCAAAGCGAGACTGAGAGTGCAGTCCAATGCCGCGGTATCCCTTCTCAATTGCTAAGACGATCTTGGTGAGGGCCTCTTCCATCGCCAAGGTTTCAATTATTGGCTCACCTTTATTGGTGAAGACCGTTTGGAATGTCCCAAGGTCTCGGGCCGATTTCCATAGGGGCGTGACGTTCATTCCTTGTATTTCCTTCTGCCTAGCTTCACCCTCCCTGTAAGCGGAATGCTGAGGTCCGCGGAGATGGAGGATTGCGGCATGCCCTGGCTGGGCCGATTGGCAGCAGTCTTCGAGATCACCTCGGAACTCTCGGCTGCGTCAAAACTTTTCTTGTGCTGAAGCAGACTAGATGCGGCGTCTTTGCTCTCATGGAACCGCGCCCGCAACAGGGCCTTGTATGCAAGTACCGCGTCCTCGACACCCAATAGGTCGATATCGCCTCTAGTGGCCCTCTTATGGATTAGCTTGCGCAAGGCAAGGCTGTGGGGTGTTCTCCCCCAAGGACGTAGCGCCCGAAGCACCACGAAGAGCGTTCCTTCGTCGGTGTACAAATACATTGTTCGGCCATCAGCGATGTCCACCTCGGCAGAGTAGACAGTGTCAATCAGATGCCATTTATTTTTTAGTGCGACAGACCGATAGTGTGCGTGTGCAAACTGGACATAGGGCTGCCGGCGGCGCTTTTTGCTCCCCTTGATCCGGGCACGAATGCTCATCATCGACATGGCAACTGCTCGCTCCTCAGCACTTCGAGTCGCGAAGAGCCAACCACCAGCTGCAGCGTAGCTCCGAAGAACGTCGTAGGGATCGCGCCCCTGGTGGGATCCGTGGTTCTCGATGTTTGAACTGGCAATTACCACGTCCATGAGATCTTCAAGCGCATCTCGCTGAAGCGGATAGTTATTCGGATCGCCGCCGTTGGCAGGGGTCTTCCCTGATTCTTCGCCCTGGGGTCTAAAACCACCAGGCAACCTGCGAATTGCCGTTTCTTCTCTCCGTTTGTTCCACGCCTCAAGAAGCCCTCGAGTCTCAGGGACACCACTTGCTCCGAAGTGGATGACACCTCTCAACTCAGTCACCATGCGCTGGCGATTGATCTCGAGCCTGTGTGCCATAGCGTTGTCTAGACTTGTGATCGCCCCAGTCGCAACGAACCCTAGTACGGGTGCGGTGCCGATCCCGCTTCCGGCGACGTACTTCATGCTCGGGCTGACGAGCTCTCTGGGCACCCAATGCCGAAGGCTGTTGGCGCAGGCTGAATTGAAGTCGGTACCGTTGTAGTTCGATGCAAACGACAGTGACCAACTGCAGCAGATCCGCAGTAATGCAAAGTAGCCGACAATGAGCCATACGCACCCGATCTTCTGAAGGAATGAATTGCCATCAGCATCTTGGCCCTCTACGGAGAAGGGAACGTCTAGCTTGTGGCCATCGTATTGCACCCAATCGCCTTGCTGGAGGGCAAAGACCTCCTGCAGCTGACCGGCGCTGACAGCATCCTCCACCTCGAAGCCCTCGTCCGCGAAGGGTGCGCCGCGGCGGGAATCCCTGATGAACTCAACAATGCTGCGTCGCGCTCTAGTCGGATCGTTTGAGGGATAGCGATCGGGCGGAACTCTGTCGTCAATGAGCTTCTTGACTCTTTTGAAGAAGTTGTCGAAGGCCTTGCTGGGGACATTCCTCTTTGGTAGCTGCCCTGAGTAGGCCGTGAGCCGCTCTTCAAGCTCGGGAAGGAGCTTCAGCAGCTTTTTGAATGCTCCTGGGCCGGCCAGCTGGGGAAAGTCGTCGGGAGATGCGGCGATGTGATTGCGGACCCTGTGTGGCAGGCAAGCACGCCACCCCCAAGGCCTGCCATCGGGAGCTAACATCTGTGCGTTCCTGATCGTTGATCCCAATGTCCCAGGATTGACGCCGTGACGCGCTGCAGCGCTTGCAATAGAAACGCCTGCTGCGACAGCTTGTAGGGCCGCACAGCGGGCCGTGTAGTCGCGATAGGCTTTCGGCGCAAGCTCGGAGGGCGCAATTCGATCCCATGATGAGATCTGCTTCATAGTTAGCATGCTCATGAGCCTGCGATCCCCAAACGTACCTGCGTTCCTGCTGTGAGCCGTTCGCTAAACTTGATGCTCAGCACGCCCCGATGGATGAGCAGGCACGTAGCACACCGGATGTCCCGCCAGTCGAACGTCCCGCTAAGGCTTGTCTCAATGCCGTGGAAGGAGCTCAGCGGATGGGCATTCATGTGGAGCAGCACAGCCTCAACAAACACATCCTTAGCTTTGAGGTCGGCTGCTGATTGGACGTACGGGAGGAGTTCAAGCCGCGTCGCATTGGCGACTCGTGCGGTAACCAATGACTGCGGCTTGCGGATGGTTAGAGCGATCCCAGCAGCTCGAGCTGCTTCCATCAACTTTGCGCACACCGCCTCCTCGGTCCGGACCGCATTGGTGGTGGGCTTCGGCTGCCGTCGGAACGAGATGAAGCTCTCCGCGCCATCCGTCCTAGCTAGCCAGAAGCAAAGCTCAATCTGACAACCTTCGATAGCGAGACTGCGAGGCCGCTCAACGTAGCTCGTGACCGACAGGTCAAACTCCAGCTCCAGGGCCAAGGCCAATCGGCAGGGCTCGATGACGGTGACGGTTCGGTCACCATTCTTCGGCGAGATGAAGTGGTATGCGTCAAGCCTGATCTGCTCCCGATGCGAGAGATCCCTGGCTGAATAGGGAGGGCGATAAGGCGACTTTGTGTCATCCAAGAAGGCGTCAGCCATGACGCACCTGATCTAGCCGGCAGTTAGGCCCCGCGTATTCACGTGCATGCTCTTGAAATGCTTCCAGTTTGATCAGCATTTTCCTACTCCAGTCAGCTCTTACCCGCACCCGAACTTTCCGAAAGAAAGGGGTGGACGAATAGGCGAAATGGGAGTAGTTTCGGAGCTGGGATTGAACTCCTAGAGCTACTCCACGCCCGGTTGCCCCCGGGCGTTTTCATTTCCGGCTTCTGCCGCTACATCTGCTCTTGGGGCGCCCGTAATAGGCCGGCGCAGTCACCTGATTCGACCATGGTCGCGGCGGGCCATGGGACACGGACTAGGTCTCAATTGGCGTTAGATGGGTACTGCCTGGTCAGGGGCCAAGAACTGAGACGCCAACCAGTGGGCCACATCGCGGGACAGTGCGAATTTCCCGCGACGCTTCTCCAAGCTGAATACGCGAACCGGCACCGTTCCGCGGGCCTGTGCCTGTCGCAGGCCATCCAAGGACATGTACCCCAAGGCGCGCCAAAGTTCGTCCTGACCGAGTAACGGGCCGTAGCGGTAGAGCAAGTCCCGGGCCAGGATCTCTTCAAGATCCTCTTTGGAAAACAACCGGCTTGCTGCTGGCGTGCCACTCACAGACCACCTCCACGCAGGTTCGTCTAGACAACGGTAGCCCAGCTTTGGCTAGAGGGGTTAGAGTAAAGTTGCGCGCCGGTTTTACTCTAGTCACTTGGGCCACTCATTGGAGACGCCCTGATGTCTGATGAGGGCTACACAACTTACGACCTCAAGCGAGCGGCTACGCTCTTTAGTTGCGTGGAGGGCGGAGACCCTGCTCGGTTTTTTGACCGACAGATAAGTGTCCTCCGGACCGGAGCCTGGTTTGAGGCTGTTCGCCTGAGTGTGCGCGCCGATGAAGGTGGACGACCGCTCACTGCATATGCGGTGGGCAAGCTCCTGGAGCCGGCGACTTACATCCCAGGGAAGGATGGCTACACATCGAACAAGTGGTCTAGGTACGCCGCCGGCACGCATCGGCCAACTCGCCGTTCGCTCGATCAGCTGGATGCGCAGGTTTCTGGTGCAAGAGACTGGATTGATGCGCCGCATTGGCGATTGCTCAACTGCTCACGAGCGTTACGTGCCGACGATGATGTGCTAAGGCAACTGGCGCCCCCGCTCTTTGATGCATTGTTCGGTTGCGTTCCTAGTGATCGCAAGCGCCTTAGGACCAAGGCGCTACAGGACCTATGTCTTGATGAACTCTCTTCCTGCGTCAACGGCATTGAGGCGCTCTGCGCAGCAGTTTGGGTGCTGCGGGACGCTCGCGAAAATGGCGATCAGTGGACGTGCCTAGAGGTGGGGGCTCACCTCCACAACATCCTGCTCATGACGGTGTCGTTTGGCATTCCGTTCCTAATTCGGGCATCCCTCATCACATTCTTTCATAGGCACGTATTCCCCCTGGCCAGCTCAACCGATGTGATCATCAACCCATCGTTGATGGACTTGTTCGCCGCGTCGGATGATTTCCTGATTCATCTAATGCGACTGGAAGACGATGGGGTCGTTGGAGATCCCCGGCCGGGGGACACCTCACAGTGGCGGATGATGCTGGAGGGTACGTTCGGCGAAGATATCCAGTGTGCGTTATCGCCAACCTACGAGGTTAGAGCCGGCAGTACATCGGTTGCAGCAGCCGACTTTGTTTTCAGTCGCTCCGTTCTAAGAAATTGGGGGCAGGCAATCCTCGATAGCAACGACCGAGAGCCCTTAATTCCGGAGACAGTGCGGCGCCAAGCATGTCGACTAGAGCCGATTGCTAAAATCTAGCTCCTCTGATGCGCCAGTCCTGAGTCCCCTGTTGCGGGCGAGAGGGGGCTGGAAGGCAAGACCGGGCAAGGGATTGGAGACACTACGATTCACTCGGGACGATGAAAACCTACACCTCAACCAGCTGGTAAACCGCGGCTCTCGGCCTCAACTAGTCTCCGTCGTTTTGCGCGAAGAAGCTTTATGGCGGGTGGGGCATTGGCGTAGAGCGAGGGCAGTGCATGGCATGAAACAATTTCCTTGAGCCGCAATGCCTGCGTCGAGCGCCGTTCATCAAATGGTGGCGACCGAACCTCGAGGAATGTCGACCTCAAAGTCAGCCCCCGAGATGTGCAATCTCACCGAATTTCCTTTAACAGAGATGAAGTCCGCATCATTGGAAGTTAATTGACCAAGATCCCTGGCTCCCTTCATTGACCCGTACGCAGTACGAAACCTCAATCCATCTGAAAGAGAGTACGTGTAGCCAGTGTAGCCATCGTGGTAGATGCCGCCCATGTTCTCAGGATATTTGCTGTACTTCTCAGTGTTGTACTCCGGTTTCAACAAACTGATGAACGCCTTTTCGGCGTCAGAGACCAGCCGATCATTATTGTAGCTCAGGATCACATCATCATCCTCAATCTCATCTTCCTCCCTCCAGCTCCGGATGATTGTGGGTTCCACCCGAAAGAGAAATAGGTAGATTTCATCACTCACGCGCGAGCCTGGATAGCGCTGCGGTTCATCGGAAAGAATTCTTTGCCGCGCATGGTGCCCCTTCTTCAACAGACGATCGTAGCTGTCTGTGCGTGGAGCCTTGCCCACGTAAAGGAGATCAAAGGTTGATAGCTCAAGATGGTTGTCCAAGCCGCCTATCAGCGCTTCTCGCCTGCCTTTGCGCCAAAGCAGATCATCGGGTGAAAAGGTGGCCACACGATGCCGTTCGTTGGCATCACTTACCCTGTAGATGTCAATGGATACATCGGTGTAAGCGATGAATAGCCTGAATTCATCAGCGCCAAAGAGAGTGGGCAATGCGCTGAGCTTCAAATGGCCCCTTGCCTCGGCGCCCCCCCTTGACCGCGATGCCGAACAACATGTTCCCACTAGCCTCTTCAACTGATATATCGAAGAAATAAGATTGGGCTCGGCCACCAATCATGTAGAAGTCACTTGTCCGGAGAAGTGAAACGACTGCAGGGTTCTTGGACGCCATGGCAACTTCACTGTTCGTGATAGGGGGGAAGACCATATCGACGGACGCAATAATTGCATTTACATGAGGGGCCATCACGAACTCTCTCTGATAAAGTACAGGCCGGATTCTTACTTGCCTAGCACTAGCTCGAAAGCCTTGCAACCGAGCTCGAAATCGCCAAGCGCAAACCCACAGGAGTTGACGTCAGAGCAGATGCTGAATGTGCTCGGCTTTGAAGAGATGCACAATTAGCTTGGTCAACCGACTATCTGGTGCATCCGCAATCGCCTGCTTGCACGCATCTACAAAAGCCCTGCCAGCCGAACCGAAGTGAGGATGATCTTCCAGCGAGGCTCTTGCTACATCGGTCATCACCGTCATAATCGCGATCATTTCTGCACCCTCAGCTTCCCTTAGCGCATCGAGATAGGTCCCGACTGGTGCCTCGCTGAGACAAATGGTCTCCGACTTTCCCCACGCTCTATCTCGATGAATTCTGAGGCAGGCTTTGGCAATCCCAACACGTCTGATACGTACGCCATTAGCTGCGCTAACCGCTTCAGCAATCCTTGGGTGCAGGGGATTTCTAGCGGGGTACTCGCCATACCATTCCAGCTCCTGATCAGAATCGGCAATGCGTTTGGCAAATTCAGCAAGCCAGGCATCAACCATGCTCTCGCCAACTTCTCCGCCGCCCTCCAACTCATGTGCCGTCTTGCAAAGACTAGTCACCATGCTTGCATCGAGATACCCTGCGCCGCCTGCCAATTCTCGAGCGTCTTGCAAAAGCGATTCTTCTGTTCGGTTTGGGTACCAAAGGCAATTCATGAGGAAGGCGTTTGCCTTAGCCTGAGTGCTGAACCTACGGTGGTCAGCCTCATTTGCATCCAAAAGCGCCGAAATCGAACTGACATCCGGATGGCCGGATCTGTAAAATTTCACGATCTCAGCCTCGAGCTCGTTCGTGGACTGCAGCCCAACCTTTTGGAGCCAGGCTTGCCAGTACTCCTCCGCCTTCTCATCGTCAGTCAGCGGACGCTCTTCTCTCGCAAGCGCGAGTCGGATTTGTACCGATGAGTTTCCGGGTCGCAGTGCAAAGTCCAGATTCGGAGGGTCTGGAAAACCTTTGAAGTGGGCAAAGCCGAGCAAAACGATAGATGGAATAGCCCGGGTCAGCGTGCTCTCATGGGCAGGCTCGTATGGGCGGAGAATCAAGTTGCAGGCTCTAACCACACGCCTGAGTATGCGAATGTTGGACACGTTGCATCGCTCAGCCGCCGCCTTGATATGTTCGGCATAACGACTAGGAGTCAATTCAAGTGCGATTTCAAGAGCCTCGCTTGGAGAGGTCTCAAGGCGCACCTCTGCATCTATCACCTTCTCCCGAAATGTGCCCCATAGCTCCCTGTCTATCAGCCTATCTTCGTTCAGGATGAGCAGCACGCGGCATCCGTAGCGATTGCAGCACTCGTCAATGAAGCCAAGTACCTCGTCAGCGGTAAGGTCGTCGTGTTTGCGTTCAATATCATCAATTACGATAAGCTTTCCTTTCAGCGCTTTTGGGAGCAGCAACAGCGCTAGATCGTTGAGAGCGCCGAATGAAGCGTGCGCATCCTTCAACGCCTTTACGCCAGCGGAAAGAAGCTGACCCAGCGAGCGGCCAGTTGGGGTTTCCTTGAAATCCTTGAATGCCGCGCTTTGTATCGCCTTCATTTTCAACGCAGCGATGTCACGCACACCAAAAAGGGAAATGGAGGTTGCCGACTTCAAAGATTCATCTTCGGCTTCGCGCTGTACAACCTCCCACAAGTACGTCTTGCCAGTCCCCCAGGCTCCCGATAGGGCGACCACCTTTAGGTCCCTGTTACTCAGAAGGTCAATGAGTGCGATCTTGCAGGCTTCAATTGGCATCGTCTTGTCCTACAGCTTCCAGGTTAGGTATTTCTTAAGCATCGTCCGTGAGGTAGGCGAGATGTTCTATCCGTTTACCAGCGTAGTCAATCGGTCACTATGGCTCCGCCATATGGGCTGCGCGAAAACCTCTCCACGGACTGCGTCGCTGAGCATCAGAAAGCTCGATAAGAGCATCCAGTTTGGCCAAGCCTTCCATCGAGTTGGTGAAGCTCACCGTCGCAGCCAATCGGCGCGGTATGGGCGTGCTAGAGGCATCTTGTGCCGTGAAATGCGGGCGCCATAGACCTGATTTATCGTAGGATCGTCCAGGACACCAATTGAAGGATCAGTTGAAGGATCAATGTCCAGTCCAGATTGTTCTACATCACACGCGAGGTTCAAGGTCGCAGTAGAGGCCCTTTGGGGCTTGCCCGAGCAGGCCTGGAGCACAGCAACCGCCACGCCCATCTATGCCAGCTTCATTGACTCGGCTACGCCGCTGTGCGGGGCAGTCCGAGGCATGGGTGGCAGCATTTCCCTGGCGAGCGCGTTGGCTGGCCTTGGTCTTCCCTGCGGACTTCCCAGCAACGCTCGCCACTTGGCCATCTCTGCACAAGAGGCAGCAACACAGCTGCTGGCGGGCTTTGAAGCGACAGCATTTCGCAGGACACATCTGATTCCTCTGGATCTATCCGACACGCTGCCGACGATCACCTTTGGTGACTGTCGGGTGGGCCGAATGTCCATGGAGGAGCTCCGGCAATATGTTGACTATGATCGCTTGGCCAGAACCTATGGCGACGGTGGCTTTGATCTGGGAAGATTCCAGCAGTTCCATTGGCTTATCGTTGAAGAAGAAGCTCCAGTAAACCGTGGACAGGACGGACGCGAGCTGTACCGATTCCACTTTGACGCCTTGGAAGACCACGGACGCATTGAGCCCCACCAGAGTAGGTATCCAAAGGCGGTTGAGCGAGCACTGTTCTGGCTCGCGCTGGCCCCTTGGGAGCGATTGGTAGAGCGTCCGCACTTCGGGTGGCGTGGCTTTCATGTTCCTTGGGTATACACAGTTGATCATGATCTGTTCGCAACCCTCAGACGGCCACCAAGTCCGGATTCTCTAAGTTGGGAGGAACACCTGGCCTACAACGGAGACGGCGAGCCAATCGAGCAGACCAGGCCGATCGCATGCTGGCTCTCCGAAGACATTGACGCTGAACTGACTGCGCATTTCCATCTACGTGCATCGGCCATAGCGCGCTTTGAAGAACTTGAGCTGCTGCAGACGCCGATGGCGCACTTCTTCACACGTGCGTATTTGTCAGATGGCATCGACGAGTTCCTTGGCCATCTTCTTGCCATTGAGGCCGGTGTCGGGCTTCCAAGTGACCGGGGTGGGAAAGACAGTGCGGGCAGGAAAACAAAAGACACAAGAGGCCCAAGTGAGCGGATCGTAGCTCGACTAGCGGCGCTGCTGGACGTGCCTTCAGCAGAGAGCTACAGAAGTTTGTTCAAGGATCGCAGTGTGTTTCTACACGGCAGATCCATGCCCGCCATCCCTGCGGATCAGCGAATCCTTGCCAGGACTCTCGCAAGGCGTGTCGTAGACGCACTTGTTCTAGCCAATCAGGCCGACCCAAGTCTGGAGCGAGGCGCTTTTGTCGACTCATTGTTCGACCAGGGAGTGAAACTGATCGCAGCTAAGAATAATTGATGCTGGAGGGTGACCGTACTCGCGGGAGCAATAGCCTCCTTCCGGTGCCGTCGACGGTGGTAGGCTGCCAGCAGCAAGGCAGGACCTGACACCAATCACCGCCGGTCTGCGTGGCCAAAGGCCGGCGCCCTCGATCGTTGCTGTCCATTCGGAAGCCTGCCACCGGTTCAGGGTAGGCAGGCAATCACTGCGGCGTGACCTCCGCTTGGCGCTGTCGGGTACGTGCTAGGCGATGGCTGGTACGCCCGGTCGCATGAGCCTTGATAGGCTCTTACGGCTTAGGCTCCGCCGACTGCTGCAGGCCCCCAATAAGCTCTTCGCTTGAGGTGGCGGTGAGGTCTCTCCGACGGAGCCGCAGGCTTTCGATTAGCGCCTTGTTCGCGAGCTCATGTCCATCAAGCAGGGTGTACCAGTTGAGGACGTAACGCTTGGACTTTCCATCGTTGTGGTACAGCCCTGGCTCACCGGTGGCTCCCTTGTCGCGCAGGCGGTCGGAAATCTCGGTGTCGGCGTCGGAAATCTTTCGTCCGACGAGGATCAGCTCAAACTTTATGTGATCACTGCTGAAGGCCGCGTGCTTCCTGAGGATCCCCGCATAGTCGTCTAGCTGACGCATATGTTTGATGTTCAATGAGACGCTCGGACGCTTGATCTCGATTACAACGCAACGGTACATCGCCTTGCCGAAGCTATCGAAGCATGGCACCTTTCGGGCTAGGAACAGGTCGGGCTGTCGTGATGCGCCGTCGAATGTAGCATCGCCTTCGAGGTCGTTAGAATCGACACCGTCGATGCCCGGAACCATGTCGCGGTGCTTGCGTACAATTTCAGTAAAAGTCGCTTCCTCAGCACCAAGGATCTCGTATTGGGGGCCGAATAGCCACGTGTGATTCTCAATGATTCTCTGCAGATCTGGAGTCTCTCTAACGCTGGCATAGTGCTCCTGCATCAGCACCCTAAGCTCCTGGATGGTGTTGATCCTTCGCTGCAGAACCTCAATTGTGTTGACGATGTTCTCGAGTGTCGTTCGCTGAAGTTGAGCGGCCAGTGCGCTGGATGTCTGCTGATCCAGATCTAGAACTCCGTTTAGGATCTCCCACAACGAATCGTTCTCATCAGAGACTGCTAGGCGGTCAAGAAGCCTGATGAGGACCTTGATCTGCTTCTTTTTGAGTGAGAACAGTGCCGGATCAGCAACATAGATGTTCTTAACGAGCTCTTTGGTGTTCTCCAAGCGCCATGTGGCCTCCGGCGGCTCCAAGCCTGCATAGGTCGGAAAGTGACCATCAGCTTCATACTGCGCGACTTTTTTTTCTGCCTCGCTGCGGAGGAATTGATCGTAGATTGACCGCGTAATCGAGGACACATTCCTCTGCAGCTCGGACCAGATTCGCGAACTCCGAGTGTTGGCTTTGGGATTAAGGAGGTCAGCAGCATCCTCATACGAGTCGGCCCAAGGTGTGGCTACGTATACGCTGAGATGGAAGTTCTTCTTGTTGTTTAGACTACTTAGCTGGCGATAAACCGTGCGTCCAGCGCTGTTAATTAGATACACATACGATTTTTCGTCGTTAGGCCTATCGATCCAGCGAATGACATCGATCTTGAAGGGGATTCCTTCGAGCTCAAGCAGATGGCCACTCAATTCATGGGCAGGGATTGGCACTGCCTCGCCATCAATGCGTAAGCGTTTAGCGGCATGCAGCGCTAGGTACCAACCAAAGGTCTGGCTGAACACTGCTAGCAGCTCTTGCCGAGCAGGCAACTGGCTGTGCGGATGGCTGAGGACCACTGTGGTACCGGATAGCCCGGTGACGTACTGTCCGACATCCTCTTGTGTTATCGAAAATTTCCGGATATCGCTATCGTCAATAGAAATCAGCGCATCCTTGCTGCGGTACCGGGTGTACCACTGAGCCCGATGGGATAGGCGATGGAACGCCAGCCTGCCGCGTCCGTGCGACCCATGTTGGGCCACATCCAGCTTCTTCGCCGAGTCGTTGAAGAGGCCGAAGTTGGCCTCCGGCGTGTCGAAGCAAATTCCCTCCCCATCATCTTGCACCAATATTTCCGTTACTCCGCCGAGCTCATTGCGAAGTTGACGCACGGCAATTTCTGAAGCGCCGGCGTCGAGTCCGTTCCAGACAAGCTCGTAGACTGCCTGGATTGGATCGGTAGACCTGAAATGCTTCTTGATGCCTTCGCCCGTGATTCGGGTTTCGCTCGTTACGGTGCCAATCGCCACGCTCAATCCTTGATGCCTGGAGGGGAGGTCAGTACGCACGCGGAGGTTGCTGTCCATGGTGCACAGGGTGCGCGCGAGGGATCTCAGGAGCCGAGAATTTACCGCAGCCGGAACCAACGCGGTACCCGCCTATGGGCTGGCAGGCACGAACACCCCGCCACTGACGCTGCACCATAGGAGAATCGAGTCCTGAACGTCGCCCACGTCCATGGCCTCCACTGTGCTGTCTCAGGGGCAGTTCCGGCACGGCGTAGAGCTGCCGCCCCAGAAGGTCAGTCCTCTCTATTGCTACCGTCCTGATGAGCTTCCTCTCCGTCAAGCAGGCGAGCTGCAGGATTATGCCCAACTGACCCCGCCTGGAAGTACCCGACTACACTCGCGACGGACCGGTGATCTGTCATAGCCATAAGTGCCGGGAGGGAAATCCCCCGTCGGGCGCCCTCGGTAACGAAGCCCGAGCGGAGGCTATGCCCACCAAAGTCCCCCTCCAGGCCGGCCATCTTGGCTCTCTTCTTCACGATCTTTGCCACAGTAGTGCCGCTCAAGGGGCCACCGAGCTTGTTCGGCCAGACCCGACGAAAGATCGCCCCGTCTCTAATTCCGGTTGACGCCAGCCAATCCTGCAGGGCGAGGGCGGCTTCACCCAGGATCGGCTTATCTGGACTTCCCCCGGCCACCGGCCCCGATTGCAGCGTCTTGCCTTTGTCCAGGTGATAGGTGAAGCCCCCTTCCGGGAGATGCCGCAGGTTGGCGATCGTTGCGGCAGCGACCTCGCTACGCCGGCGACCGCCACTGGCGAACGCGAAGTAGAGTAGGGCGCGATCGCGCTTGCCGATCAGCGAGGCATCGCAGGTGGCCGCCATGGCCCTTACGTCTACGGCCAGTAGGGCGGTCTTCTTTGCGGGCCGCTCGCCGCGCTTGTGTGACGCACGGCGCCCCTTGGACAGCAGGGTCCTGACCGCTCGATCTTCACAGGGGTTTTCTTGGCGGGCCTGCTTATGCGCAGCCGACAGAACCGACACCCGATGCACCAGGCTGGAGAAGGATAGCGGCCCTAGTTTCGCTTTCAGGCCCGCCGTGACCAGTGCGCGGTCCAGGTCTGGCGGGAGGTCCCAGCGAAGGCCCGTATCACCAGAGCGCCCCATGTGGTCGACCACGAATTGCACCACGGCCGCGGGCGGGACGGGCAGGGTGATTGGCTGCCCATAGCGCCCTGCGAACCAGCCGGCCCAGTACCGAAGGGCGCCGGCATAGCTTCGCGTCGTATTCGGCGCCTCCGCTTCTTGAAGGATGTCCCGCACGGCCTCTGCTGCAGATGCCGCCAGCCGTTCTGGCACTAGAGCCGAAACATTCCCGTCCGACAGGATAGTGATATTAGTCATATGTACTATGTAGTGTAGGATACGATTAGTGGCAGATAGGACTGATAAATATGCCTTATCAGCTCTGATTTGCAATTTAGCGCATTTTTGAACGAGGAAGCGGCCATGGCGAAGGGCATCAGCGAGCAGGACGTCCACCACGCGGCGGATGACATCATCAGCTTGGGTGAGCGCCCAACCGTGGAGCGGATCCGTGCCCATCTGGGCACCGGATCTCCGAACACCGTCACCCGTTGGCTTGACACCTGGTGGCAAACGGTGGGCTTCAGACTGCGTCAGCGTGCCGTTGAGGCGGCCGCGCCCGGGGTTCCCGAACGGGTGGCCAATCTGAGTCAGCGGCTGTGGCAGGCCGCGCTTCAGGAGGCTGGCGAGCTGGCCTCCACCCAGTTGGAGTCCGCTCGACATGCCCTGGATGATCGCGAGCAACTCCTGGAGAGCGAGCGATCGGCCATGACCCACCAGGCCGAGGCCAGCCAAAAGCGAGAACTGGAAGCGCTGGCTCAGGCACAGGCGGCCGGAGCGGCCGCGGAGCTGCTCACTGCCCAAGTGTCCCAACTCGCCACTCAAGTCCAGGACCTGCTACGGCAGCGCGAAGGTGCCTACGCACGGGCAGAACGGCTTGAGCAAGAACTGGAAGCAGCGCGCCGGAGCCTGACCGAGTCCAGTGCAGCGCATGAAGAGGAGAGGAGGGCGCTACAGATTCACGTGAGGACCGTGGAAGATCGTGCGCATGCGGAAGTCGACAGACATCGTTTGACGATACGTACGGCGGAGCAAGAGTGGGGGCGAGAGCGCGTAGGACTGAACAGCGCCGTGCGCCAGTGTGAGCAACAGCTAGCTGCAGCCAGCGACCGCGAGCAGCAAGCCCTGCGTCGCCTTGATGCCGCGATTGCGAAGTCCGATGGGCTAGAGGCCCAGCTGACGTCACTCAAGGATGCTACCAGTCGCTTTACCGAGGCGCTGCGACGAGACGAGCCGTCTTCGGCCAGGCTCACTGAGATGGATAAGCCCCGGAGAGCAGCGAAGAAGAAGCGCAGCACGGCCCACAAGGCCAGCAACAGTGAAAGGGACACCTGACCTGGCCTGAGAAGCAACTGCGGGCCAAGCGCGGCAAGTGATCCGCTACCAAGTTGTGTACCTCAGCCACGCAATTTCGTTCAACGAATCGCCCTGCCGCCAGCAGGCCCAGGCCAGGGTCGTGTGGCTGTGGGCGCACCGAAGCCTCACCCGCGTGAATGGCAACCTGCAGCGCCAATTACGTCGACCCGGCCCCCCGCATGACCCGCGTTGCTCTACATTCGCCCGATCGGGTCCGCGGCTGGCTGCCTTGGATATGGCTGACGCCGATCCTGATGATCCTGTTCAACGCGGTGCCAGGCAAGCCCTTAATGCGTTCGCGCGCGGGGCTGTAACAGACAGATTTGACTGTAACCGGCACGTGTTACGGTTAAATATCGATGTTACGGTCGCTTGTATGAACGACCTCCAGTCCGCTGCTCGCCACCTCCAAGAATTACTGCCCGACGTGGCCGGCCAGCTCGAACTCTGACCCAGTTCCACGGTGCGCACCCGGCCTCGCTTCATAGCCAGCAGGTTCGACCTGGCCGATTGAGGACACTCCTCTACTGGAGCAGTTGTCGGCGAACTTACGATCAGAATCTGGACGCCCGTGAGCCTACTGGTACGCCGTGAGCCCAGCCTGTCTTGCCATAACATGTGATCAATGCAGAAGCGCAGTGAGGTGGGTGTGCACATACTTCAACCCTGGCAAGCCCTCCTTGAGCATGTAGTCTAGCGCCGTGCTTCCCTTGAGTGGCCCAGTTACATGGACTCTCCTGGGCCATGCATCTGCCTGTTCGCCGTTGCTGAAGATTGTATGGAGCGCTCGATAGATGCCTAAGAAGAGGGCGACTCGAGCAACGTCGCCTGGCTGAGCCGCGTCGATTGCGCCTTGTCTCCAAAGTTCAACAAGATCAGGCGAGTGACCCAGAAGCCCCGATTGCTCCTCCTCGGAGAGGCCCCAGCTCTTCGCCAGCCCAAAGAACGTGCGGAACGCCGGTCCGCGAAGATCGTCTAGGTCGTTCATTTCACTGAGCCTCCGCAAGTCAAGTTAAGTGAAGAAGATCGAATGGCACCCAACCTTAGCGGGAGATTTCCTGGCTCATGCCTCGGCAACCAGGCGCTCCAGCAATCGACACCAGCGTCCCTGAGCGCGCGAGACCCCCCCCCCCTCCAAGAGAATGCATTTCGACTCGCGAAGAGGAGGGGCTGGATGAATGCACTCCGCGGCGCCAAGCCCGTAGAAGCGATAGGGCATGTTTGCCATACTTCAGCGCATTGATCACTGCATTTGGAAGCATGTAGCAACTGGAGAGACCATATGCAGATATGCGGCTTGTGCGGAACTCAGGTGCAGCGACTTGCTAACAGCCACATATATCCAGCGTCCATGTCAAAGGAGCAGGCTGCCGGCAGCGAACTCGTGTCCGCTCGACCGGAGCGAGGATACGTATCCATCGCAATGTCGGGCCTGCATGATCGAATTGTATGTGGACAGTGTGAAGCGCTGTTCCATCCTTTCGATGAGGAGGCGATCAACTTCCGCAGACGTGCTCTGAAGCTAGATGGACTGATCGGCTATAGGCATGAGTCCATCCAACTGCCCACATTGAGGGGTGACGCCGGAAAGCTCCATACATTCGCCATGCAGACTCTGCTCCGCTCAGCCCTATCCAAGTTCACCCCGGAAGTTCAGCGCAGCTCACTAACGGACTGGATCAGTAAAAGGCTCCTAAGCAGGACGTCCACGATCGAAGGCGGCCCCGAGGTCTTCCTTCGCGTGGTCCTGGGAGACCTCGGAAACGTGTCCATGAATCCCCTTCGCCACGACGTCGATGGACTATCCCTGTACATGCTTTACATGCCCAACTTCATCGTCAGCATTGCCGCATCCGAAGACGGGAGCCTTGGCCTGCCTGGGAAGGGTCTGACACTCTCACCAGGAATGGAAGGGCCAATCTGGAGAAGCAAGATCAGAGATCATGAGTATCAATTTGTGGTAGACGGGCTGTTGCCGGTTGCGGGCAAGGTCGAAGACATTTTCCAGAAGCCTGAGCGATCGCGCCACCGAAAGCTGCGGCGCATCCCTTGATGCATTTGCGCTAAGCACCCGAAACGTTGGGCGTCGACGAATTCGGCATGACCGCAAGCGGTTGGTTGAAGGACCTATGCTAGTGAAGTCCTACCCCTGACATGTGCACCAGCCGCCCACGCTGGACTACAACCAAGCTTTAGCCGCCGGCACCGGCCCAGGCCTGGTTTGAAGCAAGTGTTACTTCGATTCAGGTCGTTCGAGTTGCCGGAGGCCTTTGCGATCCAACGAGATCTCTTGCTCGCCCAGGCGAAGCTTCGCAGACGCAGCTGACCCCAGTAACGCTTCGGCCAGTTGCGTAGCAGGTGTCTGGGGATCATCAACATCATCCCGGGATGATTGGAACAGGCCAGCCGACAGTCGCCCCGCAAGAAGCTCGGGAAATGGTTCCGACGAGCTCTGCTTCCACTCCAGAACGGTCTCAGCCAACCATGACGCCCTTTCGATATCCAATCGAAACTGCTGCAGCTTGAATTCAGCGTCCGCAATTCTCTGCAGCCAACGGTTGAGCCACTTGAGGTACCACACACCTAAAGCAACTGCAGCCGCGCCTGAAAGAATCGAACGAGTAGCAGAGATGATCAGTGTGGTTTGAGGAAGGCTAGGGTCAAACCTGACAGCCGTGAGTACGGTGACGGACATGAGGGTGGCGATGCCGAGCAAGCAGAGAGCGTGAACCAAAAAGTACTGCGTCCGCGTCTCGGGAGAAACGCGGAAGTTCATCAATCGTTCCTTGGTCAGCTCAAGCAGACTGGACCGAATTTCGCGTCTGACGTGGGTATTGTTGCGGTCATCAAGCGTCTTTTGCAGTGCATCCAGTTCACTTTGACGAGCATCCAGCGCAGCCACTCTCTCAACGTGAGCCGTCGTAGCGGCTTCGCGCTCCTGATTGAGGCGCTCTTGATCAAGCTGGCGCATCTCATCGAATCGACTATCACGTTCCGTCTCTCTTGCTGCAAACTCAATCTCAAGCTTGGTTCGATGTTCGGCAGTCTCGGTAAGCAAGCGCTGGGTCGTTGTCTGCAGGGCAAGCAAGACCTCGCGACCAGTGGCTAGATTCAATGGTGAGCCGTCATCTACGACTGTGAGGGGTTTGGACAACGCCAGCTTCAATGCATTGTCCACCCGCGGAGCTAGCACTGACTGCTCAGGAGATCCACGTGATTGATGCTTGATATAAGCGACCCGATCGTACTCAGCAGACTGCGGATAGGCGGTAGCTGTCGCCGGGCCAAGGCGATGCCAAGTCCACATGTAGGGTCCCATCGACAAGCTGGCACTTGTCAGCGCATAGCCCGCCATATCTATGTAATCGCTAATCGCCTCACCGCTGACCGCTCCGAACTGGCCAGTGAACTGCATTGTCACGTTGTCTGGAAATTTCGAGAAGACATCCTCGAACGCCTCAATCAGCCCACGATCATTGAGCTTAGCTACGAAGATTGAAACTTCTGACATGAATTACCTCTACCAGCCCCTTGAATATGGAGGACTTTACCGGCTGTCCGAATTAAAGGCCACCCGAGGCATTCAGAGAATTGGGCGAGGGAAAGCCTCGCCGCCAACGGGCAGCGCTCGCGGCTTTGACCAGGTGAGCCGAAGGTGTCCAGTAACCCGAAAATCAGACAAACACGATGACACCTAACCGATGCGCGCCGCCTTCGGAGTCACGATCTGGCTCACGTCATGGCCGAGGCGAAATGCCACGATGTACAAGCAAGTGGCGTTCATTGGTGCGCCCGACCCCAACTGAAGGGTGAGCTTGCGCTGGCCATAGGACAACGACACACCCAACAGCCGCAGCGCGTCAATGTGCTGCTGCAGTTCGTCGTAGATGTCGAGCTTATCGGCTTCCGAGTACAAGTCGTGGCAATCGCGATATTCTCGGTAGTAATCGATCAGCAAGGCGAACTCAGTTGCCGCATCGCGCGGGAGCTCAAAGGCCGGTTCGGACAGATCCATCTCGCATAGGGTGACCAGACCTGCCAGCTGGCGGCCTGTGGTTACAGGTGCGACCGCCAGCGTCATGTGGTCTCGCTCGAACTGGTCTTGCGCAGACTTCAGTTCCTCGTCCGAGGGCAGTGAGAAGGGCTTGTTGAGCGCATCAATGTCATTGAGATCAAAGGCCCGGGCCAGGGCCCGACGGGTATCGAAGCTTGCCGTCTCGCCCTGCTCAACCCGCTGTATGGTGCGCACGTTCAGACCCGAGATCTGAGCCAGTTGCTCTTGGGACCAGTGTCGCAGCTGGCGAAACTGGCGGATGCAAGCTCCAATTTCAGCAGGAGTCAGAAGACGGGGAGATTGGGCGGTAGCCATGAGAGGTCACTCCAGCGGTTAGGGTGTCCAGATTAAGAGGCTACCGGATCTGGCGACACGACAGGCGCCCGACAGGCCCCTGACACCGTTCAAACTGCCATGCCTGAGGGCCAGACATCGACCGGACACCTCTCCGGCTCTCGCGTCTGAGAGGCTTCATTCTGACCCAGCCATAAGGCTTGCCTTCGCACAAGGCTCAATGACCTGAAGATGCGGCAGATCAGGAGCATAACGGTAGCCAGCGTCGCCCGGGCCAAGCGCTATGCCGAACGCCACTGCGCAGCCCGGCACCTCATCTCTTGAGGCGCTTCTCAAAATCGGCAATGAGTGTGCCCAAAGAGAGTCCGGTCAGCCGAGCAATGTCCCGCAGCTCCACCACGTCGACTCTGCGCTTGCCGGTCTCCACATCACTAATAAATGACTGACTCCTTCCCAGCTTCTGCGACACCTGGGTCTGAGTGAGCCCTGCGGCGACGCGTGCATCCCTGACCGCCTCAATCAAGGCGGCGTATTCCTTGCGATGGATGGACTTGGCCATGGCCGCGCCTTTGATGAGCGGCCTCAGAACCTATATCCAGTTCTCAGATATCTAAAAACCCGATATTCTGAGTCTTTCACAGACCGGGGGATCCATGTTCCAAGTCCAGCAACAGCGCAACCCACGAACCAAGGCCCACATCGCCCTGGTTCTTGCTATGACAACCCTGACGACGGCCTGTAGAGGTCCCGCAGACCAGAAGATGGTCACCACCGGCACCCAGCAGGAGTATCGGACATCAGTCGACGCAATCGACGCAAAGCTCAGTCCTCACGAGAGAGAGGCCTTCAACTGGGCAGTTGCTGGGATGGACCTTGAGTCGCTCAACTCAAAGTACCCCAATGCATCCGTGAGAGAGGTCGTCCGAAGCCAGGTGAAGGCAGTACGGAAGGCGAACCCGCAAGAAATTCAACTGCTACGAGAACAGGTGAGGGCACAGGAGCCAGTGCTGCTCGAGCTCGGCAAGGTCAAGACCAGTAGCGAAAAATTTGCGATAGAGAGCAGCTTCTTTGGTCCCACCCCGTACATCGAGGCGCGCATCGCCAACACCTCATCCTTGCCATTGAGCCAGGCCAGTTGGCTGGCAAAGCTGTACATCGATGACCAACCCGAGCCTGTAGCCAAGTCACGGGTTCTGAGCGACTTCCGCACAATCGATGGCCTCAAGCCGGGGCGCCAAGTGACCGCGCGCTTCAAGGTAGGGTTCGTCAAAGGGGACCAGACCTGGACGACACTCGCTATCCGCCAAGCAAGTACCACTCGCATTGAACTCAGCCTGATCCCTGAGACTGCATTGGACTTCAGTGACAAGCCTTACATGAAAGAAGATCACAAGAAGGCCATTGCGCATCTGGAGCAACAGCTGAAGCAAGCCGACGAGTTTGCAGACATCTGATGCAGCAACGCCCGGCAGCAGCGTCGATGCGCTGTCGCCGGGTTTCTGATGTCACTGTTCATCGCCTTTGATACTGGGGCATTCAGCCAATGCGACCGACTATCCTTGCACTAGATCTTGAAGGAACACTGATATCCAACGCGGTCAGCCAGATTCCGCGCCCTGGCCTCTATTCGTTCCTGGAGTCGGTCAACGAACTCTTTGAATTCCTGGTGATCTACACAACCGTTCCTGAGGCTGTATTCCGGGCGATTGCCAAGCTCTTGGCGGATGAGGGCTCTGCTCCTGACTGGTTCGCCCATCTTCCATACATCGATTGGAGTGGAGCCACGAAGGATCTATCCAATGTTGCCCATGCACCTGGTCAGGCTCTTCTGCTTGATGACCACCGAGCCTACGTCCATCCAGGGCAGGAAAACTACTGGATTGAAGTGGCGTTGTTCGCAGCTCCCTACGCAGCAAGCGATTCTGGTTTGGACGCTGCCCTTGGACAGATCAGGATGCGTTTGAGATGAACGGTGTAGCAACTGAGTGGTTGGCGACCATATAGCGGGAGAGGGCAGGGCGCATGGAGAGCGAACCTAGGTGGCAATGAGCAGCAATGACCTTCGCCGAGCGTGTACAACCGGAGCAGGTCGCAGCACGTAGTCCCGATTCCGTCACACGGAGACCGCCGAGATGCACCGTCGCAACCGCCCCTCCCAGCCCTCACCACCACCTGCCGCGTCGCGCCAACCCCTCGACGATGCCGCAGCTAGGCGTCATGAGCTGTCAGCACAGTGGCTGAGCTCAGCGGAGGTCAACGCCGGACTTGGGCTGCGTACGGGCGGCCAAGATGCCGGTGCCGCTGGGATGCGGAGACGGGCGCAACTCCTGGGTGTGTTCGTCCCACAGCCTTCGCCCCGGTACCTGTATCCGACCTGGCAGTTCCGACCAGATGGCCGACCGGTAGAGTACTTGGCAGAGATTCTCAGAGTGCTGCGGGATCATGGCCCATTCGAGCGTGAGCCTGCCGGCCTGCGCCGCACCACCGGATGGGGCGAGGTGGAATGGTTTCTATGCCCGCACGCCCTCCTTGACGGCCTCTCGCCGGCCTCAGCGCTTGTTGTCGATCCAGCTCTTGTTCTGCGCGCAGCCCTTACCGAATTTGCCGATGATGCTTGATGTTCTAGACAGTCGGCTGAGCCCCTTAGAGCACCCATCGGCCTACTGGTTCCAACCAGTACCGTCTCCCCAGCGGCAGGAAGGTCTCCATAGCCACATCCAGCATGAGTGGCTGATGCCAGCTGTGATCGGGTACGAAACAGAAATCTGTGGCAGTAAGCGATCCCGTGCGGCTTCGGTGGAGCAACCACGTGATTTTCTTTCCGATCTCCCGATCCAATGCTTGGCGGGCGACTTCTCCATCCATTTCGCTTTGCAGGAACTCCGACGAGGCATTGCGCACACTCGCCCAGAGGACGTATCGCTTTCGACCCAAGCTCAACGCCTCCCACTCAGGGAGCTGCATCGATCGCAACCTATCACCCAGTGAGGGGGCCAGGCGATGCTTGCGGAGCAAGTTCGCCAAATATGACCGCGCCTCGCTTCTGGCCATGGAGACCCCTAGGCCACGCTTTAGGGGAGCGCCACATTCAGCAGCCCACCGCACAAGCGTGTCGGTCAGCATGGCTTCAAGGTTGGCATCTGGGCGCGACCAAGGAGATTGATAGCTCCAAGCCAACGGCTCATACAACGCCCTAGCCGTCGAATTTGGATCGTCAATTGAAAGGCGCCGCAGGACCTGCAGCGTTGCAAGCGTATCAAGCGCATCTGAGGCCAGGCCTGACGATGCCACCGGTGCACTTAGGCTTCTTGAGCGCTCTAGTGCGCACCACGCGCAAGCGAGGAATGGGCCGATAGAACGAACAAATTCGTCCAGTTCTGGCCAAGGCAAAATGAGGGTCTGTTGGTTAACGACATAGGCCACAGAGCCCTCAAATCGCGCTTCCAGTTGTCAGGATATCAATCCGGCCATAGGCTGTCTATCTGACTTTCAGATATCCGGAAGCATGCATTTGCGGCCTTCCAGCCCCACAGATCCCCAGCCACCTCGCCTGTCAGGCTGCCCAAGTCCCAACAGGCAACTTACGGCGAGAACTAGACGAGCACCACCGCCGAAACTGCCCCCATCGTCACAACATTAATGCGCATCGTCCTTCCCTCCGATCTACATGGCGAACATTGGGGCGCTTCGGGCGCGAGCAAGCAGTACGTCACAGAACACCTCAGCCCAAACCTGCAGTGCCGCGTGGACGTCCGCTTCTGGCCGAGAGCGGACATGCGCCTGCTTAGCCACACTGACCAACAGCGATAGCGAATGCAGAGCGCGCCTGGCTGCCTGCTGGCCACTGCCATATCGTAGACATGGCATCTATACCATCCATGCATAAGTCATATGCATTGCCGCTCTTCATCCGGCATGGCCCCTGGGGGTAGATTTTCCTGACAATCCGTCACGGAGTGACCCATGCAGACTCGCACCCGCCTCCGCACTCTGGTGCCTAGCTTTCCCTCCATACTGATCTGGATTGCGGCCTCCCTCTGCGCCAACGCTGCGCTGGCCAATGAGCCACTGCAGATCGATGCGCAAGGAAGTTTCCTCGCGGGTGGCATGGAGAAGACCGAACCTGGCACGTTCGATCCGTTGAGGCCCTCCAATCCGGATGGCCAGAGCTACCACGGTGACCACGTCTATGCCTTCTACCAGAAGCCGGTGAATGCGCGTCCTCTGCCGATCGTGATGTGGCACGGAGCGGGGCAGTCTTCGAAAAGCTGGGAAACGACCTCCGATGGTCGCGAGGGCTTCCAGAATCTGTTCTTGCGGCGTCGCTTCACCACTTACCTGATCGATCAGCCACGGCGAGGCAAAGCTGGCCGAAGCATGGCCGAGACAACGCTGAAGCCCGTGGCAGACGATCAGATGTGGTTCAACCAGTTCCGAATTGGCCTCTGGCCGAAGTACTTCGACGGTAGCCAATTCCCTAAGGGCGAGGCCACGCTTGACCAGTTCTTCCGCTCAGTCACGCCCAACACCGGCCCATTCGACTTGGCCGTAGTCTCCGACGGCGTCGCCGCTGTACTGGAAAAGACAGGGCCTGCGATTCTGTTTACCCATTCGCAGGCGGGAGGCCCTGGCTGGATGACGGCCATAAAGAGCCGGAACGTTCGGGCCATTGTTGCCTTCGAGCCCGGCAGCAGCTTCGTGTTTGCGAGAGGCGATGCGCCGGCACCGATTCCCAGCGCTTTCGATACGGTTGCACCTGCCGCGGTTTCGCCCGAGGAGTTCAAGGCGCTGACCCGGATTCCCATTCTGGTGCTGTATGGCGACAACATCCCTGACAAGCCCGTTGACTTGCCCGCGCAGGACAGTTGGCGGGCACGGCTGGAAATGGCTCGTGCCTGGCGTGATGCGGTCAACCGGCAGGGAGGCGATGTCACCCTGGTCCATCTCCCGGACATAGGCATTCGCGGCAATAGCCACTTCCTGTTCTCGGATCTCAACAACGTCCAGATCGCCGATCTGGTGGGTGAGTTCCTGGAGAAGAAGCATCTCGATCATTGAGCTGAGTGCCTCCTGCCTGGATCGCTTAACGGCGTGTGCGGAGCTTTATACGCAGCATCGCGCGCCGAGGCGACATTCATATCATTCATGCATGATTGATATCCAGCTGATGCTCTATATCCATGAGTGCACGGGGTTTAGTTTTACTCCTGATCCCCACCAACGTGTGTGCGCCACTCGCACCGGCAGGGGTAGCGTCCAAACCGGGAGAACTTGAATGAAGCGCATCGTGCACGCCACGCTGTTGGCAATATCTCTTGGCCTGGCGGCAGGCAATGCGTCCGCTGCCGACTACAGGCTCAATCCCTTCAAACTGGCCTACGAGGGCGCGATCACTCGGAATGTGCCGAGCGAGGTCAACATTCACTCGGTCTCCTATCCGCTGAATGGCATCGAGATCGCGGCCAATTTCTATACGCCGGCCAACTTTGACGCCTCGCGCAAGTACCCGACGATCGTGGTCGCCCATCCCAACGGTGGGGTGAAGGAACAGGTGGCCGGCCTGTACGCGCAGCGCCTGGCAGAGCAGGGCTACATCGCCATCACTGCCGATGCGGCCTACCAGGGCGCCAGCGGCGGCGAACCCCGCAGCGTGGACATGCCGTCGCACCGCATCGAAGACATCCACGGCATGGCGGACTTCATCACCCGTTTCCCGTGGGTGGACACCACCCGCCTGGGCCTGCTCGGCATCTGCGGCGGTGGCGGCTATTCGCTGGCAGCGGCACAGACCGACAAGCGGTTCAAGGCCGTGGCCACCATCAGCATGTTCAATTCCGGTCGCGTGCGCCGCAACGGCTATGCCGACTCGCAACGCGACTCCATCCAGCAGCGCCTGCAGCAGGCATCGCAGGCACGGGCGCAGCAGGCCGCTGGCGGTGAAGTGCTGTATTCCGGCGACGCCAACCTCAGCGACGCGCAGATCGCCAAGCTTCCCTTCGATCTGTATCGGCAGGGCTATGAGTACTACTGGAAGACCCATGCCCACCCCAATTCGACCTTCCGCTACACCACCAGCAGCCTGCTGGACCTGATGCACTGGGATGCCACCGACCAGATCGAACTGATCGACCAGCCGCTGCTGATGATTGCCGGGAGCAAGGCTGACAGCCTGTACATGACCGAGGATGCCTTTGCCAAGGCAAGCGGGACCACCGACAAGCAGCTGGTGCTGCTGGACGGCGCCACGCATATCGAGACCTACTGGGTGCCGAAGTACGTGGATGCCGCGGTCGCCTCGCTGAAGACCTTCTATGCGAGGACGCTGGCGCCATGAACGGACAACGCAGGACACCGGCGCAGACCGCACTGCTGGGCGCCGCACTGAGCATGGCCGCACCGCTTGCGGCCGCCGCCGAAACCGCTGCGCAGCAGATCACCCGGGCCGGCACCCAGTCTTCCGTTGCAGGCCCGGCCGAGACCTTCGTTGGCAAGGTACGGGTAGATCCGCTGTTCCCGGCAGACACGGACGTGCAGGCCTCGTCCGCCTACGTCAGCTTTGAGCAGGGCGCCCGCTCGGCCTGGCACACCCATCCGGCTGGGCAGCGGCTGGTGGTTACCTCCGGCGTCGGGTTGACCCAGGAATGGGGCAAGCCCGCGCAGCAGATACACGCCGGCGATGTGGTGGTCTGCCCTGCTGGGGTCAAGCATTGGCACGGCGCGGCGCCGCATAGCGCGATGACCCACCTGGCGGTGACCGGCGTGGCCGATGGCAGATCGGTCGACTGGCTCGAACAGGTCAGCGATGCGCAGTACGGCGCGGCGTCCGCTGGCATCGATGCCCCCGTTGCCGGACCGCTTTCGTCCAGGCAGCAGGCCATCCCGCTGATCGCGGCCGCAGCGGCCAGCAGCAACATGCCCCAGCTCAATGCTGCATTGGGCCAGGGACTGGATGCGGGCCTGACCCTGAGCGAGGCCAAGGAAGTGCTGGTGCAGCTGTATGCCTATGCGGGCTTCCCGAAGAGCCTCAATGCCCTGGGCGAGCTGATGAACGTAGCGCGGGACCGCGAGGCAAAGGGCATTGCGACCGCAGCCGGGAAGCCGCCCACCGGCCAGGCGCCCGTTGGCGATGCGCTGCGCGCCGTGGGCACCGCCAACCAGACCCGGATCTCCGGCGCTCCGGTGCGCGGACCGGTGATGGATTTCGCGCCCATCATCAACCAGTTCCTGCAGACGCACCTGTTCGGCGACATCTTTGAGCGCGACAACCTGGACTGGCAGAGCCGAGAACTGGCCACCGTCGGCGCGCTCGCGGCGATGCCCGGGGTGGAGGCACAGCTGCGCTCACACATGGCCGCCAGCCAGCGGGTAGGCCTCAGCCGCGAACAGTTGCAGCACCTTGCCCAGGTGCTTGCCAACAGCGGCCATACCGCCGCGTCCGCCCGCGCTCTGCAGGCGCTTGAACAGACGCCTGCACCTGCCCCCTGACAGCCACCCGCATGGAGACCACCATGAGCAATCCGCCCACCAACCCGCAACGTCGCTCGCTGGTCAAGGGCGCAGCCACGTTGGCAGCACTGCCACTGGCTGGTGCGATGGCCACCGCGACGGCCACAGCCTCACCTGCGGCAGCGCCGGCAACCATGGCCGGGCGCCGCATGCTCGGCAAACTGCAGGTCTCCAGCCTCGGCCTGGGGGTGCAGAACATGAGCCGCACCTACCAGACCACCGTTCCTACGCGCAGCGAAATGCACCGCATCATCCGTGCTGCCTTTGATCGCGGGATGACCTTCTACGACGCGGCCGAGGCGTACGGCCCGCATGAGGTGGAGCGGATCCTGGGGGAGGGCGTTGCCGCGTTCCGAAACGAAGTGGTCATCGCCACCAAGTTCGGCTGGAACATCGACCTGGAAACGGGCGCGCGCGGTCCAGGATTGATCAGCAGGCCCGCACACATCAAGGCAGCGGTGGAGGGCATGCTGAAGCGACTTCGCACTGACCGAATCGATCTGCTGTACCAGCACCGCGTGGACCCGCAGGTGCCGATCGAAGACGTGGCCGGCGCGATCCAGGACCTGATGACCGAGGGAAAGGTGCTGCACTGGGGGCTGTGCGAGATGGGCCTGCAGACCCTGCGCCGCGCGCACGCTGCGCTGCCGGTAACGGCGGTGCAGAGCGAGTATTCGATGCTCTGGCGGGGGCCGGAACAGGAGGTGCTTGCCGTATGCGCCGAGCTGGGCATCGGGTTCGTGCCATGGAGCCCGCTGGGCGTCGGCTTCCTGACCGGCGCGATCGATGCGAGGACCCGGTTTGCCGAGGGTGATATCCGCGCCATTGAAACGCGCTTCACCGCGCAGAACATCGTACACAACCTCGCGCTGGTGAGACTGCTCACGGACTGGGCCGCACGCAGGCAGGCAACGCCAGCGCAGGTTGCCCTGGCCTGGCTGATGGCACAGCAGCCGTGGATCGTGCCGATTCCCGGCACCACGCAGATGGCGCATCTGCTGGGGAACCTCGGCGCCGCAGCGCTGGTCCTCAGTACCGCTGAGCTGCAGGAGCTCAACGCTGCAGTCGCCGCCGTGGCAGTGCAGGGTGAGCGTCTTCCGCCCGCAGTGCAGGCGTACAGCGGCGTTGAAGCGCCGCTGCGCTAGTGCTCAGTCCTGATAGCGCAGGGCATCACGCAGCACGGTGAATGCAGGCGATGACTGCCTGCGGCTGGGGTAGTACAGGTGGTAGCCGGGGAAGGAGGGGCACCAGTCCTGCAGGACGTGCACCAGTGCACCCGCCTGCACGTGGGTGCGCACCAGGTCCTCGGGCATGTAGGCCAGCCCCAGCCCTTCCAGCGCGGCGCCCAGGCGCAGCGCGATGTTGTTGAAGACCAGCTGGCCCTCCACCCGCACTTTCAGTTCCTGGCCTTTCTTCTCGAACTCCCACGCAAAAATGCCACCGTGGGTGGGCAGGCGGATGGTGATGCAGTTGTGCAGGGTAAGGTCGTGCGGTGATTTCGGCTTGGGATGGCGCTGGAAGTAGCCTGGTGAGCCGACCACGGCCATGCGCATGTCCGGCCCGACGCGCACTGCGATCATGTCCTTGGCGACCTGTTCGCCCATGCGGATGCCGGCGTCGAAACCCTCGGCCACGATGTCGGTCAACCCGTAGTCGACGATCACCTCGATGTTCAGGTCGGGATGGGCGGGCAGTAGCCTGCCCAGCACCGGCTGCATCACGGTGAGCGCAGCATGCTCACCGGCGGTGATGCGCAGGCGGCCGGCGGGTTTGTCGCGGTATGCGTTGAGCTGGGCGAGCTCGCTGTCGATCTCCTCGAAGCGCGGTGCAATCACCCGCAGCAGCTGCTCGCCGGCTTCGGTGGGGGAAACGCTGCGGGTCGTGCGTGCCAGCAGGCGCACGCCCAGGCGCTCTTCCAGCTGCCGCATGGAGCGGCTCAAGGCAGGCTGGGACATGCCCAGCTGGGCCGCGGCACGGGTAAAGCTTCTCTCCCGTGCCACCAGTGCGAACATGGCCAGCTGGTCGTAATTTTCGATGCTCATTGATGCGCGCCTGCTATAAGCGATATTCGATTATGCCCCTGCAAGAGTGGAATGTGGGGGCGTAGATTGGCGCCATGACGATACCAATCCCCAATCACGGTCGCCGCGCCGTCGTCGCCGCACTGGCGTCGCTGCCGCTGGGCTGTTCGGCCACGGCCCCGCAGGAGGACGTGGCGCCCGGACGATCAGATAGCCGGACCCTGGTCGCTGTCTTCTCGCGCTCTGGCAACACCCGGGTGGTTGCCGGGTTGATTCATCGCAGCATGCCCAGCGATCTGTTCGAGATACAGCCTGCCGTGGACTACCCGGCGGACTATCTCGAAACGGTTGAACAGGCACGCCGCGAGCGCGACGACAACGTAGAGCCCGCGCTGCGCACACGCATCGCCGGCATCGAACGCTATGACACGGTGTATCTCGGCTTCCCGATCTGGGGCGAGACCGCGCCGCCGATCATCCGATCGCTGTTGTCGCAGCACGACATGAGCAGCAAGACGATCGTGCCGTTCATTACCCACGGTGGCTATGGCGTCGGCAGCAGCCTGCGCGTGCTCGCGAGCCACGCCCCGCAGGCGCGCATCCTGGACGCTTTCGTGATGCAGGCCGACCAGGAACGCAGAACCATGGAAAGCGTCAACGCCTGGCTCGCCACCCCACCTACTTCCCGATGAGGATTCGATCATGAAGACACGCACACTTGGACAAGGCCTTGAAGTTTCCGCCCTCGGCCTGGGCTGCATGGGCATGAGCGCGGCCTATGGTCCCGCCGCGGTCAAGGGGGACATGATCGCGCTGATCCGCACCGCGCTGGAGCGCGGCATCACTCATTTCGATACCGCCGAAGCCTATGGCCCGTTTGCCAACGAAGAGCTGGTGGGCGAGGCCCTGGCGCCGGTGCGCGACCAGGTGGTTATCGCCACCAAGTTCGGCTTCGACATCGACCCGGTGACCGGTGCCCGCGGTGCCGGCACCAACAGCCAGCCCGCACACATCCGCGCCGCCGTCGAGGCCAGCCTGAAACGCTTGCGCACCGAGCGCATCGACCTGCTGTACCAGCATCGCGTTGATCCCGCGGTGCCCATCGAAGACGTGGCAGATACGGTGAAGACCCTCATCGCGGAGGGTAAGGTTGCGCATTTCGGTCTGTCAGAAGCGGGCCTGCAGACCATCCGCCGGGCCCACGCCGTGCAGCCGCTTACCGCAGTGCAGAGCGAGTATTCGCTGTTCTGGCGCGAGCCAGAGACGGAGCTTCTCCCCCTGCTTGAGGAACTGGGCATTGGCTTCGTACCCTTCAGCCCGCTGGGCGCCGGCTTCCTGACCGGAAAGATCGACGAGCACACCCAGTTCGATGCAACGGACTTCCGCAACGCGGTGCCGCGCTTCTCGGCCGAGGCACGCCGGGCCAACATGGCCCTGGTGGAAGTAGTGAAGACGGTGGCTGCAGAGAAGGGGGCCACTCCCGCCCAGGTCGCGCTGGCTTGGCTGTTGGCCCAGCGACCGTGGATCTCGCCGATCCCTGGCACGACCAAGCTCCATCGCTTGGATGAGAATCTGGGCGCAGTGGATCTTGTGCTCGATGAGGCCGACCTGGCACGTATTCACTTAGAAGTGGAGCAGATCAGCATCAGCGGCGCGCGTCTGCCAGAAGCTGCATTGAAGATGACCGGAAGGTGAGCAGGCGCGGTGGATGTCCGCTTCTGGCCGAAAGCGGACATGGGGCTGTCGGCAATCAAAAAGGCCAACACTTGCCTGCAGATCCGCAGATGCTTCAGGTTTTGGCGGAGAGGCGGCTTACTGTTGCATATGAAGACGACTCATGGCTGCTAGCTGATTGCGGCCCTTCTAACCGGATTGCGTATCGGTCCCAATAGATGCTCCTACCAACAGAGGCACAGCAATGAGCGTCAGCTATGACTACAGCGGTAAGGTCGCCTTGGTGACTGGTGGCGCGTCAGGCATCGGATTAGCCACCGCCCGAGCGTTTAGTAAGAGTGGGGCGAGCGTTGTCATTGTTGGTCACGACCACGACTCCCTAAACAAAGCAGAGGCGGAGCTCAGCCAAGAAGGCATTGACGTGTTGGTTCTGGCTGCCGACGTCGCCGTGGAATCAGAGGTAAAGGACTGCATAGCAAAGGCTGTAGCCCACTACGGCCGCCTGGATGCCGCATTCAAATGAAGCACCAGCTGACCCATATGAGGTCGAAGGGCTCTGGCGCCATCGTGAACTGCTCATCCATGGGAGGCTTGGTAGGCCTTCCCGGTCGTGCCGCATATCACGCGACCAAACATGGCGTGTTGGGCATGACCAAGAGCGCCGCGTTGGAGTTTGCGGCTCGAGGTATCCGCGTCAACGCGGTTTGCCCTGGGATCATCGAGACCCCGATGGTGAGCCGGATGCTTGAGGGTGAGGAATCGATCATGAATGACATGATGCGCGACGTACCCATTGATCGGCTAGGGCGACCGGAAGAGATCGCAACTGCAGTGCTGTGGCTCTGTAGTGACCAGGCGACCTTCGTGATCGGGCACGCGCTGGCAGTCGACGGCGGCTACACGATCCGCTGACCGTTGGCGACGCGATGCACTAATCGTCGCTTTAAAGGTAGTGGCCTCCGGCCGGTGGGTCGGAGGCCAGGTGATGCTAGACCGGGGCGTAGCCTGGGCGTTTGTAGAGTAGATGCTTGTCTCTGACGATCTCCTTCTCGAAGACCTTGCTCATCCATTCCGAAGGCTGGATGTCCTCGATGGACACGGAGATGGATTCGTCCTGAGAGCCAATCACCTGGTTGAGGACCTTGGTCCTCTCATCTGCAAGCTTCTGCTTTTCTTTCTCGCTACGGCCGGCGTAGAGCTTCACTGCGATATGGGGCATGGGACTCTCCAGAGAAAGGGCAGTTGCCGTCAGTAGGCCTGCGACGTTGGGCGGAACAGAATCTCGTTCACATCCACTTCTTCGGGCTGCTCAATGGCGTACTGGACCGCACGTGCGAAGGCGTCAGCGGGGATGGCCTTTTCGTAGGTCTTCTTAATGCCGGCGGCGATGTCTGGGTCAATGATGGTACTGGTCAACTCAGTGTCTACTGCGCCAGGGTAAGCCACAAAGTGCAGGTAAAGGAAGATTGGTATCTGAAGATCAGGGCGTGGTGCTTGCTGGGGTCGGCTGCGGCACAATGACCAGCTTCCATGTGATGTATGGGCCCAGCCAAGCCGGTCTGGAGATTCCGGTCGAGTCGCATCAGGACGCAATAGTCAAAACCGAAGCGCTTCTATCAAAGATGATGGGCGACGGGTGGTATTGACGAAGGAAGCCAACTCCTGCCTAGCGACGACCTCCGCAGCCAACGCAGTCCGGTTAATGGGTCCGTTTAAGGCCTCTCTTGCCTCGCTCATGCGCGTAAGATGCTCCCAGCCTCCCATTGAAAACCATTCATGAAGACAGAGGGCTTCCGCCACACCATGCAAGACGCGATGGGTGGACACACCTACGTGGTCATCATCACCAGTCCGACCGATGAAGTCTTCCACTACTCGGCGACCGTAGATGGTGTGGACGTTCAGGTACGGGAGAGGGGTGTCATACGCAACAAGGGCGACGCTATGCAGCTGGCCCTCGCCGCCGTCGAACGGCACATCGCAGACCTGTCTCACAAGATTGCCCGCGATTCGACCACGGCAAGTGGATAGCACCAGCGTTGTTCTGGAGCTCCGGTTCTCGCAACCGCGTGTGGCTAACCGCCGTGAGTGGATCTCTGGCGCCCGTGGAAAGCAGGGCGCTGCCTCGCCTGGGGCGCGGCCTTACGCCAAGACCTGGCGCAGAAGCAACAAGCCACCGACCGGGTTGCCGGCGTGATCCAGCGAGCGGTCCAAACTTCCCCACGGCGCGACGAACAACCGATCCAGCACAGTGTTGGGCTGCATAAGGCAGCTCATGTCCCAAGCCGGGAAGCGCCGGGTTTCGATCAGCGATTCCCCAAGTACATGGAGGTTGGTGTGGTCATCGCTGGCCCTGATGCGTCCAATGGCGCCTTCGATGCCATCGTTTGGTCCCTCCACGTATTGGAGAAAGCGGGTTCCATCGAAGAGCATCGCTCCTGTCACGCCGGCTAGCCGGTTGAAGCGTTGTGCACCGCGCACGATCTGATCGAGGCGGGTGGAATCAATTCCCGGGGCGGCAACGCTTCGGTAGGCGACGGCTCGCAGCATGGATGGGCTCGTTTGAAGTGGATTGAACACGATACTCCCTGGTGGTTCGTCGCGCTTGGCCGATCCAGTTCATCGCGCACCTGACTAAATCGGCTTCACGTGAGGCTCAGCAGCGCAGCACGCTGCCTTCTCCCTCGCCGCCTGATGCTAAGCCATACGCCACGGTTGGTAACTTGAATGTGCGAGCGGGACGCGAATCAAAGCTGTGGTGCGGCTGGTGACACTGGACGGTTTCGCTTGGTCTGGGTCGAGCGCGAGAGCGCGGGTCGGCAGGCGGTTTCCAAAGTGCTGAAGGTCCACGCCCATTGCCACATGTGCGACAGTGATTTCGTTGCAAGCGAGCCCATTGGGCTGACATCGATCTCCGGTGGCGCCGTGCTCAGCTGCAGCCATTGCAGCAACCGCCAGGCGATAGGTCAGGGCCTCTTCGACGACCTCCCTTCAGCGTCACGCTGACTTGGCGTTCTGGTCGACGCCTCAAATGCTGCTGCAAAGGCGATCCCGGCGGCACTGTCTCATCCAAAGGTGCCAAATTTCCTCCAGAGCCAGCATGGCGTTCGCATTGCACCTTGGACAGGTGACCCAGACACCAGCCTTATCCGGCTGAAGTCCGTCACCAGTGGTGACGGTGGACCTAGCTCGGCACGCTTGGCAGGTCACCAGGATAGCTGCAGATCCAGCCCTCGCCCCTTTGCTCAGCAGTGTGGGATCGACTTGGTGGATTACAAAGACGGTCGAAGATTGCATTGAACGGTCAACGCGAAGAGAGAGCGCTGTCGGAAGCGGAGCGAGCAGTGTGGGGTGTTTCTAACCAAAGATGAACAGGGTCGATGATGAAGGCGGGCGCATTGCCTGAACTGTTCAATCAACTCGATTTCCCGGTCTCCAAGCACTGATAGGAGGTCAGAAGTGGGCGGTTTCAACGGCAACAAACGACGCGGCTGGCTTTCACGCCGATATCACGCGATTGTGGCGATCTTCACTTCTAGCGGACAGGGGACTGCTGAGCGCCAATGGCCCGGGCGCTCAGAGGTGCTGTCACCCCACGGGCCTGCAGGACCCCCGCCATGGACCTCCTTTTGTCGCTTGCTCTTGTGATCTTGGCTGCCGCAGCTGCGTTGGGGTTGCTTCAACTCGCAATCGCGCTTTTCAAAGCGCCGTCCTGTCGGCAATGGCTGCGCCGCGGAGGAGCGAAATGATGCGTTCGTTTCGCTACGCCTACCAAAAGGCCCGCACATGGCACAGTTCCGTGCCGACATCGATATGGGCCGGATTCCGCTATTCGCTGACGGGCGACACCGGCTACTTCAAGTCGCACGGCGGATGGCGTCTGTCTCGCGTGCACCGAGCGTCTGAATCGGCAGAGCAATGAGTTCCTCGACGCCTGGACGCTTCGGCTGAGCTTGGCCAGATCGCCAAAGGGTTAGGTCCTACGCTGCCCGCTTGGTTTGTTCCGCCCGGAGGGCGGAAATTCTTGGTGCTTGGTGCCGACCTGCCCGGGCGGCCGAAATGGCCAACCGCGCGTAGGCGTTGCTCTCACCGCTGCCGCTGTCTGATACTGATCGCGCCCGCCGATCGAAGCTCCCAAGCCGGCATTCCACGGGGGGCAAGCGGGACGAATTGATCAACCCGGACAACAAAAAGCCCGATGATACGCAGTAAGCTTGCTCACAAACGCGTTCTCGCCCAGGGCGGACCAGTTCTGGTCTGGGTGACCTCGTTTAAAAAAAAGTATGTCTTCACCGCCAGTGGCATCGGAATGCCTGGACAATACGGTGTGGAGCTGCGGCAGGACACCAAAGCAAGTCGGAGAGCCCTCCAAGTGCGCTTTGCGGGATCGAAGTTTCATGAAGTTTTCGTGAGCGATGAATCCGCCTCAGTGATCAGTGTCCATCGGTCTTTGACGTCGGCTGGACCGGGAGACGGGATCTTTTTTCTCTGCAGCACTTCGGTCGTTGAGGCCGCGGTCCTCGCGCACCTTGGGGCTACGCTGCCAACCAGGGCGACTGTCTTGCAGCCAGCTTGATTCGGGATGGTCCTACCCGTAGCGCACGCTTAAAGGTTCAGAAATACCGCAACGTCGAGGCGCGCCCGCCTGCGTTTTCTACACAACTGATCCACTCTCGACCGGCCTACACTGGCGCCGAGTTGAAGGTGACCCTCAATGCCCAAGTGTGCGGTGGTGTTCGTGAGCGCGGCGGTGGAGGGCATCGGTGATGAGCGCCTGGCCGAAGTCATGCTTGCAGGCCGACAGTTCAATGCCAAGTGTGGCTCCCATGCAGTTGTTTGCTTCGACGGCAGCAGGTTTTTAACGTATCTGGAAGGCGCAGCGAGTGCGGTGGCTGCCAGCTGCGTCTATACCGAATCCGTCACGCTGCACACTGAGATCGTCGAGCTAGCTCGGGGGGCCATCCAGCAGTTGCGGTTTCCAGCGCATGCCTTGCTCTTCCTGATGGTCTCAGAGGCCGAGCTGAAAGCGCTGATGAGGTCGGACTGGGTAAACTTCTCCCAGCGCTTGGGTGGGAGATTCATCCCCGACACAGGGATGGAACGGCTTGCCGCGTTGGTCGGTAATCGGCCCGATGACATCCCGCAGTAAGGGGCAGGGGGCTCCTTTTTAGGCGACCCAATCCAGTTCGGATCAGCGGAAGCAGGGGAGTCATCAACTTGAGGCACTCGACAGGGGCATGCCATGCGGTTGGAATTTACTCACAGCCACATCTACCCAGGGGCCACTGCGTCCCTGACAGGCGAGCAAGCTGAAGCGGATGAGAGAACCACCTGCTTGGTCGAGCTCAGCGATGGCGTGGTTCTCTCGACCAGCTGTCTGATTCACGGGGGTGAGATCATTCTCTCCATGCCGGACTACCTGACCGCCCGTGGGGCAAAGATTCCGGCAAAGGACTGGGTGCTGAGGAAGGATCTGGAAACAGGCGCCTGGAAGGCAAAATCAAAGGTGGCTGTGTAGCAGTTGTTGCACTTCCCGACCCGGCAGCTGTTTTGGTCTGAAGCAGTCATTGGAGCGTGTCATGCCAAACCGTGCGGTGGTTTTTGTGAGTGAAGCCAGCCCCTACCTTGCCCTTGGGCGGCTGGTTGAGTTGATGGCCGACGCGGAGCGGTTCAACAGGCAGGCCGGCGTGACCGGAGTGACCTTGTACGACGGGGCCAGGTTCCTGTCGTACATGGAGGGTCCCCCGGATGGCCTTCGCGTTGCCTACGCCAGGGCATCCGAAGCGCGCAGCCACCTGAACCTGATTGAGTTGGCGCGCGGACGTGTCTCGCAACGCCGGCTGCCGCGGTGGCCGATGCGGCTGTTTGATGCCAAGGAGGGCCAGCTGCAGAGCATCGCGATGGCGGACTGGGCCAGCTTCGCGCAGCGGGGCGATGCGGACGCAATGAATGCAACGGCGATGGATCTCCTTGTGCGCTTCACGGGAGGGCCGTCTGCCTCCGTCTACGTGGGGGCCCTCTCGAAGCCACTCAGCGAAGGAGAGGCGAAATGAGCATCGTGGCGACGGGTCTGTCACCCGGCGGAAGGATGCTGGGGGCTCCTCTCGCGCTCCCGATGAAGCGTTGGCAAAGCTGAGCAGATTCCGTCTGCCGAAAGCAGAAGTCGTCCCAACTGGCTTGAACCAGCTGCTGACCGTGTGGAAAATTTGACCCGACCTTGTGGAACGGCAACCCACATGAACATTCTCTTCGTGAACATTGAAACCTCCATCTGTGAGGTGGTTGGAGTTGGACTAAAAGAGCTCGGCTATGACGTCGAATGCTTCGAATCCACCTCAGGAGCCTTGCGCGCAGCGCAAGCGAGGCACGTCGACGTCGTCGTTCTGGATGTGCCCGCCAGCGCTGCCGCCCGACGTAGTGCATACAAGTTGGCAGACGAACTTCGGCGCGATGGCATCGCTTTCTTCTTTACCTCCACGCTTCATCCGAACGATGTGATCAGCCGGCACCGGGATCGGGGTGTTTTGTCCAAGCCCTACGGCGTCAAACAGATCGCTGCTCGGATCGGGGCGCTTGGCAAAGATGGCAGAGGCGAATCGGCCGGCGCGCGCGTGCGCTAGCTGACTGGTAACATGCATCCGCCCTCTGGAGTGCATTGGACCGCAGGCTCTACTCTTTACAGTGGGTTCGCAGGAAGCGAACGTCGCTGCTGCCCCTCAATGCCCGCCACTTGCATGATCAGAAGCACTGTCGTTCAGCGCCGTCACTTTCAAGACGGCGACCAGATCGTTGTCCTGCACACCGCGTTCAAGGACTGGCGCCTGTATACGTCCTTCGCCATTGGGTTTCCCGACTCCAGCAATCGGCCGCTTTCTGATCGAGCGGAGCAGGCCAGGCGCGCGCTGTTGGCCACGGCGAACGAGATCAAAGGCCACAGTTACCAGGAAGCCTTCGTCAGGTCTCCTTTCGCCGCGCTTATTTCCATCCACAGCGCGTTGAGTGCTTCAAGCCACGGCGACGCCGTTTTCTTCCTGTGCGCCGACGAAGCCGCGTCGGACGCGGTAGCCAACGCCCTAAAGATCGATTGAGCGTCAGCCGCCATATCCTGCCTGCTTGCCTTGTCAGCTATCTGGTGATGGCCATTCGTGCCGCCAGTGATGGGGGTGGCCTGGCGGCGTCCCTTCGGTTGGATGCCGGCATCCAAGCCCTTTCTGCCTCTTAGCCGCCGCGAGCCCCGAGGCCAATTGGCGTCCCAGCGCCTGACGCTTCCGGATGACACCGTGCGCTCAGATGGAACAAAGCGTGCTCGTGGTGCGCGCGATGTAAGCGCTTTTTTGTCAGTGCTTCTTCCTTTTTTCACTCAGGCTTCACGCGGCGGGATCGGCTCACGCGGCTACCCCGCTCTGAAGCACTCTTCCGAGAGCAAAAAATCTAGAAATAGTGCCGTGATTTCACGCATCTTTCACGCGACCTCCCATCCGCAGTTTGGGGGACTGTAAGCGTCTTTGGCCTGCCTCCCATTTGGCTTCAGTTGCGGCAAACAGCGCCGCTACTTTGCAATCGGCCCCGCTGGCTGAGGTTTGGACGGTTTGCTCAAAGCTGCTGGATTTACGTCGTCCCAGCGAAGGGCGCAGGGCTGCTTACGGGCAGCTGACTGCTGGTGGCGCTTGCACCAACTTGCGGGTTCTAAGGAAGGCCGTTGAAACAGGTTTTGGTATGCGATGGATGCGACTCAACCGAAAACCAAAAAGAGCATTCGGTATCCCATGTCGCACCATTACGAGCAGGATCAAGCCTGATGAATTGGTTTAGAAATTTAAACATCTCCAAAAAATTGATGCTGGCATTCGCCCTTACGACGAGCATGACCTTGGCGTTGGGCATCTTCACGATCGTCCGGGCCTCACACTCGAAGCACGAGCTGTCCAGGATTGAATCCGTCTGGGCGCCTGGCAGCTATGCCATCGGAGAGATGCGCGCGCAGTTCGGCGATCTCCGCATCTACGAAACTTCCCAGGTCAGCGAGGCCAGTTCTCCTGAGGCAGTCAAGCAATACGAACAGCGGATCGTGGCGGGCAAGGCCAAGATCAACGAGCTGGTGAAGCAATACGAGCGGTCCTTCGCTGATAACGAAGACGCCGCGTTGTTCAAGCCGGTCAGCGCTGCGTTGAGCGATTACTTTGTCATCCACGATCGGCTGCACGCTGCGCTCCTAGCTGGTGATGCCGAGACCGCGCAGACGATCTCGGTGACAGAATCCAGGGCAAAGCGAGTGGCGCTGTTCGACGCCATGGAAAAAGTCAGCGAATACAACCTTCGCGGCATGAAGGCTGAACTCGCCACCAACGCGGCAAGCCTCAACAACCTGATGTCGATCACGGGTTTGGTTGTGGTGGTGCTCTGCTTGGTCGCAAGCGTGTTGGGTTGGGCGATCAGCCGTTCGGTCACCCGCCCCATTGGTGAGGCGTTGGCCGCTATCCGCAGCGTGGCCAATGGCGACCTCAACGTGCGGACCGACTACCAGAGCCGCGACGAGGCAGGCCAGATGCTGCTCTCCCTCCGTCAAATGGTTGCCACCTTGGAGCGTTTTTCGAACGACACCAAGGTCATGGTCAAGCTTCACGAGGCCGAAGACATCTCGCACCGGATTCCGGAGGACCTGCCCGGTGTTTACGGCGAGCTGGCCAAGGGCATGAACACCATGGTGTTCGAGCACCTAGAGGCCATCCTGGACGCCATCCAAGTGCTCAACGAGTATGCGGCCGGGGACCTGCGGCGGGATGCGCGACGCCTGCCAGGCTCCCGCGCGGTGCTCCACGAATCAATGGACGCTGCCAAGGCAAGCCTCCTGGCGATCAACACGGAGATCAAGCGGTTGGCAGTGTCGGCTGCCGACGGTGACTTCTCGGCACGCGGTGACACGTCCGCGTTCCAGCACGACTTTGCAGTAATGGTTTCAGACCTCAACCGTTTGATGGAAACAGCCGACCACAGTCTCAGCGCCGTCTCCACCCTGCTTCAGGCCATTGCCTCTGGCGACTTGACCCACCGCATGGAAGGCGACTTCCGCGGCGTCTTTGCGACGATGAGCCAAGACGCCAACGCGACCGTGGCTCAGCTGACAGATATCGTCTCCCGCATCCAGCAGGCATCCACGGCAATCAACACCGCGTCGACGGAAATTGCCGCTGGCAACGGCGACTTGTCGCGACGCACCGAACAACAAGCGGCTAACTTGGAAGAGACGGCGGCGTCCATGGAGGAGCTTACCTCCACGGTGCGCCAAAACGCCGAGCATGCACGCCAGGCCAGCGAGTTGGCCAGTGGGGCCTCGCGCGTGGCCGGGCAGGGCGGTGGAGTGGTCGGGAAAGTGGTGGAGACGATGGGGGATATCGAAGCCTCGTCGCGCCGCATCGGGGACATCATCTCCGTGATCGATGGCATTGCTTTCCAGACCAACATCCTCGCACTCAATGCGGCCGTTGAGGCGGCTCGAGCCGGGGACCAGGGTCGAGGGTTCGCCGTGGTTGCCTCTGAGGTGCGCACGTTGGCGCAGCGCTCTGCCTCTGCAGCCAAGGAGATCAAGGGGCTTATCGAGGATTCTGTGTCCAAGGTCGCCCAAGGATCGGCGCTGGCTGACCAGGCTGGCCAGACGATGACTGAGATTGTCAGCTCGGTTGAGCGCGTGTCCAACATCATTGGTGAGATATCTGCCGCCTCTCAGGAGCAGGCGTCGGGCATCGAGCAAGTTAACCAGGCTGTTTCTCAGATGGACGAGACGACCCAGCAGAACGCCGCGTTGGTGGAGGAAGCGACCGCCGCTGCCCGTTCCATGGAAGACCAGTCCGTGCAGTTGGCAGCCGCTGTCGCGGTCTTCAAGGTGAGTAACGGCGTGCAGGGAAAGACGTCATCAACGGCCAATCCAAGCTTGGCCAAGCCGGATGCTGTGGATGGCTCCCGCAAATCTCAACCCACCTATGCAGGCAAGCCAACCCGGCCGAAAGCATTGGCAGCTCGTCCAGCACGGCAGGTATCTGCGGACGCAGCGCACTGGCAGGAGTTCTAACCGCCCGACCAAGGCAAGGGCAAACGCATGATGGCTCGCAGGGCATGGTCGCCCGGAGCCGCCGCTGAAGTCACCGTGGGTGAGGTCGCCTAAATGGCGGCCTCCTGCTCGCAAGCGCGCCGAAAGGTTGGCGCCTTGTGCGGTGAGACGATTTGGGACGAAGCGGTGACGGGATTGGACGAGCTTATGACCGCACGATGCCTACTCCCCTTGGGCAGGTCAGCGGCTCGGAGACGGGGGAATGCCAGCCAATGGTTCCCTCAGGATGCCCAGCCACGGCTCGACGATTTCCTCGAACGCGAAGACATGGTCCCGGTGCTGGTCCATCCCCTGGAGGTAATGCCGAATGCTGCGCTCAAACTCGTCTGCCACGTTCGCGTTGCCCGCGTTTGTGCGAAGCAGGAGTACTGTGGCGGCTTCCATCGCCGCGACACGAATGTGCATGCGGCCCATCGCCTCTTGAAGACGCAACAACGCGTCCCTGACCTCGTCGTTCACCGAACCCTCCAACTAGCAGGCACATCAATACGGAAGAGGATCAGTGGCTGCTGCTTGAGCCTGGGATCGTCAGACGAGCGCGGTTGGCGGCGATCAAAAGGGCATTGCCAATTCGCTCCGCTTGCGTCGGAGTCATCGTCGAGCCGCACATAGTTGAGTCACCCGCCGCATTGCGAACTTGGTAAAGCCCGAGTGCAACCACTGCCGTTTCGGCGTCAATGCCGACTTCAAACCCGTCCAATGGGAACCACGTTGCTCCGTCGAATTTCTCCATCGAGCGCCTCATGCACGGAATCGCGTTGTCAGCTAGAGATTACCGCAAAGCGTGGAACTTGGGACGCGCGCGCAACGGTTGCAAGTGAAAGCGGCAGCACTGTGCGGCATTCGGCAGTCAACCTGAATCGATCTCCAGCCGTTGCTGAATGGATAGGGCACGGCCCGGATCAATGACGGCGACGCGTTTGCCGTTTCGCAGCTGAACGCCCTGCGGGCAAAGCTCAGCGAACCGGTCGCCGTGAGCGGCAGGCTCGGCACGCCAAGCAGACAGGCTCTCGATGACCAAGACTTCGTCCACTGCAAGGGCGAACAGCTGAACCCCTGATTGAACCAAGAGCATCGCTCGACAATCCACCCCGGCTGCATTGCCCCTGGTGATCAAGCCCAAATCAACCACAGGAACGTCTTGCCCTCTGATGGAGACTACAAACTGGCGGTCCCGCGTTCGGGTCAGCGACTCTGGCCCGCGTATTTCGACGGCCGACTCGACATCCACACCGAACAGTTCGCAGCCGACACGCACGATCACCAGCTCCAGCAACGGATCTGGCGAGGCCTGTAGAAATGAATCGAAAGGCAAGGGGACGGTCAAGATTTCCGTGGGCAGCAAAAGACGAGAGGGCGGTCGCATCATGACCGCAATATGCGGCCACCGTTGCGATTCATGCCCTTGGAAATCCGAAGCGTTCAGATTGGCAGGCTAGGGGCCTCACTCTGACAAGACCCGCCCCTCGTCCGAAGACGATGGGTTAGCGGTGGCTGTAGCGTCCGTGCCGGCCATTCGCTTCATAAATTCTTCGAACCTCATCCGGCTCACCGCTTGATGGTTTTGGCATTTCGGGCACACCATCACACCGGCGCCTTCCAAGTCCGTCAGGCCCTCGCCCGGTGCTAGCAGCGAGGTGAGACCACAGCTGCTACAAGTGGCCTCAACAGCATGCAGACGCACCAGAGCGCCGTCGGAGGTCAGTTCTCCGTTGACAAAGCGAAGCAGAAAAAAGCCGGTATTAGCCACGGGTAGGGTCCTGAAATAGGCCAGAGGCAGTCAGCGGCCTCAGCGATCTCGGAGACTTCCTGAAAGCGATACGCACGCTGCAGGATCCTTCCGCGTGCTTCCATCCGGGACGGTTCGTCGGCTGGAAGTCCGAGTATCAAACTGCCTCGGGTCAGGGCGCAAGGAGCTCGGTCAACTCAATGGCGCTGATGGGCTTGGACAGCGCGAAACCTTGAATTTCGTCACACCCGAGGGCTTGGAGCTTAGCGACCTGGTCGCTCGTTTCCGCCCCTTCTGCGACGGTCGAGTAGCCCAGATCATGGGCCAAACCAACAATCGCTTGCACCTTGAGCAACGCGCGTTGGTTTTCAGAAATGTCGTCTATCAGCGACCTGTCGAGCTTGAGCGTGTGAATGGGCAACTCGGTCAGGTATCCGAAATTGCTGTAGCCGCTGCCGAAGTCATCCACTGCGAGTCGAATGCCTGAGGAGGCCATCCGTTTGAGTTGCTCGCCCGGCAGCGAGTTGACCCGCAGCCATTCTCCCTCGGTGATCTCGACCTCCACGTCCTGGCAATCCAACCCGTGCGCGTGGATTTTGGCGACGAGTTCATCGGCCATTCCTTGCCGCGCGACATCCCGAGCGGAGAGGTTGATGGAAAGACTCAACGCAAGGCCGGCACGCTTCCATTGCGCCAACTGTGCCAACGCATGGTCAATGACCCACTCGGTGACCCCCTCCATCAGCGCCGTGCGCTCAAAGACCGGGATGAATTCGGCGGGACTGACCGGGCCAAGCTGGGGGTGATTCCAGCGAATGAGCACTTCCGCAGACACCGGTTGAAGGTTGCTGGATCGGAAGCGCGGCTGGTAAACCAAATGGAACTCGTCCTGGAGCAGCCCGTGCCTGGCGTCGGCCGCCAGACGGTAGCCCCGTCGCAGGCCTGCATCGCGCTGGGCGGAGTACCAGTTGAAGCTCTCGTGGGCCGCGATGGCAGAGTGGAGGCCGATCAGCATCTTGCGGATGACGTCATCTGCGTTGTCTCGGCCGAGGTCCGCCTCGCAAATTCCCGCGTGGAAAAGCGGCGACATCGGAACCTCTGCGGCCATCATGGGTCGAGTCAGGCGCACGCGAAGTTCCTCGACCAGGCGCTCGATGGCCTCGCGGCTTGGGAGTTCCACCACGAAAGCAAAGCGGGTCACGCCAACGTGGTAGACCTCCGCCAACCCATCCAAGGCGACTTTCACCCGGACGCCAGCGCGCTTGATGAGGGCTTCCAGGGGAGCCATGCCCAGCACTTGGCCCGCCTCGTTTGCACGCGGAAGATCAAGGACGTCCACGAGCACTGCAAAGCATGTTCGGCCCGGCGACCTTGCTGACCAAGCGTTGAAGTCGATTGAAAACTGGTGCCGGTTGGGGAGGCCGCTGACCGGCTCTCGCCGCCCCGTCAGTGCACGCAGCTCCAGCTCATTCATCACCGCCAGGCCGAGCGTCTCCAGCTGACGCCGCTCGACTTCCGAAAACTCCCGGGCCTGTTTGTCCATCACGCACAGCGCGCCGATGGCGGTCCCGTTCTGCGCGATGAGCGGAGCCCCTGCGTAGAACTTTAAATGCGGGTCGCCGGTGACAAGAGGATTGGATGCGAATCGCGGGTCACGTCGCAGATCAGGCACGACCATGACTTCCGCTGAGCCAATCGTGTGCGCGCAGATCGAATCGCGGATGTTCATCTCGCTCATCGGCAGGCCCTTTCGGGCAATCAGCCGTTGGCGATCAACCTCTACAAGGGACACAAAGGCCACGGGGGCGCGGAAGGTGTGCGTCGCCAACTCGGTCAGGCGATCCAAAGAAGCCCCGGTCACGTCGTTCAACGCGTTAAGGCTGCCCAATGTAGACATGCGTTCTTCGGAGCGGGTGGGGGACATGCGATGCAACCGATCAGTAGATGAACTGGTGTATCAACCATACGCCGAGATCCGACGCGCAGCCAAGTGGGAAACTACGAGGGGATTGCCTCCTGCGGCAAATGGTCATGTCTCACCGCGGGGCTGATCAAAAGCTCCACCGTTTTCTTGATATGGGCCGGCGACATTCTGAAGCGTTTATCCGTTTCGCAAAGGTGGATCTGCGTCACGACTGAGTCGGCTACCCGCCATTAGACTTTGGTGTCTTGGGGTGACCGTGAGGAAGGGGATCATGCCCATTCGCGCCATTGCCTATTCCAGCAGTGCAATTAAAGACTTGGCAACTGATCGCTTGGCGAAACTCGTCAGCGATGCCGCAGCTTTCAATTTGCAAGCCGGGGTGACTGGAGTCCTGCTCTACGACGGGGAGAGTTTCCTCCAATACCTGGAAGGCCCCGAAGACGGGGTTCGGGTTGCCTATGATCGGGTGTACCAATCGTCCAGCCACCGAGAGATAGTGGAGTTGTTTCGCGGGCGTGCGGACAAGCGTCATTTCCCATTCTGGACCATGCATTGCGTGACTGTGCGAGACAATGAGCTCGAAGCCGTGGCCAGTGGCGATTGGTCTGGTGCGTCCGGTGTAAACCGATGGGATGCATCCGACGGTGCCCTGGTGCGGCTCAAGGCTGCCGTTGCCCAAGATCTTCCATCGACTGATCCGATAGCGCTTTGGCGTCAGGGATAGTTGGTTCAGCACTCTTGTGCTGTGGTCGCGCGCACCGGCCAACCAGTGCAGCAACGGCTCGGACCGTGCTCCGGGATCCCGCCCAAACGGCCGCGGCTTGCACGGTCGTGGGCAAGCGCCACGTCACCGCGTCTCCAACAGCAAGCGCCGCCTCAAACAGTCTCACCGGCCTGACCGATTCCTCTCGATGGCATATGCGGGCCCCTGCGGCGCCCGGGCAGGGCGCCGGGCGAACATCCAAAGGCTCTTCTGTCAGAGTGGCACCAGCTGGCCATGCTCGGTGTGCAGGACAGGGGACTGGGTCGTCAAAGCAGGCCAGGCACACCCAAAATGGCTCGGTGAGGCAGAGGTTGGCGGCACTTGGTCAAGCTGTGGTTGGCGCGATCCTCTCTCCGCGCGATGCTTTCGCCCGACCGACGTCTCATTTCTGGAGGCGGAGCAACGGCGGTGCCCGGTGACAGCCGCTCCCCGAAGCCCATACTCGTTTGAGAGGGGGGGACCATGAACACCAAACGCAACGTGCGTGTGAGCGGGTCGGCTGATTACAGGCCTTGGCCAGAATTGAACCATGCTGCCCGGTCGCTACGCCGGATGGCCAGGGAAGAGGCGGGCTTCCGACTTCACCTGATGACCGGGTCCTTGGTGCTGACTGCCATGGCCGTCGAAGCCTTCTGCGCCACCGTGGGCCCGAAAGCGCTTCCCGAAGCTTGGCACCATGGACGAGCTCCAGTCGTCCGGAAGCCGTTGGCCCGTCAGCTGGAGCTCATCGGTGCAGGGGTAGGGGTCTTCGTAGACTTCGACCAAGAGCCTTGGACGTCGGTGCGCCAGCTGCTGGAGGCTCGCTCAGACCTGCTGGTGCCCAAGCCGGGACTCGGCGTGGACGAGGCGTTGAGCGTGGACGAGGACGCTGACGCCAGATTCGATGCCCACATGGCCGTGCAGGCCCAGCACCGAACGCTTCATGGGATCGCTGATCTGGAACGGGTGGCGGGTGAAGTAAACCGAGGGTTGCTCCACCTATGGGACGCGGCAGGAGGTGACGAACTGGCTCTGAACGTGCTGGAGGCCGCCCAATGGACGGTGACCGAGGTGCAGAGTGGAGGTCAACCTTGAACCACGCCCGGTTTACCGGGTCGTATCGCGGCGGCGTTTGCGCATTCTGCTGCACATGCCAGCATGAATAGGCGACCTTTTACCTGCTTCCCTGAAAATATCGGACGTATTTGTGGCCGCGTGATGTCTCAATCCGTGATCGATACGCGTAGTCCTGCTCTCGGCATCCTCAGCCCGGTTCAGAAGAAAGGGGCGTCACCTGCGCTGCCCATGACACACCGGGGCAGCCCATGACAGAAGAACAGGCCCGCGGAGCAATAGGTTAGAACAATTTGGAGAAGTGCTAGCTGACGGCGTGGAAAACCTGCATCGGCGTCGCCAAATGGCGGCCTTTCCAGGGCAGCAATGCTGGCCTTTCGCCGGTAAAACCGATCAATCGCGTTTTCCACACACAGCAGCGAGCCGGGGGCGTCGCCGCACAGTGATCATCAAAGACCCCTAGTGGAAAAACTGTGAATGGACTGGGCGTTTGCCGCAGCCTTATCGGTGGCAACGCACCCGGCGGGAGCGGCGTTCAGTGCCTCAAAAATGATTGCGGAGCCTGCCCTTAAACGATCTTCAGAACATGTGCTGCTGGCCGATGCACCTCAACATGGAGGTTTGTAATCCGATGAATAACGTCCAGCCAAACGCTGGGGCTGATGGTTTCTCCGACTGGGAGTTGCTGTTCCGCATGGAGATGATGGCCCGAAGCATGCGAGGCTTGTTTGACCACCGGCCCATCGCCCCAGACGATGATCGCTTCAGTGGAACATCGGCTGCGCGGGTGCACCCGATGGCCGAGGTCATGGAGCGGCTGGTTCTTTTGGGGCGCGTTGGCGATCTCAGTTCCCCGAAGACCAGCGATGCTCGCCACGCACTTCGGCGTGCTCTGCTTACAAGCGAACTCGGGCGGGGACTGCTCCTGCCGCCCAACCTCCAAGACAAGCTGGAGCGCGATCTCTGCGTTGCCCTGGCCGAGGCCACTGACTCCATCGCAGACGGGACAGTGGCAACCGCGGCCATGAAGGTTCTGATGGACCCGTGCACGCTCCGGCACCTGGCGGCCTTGGTCGATAGTAACGAAGGGGCTGGGGTGTCTCCAGCGAGCACCGTGAAAGTCTTCCTGCAGACCGTGGCCGTGGGCCAATCTCAGGAGGAACCCAGCAGCCCTTCGTTCTTCGCCACGTCCAACATCGCGGCGACAGAATGAACTCCGAGCTGGCGCATGATGGCCCGCTTGTGGGATTCGACCGTGCGCAGGGACAGGTGAAGCGCCTCAGCGATGTCTGGTGCGGAGCGACCGCCAGCGACGAGCTTCAAGACCAGTTGTTGCTTGGTGGTCAGGGACGGTCGTTGGCGAGCCAAGTCTTCCCGTGTCGCGATCAGCGATGCAGCCACGTAGGTGCATCCCGTTTGGACCGCTGCAATGGCCCGCTCAAGCTCTTGCACGGGGCACCGGCGATGCAGAAATGCCTTGGCTCCTGCCTCCATCGCCTGGGCTGCTACGGCGGCAGTGGCTTCAGCAGGCAAAAAAACGAATGCCGCGTTCGTGCCCTTTTTAAGCATCTCTCGCATCAGGGACACGCAGCTGGTGCCGGCAACGTAAAGATCAGCCAAGACAAGCGCTTCCGCTCCCAGGCTGAGGGAAACCCTCAATGACTGAGCGGTCGTGGCAACGCTGACTTGCTCAAAATGCTCGCCAACCAAGGATGCAATCCCTTCTGCGACAATGCTGTAGCTGTCGACCACAACCAAGCGGCGGTAGGGGAGGGCGGTGGCACTGGCGGAAGACAATGAGGGGTCCTTCAAGGTGTAGGGCGCAGGATGTCCGGGTGCGGGTAGAGACTACACCCCCGTCCCCCAACCAAAGCTGTTGGAGCTGTTGGCCGGGAAAGCTAAACGATTTAGCAAGGTGCCGCTGGTGTGCAGGCTCTCCTACTCGGCGGCAACGGGGCGGTAACTACCCCGAGCCTATGGTTTGCTCACGGCATCGCTCCGATGCCATCTGCGGAGAAGTAGCATGGGCACCAATCAGAATCAGCCGGGCCAGGATCAGCAGAACCAGAAGGACCAACAGGGCCAGCAGAACCAGCAGAACCAGCAGGGTCAGCGCACGCCCGGTCAGCGCGATAACGACGACCAGCGCCAGCAGCAGCAAGATCCCAGCCAGCAGCGTGAGCGCGGTGGTCAGCAGGGCAGCCAGGACGAAGAAGAATAACAATCGCCCCCGATCGCCGTTTCCTGGGCCCGGTTTTTTGCCGGGCCTTTTGTTTGGGCAAAAGCTTATTACCCATCGCCTTGTGATTTCCTCACCTATGGCCGAAGAGCTTGGGGTGTAAGCTAAGGACACTGGATTAAAACGTGCAGGAGTTGGCCGTGAATCCCTCAACCGCTGGCATGGTCCGCTGGCTTAGTTTTCGTCTTCGCAACGGGCAGTCGATTGGCCCCGATCGGCTGCTGCAGGCTTGGTCATGGGCCTGCGAAAACCCACGGTGCGCGGTCCGCCGAGAGTCGATGAACGAAGGGCATTGCGTTTACGCGCTGTATGGTCCCGAATCACTTGCATCGCCGAAATTGGCCGAACAGCGAATGCGTGAGTATTTGCTGGATGCAGGATACATCTTCACCATGGGCAGCCTTGGCCGGCGGGAAGCGGCAGCGCACTGAGCACGCCGTGAGGCGTCGATGCATTGACTAGGGAGTGCCGTCCCATGGGTGGGTCGTCGGCTTGCGGGCAAGGTGGCATGAGAGCGCCGCAGCCATGGCTGCCGCGCACAGAGCTGGAGCGTTCAACAGCTGGAACCCAAACCTCGGGAATGCCCAGGCTGCGCTGATCCCTCCGCCCACGAAGGCGAAGAGCACCAACGTCCCCAGGCCAAGCCGCCGCCAAGGCAACGGCGCCCCGCGGGTCGATTGGCCCAGCAGCAGCCCCATGTCGGTGAAAAAGCCTGTCAGATGCGTGCTGCGGATTGCGGAGCCGCTGTAGTAAGTGGTCATGGCGTTTTGAAGGCCACAAGCCGCCGCTGCCATGCAAGCACCCCAGGTGTCGCCCTGAACGAGCGCCCACGCTGAGGCCATTAGCAGCAGGGACTGGCCAGCGAGAGGCCCACGTAGTGCCATGACAGATCGCGTCTGCGCAACGTTAGACCAGCGACGTAACCCCCGGCCACGAAGCTGGCGACCACTGCACCGAGCTGCAGAGCAAGGCTCCACCGACCATTCCCAACGGCGATCGCGCCAAGCGAGGTCGTGCCAGTGAGGTGGCTGAGTGCTTGGTGCTCAAACCCCAAGTAGCCGGCAGCGTTTACCATCCCAGCGCTATACGCTAGAACGGTCGTTCCCACCCAAACGCCTCGCGGCACGTGCAGACCCACGCCTTGCTCCTGGCATTGTCACAGCGCCCAGTGTGCCAGCCGGGGGACCATTCTGGGCGTCACGAAGCAGAAGGGTGGTCCGACCGGCTTCGCTTTTGGTAGAGCACCACCTGGTTCCGTCCAGCATCCTTGGCTCGGTAGAGGGCTTTGTCCGCCTGCCGGATGGCCAAATCCGCATCGCCCTCGGTATCGGGGAAGTGGCTGACACCGGCGGAAATCGTGACCTGGCCCACCGCAGGGAAGGCATGCTCCTCGATCGCTTTGCGCAGCCGCTCTGCCACAAGCACTGCCCCCCGGGCATCGACCCCGGGCAAAAGCATCAAGAACTCTTCCCCACCGAAGCGGCACAGGACGTCTTGCGGCCGCGCGTTGGCGCGCATGCAGTGCGCTAGACCGGCGATCACGTCGTCGCCCACGCTGTGACCGTAACGATCATTCACCGCCTTAAAATGGTCGACGTCGAACGCAATGACCCCAAAGTGCGCGCCGGAGCGGCTGAACTCGCTCAGCGCTCGCTCAAGGCCACGGCGGTTGTAGAGCTGGGTCAGGGGGTCGGTGAGCGCGGCGACGTCCAGCTTTCCGATGCGCTCACTGAAACTTCTGAAGCTCACCAGCACGGCCCGTTTCAGTTGCGCCGCCTCGAAATACCACGAGTTCACTAAGCGGACCTTGGAAATCGCCTCGCCTACGTCTTTTGCTTGCGCGTTCCTGGCCAGCTGCCACAGGGGCGCGGAGATGCTCCGTGAGAAGAACCAGATCAAAACCAGCGAGAGAATTCCCAAGGGGGCGGCATTGCGCAGCACGGTCGACATCAGACCACCCAAGGGGTCCACCGTCGCCTTTAAGGGGCGCTGAGCGACCACGCCCCAACCCACGGCCGGCACCGGTGCAAATCCGGCCAGCATATGGACGCCATGGCTGTTGACCGTGTGGAGAGCGCCCGAGCGCCCCTGGCTCACCGCGCGTACCACGTCGTTGCGAATAGCCGACTCGCCGACGCGGTTTGGTTCGGGGTGATACAGGAGCTTTCCATCCCGACCCACCACGTAGAGGTAGGAACCGTCCCGGTAGAAGTGTGTTCCCAGCAGGGTGTGCAGGACGTTCTTTTCTTTCAGGTGAATGGACGCAGTGACATAGCCCGCATAAACGTCTTTCGCGTCGAACACGGGGTGGGAGATGGTGACCACCAGGTTGCCGGTGGGCGCGATGAACGGGTCGCTGACCAGCGGGGAGCGACTCTCTAGGGCTTGCTTGTTTGCCGCGCTGGTGAGGGCTTTGCCCTGAACCTCGGGCATTGCTGGGGAGGCGGCCTTGACCACGCCTGCAGCGTCCACCACCGCCACGGAGTTGAACGAATCCGTCTGCTGCTTAAGCCGTTCGGCTTCTTCGTCGGGTGTGGAGGGTTGGTCCAGGTGACGGCCGATGTGTGCGGCGCTGGAGGCCAGCTGCTGCTGTGCACTGAGCACGAAATGCTGAGTGGTTTGCGCCAGCTTGTTGGCGTAGACGCGATTCGCTTCCAGCGTGCTGTCTATCAGCTGCTTACGCTGCACCTGATAACTGGCCCACACGGCGTTGCCGAGCATCACCAACGCAGACAGCGTCGCCAATGCAAGGATCAAACGCTGCAGGTTGAGTTGTCGACTGGATGGAATCACTGGGCGCCCCCCGCGCCGGCGCGTAGATCACCGTTTGTTATCGGCTGGAGTGTTCCGAACTGAAGCTTGATCGTGGGCAGCGGCCCCACGCAATTCCGATGTGCTTGTTTCTGCCAAGAAAGCCCCACTGTGCCCGGACTGCCAATGGCCCTCAGGGCGCGGGACCAGTGGTGATTCCGAAGGGACCCGAATGGACCGAGTTGCTCGCTGTGCCTGCCGCTTTCGGGGAGGTTTGGTGTAGCCCAGACGGAAAGCGGCGCAAAAACTCTTCAAAGCGCGCGCGGCTAATCGCTTGGTGCGTCGAACAGTGCGGGCAGGCGAGCACGCCTGCACCGTTGAGGTCGGTCAAACCCGCGCCGGGCGAAAGATCCGACGCACGTCCGCAGCTGGAGCATTCAGCTTCCACGCGCGTCAATCGGAGGATACGGCCCTCCTCGGACTGTTCAGCGTCAACTGTTTTCAGCGTGAAAATGCCGGTGTTGGGCACGGACAACCTCTCAAAATCGTACTTGGCGAAGCGCCATATCACCGTAAGAAAGTCACCTGACCTGCTCTAAGCGATGGGGCGGCCGGCACAAGGGGGACGATGATGTTGGCTCCCCCGTCGCCATCTTGTGAACAGGCTCGCGCTTAATCGGACGCGTTGGCCACCGGGAAGTGGGGCCGCAATACCGAGGAAAGCAGTTCCATTCCCGGGCTTTGGGCCACCGGTCGTTGACCGAACTCATCCCACCCCGCGTTGATCAATCCAGACACGACCGTTTGGCCGGTGTCCAATCGGGTCATTGCCCAGTAAGGCACCGCGCGCTGGACGATGGGAGCGTCGAGAAGGGGCCTCATCAGGGTGTGCGAGCGGCTTTGCTCAATGCGCCGGACCACGGCTTCCAATCCATCGGAGGGCCCCTCGATGTATTGGAAAAACCGGGTTCCATCAACGAGCATGGCTCCGGTAACGCCCGCAATCCGGTTGAACGTCGCCGATTGGGACACGATGGAGCGCAGCCTTTCATCAACGAGGCCAGGTGCGGCGAAACTGGAATACGCAAACGCTTTGAGCATGGAAGGGGTCCTGGTGTGACGGACATCACTATACGGCGGGCGTGGGTAGCGCGTCGCAGTCACCCGTTCAGGGTTCTCCAGCGCGCTCTCGCGTTCAGGCTCAGTGAGCGGGCCTTGCCGCAAGCTGGGTCTCATCTGGCCATCCGCTCGTGCGAAAGCGCCGGAGTTTGATGCAGCGACCGCTGGCTGCTTTGGGCGTTTTGACGCTCCCCTTCACGCCGTAGCCTAAATTGAGTGCGCGAGTCGCGTTTGACTGAGGGCATGAGGCCCGAACGGAGCGGCGGCTCACTCCCTTCGCGCCGTTTCCAGGAATTGAAGTGCTTCCCAACCGATCCGTCTTTCCTCGCGCCAAAGGGGCCGCTGCCGAGCGGATCAGGAACCACGACTGGGCGAATACGCCTCTGGGAGCTTCGGAACAGTGGCCATCCGCGCTCAGGAGCGCGGTGGAGCTGATGTTGAATTCGCCAGAAAGCATGTATCTCGTGTGGGGCTCGGAGCTCATCTTTTTGTTCAACGACGCTTACACACCGATCTTGGGCCCGCGCCTGGATCGAGCCATGGGAGCACCCCTGCGCGAGCTGTGGGCCGACGCGTGGCCGGCAGTCAAAGAGCCGATCGAGAAGGCATTTAGCGGCGAAGGGTCTCGGTTTGAAAACCTGCCCATCGCGATGAACCGCTATGGCCAGCACGAAGACACTAGGTGGACTTTCTCGTTCTCTCCCCTCTATGGCGAGGAGGACGGCGTCGCCGGCGCCTTTTGCGTGACCAAGGAAGTGACCGGCCTTATCACGGCCCAGCAGCGGCTGGCCCGCGAGAACGAGCGCTTGGTCGCGCTCTTCGAAAAGTCCCCGTTGTTCATCGCCTTCTTGCGAGGTCCTGACCACTGTGTGGAACTGGTCAACCCCGGCTACAGCGACCTCATCGGGCGGCGTGAGGTCACGGGCCGGCCCATCGTGGAGGCCCTCCCCGAGGTCTTGGATCAGGGGTATTTGCGGCTGCTGGATGAGGTCTACCGCACCGGAGAACCATACATCGGAAGCAAAGTAGCCTACGACAGTGGAATCGCTGAATCCGAAGGGAGTCCTCTCCACATCGTCGATGTCGTCTTCCAGCCGGTGAGGGGCGACGATGGCAACGTTTGCGGCATTTTCGTCCAAGGCTTGGACATCACTCCCCAAGTGGCCCTTGAGCGACACCTGTCGCTCACCGAGGCTAGGCACCGTCAGATCTTGGACAGCGCACGCGACTACGCCATCGTGGCCACGGACCTAGAGGGGAACATCACGCTCTGGAACAGCGGCGCGGCAGAGACGCTGGGGTGGAGCGAGGGGGAAGTGCTGGGAAAACACGCTGACCACTTTTACCTGGACGAGGATCGGTCATCCCGCCGGTTCGAGCACAACATGAAAGAAGCCCTGCTCAGCGGTGGACTGAGCGGTGAGCGTTGGTTGCGGTCTCGCGACGGGAAGAAAATTTGGGCGCACGGCGCCATGACCGTGTTGCGCGGCGAAGAAAACCAAGCCGTAGGCTACGTGGTCGTTTTTCGGGATCGCACGTCGGAGCGCGACGCTACCGAAGCCTTGGCGCAAAGCGAGCGGCGTCTGGGGGCACTGGTGGCTGCGGCCACCCAGTCGCTCTACTCAGTTTCCCCCGATTGGCAGCACGTGGAGCAGATTTATCGCCAAGGGGACATGGCCGAGCTCGTGGCCACTGGGGGCAACTGGCGTGAACAGCTGATCCATCCCGAGGACAGGCCAGAGGTGGAATTGGCCATCGCTCATGCCCGAGAGTTGGCTTCGCCGTTGGAGGTAGAACACCGCGCCTTGCTTGCGGATGGCTCGGTCCGGTGGGTCCAAATGCGGGCAGTCCCATTGACGGACAGCGAAGGGAACGTCAGCGAGTGGTTCGGTGCAGCCTCCGACATCACCGATCGCCGCGTGGCTCAAGAGCGTTTGCAGCAGTTGACCGCAACGCTTGAAGAGCGGGTGCAGGCCCGCACTGAAGAACTGATGGCAATGGAGGAGCGGCTGAGACAGGGCCAGAAAATGGAGTCCCTCGGTCAACTGACCGGCGGCATTGCCCACGACTTCAACAACATGCTCACTGCGGTCTCCATGGGCTTGGAGCTGTTGGAGATGCGCGTTGGCCAAGGCCGTTTGGAGGATCTGGGTCGCTACGTGGAGATGGCTCGAACGGGGGCAGACCGGGCTGCAGCGTTAACCCAACGACTGTTGGCGTTCTCTCGCAGGCAGACGTTAGCACCGTCCGCCATCCACGTGTCGGCCATGGTGAACGGGATGCTCGACATCCTGTCCCGCTCCATCGGCCCATCCATTGAGATCGAGACGCGGTTGGATGCATTAGAGGACGTCGTGCGGGTGGATGCTCCGCAGCTGGAAAACGCCCTTCTCAACCTGTGCATCAACGCGCGAGATGCCATGCCTGACGGAGGACGCATCTCGATTGAGACCGAGCTCTCACACGTCGGTGGCGGGCTGGCGGAACGTTTGGCGCTCACGCCTGGCCCGTATGTTCGCTTGTCGGTCCGAGACACGGGAACCGGCATGGACGCGAGCGTTGTTGAAAAGGTGTTTGAGCCCTTCTTCACCACTAAGCCGATCGGGCAGGGCACGGGCTTGGGCTTGTCGATGATCTACGGGTTCACGCGCCAATCCGGCGGTCAGGTGGCGGTTGACTCCATCCCTGGGGTGGGGACCACGATGCACCTTTATTTACCGCAAAGCACGGCTGATACCGATGACCGAATCCAGGAAATGCCCGCACTTCCCCCAGCCACGTCGCCTGGTCGCTCGGTCCTTCTGGTAGAAGACGAGACCGCCATACGCACACTGGTGAAAGAGGTGCTGAGCAGTTTGGGCCACCGCGTGACGGAAGCTGCAAACGGCAGCGACGCCCTCACCGTGCTTGCCAGCGAAAAGCACTTTGATTTGCTGATCACGGACGTGGGCCTGACGGGCTCGCTCAATGGGCGACAGGTGGCGGACGCGGGCCGGCAGCGCCGTCCGACCCTGCCGGTGTTGTTCATCACCGGCTATGCAGCGAGCGTCGCGGTGGGGGCGGGCCAGCTCGAGCCTGGCATGGAGGTACTGACCAAGCCCTTCGCCGCGGGGGAGTTGGAAAGAAGAGTGACCGAGTTGTTGCTGGAAGCCTTCAAAGCGTCGAACGAACCGTTCCCAGCAACTCCCGCAGCGTGAACGGCTTCTTGAGCAGCATGACGTCGTTTTGGAGGAAGTGCGGGTCTGCGCCCGACGCGCCCGCGTAACCGGTGACCAGCAGGACCCTCAAAGAAGGGTGGCGTGCCATGGCGTGCTCGGCGAGATCGCGCCCGTTCATCCCCGGCAGGCCCACGTCCGAGATGAGCAGATCGAAGGCCGGCTGCTGCGCCAGGCGCTCCACAGCCGATTCTGCGTCGCCTACCGCAGTGATGTCATAGCCGCTGTCTTTGAGAACGTCCTGCGTCAATTCGCGGATGGCGACGTCGTCCTCTACAAGAAGGATGCGAGGGGTACGAGAGGCAGTCACGGCAAACCCGCTTGATCAAAAATTCGTCGGATCATGCAGGACGGGGAGTAAAGCGCTGGTGCATCCCCGTGATGACAGCAATCACTGGAAGGCGAGGGTGCCGTCGAGCCTTGACGCGGTCTTGGCGCGAGCGCTGGATACTCCATCCCGCCCCCTTCCAGCCTGGACACTTCCGCTATGGCCCGATCCGCCCCCGAGCTGCCGGCAGCGTCGCCCCACGCTCTCCGCGTCGAAATCATGCCGCTGGAGTGCGGTGACACCGCGGTGATCGTCGAATTTGACTGCGAACCGCCCGCGTCGTGGCGAGCTCTTCTGACGAAGAAATTGGCAGACGTGGAAGGACTTGAGCTGGCATCCGCTCAGTTTGAGGGGCGGGTTCTCTACGTGCTGGGGGCGGAGGGGGGACGGGGTGGCAGCGTCCACAGGGTGAGTCAATTGCTGCGGTCTCTTCCCGGACATCCTGGACACTCGAACCTGCTGGACCAGCCTGTAGGCCGGGGCGTCCAGGGGTCGGAGCAGGCTGTAGCGACGCACGCATGAGCGTTTTTTTTTCCAAAAACGAGTTAAACGCCCGGATGGGGGAAAAGCCGGTTTAGGTTCGATGAAGCTAGCATCCCCGATTGATCACGCAAGGCAGCTATGTACGTTGAGGTATACCATCGGGCCGGATTTTGGGCCCGGATCACAGGGGCGGAAGGTTGGCGCTGGCGGCTGGTGGCGCCACGCGGGCATGTCTTGATCGCTCCGAGGGAGACGTTCGCCAGTCGGCAGGCGTGCTTGGCGGCCTTGGCGCTGCTGCAGATCGGGCTCACTTCAACGGTCGATTCGACCGGAGATCCCTTGAAGGCTCTGGGCGCGGCCCCCTCACCGGGTCTCGCCCTTTTAACGCGGTGACGGCCACCCCAGGTGGTTCAGGTCACGCTCACACCGCCGGCATCGAATGAGCACTGGGTCTGAGCCATCGGGGGCATTCGTTTGAGTGTGACTTCCTGAGTCGCCGGACGAGCAGGGGCGGGATAGAAGGGATCAGTTGAGGCCGGGGGCGTTCGCGTGCACACTGCTTTTGAGCAGTCAGGGTTCGAGGGCCATGGGCACGTCCAAGCCGGCCAAAGATTTGAGACGGGTCACCTTGTCGTTGGGAGAGCACGTTTACACCTCCGAGATCTGGCGGCTCAGTGAAAGCCGCTGGGTCCTCCTTGCGGTTGAGGTGCACGGCGTAGGCGGGCGCTCGGGTTTGGGAATCAAGGCACCTTCTTGCCTCCAAGTCTTGGAAGCGGGGGAGCGAATCGCGTCTGAGATTCTCGACCACCCCTCTGACTGATCGGGCGCTGGAGGGTTCAATCGACTGTATGGGTCCCAAGGACGGCAGATGAGCATTTTGAACGTGTTGCTGAGTGCCGACCACTTGGCTGTGACCGTCGACACCTTGGCGCGAGACGCGCAAACCGGGGCGCACTCAGAGGGCGCGAAGTTGCTTCTGATCCCCCAGCACAACGCAGTCTTGGCCACGCGTGGTTCGGCGCAGTTCTTTCTAAGAATCTACGAGCTCTGTCTCCAGGCCAGTTTTCGAGCGGACTTCACCCTGGAGCGGCTGTCCGGCGAGCTCGGCGGCGTGATTGATCGCCTCTGGCCGAACTACGTGAGCGCGGCTGCCGCCGCAGGCATACCCCCCAGCGCTATGCACACAGAGCTGGTCCTGGGCGGCTGGTCGGCGCAAGCCCAGCGCATGGTTGCCACTGCTTATGCCAAGTCCGAAGATAGCCATCCCGCTGTGGTGCAACCGCTGGTCGGAGGCTTGGCGTCACCAGGCGAGCCCCTGCGGAATCACCCAGCGGGCATGGGACGGGCCGAGTTGATGGCCGCAGGACGTTTGCAAGCCGCTTACCTCAACGGTGACAGCGAGCGGCCATTGGCGGGCGGACGGCTGTTGGCGGCAATTCTCTCAAAAGGCCAAGCAACCGTTTTGGATCTGGGAAGTCTCTAGCGATCAGGGCAAAGCGTCGATTTGCTCGGCCACAAACCTCAATCCATGACGCAAGCCAAGCAAATAGTCTGCGTTGGAGCCTGGCTGCGGAGGCACATGGTTGTCGACGATCATGGGCATCAGGTGGGCCCATGCCAGGCGCACGGCGGTGGGATTGGCGGAACTGGCCACCAGAGCCCGGACCGCATACTCCAGCGCGCTGGACTTGCCCTCTGCATTGGAAAGGCGCCTCTCGCACTCGCTCAACCGGCGCTCCAATTTCACCAGCGCATCCGTCTCACCCTCGTGCATACCCGGTTTCCTTTGACCGGCCACCGAATCGCGGCCTGCAGCAGTGTGGCCCTGTGCTCGAGCGTAGGAAACCGCTGAGCGTTCAGTCTTACTGCCCCGGCACTCGACCTCTTAAGGCCCGCTCATAGCGGGCAGCGCTTCGATCAACGCTCGCCCCCCGCGGGCGGTGGAGCTGGGTGGCAGAGCTCCTCCAGCCTCGCTCGTGCCACCGCTTGGCGATTGTCACAGAGCGGGCAAGTAAGCACGGCGGCACCATCCAAGTCCAGCAAGCCATGCCCTGGCACGAGCCGAAGCTGGCGGCCGCACTCCAAGCAGGCGCAGCTGACCCGCGTGACCTGCAGGAGCAGGCCATCCGCCCGCAGCACTCCCTCGACTTGATCGACGAAAAAACGTCCGATGCTGGGCATGAAAATGAACAAGAAGCTGAATGGAGCGGAATCGCCATGATGCACCGCGCCATTCCCGACTAAAACATCCGCTGCCAGGGAATTCTGAAGAATTCAGCTAGGCGATCTCGGTGCGGCTTCCCGATACATGAACGAAATCCCATGCCCGCCCGTGCGGAAGCAGAACAAAAGCCCAGAGGCGAGTGCCGCACGCTTCGGGTGCGTCGCAGGTGAGCCTAGAGAGACCAGTTGCTAGGGGATGCCGATCACGACTATGCCCTGAAATACCGGGGCGTCACCTAGGGCGAGGGGGAGTCACCCCGTTGGTTCGGCGGCGCCAACTGGGGTCAGCGCCATAGCGGAGAGTTTCACGATTGTCGCGTCCATCGGACGCATCGCTATCTTGCTAGGGCCAAGGTCAAGCGCCAGTGAACAGACTACGGTCCAACCGTAAGCGAGGGCTAACCAACCTGGATCGCGGCCAGCGCGTCTTTGGTTGAGAGAGGGCGGCCGTAGTGCCATCCCTGGCCAATGGCCTCTGGAGCGATCCGGTAGAGCTGCAAATCTTGCGCCTCCGTTTCCACGCCCTCTGCGATGACATCCAGTCCCAGCTCACGCGCGATGCGATACATCCCTGGCAGCACGGGCCGCAGCGGGGAATCCTCGTTGATAGCCGCCACGAACATGCGATCGATCTTGATTCCTCGAAACGGCGATTGGGCGAGGTGAGAGAAATTCGCGCTGCCGGTCCCGAAATCGTCGATCAAGAATCGGTATCCCAGAACCGAAAGGGCCTGCATGTTGCTCTTGGCAGTTGCCGACACGAGTTCTTCCCGCTCGGTGATCTCGATGCGGATTTGCTCGGGCGACACCCCAAAATCGTTGGAAATGCTGCTGATGTAGCGAACGATGCACTCTTGGGCCATGTCCACGGGCTCGGCATTGATGCTCACGTAGAGGTTCCTATGCTCCCGCAGCGCGGGGGCGAGGTCATTCATGGCACGAGCCAACACGTATCGAAAAAGATCCGGACTCAGGCCGAGCCGGTGGGCGATGGGCACGAAGACGGCCGGCGGGATTTCATCGTCTCCCGGCGGACGCCAGCGGCTGAGTGCTTCAAATCCCACGAGCTCCCGCGTGCCAATGCGGCGCAGAGGCTGGTAGGCCAGTTCAATCTCGCTTCGCTTTAGCGCAAGCACCAACCGTTGCTGGATGGTCTGCCGGGCCGTGATTCGGTGTTTGATCAGCAAAAACGCAAGCAACAGTCCCACCGAGGCACCGGCTGCCAGAATGGTGGTGAGTAACGCCGAGGGCAGTTCGGACACCACGTGCCTAGGGCTGGTAACGAACGCGCAGACGTCGGCCACGCGGCTGCAATGCTGAGCTTGGACGAGAGAGGGGGTGCCGACGCGGCTGGTCGGGGACAAGGACCGGAACGCAAATGATCGGTCCTTCGTCTCTATGCTGATGGAGCTGCTGCGCGCAGGATCCAAGCTCTCGAAAGCCGAAGGGGAGGACACGGTAAACGTGTCGCCTTGAGCGATCAGATTGGACCCGGTGTAGGGCGATCCAAGAAGATCCGATGCGTGCCAAAGCCGGATAGATCCGCTGGAGAAGCGTGGGGCGGGGAGGGTGTAGGGGCGCGAGCGCCCCCATAGGGCGCTGCAGACAAGTCGTCCGTCTCGGATGCGCCCGATGTCGCTCATGTAGCTGGAGCGGAACGCGATCTCTTTCAGTGAGTCAATGTCGGTGGCCGAGCAAGGCGGCTGCCCGATGCGAGAGGCTTGTTCGGCCGCCACGCGCCTTGCGAGGGAGATAGCCTCCGAGCGCGCCACCGCGGCTTCCGCCACTGCCTCCGCCCCTTCCTTGTCCCGCACGTAGAGAATGGCTTGGGCGACGGCGAGCATTGCCAGAAGGCACACCGCCGTGGCTCCTACGACGGTCAAGACGTAGCGAACCCGATCCTTTCGAACACTCAAAGCAACCCCCGATCTGAAACGCGCCATCGCTTCGCTGGGCTTCTCGCCTCATTTACCTTGTAAGAGGCATATCGGCAAGCCGTGCATGAACTTCAGCCCCAACCTCGCCGGCTTGCAAGCCCTGATCTAAAAACCAGGCATCTGCGCCTGAACTGTACAGCTGGCGGATGCCAGAAAAGCGACCCTCAGTGGTGACATCTGCGCCGCTTTTAATCATAGATGATCACCGCTACATACCAATCTCGTGCGGACGCTTCGTGCTGGCCAAGCATGCGAAGCAGGTGTGCTTTCCCGGCCCCTCCACGCCACGGCGCTGTGGCGCAAGAGGCAGACAGACGGGAAGTGGTCAGTGGCGCCTACTTTGTTGCAGCGAGAGCGCTAGGCTGTTCTTTGATCAGCCAAGCGAGGAAGGCCAAGCGATTAGGGAGAATTTCAGGTCGAACGCCCAAGCGCAAATTGCACTCGAATTCGTCGAAGTAAGCCATTCCAGCCGAGAACTCCGCATTGTTCGGTCGCATCGACTTGGCTCTGGCAAGCGGCTCATCGACAGCCCCGCTGCAACACGCCTTCAGCATCTCCATGAGCTGCGACTTACCCAGCTTGGTGAGTCCAAACTGGGCTGGCTTGCCTGGCTGAAACCAAACCAGATCTTGGTCGCTCAAAGCCGACAGCCGCGCCTGCGAGGGACGGAAGCCCTGGGCCGCCATGCACAGGTCGGCGAAATGTTCCAGATGAGCGGTCATAGCGGTCGTTGTCTTCGCTCATGCGAGGCCATGCATCACTGTGATGCCCACCGATGGAAGGCGCAAGCCTCTATGCGTTCAGCGAGGACCAAGCCTGGACCGGCCTTAAGGGCGGTGGCTCCGCCCCGACTGGTCGAGCGCTCCCTTGCTGGAGCTTCCATGCCGCGAGCCGTGTGATGGGACCGGGGCACCCATTGGATGAGGATCGCCACGGTTGGGCCGGCAGATCGCCCATGATTTATGGGTGGGCTGCTCCGGTTCGCCCCCTCCGCATGCGTCCCAGCAAACCAAGATTGTCTGCCTCGCAGACCAGAATCTCTGCGTCAGCAGGGCAGGATTGTCTGCCGACGGACACAGCCTTCGTCCAGTTTGCATTTAACGACGGCCTACGCAGAGAAGCGCCAGCCTCGGGAGCCAGTCAGCTCTCCGAGGTCTGGTTGTTCACAGCGCAGCTATTAGCGGAGATCGTGGACGCCGAGCAAGCAGCAGGTGTCTTCCTCGGCTGGAACACGGTACCGCCGTGCGAAGACCCGTCATCCGCAAGCCAGGAATCTCTACGTCGCGTCCTCCGTCAGTCGATAAGTTCTGCATTGGACAGCTACGAGTCAATATTTCTTGCAGCGATTCCTGTTGCACTGAAATTGTCTGCCTCAAAAGCTGAAATCTTTGCAATGGCGCCCTAAAAATGTCTGCGATGAGCAGCAGATGTGACGCGCTCGAGGGACAACTTTCAGGGCTTCGAGAATTGCGAGTGAACGCGGCCCATCCTCGAGTTCGCATAATGTATATTATGTTATCGAAAGCCGTCGGCTCCAGCCCTACGGCTACCCAGTTCTCCCCAAACCCTTCCATCCGACGGCCATCGACCCCAGTTCTCCTCCCAACGCCGCCGACACCTCAGCAAGTCCCAAGACGCTCTACTGGTCATGGCACCTGCCTTCGTCAACCTGGTTGAGGCCATCGGGTCTCAGCCGCCGGGCGCGATCCACATCATGCCAGGCACCGCCACGTGAGCCTCATCCACCGCAGTCATGTCGGCACCAGCGAGCAACCGCGCAGCCCCATGCCCAACCCATTGGGGCCCGAACCTCGCAATCGGCCGTGATGCGTCACGTTAATCCTCCCGGAACCCTTGAAATCTGAGCGTCGCAGCAGGCCCTTGGCCCCCAGATTCCGTCCTGATCCAGCGCACGCGCACCCGGCCTTTAGGAATAATCGCAAAAATCGTACGTATTCGATGCTGCGCGCGACAGTAGCGCCAGAATGAACACCACGCCCTTGGGCGACGATCACCTCCTTGCGCATGAATGGAATCCTGGCACCGCGTCGTCTTCGGTTGGCCTTGCTTGATGACCATGATGTCGTACGTCGTGGCGTAGCGAAGCACCTTGCTACGGACACGCGCTTCAGGATCGTTGCCAGTCACGGCCACAGCGACTCATTGCTGCACTACATGGCCACTCATGCCGTTGATGTGGCCATCATCGATATCACCTTGGACCCCAGTGATCTGGCTGGCCCGGACCTGGTGTTGAAGCTCCGCGAATGCGCGCCCCAGGTCACGCTGTTGGCGTTTGCCGGGCAATCATCGAATGCCGGCATCCACGCGTTGCTGGATGCGGGAATCAGTGGCTATGTCAGCAAATCCGAGCCGTTGTCCGAGCTTTCAGAGGCCGTGGTCCGGGTTTCCCAGGGGCTGTACCGGTTGCCGCCGAGCTACAAGCTGCCCGCGTCGCCAGAGCCACTCAGCCGCAACGAACGCGAGGTGCTGCACCTGGTGCTGGACGGCCTGACCATGTCGCAGATTGCATTGCAGCGCCATCGCAGCATCAAGACCGTCAGCACGCAGAAGACCTCGGCATTGCGCAAACTGGGCCTGCGCAACGATGCTGAAATCTATGCGCTGCGTGAGCGGCTGGAGACGCTGTGAGTGTGGCCATGCGGATGCTGGCCGTCATCGCCTTGGTGGCGTGGTGCCTGTTGACCCGTGCCAACGCAGGCGACACGCCGCCAACTTCGCATGACGGCGTGGCCATACGTGTCGCAACGGGGCCGCTGCTGCGGCCGTTCCCTGAGCCGCCCCGGTCAGATGCGCCCCCTACGCTTGCTCACCGTTATGCGAAATTGGTGGCACGCCACTCCGGCCTGGCCTTCGTTGAACATCCCTACGAAAGCAGCCTTGCGGCGGTTGCCGCGGTCTGCACACGTCAGGCGGATATCGTTCTGGTGCAAGGCGCGAGCAAGGACCTGCATCTGCCGTGCACCGGCCTCATCGAATCCAGGTCCTTCCGTGGTGGCGATACCGTGCTGGCAGGTCGCCTGGGCAGCCCCCTGCCCCGTGATGCCGCAGGCCTGCGCACATTGCGCGTCGCTGCGGTCAAGGGAGGCCCCTACCCCGCCTGGATTACCGAGCGCGATCCCTCCACGCAGATCATCCCGGTGGCGAACATGCACGCCGCGTTGGCTGCCGTCGAGTCGGGCGCCGCTGACGCCGGCATTGGCCTGGAAGCCAGTCTGCGGCCCGTGTTCCGTCGCGACTTCCGCCACACCCTGCGCGTGCAGCCGCTTCGCGGCGTGTTCCCGCGCGAGCTGCACCTGCTGGCGCGGAAAAGCGATCAGGCCCTGATTGACCGGATTGAAGCCGCGCTGCAGGCCATTACCATCGATGAGCATGCGGCCTTGCTGCATGGCTGGACCCGCGACGCCCTGCGGGGCGCGCCGGGTGGTGCAATGGCCAACGCGCCGTCGTGGCTGCTGCCCGGGTCGATGGCGGCTTTGCTGGCAGCGATGATCTCGACAGGCGTGTACTGGCGACGCCGCAGCCGCCGAAAGGCAGCGCGTCAACGCCAGATGCAGGCGTCCAGCCTGGTCAACCATGAGGTGCGCAACGCCGCGCAGGCCATGGTGAGCGCTGTTGATCTTCTCAAGCAATCGGCCTTGCCGGAAGGCGCGCGCGAGCTTGCATCCATCGCGGCCAGTGCCGGACAAAGCCTGCGCGGCCTGCTCAATCGTGCGCTGGATTTTGCGCGGCTGGCTGACGGCAGTTTCAGGCCTGCGGCACGCCCATGCAATGTTGCCGAAATCTGTGGGCAGTCGCTGCAGGCGGCACTGCCGCAAGCCCGTCAGAAGGGCCTGGCGCTGCAGCTCAATGGTGCTGACGGGCTTGCACCACTGCTGCTCGATCCCGAGTGCCTGCGCCAGATTCTCGACAATCTGCTGGGCAACGCACTCAAGTTCACCGATACCGGGGGCGTGGATCTGCGTGTCGCGCTGCAGCCGTCGGCGCGGCGGACGCTGCTGCAGATCGAAGTCGTCGATACGGGAGTCGGTATCGCGCCCGCGCAGATGGCCGAGCTGTTCGCGCCGTATCGCCAGGGCGACGCGGGCCGCGAGCGTGGCGGCACCGGCTTGGGACTGTCGATCTGCAGGAGGCTCGCGCAGGCCATGGGTGGCACCCTGGATGCGTACAGCGTGCACGGCCGTGGCAGCCGCTTCACCCTGCACCTGCCGGTGCAGGTGCTTGATCGCCAGGTGCTGCCATCGGGCACTCCCACGGGCGCCGCACCATTGGCGGGCATGAACATGCTGCTGGTCGAAGACCATCCACTGAACCGCAGCATCGTGGCCCAGCGCCTGCGACAACTGGGTGCGCACGTGTGCGAAGCCGATGACGCAGTGGCGGCGCACGCGCAGCAGGCACGTGCGCCCGCCGATGTCGTGCTGCTGGATGTGGAACTGGACGGGACCGATGGCTACGGGTTGGCCGAGCAGTTGCGGCGCGAAGAGGCTGCCACCTCGCGTCGGGCGCAGCTGCTAGCCTTCTCTGCGTACACCAGCGAGGAACACCTGCAGCGCTGCCAGCGCGCTGGTATCGACCATGTGCTGGTCAAGCCGTTGCAGATGCAGCACCTGGTGGAAGCCCTCGGACGCCCTTGGCGGGAGGCGCCAGCCATCACCGACCTCCCACCGGAGTTGATTGCCGACTACGAGCAGGACATCCAGGCCGAACTGGCGCTGTTGCAGGCTGCCGTGGCGGCGTGCGATGCGCCGGCGCTGTGCCACCGCGCCCATCGCCTGCAGGGTGTGCTGCAGATGCGCGGTGCCGCTGCCATGCAGGATGTGGCCGGCGAACTGTGGGCTGTTGGCAACGCCACTGCGCCGGACTGGTCCGATGCGCAGCGACTGCTGCGGGTACTGCTGGCCTGGCGCGGCGGCAGTTCCGCCGCACCAGGTGCCTGACTCAGGCCGGCTTGCGCTCGGCCTGGCGGCGGGTCAGGTCGTTGAAGCGACCCAGCGACATCAGGTGCTGATGGATCAGTGCCAGCCAGCCACTGCGGTGCCATTCGATCACCTTGGCGTCGGGCAGCGCGACGAACTTCTCCACGTCCACCACGAAGAAGCCGTTGAGATTGAACTCACGGCCGTCCGGCAGGCGGATGGTGGCGTTACGCTCGACCAGCAGGTCGTTTTCCAGCAGTGCCTTGGAGAACGCCTGGGTCTGTTCGTGCTCGCGGGTGAACTGGCCGCAGAATTCGAGGGCCTGCTGCACCATGTCGGTGGCCTTGCCATCGACGAACAGCGGCTGGCCTTCTTCGCCGCCACGCACGATGCGCGGGCTCTCTTCGTCGATGCCCAGCAGGAAATCGTTATCCTTGCCGGTGTCGATGAAGATGAAGGGGTGGCGACGCAGGTAGGCCGGGATGTAGGTCTCATCCGCCCACAGGCCATCGGTGATGAACAGGTTGTCGGCGGTCACGCCCACAGCGGCCATCGGCACGGCGGTCGGGCCGGCGAACAGGATCGGGAAGTGGTGCAGGGCCAGCGAGAATTCGCCGAGCACCAACGGGATCGAATTGCTGCTGGCAGCAAACTCGAGCTTGCCCGGCAGGATGCGCACATCGGCATGCACGTCGGCCTGCAGCGGCACCGGGCGGGTGTAGAACAGGGGTGCGCCGCTCTGTGCAGCTTCGGTGGTGGTGTCGCTGGTGGTGGTCATCGTCAAAGCCATGTCGAACATGCACGCCTGCCATCCCGGGCGCGCCAGCGGGAACAACCTGAACCCCGCATTATCAACAAGCTGGGTGACAAGAGCCACCCTGATGAAGATTTATTTCAATTGCAGCGGATAGCGCTGCCACAGTACATGCACCAGGAAGCCGGCCAGTTCGGTGTCGCGGGCACTCACGGCCGCGCGGATCTTGTCCAGCAGGACCATGTCGCTGCAGGAGCGCACGTCGGCGTGGTTGGCCTGCCCTGCCCTGCGCGCACGGTAGCGCGCTGCCCGCTGTGCATCGCTCATGGCGTACCCGAATTTGGGCGGCCGGCCGCGCTTGCGCGGCAGGGTCAGCTCAAGGGTGCCGGGGTCATTGTCATCACGCATGGTGGGTGCGGTCGGTGGCAAATCAGCAGGGGGTGCGCAATTTATCGTGAGGCATCACTTTAATCCAGCTTTTTCCGCAGTTTTGTTGCATTGCAGCGCGCAAACGCCCCCAACCCACGCATGGCGTGGATCTACTACCCCATGTTGCGCACACCACCCAGTAGATCCACGCCACGCGTCGATACGCCCCCCCCCGCAACCCAAAAAACGGGGAGCCCGCGAACGGGCTCCCCTGTCGTACATCACGCAGCGGGCACCGGCTCATACCCGTGCAGGTGCGCTTCACTGCTCGCGCGCCCCTGGCTGAGCGAGCGCAGCGAGGTGGTGTAACCCACCAGGTTGGCCAGCGGTGCAAACCCGCTGACTTCAGCGCGACCTTCCTGGTCGTCGATGCGGGCAATGCGACCGTGGCGACGGTTGAGGTCGCCCACCACGTCACCCACCGAGGCCGACGGCGAATGCACCGTCACCGCCATCACCGGTTCCAGCAACTGCGTGCCGGCCGCAGCCAGCGCGGCCTTGATCGCCTCGCCGCCAGCGCGATGGAAGGCCATCTCCGAGGAGTCCTTGGCATGGGTTTCACCATCCACCAGACTCACTTCGATGCCCACCACCGGGTGTCCCTGCGGCCCGGACGTCAGCGCCGCACGCACTCCCTTTTCCACTGCGGCGATAAAGCCGCGCGGTACCACGCCACCGACGATGCGGTCGTTGAACACGACCTGGTCGTCCTCGCGCGGCACCACGTCCAGCACCACATGGGCAAACTGACCCTGGCCGCCGTTCTGCTTGGACACCCGGCCAACTGCGCCGGACACCGCGCGCAACGGCGTCTCCTGGTAGGCCACGCGCGGCGCGCCAACGCCAACATCAACCTTCCACTCGCTGCGCAGGCGCTCGACCATCACCTCCAGGTGCAGCTCACCCATGCCCCAGACCAGGGTTTCACCACTGTCGCGCTCGGTTTCCACCTTGAACGACGGGTCTTCCTGGGCGAGGCTGGCCAGGCCCTGCGCCATGCGGATGAGGTCGGCCGCGCGTGCCGGCTCCAGCCGCCAGGCCAGCACCGGCGCCTGCGACTGGATGCTCTCCAGCCGCAACGGCTGCCCTCGCCCGCTCAGCGTTTCACCGCTGACAGCATCCTTCCAGCCCAGCACCGCGACGATGTCGCCGGCCACGGCCTGCTCGATGTCGTGGGTCTGGTCGGCCTGCACGCGTACCAACCGGCTGACGCGGCGCCCCTGCGGGTGCTGCGAACTGGCGATGGCGTCGCCCGCCTTCAAGGTGCCCGAGTACAGCCGCACGAAGCTCAGCGCGCCGTGCTGCTGGTGGGTGATCTTGAACAGCAGGCCCGCCAGCGGACCGTCCGGGTCGGGCGGCAGCGACACCTCGCCCTGCTCCGCTTCGGCAGTGACGGCCGGGCGATCCAGCGGCGACGGCAGGTAATCGACCACCGCGTCCAGCAGCGTTTCGATGCCCTTGTCCTTGAAGGCCGCGCCCGCCAGCACCGGCACGCCGGCACCGGCCAGCGTGGCCCGGCGGATCGCCGCGCGCAGCATCGCCGCATCGATCGCCGCACCTTCCAGCCACGCCGTGGCCAGCATGTCGTCATGGTCAGCCACGGCCTCGATCAGCGCCTGGCGCTGCGCCTGCCATTGCACGCGCTCGTCTTCGCCCCAGGGGGTGATGGACGCCGCAGCGCCGTCCTGCCAACGCAGTACACGCTCATCGACCAGATCGACCCAGCCATGGAAATCGCTTTCGTTGCCCAGCGGCACGCCCAGCGCCCACGGCCGCGCCTGCAGCTTGTCCTGCAACTGCTCGAGCACGCGCTCGAAGGAAGCGCCGATGCGATCCATCTTGTTGACGAAGGCAATGAGCGGCACACGATGCCGGCGCGCCTGGCGCCACACGGTTTCCGACTGCGGCTGCACGCCATCGACGGCCGAGAACACGGCCACGGCACCGTCGAGCACGCGCAGCGAACGCTCGACTTCAATGGCAAAGTCGATGTGGCCGGGGGTGTCGATCAGGGTCAGCCGATGCGGCGGCAGGTCGCGCGGCGCCCATTGCGCCTGCACGGCGGCCGCGCCGATGGTGATGCCGCGTTCG
>PJUE01000113.1_pt1 | contig 109115 bp, 87 predicted proteins | sample 1512171 | NCBI WGS metagenome assembly PJUE01 (sample SAMN08177674, study PRJNA422409) | Feces metagenome, whole genome shotgun sequencing project. | isolation source: Chicken feces (3) enriched on wood chips: alkali lignin treatment | host: Gallus gallus | place: USA: Madison | collected 2015-01-15
ACCGCAAGAACCAGGCGGTGCTGCCGTTGCGCGGCAAGATCCTCAACGTGGAACGTGCGCGTTTCGACCGCATGCTGTCGTCCGACCAGGTCGGCACCCTGATCACCGCGCTGGGCACCGGCATCGGCCGTGACGAGTACAACCCGGACAAGCTGCGTTACCACAAGATCATCATCATGACCGACGCCGACGTCGACGGCGCGCACATCCGTACGCTGCTGTTGACGTTCTTCTACCGGCAGATGCCGGAGCTGATCGAGCGCGGTTACGTGTATATCGGCCTGCCGCCGCTGTACAAGATCAAGCAGGGCAAGACCGAGTTGTACCTGAAGGACGACCCGGCGCTGGATGCCTACCTGGCCAACAACGCAGTGGAAAACGCAGCGCTGATCCCGGCCGCCGGCGAACCGCCGATCGAAGGTGTGGCACTGGAAAAACTGCTGATGACCTACGCTTCGGCGCAGGATGCCATTGAGCGCAACGCCCACCGTTACGACCGCAACCTGCTTGAAGCGCTGGTTGACTTCACCCCGATGGACCTGGAACACCTGCGCAGTGCCGGTGAAGGTGAAGGTCTGGACGCGCTGGCCAAACGCCTGAATCAGGGCAGCCTGGGCACGCCGCGTTTCAGCCTGGTCCTGCAGGAGCCCAACGAGCATCGCCCGGCCGCCGTGCTGGTCACCCGTCGCCACATGGGCGAGGAGCACACCCAGGTATTGCCGCTGGCCGCGTTCGAATCCGGTGAACTGCGTGCTCTGCACCAGGCATCGCAGCTGCTGCATGGGCTGGTGCGCGAAGGCGCCACCATCAACCGCGGCAACAAGAGCAGTGAGATCACCGGTTTCGCCCAGGCTCAGGCCTGGTTGATGGAAGAGGCCAAGAAGGGCCGGCAGATCCAGCGCTTCAAGGGCCTGGGTGAAATGAACCCGGAGCAGCTGTGGGATACCACGGTGAACCCGGATACGCGCCGCCTGCTGCAGGTCCGCATCGAAGATGCGGTGGAAGCGGACCAGATCTTCAGTACGCTGATGGGCGATGTGGTGGAGCCGCGCCGCGACTTCATCGAAACCAACGCGTTGAAGGTCATGAACCTGGATATCTGAGCCAGGCAAGAGCCGAAGCGGGCGCCCTCAACCGGCGCCCGTTTTCTTTTCACTGCTGTTCTCTTCCGGATCCGCGATGTCCACACCTCCGCCGATTTCCGCTCCCCTCCGGGACGCCAACGCCACATCCCCTGCACTGCCCCCTTCCCGCCCGGGTTCGCCGGTAGGCGGATTCCTGCTTGACGTGGTGATGGGTGTCGGCATCCTGCTGGCGCTGAGCCTGGCCTCCAGTCTGGTCTGGGGCATGTGGCGTGGCGTGGAAGTGGTGCGCGAGGCCAAACAGAACGGTCTGCCGATGCCGGCCGGCGAGGCCCTGGTTTCGGCGATGGGCGCGCCGGGTGCCTTGGCGCAGATGTTGATCGCCCTTGTGGCCACCGGCGGTGCGGCACTGGCGTTGTATTTCCTGCGCCGCCGCGCGAGTGCGGCCGAGCGCAGTCAGTCGTTGCAGGCCATCCGACGCGCCTCGACCTGGGGCTGGATCGTGCTGGTGGCCAGCTGTGTGTTTGCCGGCACCAGTGGCGCCAGCCTGCTGGCCAAGCAACTGGGCATAGAACCCGAGCCGACCAACCTGCACCTGATGCAGCAGGCGTGGACGGGCTATCCGGTTTTCCTGCTGCTGTTTGCGGTGGTGCTGGCGCCTGCCTACGAAGAGTTGCTGTTCCGCCGTGTGCTGTTCGGGCGGCTATGGGCGGCTGGCAAACCGTGGCTTGGCATCGTGCTGAGCAGCGCCGCATTTGCCCTGGTGCATGAGATCCCGGGCACCAGCCCCAATGGCCTGCCGGAAATGCTGCAGCTCTGGCTGGTGTACGGCGGCATGGGGGCGGCGTTCGCATGGGTCTACCGCAAGACCGGCACGCTGTGGGCGGCCATTGCCGCGCATGCCATCAACAACGCCATCGCGCTGGCCGCGCTGATCCTATTTGGCATGCAATAGCCCGTTCAGCGATTGACGAAAAATTAAGCAAGGCAATCGCACACTGCAGCCATGAACTTTGGGGGATCCGCCATGAAGACTGTTGGCTTGGCCATAGCGATGACGTTGCTGGTCGCCGCCTGCGCGACGACCACCTCGCCCACCGGGCGCAAGCAGGTTGTCGGCGGCGTGAGCCAGCAACAGCTCGATCAGCTCGGGGCCCAGGCGTTCGCGGAAACCAAGGCCAAGGAAACCCTCAGCCGTGACGGCAAGCAGAATGCCTATGTGCAGTGCGTGGTGAATGCGCTGGTGGCACAGCTGCCGCAACAGTACCGTGGCGTACGTTGGGAAACGGCGGTCTTCGCCGACAAGGAACCCAACGCCTTTGCCCTGCCTGGCGGCAAGGTCGGGGTGAATACCGGCATTTTCACCGTGGCAAAGAACCAGGACCAGTTGGCTGCGGTGATTGGCCATGAGATCGGCCACGTCATCTCCCGTCACCACGAAGAACGCATCACCCGCCAGATGGGCGCCCAGACCGGCCTGTCGGTGCTTGGGGCGCTCGCCGGTGCGGCCTATGGCGACACCGCTGCCAGCGCGGTCAACCAGTTGGGTGGCATGGGCGCGCAGGCGGCTTTCCTGTTGCCGGGCTCGCGTACCCAGGAAAGCGAGGCCGACGTGGTCGGCCAGCGGCTGATGGCCAGCGCGGGTTTCGACCCCTCACAGGCGGTGAACCTGTGGCAGAACATGATGGCCGCCAGCGGAAATCGCTCCCCGCAATGGCTTTCCACCCACCCGGATCCGGCCAACCGTATCCGTGAATTGCAGCGCGATGTAGGTGCTTTACAGCCTGTTTATCAGCAGGCTAGACAGTCCGGCATCGTGCCTCGGTGCGGTTGAACAGCGGAAAATGTTGCAGTACACCAACGGAAGTGATTTCTCCGTCAAATAATTTCTGCTACGTTTGCGTGCTCGGTTTCTTTCCGAATAGTCCGAATTCTGCCGCCACGGCGGTTCCATCGAGGTGAACCATGATCTTCCGCAGCCATAAGCAAGCCGTGCTTTCCGTCCTCATCGCCGCCTCCCTGGGTGGTGTGATGGTGGCCGACGCCGTGGCCCAGTCGCGTTCCTCCGACCGTAGCGAGCGCCGTGGCAACCGTGGCAGCGAGAAGGCGGAAGTGCTGTACCCGGAAGCAACCCGTGAAGATCCCAAGGGCAAGGCTTCGTCCAAGATGGGCAGCAAGCTCAACAAGCTGTTCGCCGCCTACAACAAGCAGGAATTCGAAGAAACCCGCACCCTGGCCGATGAGATCATCGCTGCCGGCGATGCCAACGATTACGACAAGGCCGTTGCCAACCAGCTGGCCTCGCAGGCCGCTTACAACCTGGATGACAACGCGGGTGCCAAGCAGTACCTGCAGCAGGCGCTGACCCTGAACCAGCTGGACAACAACGGCCACTACCAGGCGCTGTTGATGCTGGCCCAGCTGCAGCTGCAGGACGAGCAGTACGCCGAAGGCCTGGCCAACCTGGACAAGTACTTCGCCGAGTCCAAGTCGAACAAGCCGGAAGAACTGATCATCAAGGGCCAGGCCCTGTACCAGACCGAAAAGTACGCCGAAGCCATCCCGGTGCTGAAGGCGGCCATCGCCGCTTCGCCCGAGCCCAAGGACAACTGGAACCAGCTGCTGATGGCCTCCTATGCCGAAGCTGGCCAGACCGGTGAAGCGGTCAAGGAAGCCGAGGCCCTGGCCGCCAAGAACCCGGCAGACAAGAAGGCCCAGCTCAACCTGGCCAGCATGTACATGCAGGCCGACCAGATGGACAAGGCTGCAGCAGTGATGGACAAGCTGCGCGCGGCTGGACAGCTCACCGAAGAGCGCGAGTACAAGCAGCTGTACTCGATCTACGCAAACACCGACAACAAGGAACGGGACGTCATTGCGGTGATCAACGAGGGCATGTCCAAGGGCATCCTCAAGCCGGATTACCAGACCTACCTGGCACTGGCACAGTCGTACTATTACAGCGAGCAGATCCCGCAGGCGATCGAGGCATGGCGTCAGGCCGCACCGCTGTCCAAGGATGGTGAAACCTACCTGAATCTGGCCAAGGTGCTGCACTCGGAAGGGCGCATCCCGGAAGCCAAGCAGGCAGCCCGTGACGCATTGGCCAAGGGTGTCAAAAACCCGGCTGATGCAAACAAAATCATCAACCTGAAGTAAGCAGGAATAACGCCTGAACGGCTGCATTTTTGATGCGCAGCTGGTCAGGATTGGTATAAGCTTGGAGGTTCCTGCGGTGTCATGCACCGCTGAATCAGGGGCGGTCTCCACCACCACCCCGACCCCACTAAAGAGTTCTTGGCGCATGACGGAACAACTGGTCTTCCACCACAGGTATGACGACAGCCAGAAGGATAAGGGTCTGAGCTGGCCCCGTATCGCTGGTATCGCATTTGTAATCGCACTGCACTTGGCAGCCCTGATGATGCTTCTGATTCCTGCCGTGGCCCCGAAGGCCGCTGCGGAGAAGGAACGCAATGTCATGGTGACGTTGGTCGACGCCCCGCCGCCGCCACCGCCGCCGCCGCCGCCGCCGCCGCCGCAGGACACCCCGCCGCCGCCGGTCAAGAACCTCGCGCCGCCGAAGCCCTCGCCGCTGCCGCCGCCGCCGGAAGCGCCGGTGATCGACGTGCCGGAACCGCGTCCGAACGACGTAGTGACGCCGCCGGCGCCACCGGCACCGCCCGCCCCGCCGGTCGACATCCAGGCCAGCGTGGACATCTCGTCCAAGAACATGAACCCGCCGCGTTACCCGCCGGCCGCTTTCCGCGCCGGTATCCAGGGCGAGGTCATCCTGATCATTGATGTCGACGCCAACGGCAATGTCACCAATGTGTCCGTCGAGAAGTCCAGTCGCAACCGCGACCTCGACCGAGCTGCAATGGAAGCGGCGCGCAAGTGGAAGTTCAACCCCGCCCAGAGCGGTGGGGCGAAGGCAGCTGGTCGCGTTCGCGTCCCGGTCAACTTTGCGCTGAGCTGATCCATGTGGCGGCGGCAACGTCGCCACCGGACCGGTTCAACTTTAGCTACACCCTTTAACACCACACACAACAAAGGTAAGCGTCATGCTGCAGGAAATTTTCATCGCCGCCGCTGCCGGGGGCAACGCAAACAACGCTCTCTCGCAGATGGGCTTCGAGCACCTGATCCACGAAATGACCTCCAAGCCGGGTGATTTCGCAGTTTCCTGGGTCGTGCTGATCACCCTGGTGGCGATGTCGGCCATGTCCTGGTACTGGACCGTCATCAACATCTTCCGCACCGCCCGTCTGAAGTCTGCTGCCGACCGCGTGCCGGCACAGTTCTGGGATGCCCCGAACGCACAGGACGCCATCCGCGCCATGGAAGAACAGCCGGCTTCCGAGCCGTTCTCCAAGATCGCTCTGGACGCAGCACAGGCTGCTGCCCACCACCAGCAGGCGGGTGCTTCGGAAACCCTGAGCCGTTCGGAATTCGTTGACCGCGCCCTGCGTCAGGCCGTGACCCGCGAATCCAACAAGCTGCAGGGCGGCATGATCCTGCTGGCAACCGTCGGTGCAACCGCTCCGTTCGTGGGTCTGCTCGGTACCGTGTGGGGCATCTACGGCGCGCTGATCAAGATCGGTGCAACCGGTTCGGCCTCGATCGACGCCGTTGCCGGCCCGGTGGGTGAAGCACTGATCATGACCGCCATCGGTCTGTTCGTGGCTATCCCGGCCGTGTTCGCCTTCAACTTCTTCAGCAAGATCAACAGCGCGACTGTCAGCAAGTTCGACACCTTCGCTCACGATCTGCACGACTTCTTCGCCACCGGTTCGCGCGTTCGCTAATCCGGCAAGTCGAGTAAGTCTTCGCAACGATATAGACGGAGCCCGTTATGGCTTTCAGTAGTGGTAACAGCAGCGGCCCGATGGCCGACATCAACGTCACTCCCCTGGTGGACGTGATGTTGGTGCTGCTGATCATCTTCATCATCACGGCTCCCCTGATGTCCCACAAGGTCAAGGTGGAGTTGCCGGAAGCCAACCTGATCCAGAACCCGGAAGATGCGCCTGATCGCAAAAATCCGATTACGGTGGCGGTCAAGGAAGACGGCAAGCTCTACTGGAACGACGAAGAGGTCTCCAAGGAGACCTTGGAGTCGCGTTTCGCGACCGCTGCACAGCAGACGCCGCAGCCGCCGCTGAACCTGCGCGGTGACAAGACCACCAAGATGAAGGTGATCAACGAAGTCACCAAGATCGCGCAGGGCCAGGGCATGCTGGACGTCGGTTTCGTTGCCACCAAAGAAAAGGGGCAATAAGACATGGCATTCAGTAGTGGTGGTAACAGGGGCCCTATGGCCGACATCAACGTCACGCCCCTCGTGGACGTGATGCTGGTGCTGCTGATCATCTTCATCGTTACCGCGCCGATCATGACGTACCCGATCGCCGTGGATCTGCCGCAGCGTGTGATCAACCCGCCGCCGCAGCTGCGCGAGCCGCCGCCGCCGATCGACCTGCGGGTTGATTCAAGCAACCAGGTTTTCTGGAACAACAGTCCAGTCAACGTGCGCGACCTGCAGCAGAAGATGGAAGAAGAAGTACAGAAGGATCCGACCAACCAGCCGGAACTTCGCATCGAAGCAAGCCCGGATTCCGAGTACGACGTCATGGCCAAGATCCTGGCCCAGGCGAAGAACGCTCAGATGAAGAAGATTGGCTTCGTGCAGTAAGCAATACTGCAAGACCAAGTCATGACGCGACTGGAAAACGCCCCCGCATGCGGGGGCGTTTTTTTTTTTGCCCTGCAGATGGCTGGCCCTCCCCTTCGGCCTGATGCAGCGCGGACCCGTTCTGCGCAATCCAGGCAGGCGCAGACTGCTTCCACGGATGCGTGGCCTAGTTCGCGAAGCGCCTTGGAGAGAAAATGTCGCCAGGGGGCGGAGGACTTGCACTACCGGCCCGGAAAGCGATTTATCCACATGCAGAAGCCATCCGCGGGACTGCATGTCGCCTGTGTGGGGGCCAGTCAAGGGAACACAGCGGCCAAGGCGCGGATTGTGCGGTGGCAGGAGCGAGGTGAAACGTGAATCGAAGCCAGCGGCAGCCAACGTTCGTGTCGCCATATTCCGCTACCCGCCGGGCCGGGCATCTCGCCATTTATCCACAGGCAGTGGAATGCATGCCCCGTATCGGGACCGACCCCCGATGTTTCACGTAACGCCCCACTACAAGTGGGCTTGTCTGCCTGTGGATAACGACAAGCAGGCCCAAGCCAACCTCGCATCAGGCTTGGTCGGCTGCGATGAGGCACGCTTTAATGGGTCGTTGCAGAACGTTATCCACAACAGAAGAACACAGACTTACCGCTGTGGACAACGCACTTGATCAGTACGAGAAACGGCGGTTCTCGCCCTGACCTTGGCTCTTGGAAGATCAATTACCCGGCTGTTCTGTGGATAACCCAGACGCTGTGGATAAAGGAGCCGGGACAAGGATGCAGAGGGCGCGCGCCTATCTCCCCGCCCCCTGCGCAGCGGCAACCGTTGCGGAGCTTCCCGGGCTCAACCTTCCTGAGGCTGTTATGCACAGGAGCCTGTGGATACGCCTGCGGCTATTCAGGCGTCCAGCATGCCCGCTTGGGCAATGGCGCCCAGATAGCCTGCCACGGTGGCTTCCAGGCCGTCGTACAGGGCTTCGCTGATCAGTGCATGGCCGATGGAAACCTCCAGTACCGCGGGGACCTCGCACAGGAACCGGGCCAGGTTGGCCTGTGACAGGTCATGGCCTGCGTTGACCCCCAGTCCAGCGGCCTGGGCGCGGCGGGCGGCATCGGCAAACAGCGCCAGCGACTGGCTTGCATCCCCCTGCAGGAAGGCCTCGGCATAGGGGCCTGTGTACAACTCGACGCGATCAGCACCCAACACGGCGGCTTGGCCGATCTGCGGATTGTCGGCATCCACGAACAGGCTGACCCGGCAACCCATCGCCTTCAATTCGGCGATCAAGGGGCGCAGGCGCTCTGCATCGCGGCCGAAATCGAAGCCGTGGTCGGAGGTGAGCTGGCCATCGCTGTCCGGTACCAGCGTCACCTGGGCAGGCCGGGTCTGCTCGCATAGCGGCAGCAGCCCCGGGTAGCCATCGCGTGGCGGCGCAAACGGGTTGCCCTCGATGTTGAACTCCACGCCATGTTGACGGGTGAGCTCGGACAAGGCGTACACGTCCTGCGCGCGGATATGGCGCTGGTCAGGGCGCGGATGCACGGTGATGCCATGCGCACCTGCGCGCAGGCAGGTCATGGCGGCGCGCACCACGTCCGGGTCATTGCCGCCGCGGGAGTTGCGCAGCACGGCGATCTTGTTGACGTTGACGCTGAGCGCGGTCATGGCTGCGAAGGATCCCGATCAAACGACGCAGAGGGCGTGATGGTTGTCATTGTCGGTGCCGCGGCGACGCTGCCACGCGCACTGGCATCAGTACCAGTGGCTGCCGCCTGCTGCGCCCGGAACTGCTCGCGCAGCGCCTGCAGTTCAGCCGGGTGCAGTGGCCGTGGCGCCTCGCTGACGCTGCCGATGCGGGCAACGTAAAGACCTTTGACCCACAGCAGCAGGAACACCAGCGCCGCCAGTGCCGAGAGCACCAACAGCAGCATGTGCGTCGTGGTGAGCGTTACCAGGAAGGCGCCCAGCGCCAGCACCAGAAACAACCAGTACATGTTGATCTCCGCATCCAGGGCAGCAGTGTAACGGTGGCTGATACTCTGCTTCCATGTATGGAGGCAGGGCGATGGGCTGTACCCGATCCATGGCCTGTAGTGGCGGATGGACGGTAGCCCGCCAACGACGGCCGCGCTACAACAGCGGCGAGGCCAGGCGCGCGAACGCCTCGGGCAGGCGCTTGCGCCATAGCGAGCGGTCGCGGACGGGCTGGACCTCTTCGGCGCTGTCGAACTCCGCCTGCAGGATGGCTTCCAGTTCACGGGTGAGCTTGCGGTCGGTATACATCATCGACAGTTCGAAATTGAGCCGGAAGCTGCGGTGGTCGAAGTTGGCGGTGCCCACGATGCAGGTGTCGTCGTCAGCGATGAAGGCCTTGCTGTGCAGCATGCGCGGGCCGTATTCGAAAATGCGCACGCCGGCCTCCAGCAGTTCGTCGAAGTACGAACGCGCGGCCAGGGTGACGAAGATCGAATCGCTGCGCTTGGGCACCAGCAGGCGGGTATCCAGGCCGGCCAGCGCGGCCGAGGTCAAAGCCATGCGTGCGGCCTCGCCGGGGACGAAGTACGGGGTTACCAGCCAGACCCGCTGGCGTGCCTCCTGGATGGCGGCCACATGCAGGCGGTGGATGGGTTCCCAGGCCGAATCCGGCCCGGATACCACCACCTGTGCGTCGATCTTGCCCTGCTCGCGCGCCGGCACGGTGGGCGGAAACAGGTCGCCACGCTGGAAGTGCTCCTGGCCTTGGTCGGTGGCATAGATCCAGTCCTCCAGGAACACCAGCTGCAGGCTGTGCACCACATGGCCGCGGATGCGCATGTGCAGGTCCCGGTAGGCGTTGGGGTTGCGGCTGTCGTCCTCCTCATCGGTGACGTTGATGCCGCCGGTGAAGGCCACCTCGCCGTCCACCACCACCAGCTTGCGGTGGGTACGCATGTTCAGCCACGGCCGCTTCAGCGGCTTGAGCAGCTGCCGCGGATGGAACCAGGCCACTTCCGCCCCGGCATCGAGCAGCGGCTGCAGGAAGCGCTTGCGGATCTTCGACGAGCCCACCGCATCAAGCAGCAGCCGCACCTTGATGCCAGCACGCGCGCCCTCGACCAGGGCATCGCGCATGGCGGTGCCGGCATGGTCCGGTTCGAAGATGTAGTACTCCATGTTGACGTGGCGTTGCGCCTGGCCGATGGCGGCGATGATGGCGGCATAGGTCGCCGCACCGTCCACCAGCCAGTCGACGTCGGTGGCACTGCTGGGTGACAGGCCGGTGGTGGCCTGCCCTACCCGTGCCAGCTCGGTGCATTGGATGTCGGGCGGGCAGACAGCGTCATACGTGCCCATGCCCTCGCGCGAACGGCCGCGGCGCAGGCGCTGGCGCACGATCTTCTGCGGGCCGAACAGGTAGAACACGAACAGGCCGATATAAGGCAGCGCCGCCAGCGACAGGATCCAGCTCAGCGTGGCCACCGGTTCGCGCTTCTGCAGCACGATGTAACAGGCCAGCACCAGCAGGTAGGTGACATAGGCGGCGGCCAGGATCTGGGCGGCGTGGGGGATGCTGGACAGACTTGTCCACAGCTCATGGAGGGTTTCGCGCATACGCCGATTCTAGCCATGGCCAATGAAGGCAGGGGCACCTTGCCTTGGTGGGAGCGGCATAAGCCGCGAAGCCACTGCTGGCCCCGGCGTCGAAAGCGCTGGGCAGCGATGGGATCGGGCATGTCCTTTGCTCGGCGGGAATGTCAGCTTCGCGACTTGCGCCGCTCCCACAAAGAGCGAATTGAATTTGTGCATTGCGTCAATTACTACATAAGTGTAATATACCGGGATGGATAAACCCCTTCCCGCCGCCGGCGGCTACGCCAGCATCGACCAGAAGCTGGCGATCAGCAGCGCGCGCCATCCCGGCTTTCCGCGTGACCAGGCCATGCTGGCGCGGCTGATCAAGCTGGTGCACAAGCTGTTCTGCGACCACGGCAACCAGCTGATGCGCGACTACGGCATCTCCCATCCGGAGTACAACGTACTGATGATGCTGGACGGCTCCGAGCAGGGCCTGAGCCCGTCGGAGATCAGCGAGGCCGCCAGTGAGAAGTCCTCCAATGTCACCCGCCTGATCGACCAGCTGCTGGCCAAGGACCTGGTCAGCCGCGAGCCCAGCGCCGAGGACCGGCGCAAGTTGGTGGTGCGGCTGAGCCCGGCCGGAGAGCAGCTGATCGAGCAGGTGATGCCGGCGGTGATCCAGCAGTTGCAGCAGTTCTTCAGCGGCGTGGAGCCGGCAGAGCTGCGCCAGACCGAAACCGTGCTGACCCGCATCCTGATGGGGCTGGAACAACAGCCATGAGCGCACGACCGGCTGAGTACGCGCCGGGCGCGCCGAAGTCCCCCAACACAGTTTTGCAGACCGTCGCCCAGGCCATGAGCGGCGAAAGCGCGGTCTGGGCGTATGTCGGCAAGGTGCTGGTGGCCTTGTACCTGTCCGGCTGGTTGGCGATGCGGCTGGGCATGAGCTCGCCGGGCACGGCGATGATCACCGTGCTGGTGGTGATGAACCGCAATACCGGCATGGTGCTGGCCAAGGCCTTCTACCGCGGCGTCGGCACCGTGGTGGGCTGCGCGATGGCGGTGCTGATCGTGTCGCTGTTCCCGCAGAGTCCGGTGATGCTGGTGACGGCGATGGCGCTGTGGGCCGGCTTCTGTGCCGGCGGCTCGGTATGGAGCCGGGGCATGGCCTCGTATGGTTTCGTGCTGTCCGGCTACACCGTGGCGATGATTGTGTTCCCGGTGATCGAACAGCCACAGAACATCCTCAACAGCGCGCTGGAGCGCACCGGCGAGGTGTTGCTGGGCATGGCGGTGACCAGCGTGGTGTTCGACGTGCTCTGGCCCAACCGCATGCGTGCCGGCCTGCGCGCGGCCGATGACGGCAACCTCAACGACTTCCTTGGCTTTGTCGCCGATGCCATCGGCGGCCGGCTGCAGGGCTTCGAGGTGATCGAGCGCACCCAGAGCCGGGTGGTACTGGGCGCGATCCAATTCGAGGACCTGCGCGCCATGGCCTGGTTCGATGACCCGATCCTGCGCAGCAGCAACGGCCAGTTGAAGCTGATCAACCAGCACTTCATGGCCGCTACCTCGCGCTTCCAGGCCCTGCACCACCACATCGATCGCCTGCAGCGCGGCAACCAGAAGGCCTTGTTGGCGGCCATCCGCGCCTGCCTCAAGCCGCTGTCGCAGTTGCTGGATGACAAGGCCCTGCGCGACGACGTGCCTGCGCTGGCCAAGGCGCTGCAGCAGTGGTGTGGACAACTGGATGGGCTGTTCGCCCGTGAACGGCAGGCACTGGCCGCGCCGCAGCAGGTGGCATTCGATGCCAGCGCCCTGCTGGTGCGTCGCTTCGCCGACGAACTGCAGGCCTATCTCGCCGCCAAGGCGCGCATGGAAACCGGCAACGGCCGGTTGCGTGCGCGTGCCCCGCGGCTGGGCAAGGTGCGCTTCACCCGCGCCAACGACTGGTATGCGATCGCCCTGGCCGCGGTGCGCTGTTTCGTGGTGATGCTGGCATTGTCGCTGCTGTGGTTGAGCAGCAGCTGGAACCAGGGTGGCCTGGCAGTGTTCGGCATGGCCGCCTTGGTGGCCATGTCCTCGGCTGCGCCGGACCCGCTGTGGGTGGTGCGCCGGGCCACCATCGGCCATGCGGTGGCCCCGTTCTTCGCCATCCCGGGTTTCATTGCGATGGCGCTGGCAACCGATTTCCCGATGCTGGTGCTGCTGACCCTGCCGTCGATGATCGCCTCGCTGTATATCTCCACCCGGCCCCGCTTCGCGGTGACCGGCATGGCGATGAATGTCGGCATCCTGGTCTCGTGGAACATGGGCCCGCACTTCCATCCCAGCGCGCAGAGCTTCCTGGACAACTCGCTGACCATGGCGGTAGGTGCCTTCGTGGCGATGGGCGTGTTCATGCTGGTACCGGGCCTGCCCGGCAGCAAGCAACGCCAGCGCCGGCTGCTGGAGCGCCTGCGCGCACAGGTGCAGCTGGCGGTGAGCGCGCCCTTGCCTGGCCTGTTGCCGAAGTTTGAAAGCGTCAACCGCGAGCTGTTCCAGCAGGTGGCCAGCCGCACCCGCCCCGGCAGCCGGCCCTCACGGCAGCTGTTCGAATGGGCCTTGCTGGTGCACGAAACCGGGCATTGCGCGATCGACCTGCGCCACGACCTGGCCGAACAGCCACTGCCTGCCGCGCTGCGCACGCAGATCGAGCAGGCCCTGGTCCTGCTGGGCGAGGTGTACCGCGCACCGCGTGCGCACACCCTGCGCGAAGCCAAGGCCAGCGTGCACGCGGCCTTGCTGGAGTTGTCCGGCCCGCAACCGCAGGCGCTGCGCGCGGTGCGCGATCACCTTTACCTGCTGCGGATGAACCTGGATGACAGCGGTACCGCGCTGGCCGCCTACGTGCGGCGTTCCCATCGCCAGCAACGCCTGAAGGAGGCCCGCCATGCCGTTTGAAGTATCCATCGGCGATATCTATTTCCCCGGCGCGCTGGTGCTGGTGGTGCTGTTGCTGCCAGTGTTCGGCCTGCTCGATTACGGCCTGGGCCGGGTCGGCCTGTACCGCCGCGCGCTGCACCCCTCGCTGGTGCGCGTGGCCCTGTTCGCCAGCATCTATTGCAGTGCCCTGTTGCTGTTCCTGCCCCACTTTTCCTGATTGAGGATGTTCCGATGAAAACCGCCAGCCTGATACGAGGGGGTGTCACCAGCGTGGTGGTGCTGCTTGCCGCCGTGCTTGCCTATGTGGTCTGGCACCAATACATGCTCAGGCCCTGGACCCGCGATGCGCGGCTGCGGGCCGAGGTGGTGCGTATTGCGCCGGATGTGTCCGGCCTGGTCACCGAGGTGGCCGTGCATGACAACCAACTGGTGAAGAAGGGCGATCTGCTGTTCGTCATCGATCGTGACCGCTATGCATTGGCCGTGGCCAAGGCCGAAGCCGATCTGCAGGCCGCCGAAGCCGCCGCGCGCGCTGCCGGTGCCTCGATCTCCGCTGCCAGTGCCGGTGCCAGTGCCAGCCAGGCCGAATACCAGATGCGCCAGCAACAGGCCCAGCGCCGCGCCCAGCTCGACGGCATCGTCTCGCGCGAGTCGCAGGCCGATGCCCGCGCCGTGGCCCAGGCCGCACAGGCCAGCTGGAAGCAGGCCCAGGCCAGTGCCCACGCTGCCAGCGCCGGCAGCCAACAGGCCGGCGCCGCCCTGCAGCAGGCGCGGGTCATCCTGCAGCAGGCGCAGCTGGAACTGGCCCGCACCGAAGTGCGCGCCAGCGCCGACGGCACCATCACCAACCTCGACGTGCGGGTTGGCGACTACGCCGCCGCCGGCCAGGCACGGATGGCGCTGGTCGCCAGCGAAGGCATGTGGGTGTATGGCTACTTCGAGGAAACCAAGCTGCCCAAGATCCATCGCGGCGATGCCGTGGATATCCGCCTGATGGCCGGCGGCGTGCACCTGCACGGCAAGGTGGAAGGCATCGCCACCGGTATTGCCGACGCGGCCGGCCCCACCAGCAGCAACCTGCTGGCCGAGGTCGAGCCCACCTTCAACTGGGTGCGGCTGGCGCAGCGCGTGCCGGTGCGGGTCAGCATTGATCCGGCCTCGGTGCCTACCGATGCGGTGCTCAGCGCCGGCATGAGCGCCACCCTGGTGATCAAGCCCAAGGCCGGCTGAAGCGCGCGCTGGCTGAATGCGTGGCGTCGCAGATCCTGCGACAGCCGCGCGTTAGCGTAGGCATATGCCTACCCCGATCAAGGGCCGCGGTGCCAGCACCTACCTGCCCGGCCGTTTTGAAACCCAGACCAGCGAAGCCGTCGACGACGGCTGGGCGGTCGATGAGAGCGAGGAATTCGCTGCGGCGAGGCTGCGTACCGACGTGCGCCCGGAAACCGCGCGCAGCATCATCAGCCGCAACAACTCGCCGGACGTTGGCTTCAGCCAATCGGTGAATCCGTACCGCGGTTGTGAGCATGGTTGCTCCTACTGCTTCGCCCGGCCCACGCATGCCTATCTGAACCTGTCGCCGGGGCTGGATTTCGAAACCAAGATCTTCGCCAAGACCAATGCGGCCGAGGTGCTGCGGCGTGAGCTGTCCAAGCCCGGCTACGTGCCGCAGCCGATCGCCTTGGGCATCAACACCGATGCCTACCAGCCCATCGAGCGCAAGCTGGGCATCACCCGCCAGCTGATCGAGGTGATGCAGGAAACCCGGCATCCGTTCTCGCTGATCACCAAGAACGCCCTGGTCGAACGCGACATGGACCTGCTGGCGCCATTGGCCGAGCAGCAGCTGGTTAGCGTGCATTTCTCGGTGACCTCGCTGGACCCACACCTGTCGGCCAAGCTCGAACCGCGCGCCTCGGCACCGCATGCACGGCTGCGCGCGATGCGCAGGCTGAGCGATGCCGGCATTCCGGTCGGCGTGATGGTGGCGCCGGTGATTCCGTGGATCAACGATGCCGAACTGGAATCAGTGCTGGAGGCCGCGCGCGATGCCGGTGCCAGCAGCGCGGGTTATGTACTGTTGCGGCTGCCATATGAAGTGGCACCGCTGTTCCGCGATTGGCTGGATGCGCATTATCCACAGCGCGCGGAGCACGTGATGAGCACCATCAACCAGCTGCGCGGTGGCAAGGATTACGACAGCCAGTTCGGCAAGCGCATGCGCGGCGAAGGCGCCTACGCCGACCTGCTGGCCAACCGTTTCAAGCTGGCCAGCAAGCGCCTGGGGTTCAACGCATCACGGCAGCAATGGCCGTGGTTGGACTGCAGCAAGTTCATCGCCCCGCTGCCGCCGAAGAAGCCCTCTCTGCAGGGTGAGCTGTTCTGAATACAACAACCTACTAACGCGAAAAGCCATATTCCCCATGAGTAAGAAGTATGGAGGTCCCTTCAAGTTGTGGGGATTTTTGAGCCTGCGCGTGTGCTCATCAATTAAAGAGATGTGCAGATAATTGGGAGTATGGCGGTGCCGCTACAAACGTTTCCAGCCACGTTGATCACTGGGCCATCTACTCCAAATTTCTCTTTCTAAAAGACAAGAATGCAACCGCCGAGGGAGAAATAAATAGAGGGCCCGAACTTGGCGTAACCGTCCTTCGTCGGGAAATTAATTTGCAGTAGTACCGAATCAACGGGTGCGCCTCGCTGCGAACAGGTAGCAAGATGTCGGAGTAGTGGAGCTAACGTACATCGACTCCTTAGTGGCTCCGAAATGACTACAGGGAATCGGCTTTTTCCGTGATGGCAGTTCTTGGTTCTGGTTGTGCATAGTTAAGACGCGCGCTACTTCCCGGCCGCAACGATAACGGAAAGAGTATTGGTATGAAATTCTCACTTCCAGCCCTTGCAGTCGCAATTGCCCCCGCCGGTTTCGGCGAGCCGCAAACCGTAGCTCCTGTGTTCGTCGTGATCGTCGCCATCGAACTGATTCTGTATTCGGGCGACCTGCACTGATAGAAGCAATGCAGCGCTTTCTGGAAGCGGTTATGCAAACCCCAAGGGGTGAATATGGGTGTCGATACTGATCTGGATGGCCTCAGGAAAGGTCTAATATGTATTGGAAGCGCGTCAGGACAGTTGCAATCACTCGTTCAGTTGACTGCATCACTTGCCGCTGGCACTGCCTGCCATCGGTTCTTCAACGGCTATTTCCTTCAAAGGAATGAAGCTGGCGAGGTAATCGGCAACACTGGAAGCTCGCTTACGATTTTTGAAGAAAATGGATACTCCGTAGCCTTGGGAGTGGAAGTTTCTGGCCGATCGAGGCCGCATGAAACCTGCAGCGTCTCGCAGGACATGATCGTCGCGTTGTTGAGTGACTGCAGCGTACATTTTGAAATATTCCGCAGTACTGATGAGGCAGGGGGAGTCTTCCAGCATGACTCCAAGGTGGCGCATCATCGTACGACGGTACTCCGCCGTGGCGAAGCGATGTTTCTGGACGGAATGCGGGATCACGTACTCGCTTGGTCTGATAAACCCTACGTATTTTTGGCGGTGATTCGGAAGAAAACGGCCCGGTACCTTGCAGAGCGGCATGACTCCATCACAGGCCGTGCCTTGTATGCCACCGCCGCAAATCAGCATCTTTCCCGGCTTCAGCACGTCTGCGATTACATCGCACACTACGGATATGCAGAGCTCGTACCGGTGCTGCAGGCACTCTCCAAACATCCTGCCCACTTCATCCGTTGGAAGGCAGCCGAAGCTCTATTGAATATCGATTTCGACGCAGGGTTGCGCACAATTTTTCAGCTGTGCAGTGATTCACACCAGCACATTGCAGACGCCGCACAACTGGCGTTGAAACAATTACAACGAGCGAGCGTGGCATGCCACTGATTGACGTCAGGACCGACGAAAGTATGAGCTTGGACAGCTTCTGCACGTGGGTGGAAGCGCAGGATCCTAACCTACTGAACGATATCGAGAAGTGGCCTGAACTGTGGCAGCGATTGTATGCCCTGCACAACACGCCGAACCTTGTTTCCGACTATCTGAAGGATGAACTTGGCCGTGGTTTTGAGCTATTTCAGGATGGCAACCGCTATAGCGGACAAAGTCTCATACTAGCTCGCCGCCGCGGGTTCTATCTGCGTGTGAATTTTTGGCCTTCGGTGAGTGATCCGCTCGCGTTCCAAAGCCAAGAGTATTTCGATAAATTCTATGTCTATGGTGACCGTTTTGCGCACGATCATAACTTTGACTTCCTAACGATAGGCCTGCACGGTCCGGGCTATCAAACCGATCTTTGGACTTACGACGCCGCCAACGTAAAGGGCTGCATCGGTGAAAAAGTGCAGCTGGCAGCACAGGGACGAATGCGACTTGCGCCAGGCACCATGCTGCTGTTCCGAAAAGCCCTGGATATTCATACACAGCTGGCACCGGAAGCGCTCTCTGTCTCGTTGAACTTCATCCCGCTAGTGCCGCCAATCACCGAGCAGTACCTGTTCGATGTCCACAATGGATGCATCGCCAGCATCGAACATACGTTCCCTCGCTTTCGCAACATGGAAGTGCTCGTCAGCGAGCTAGGGGACGATGATGTGGTCAAAGCCTTTCAACGAATCCGGGACGCTTCAGGGACGAATAGAAGAGCGGAAGAGGCACTGGGGGCATCTCAAAGCGAATCCTCAGGAGAGGTAGCGGCATGATGATTGGCACGATGAGGGTACTGGGGTACGTTATCGTTGCTCCCCATCAAGCATGGGACAAAATCAATCAGCGAGGCCAGTGGGTATGGCCGCTGATGCTACTGGCAATAGCTACAATTGCTGCTTGGTCGACCTACTACAGCAGGGTGGACATCGCCTGGTTACAGAATCACCTTCTGGCCGAGTCGAGCGATTTGAAGGGACGGGAGCTGACGCTGGCCCGTGAGCTGGTCGGGCGACGCCTGCTGGCTATGGTGACGATAGTGTCTTCGCTCGCTGCTAGCGTGACGGTAATGCTACTGACTGCGGGCTACCTCAGTTTGGTGGCACGTGTACAGCGCGTCTCGCATGTCGGCTCGTCCTGGCTCGTGTTCTCGGCTTGGCTCACTCTTCCTGAGAGCTGTGCGTTGTTGTTGACCACTCTGCGGGTCGCGTCCGACTCGAATCAACAGATACTTCCAGAGTCTGCAAATCCGCTGGCGCTGTCCCAGTTGTTGGGACTTGGAGTCGATAGTCCATGGCTATCGTTGGCCGCGGACATGGGTCTGCAGACGCTGTGGGCCTTGACCCTATGTGTCATCGGGGTTTCGCGATGGATGAAGATCAACCTGTTCCGCGCCGTGCTTATTGCTAGCCTGCCGCTGTTGCTGATCTATGGAACTTGGGCGCTGCTCATCCTGGCGGGTACAAGTCTATGAGTCGCCGATTGGTCATTGCAGCTGTGGTTTTGGTGATCGCAGGGGGAAGCCTTGTGCGGGCTTTGAGCTGGCAGGGTGCGTCACAGGAGGTGGAGTTTGAGGTCGTCGAGAAGCGTGAGATTCGTGCGTCGGTATTGGGCTCTGGCACCTTCCATTTCCAGGACATCGCGGCACTATCCCCGGAGGTGATCGGGCGTGTGCGTGAGGTCATGGTCAAGGAAGGCGAAGCGGTCGAGAAGGGGCAGCTGGTCATGGTGCTGGACCAGGAGACCCAGAAGGCGGAAGTCGAACAGCGCGAGTCGGTGGTTCGGCAGAAGGAAGTGGAGGTCAAGCTGCAGGGCGCGCTGCTGAAACTGCATGAGCAGCAGGCACGGCGGAGCACTGAGCTGGTTGCAGATCGGTTGGTTGCCATCGCAAGCCATGAACAGGTGCAGCATGAGGCTGAGCTGGCACGACTGCAGCTTACGGCCAGCCGAGAAGAGCTTCGGCAGTCGCGCGCAGCGCTCGCGCAGGGCTATGAAAGCTTGTCCAAGACGCATATCCGCGCGCCGATCGCCGGAGTAGTTACAACCATCGCATTGAAGGTGGGCGAAACCGCAGTGCCAAGCTCTACCGGCATTGCTGGCTCGAGCCTAATGACGATTGCCGATGTTTCCACGATGACCGCCACAATCAAGGTTGATGAGATGGACGTGGCACGTGTGAAGGTAGGTCAGAACGCAAGGGTGTTTGCAGGATCCGATTCCGACGAACCGATGGTGGGTAGGGTAGACCGGATCGCGCTGGCACCACCCCGCAATGCTTCACACAGCAGTGGCACCGAGCGGAGTTACGAGGTGGAGATTGCGTTGCAGAATGGAGGTCGCGCGGCGCTACGTACTGGAATGAGCTGTCGTGCCGAAATATTTGTTGATGAAGGTGTTGAGCCTGTTGCTGTTCCGGTGCAGGCAGTGCTGATTGAGGCGCTTGATAAGTTCAACTCGATGACGCGCGGCGACAAGGGCGTACGTCGCCGGCAGTATGTGCTGATGGAGATCGGCGGCTCTGTAGTAAGACGCTATGTGGAGCCCGGTATGTCTGACGATGCGTATGTTGAGATCGTTTCCGGGCTGGCGCTGGGTGATCGCATCGTGGTCGGTCCCGCCAAAGTGATGCGCCATCTGCGCGATAACCAGTCGGTTACTGCCGTCTCGGCCGAACCAGGTCGGCGCTGATGGGGCCGATGATTCAAGTGAAGTTCCTGCGCAAGTGGTACGTTTCTGGGGGCGGGGAGGTACACGCTCTGCGTGGCATCGATATGCAAATACGAGAGAACGAGTACGTTGCTATCACCGGCCCGTCGGGCTCGGGAAAGTCAACGCTGATGAACATTCTTGGCTGTTTAGACCGCCCAACGGATGGGCAGTACCTGCTTGGCGATCAGGATGTGTCCGGGATGGATGAGTCGGCTCTGGCTACAGTGCGCAATAATCGTATCGGCTTTGTATTTCAGAGCTTCAATTTGATGCCGCGTGAGTCGGCACTGAAGAACGTGGCACATCCACTTCGTTACCGTGGAATGGGCCGCGTTGAACGCCAGGAGCGCGCAATGGCTGCGTTAGCCCGGGTTGGCTTGGCTGCGCGCGCCTCGCACCTACCGAATCAGCTATCGGGCGGGCAGCGCCAGCGCGTTGCTATCGCCCGGGCGCTGTGCGGTCAACCAGCGATCCTGCTCGCTGACGAGCCGACCGGCAACCTGGATTCTTCAACAACTGCTGAGATCATGAGTTTGTTCGACTCGCTATGGCGCGAAGGCAGCACCATTGTGATGATCACACACGAGCAGGAAGTCGCAGCGCACTGCCGCCGTGTTATCCGCATTGAAGAAGGGCGTATCAGCAGCGACGAGCTGAATCCTGTCCATGACTAAATTTCTTCTGATCTTGGAGACAGCATTTAGTAGCATCCGTGCGCACTGGCTGCGGAGCTTTTTGACGGTACTTGGCATTGCTATCGGTGTGGCTTCAGTCGTAGCAGTGGTGTCCATTTTCGAAGGCATGGCGGCGTCGATAACCGAACAATTTGCGGGGCTCGGAGCGAACAATCTAAGCGTACGTGCCGAAACTTCCTTCGAAGACCAGCTCAGAGGTAGGCGAAGCCGTATTGCTATCAGTGACTACCAGCGCTTGCAGGAAAGTGTCCAGCACCTAGCCGAACTTTCGCCGACTTTCGATGTACTGGGCGATCACGGTGGCATTGTCAGTGCAGGGCGGGTGGAAGTCTTCACCCGGGTGGTTGCCAGCTCGCCTTCCTACCAGCACTCACGGCAGGTCTACCCGCGAATCGGCAGGTTCATTACTGAGGCAGATAACGACTCACGTCGTCGTGTTTGTGTCCTTGGTGAAGTCTTGCGGAAGAACCTCGACCTGCCGAGAAACCCGTTGGAACGCTACATCCGCATTGGCACGGAGTGGTGCAAGGTCGTTGGTGTCATGGAGGAACGTGGCGAGGTGTTTGGCTTCAGCCAAGACGATTTCGTGATTATGCCGTTCGCTACCGGCTTGGCTCTGGCACGCGACGCCACGCAGATCGATTTGCGCATTGATCTACAGGTTAGAGATAGAAGCAATCTAGAGTTTCTCCGGGAGCGGGTCGAGCAGGTGCTGCGCCAGTCCCGACGTCTCGGTGCAACTGCGCCTGATGACTTCAAGGTAGAGACAGCAGCACAACTTGGAAACTCGCTGAAGACCATCATCAACCTGGTGAGCGCGGTGTTTGCCGGCGTGGTTGGAATCTCATTGCTGGTTGGTGGGATCGGCATCATGAACATCATGCTTGTCTCGGTCACCGAGCGCACGCGCGAAATCGGCATCTGTAAGGCGTTGGGTGCGACGTCAGGGTCAATTCTTCTTCAGTTTTTGGCTGAGGCGTTGCTGTTAAGCACGCTCGGCGGGTTGATTGGGGTTGTGATCGGTTATGCAGGCGGAATGCTGGCGTCATCACTCATTCCCGGCTTTCCCGCGGCCGTTGTCCCCTGGTGGGCGCTGGTATTGCCGGTGGCGTTTTCCAGCGTGGTGGGATTGACTTCTGGTCTGATACCCGCTGCCAAGGCAGCGCGGCTCGATCCGGTCGAAGCACTGCGTTACGAATGATCATGACTTTTCAAAGAATGCAGCCAGTGTCAGGGCTGTTATCACAGTGGTTTCACGCGCAAAGGAGTGTGCGTGTGTAGGAAGGGATACCAGAATCAACGTTTATTCCCCAATACAAGGAAAGAGCCATGAAGAACGGAAATCTCGAAGACCTGATCAGTGATCTGGAAATTCCGGTGGGCCTGTGCAGTGACGGTGGGAACATTGGCGGCTGGCGTTGCGCTGCTATCAAGGGGGCCGTGAAGCTCGTCACTGAGCTGCTGAGGTAAAGCGAAGGCCACCCGCCCTAGGGCGGGTGGCCTTCTGTAGTTGATCAAGGAGGACACATGAACTTGCTCAAGCTGTCGCAGGCTAAACAAGGGCGCCGTAAGTTGGCAGGTCTGGATGTCAGTCATCGTGCAAGCGAATTGGACAATATCCTTGCTCTGCTGGACTCCTGTTCCACACTTATCGAAGACTACACCCCGCTGTTAAGGGCAGCCGCTGTTGCAGGTGAGTTTCGGGTGCTTGCTGCCTTGTTGCTGGATAGCATCGATGACGAGTCGCTGACCGGAAGGGCCGCCTACCAGGCAGAAGATCAGATCGAGCTATGCCGTGATGACGTCAAGACCATTCTGTTGGTCAAGGTGCCTGAGATGAGCTTACAGCGCGCTAGCCCGGCGACCCGTGATGGTCGCCAGTTCGACCGCGCGCATTTGGGTCTGCTGGCCAATGATGCCTGCTTACTGTTCCTCGGTGATGGGGCCATAGACCTCCGCCACCTGCAGGTGGCGGAGGATACGGCGGGCGAACGCCTGGAGGACCTTGGCGTCGTGAGGTATACCAACAGTGATGTCGTTACCTTGCGCCGGGACAAGGACGCGTTCGATACGTTATCTGTGACGGGAACCGTTTGGCTGTTACAACTGGTGATAAATGAGCACTCCGATCTGGTTTATCACTATGATCGTGAGTCGCTACAGCGCAGCGGCGTAGCGTCGGCGAGCTTCCATGCCAGCCGTATGGAGTTTGCCATGGACATATTCAAACGATTCCCCTTAGAGGGGACGTTGGACTTGCTAGAACGCATTTTTGAATCCAGTCGCTTCTATTTCGTTCGCTGGAAGGCCGTACAAACGATATTGCGTATGGATCTGCAGCGCGGCACCCGTGTGCTTATGCGCGCCAGCTCAGACGATCACCCTCAAGTTCGCGTGGCGGCGGATCGCACGATCCAGAACCTGCGCCTGCACGGCCATATCTAAGGAGGGCGACAATGGCAATTTCCTGGGACATTGAAACTGACGAGTCGATTGCGCTCGATGACCTGATCGCATTTCTTGATGTGCAGGGTGATTGCATTCTGGCGAAGGATCTTGAAGTTACGGCATTGATGCTACGCAAGCTCTACAACAATCGTACATTTCTGTCTGAAACACTGTTTAGGCAGCTAGCCGCCCCGGCGACGTTTTACACAATGAACCCGTACACACCGCAGGTGTTCATGCTCCATCGCAGCGAACACTACTTCATCCGTGCCGCGATCTGGACCCCACCGACGGGGCGAGCCGGCGAGGAGATCTTCTTCTATGAAGATCCACATGATCACAACTTCGCGCTGCTGACATTGGGCTACGAGGGCCCGGGCTACGAGACGGTACTGTTCGAGTACGACCATCAGAATGTTGCGGGCTACGTGGGCGAAGTGGTTGATGTCCGTTTCCTGGAACGAACTCGCCTGTTGCGTGGCCGGGTGATGTTCTACAGAGGCAGCAAAGACATCCATGTTCAATTCCCTTCCGAGGAATTTTCCATATCTATCAACATCGTCGCACCGAACATCCAAATGAATAGGCAATACTCGTTCGATATGGATCTAACGCCGGATAATACCCGCGCGGTAATCCGGGAAAATCTGGTATTCCACATCCCTACGATAATCAGTCGATTGGCATACGATATGGGTGTGCCGAATGTGTCCGCCACGCTACGGAACTACGTCGCTTCCACGGGCGATCTCAACGCACAGCGTATTGCCGATGAGTTCATCAGGGAACTAGAAGGCGAGGCGCGGGAAACCGCATGACGTTTACTCTGGCAGGCTCCAATAAAGGACGATGCGATGACTCTGTCGTAAGAGTTGAAGGCCTACACAAGGATTTTCCAGGTCATCCGAAGGCCTTGGAAGATATGTCACTAACTGTGCACCAAGCGCAGTCGGTTGCGATCGTAGGTCCCAATGGCTCGGGTAAGTCCACCCTGTTCAAAATCATAGTGGGCCTGGTCGAGCCCACTTTGGGACAGCCGTGGTTGTTTGGACGGCCATTGGCGGGCACAACAAGGGGGGGGTTGGACCGTACGGGCATTCTGCTGGAGGGGCGGGCGAACCTTTACGAACGACTGAGCATCCAGGAGAACTGCGATTATGCGTGCCGCCTGCGTGGCAAGCGGGTGGATCGATCCTACATGCAGGTCGTGGCAGACCGGCTTGGTCTGACAGCACTGCAGCGACCGATACGACGGCTGTCTACCGGCAATCGCCAACGAGCCGCGCTGTTGTGCGCATTGGCACACCGTCCTGATCTGATCATGCTCGACGAACCAACACTGGGATTGGACGCTGAAGGTATCCTTGCACTGCAAGCACTGTTGAAGGATGAACAGCGACGCGGCGCCAGTGTGATTACTATTTCACATGACCCCGGTTTCATTGCAGCCATTGCAGAACGTGTAGTTGGCATGGAGGCCGGGCGCTGCGCATTTGAACGCATTGGTCCCGCTGTCACTACCGTCACCAAACGGTTCCGCCTCACGGTGGAGGCGACCAATCCGCTACCCCCCTCCGTCCTCGCAGCGCTTGCCCCCCACGATACCTTCGCTGGAAAGTTGAGCCAGCTGCAAGCGCTATCAAGGCTTTACCCAGATCTGTGCCAGGCCAGCATAACGGCGTTGGTTGTGGCTGATGCGGCGGTCACTGACGAAATCGAGGAAGCCATATGAAGCTGCTACGACTGTGTCATGCGGAAGCCATGCTGCATCTACATCGGCAACGTCGCTATGCCTTCCAGTTGGTGGTCAGTTCGCTTGTCCTGCTGGGTGCTTTCGCAGCGCTCGCCTATGGGATTGCCTGGCTTCCTGCTGCGGACTTCCTGCCAGCACAGTCTTCGCTGGCATTGGGGTTTGTACTTTGGAGCTTTGCCAGCGCAGCCTACAGTGGCGTGGCTGGCGAGACCACCGACGAGATCCATGGGCGCACCTTGGAGCAACTCTGCGTAGTGGCCCGCCCATTGCCTGTGATACTTATGGTGCGCTGTGGCCTTCAGATCGTTGGTGCGCTGATGGGAACATTGGTGCTGTTGCATGCAACATTTTGGATCGTCGGAGGCAGGGTCGACATTCGGATTTTCCCGTTGATCACAGTTTTGCTTATGGCTGCGCCCTCCTTGATTGGGTTGGGCTTCATCGTGAGTGGGTTGAGTATTCTTTTCAAGCAGGCTGAAGCAATCAACGCGCTGATGTTGCTTGGTGTCGTCGCACTGGTTGGTGTTCCAGCCTATCCTGCGAACGGGCTGGCAATCCTGCCATTTAGCTACGCTGCCGCGTGGATAATCACCGAACAGAACGCGCTCGTCTTGGTCGGGCAATGGCCGCGTCTCATGTTTGTCGCAGGCAACGCCGTGCTGTATCTGTGTGGCGGCGTGATCGTGTTCGGTTTGTGTTATCAGGCGGCGCGACGGCGAGGCACGCTTGGCCATGCCTGAGTTAATTCAGGCGCCAATAATTGACGTCATTCTCGAGCCTATTTAGAAAACTCACCCCTGCTATAGCGATTGTTGTCGAAACCGCGAACAGCGGTATCTGTTTCTGTTGGTACTCTGCTGCAGGGTACGCAAGCAAGGCCCCATAGGACTTCCTCTTAGTTGGTGTCCAAGGACATTTCGGCATCGTCAGCGGAGGCCGGGCTGTTGGCCTGGGACTTCCACGGTTTGATCGCGCTGAGCCGGTCACTGCCGTTATCCCAGGTTTCGTTGTCCGCCATTGCAGAAGTGGACGAAGCTTATTGGTGGGATGCCGGTGCTCCACCGCCGACCTGTCGTCAGGTGATGGAGCACATGCAACTGGTGGAGGCTGCGGACCAGCAGTATCCGATCATCCTCTGCCCGCAGGGGCGGATGATGGATGGCATGCGTCGCGTGGCCAAGGCGTTGTTGTTGGGGAAGAGCGAGGTCGCAGCAGTACGTCCACCGGAGTTGCCTTCACCGGATCATGTGGGCGTTGATCCGGACGATCCCCGTTACGACCACATTTGAGCTGCATCGTTCACCGTAGAGCCGAGCTATGCTCGGCTGAGGCCTTCCCGGTAATGCCCCAGCGGAGCATGGCTCCGCTCTACATGTGTTGCGCTAGGCTATTGTTTGAGTTTCGTGGACGAAGCATCCATGCGCAGGCAATACCACTTCCGTCAAAGCGAGGCCGGGCTGTTGTCCTGGGACGTCCACGGTTTGATTGCGCTGAGCCGGTCACTGCCGGTATCCCAGGTTCCGTTGTCGGCCATTGCCGAACTGGACGAAGCTTATTGGTGGGATGTCGGTGCTCCACCGCCGACCTGCCGTCAGGTGATCGAGCACATGCAACTGGTGGAGGCTGCGGACCTGCAGTATCCGATCATCCTCTGCCCGCAGGGGCGGGTGATGGATGGCATGCATCGCGTGGCCAAGGCGGTGTTGCTGGGGAAGACGGAGATCGCGGCTGTCCGTTTGCTGGAACTGCCGCCGCCGGATCATGTGGGCGTTGACCCGGACGATCTTTGCTACGACGACATTTGAGCTGAATCGATCACCGTAGTGCCGAGCCATGCTCGGCAGAAGCATTACCGGTAACGCCCCAGCGGAGCATGGCTCCGCTCTACCAATGGCGTATTGCTGCTCACGATGCGGGCTTCATCCGCACAACGCAGAGACTGCCAGGCCATCGGGCCAGATGCCCCCCGGACTTTTGTGTGTAGATCCCGGTTAGAAGCACATGTGCTTCCTTCTCGGCGAAGAAGGGTGAAAGACCATCGATCCAAATGCCTTTGCTGTAGTCGCGCGCGTAGATATCCACGCCTGCATCCGAATACAGCGCGGAGTATTCGAAACCATGTGAGTAGTAGCCGGAGACAGAAACCGCGCGCCCTTCGTACGCGTGGCCGTTTGCGAGGAGCTCGCTGAGGGAAACGGGCTGAGGAACGCCGATGTGGCGCTGACAGAAGCTGTTGACCGCAGATGCGGCATTCTTCGTCGCTGGCGGTGGAGGACAAGCACACGCCGACAACAACAGCAAAGTCACAGCGAGTGAGAGGGATCTCATGTCCCACTGACGCGCGTCGCCTCGCCATACAAACGCTGTGCCGTTTGGAACAGGATCCAACTCGTCGCAATGAACTTGTCCCCACCCTGCGGACGATTGCCCCGATGGGTGTGGGTGAATGCTGTTGGTGCGATCAGCAGGCTGCCGGTGCGTGGCACCACCTTGCGCTGCTGGAACAGGAACTCGGTTTCGCCTTCTTCAAAACCATCATTGAGATAGAGCGTCCACAGCAGGTGCCGGTGCAGGGTTTCGCCTGTGGGATCGCGAGGGAACAGTTCGCAGTGCCAATAGGGATAGCCGCCCTCGCCTGCCGTATACCACTGCAGGTTGATCGCGCCCGGACGCAGGCAGGTGCGGGCCAGTTCGGACAGCGCGGCATCGTCCATGGCAGGGAAGTCGTCAGCGTTCAGTCGCCGCGTCTGGCCGTCCGCAGTGGGCACCTGCAGCATCAACGGTGAAATGAGAACCTGTGGATAACGTCGTAGATAACGCAGCAGGCCATTGAACACGGCCTGCTGCAGGCGCTGGTCGACGTCGCGCCAGGCTTCGTTGCCGCTGATGCGCAGGTCTCGGCTGTGCTTGAGCTCGGGGAACACGCCGCTGCCGACCTGGCCGGGCGTGAGCTGCGCGCTATGGCGCAGGCGTTCAACGATGGCCGAGCAGTCGGCGGTGGACAGGGCGTTGTCGTAGACCTCGATGAAATCGGCAGGCGTCATCGGCGGGCTCGCAGGGAGGGTCTGGCGATGGTGGCCCGAAGCCACCCGGATGTGTAGTGCCGAGCCACGCTTGTCAGGCGCACTACCGATACATCCGTAGCCCGGGTAAGCGCAGCGCACCCGGGGTGGTTCGCGCAAAGCCCCGGGTGCGCTGCGCTTACCCGGGCTACGGATTTGCTGGCGGCGCTGGAGGGCTGCAAACGCTCACCCCTCCCCAACCCGTCCGGCCCGAAGGCGCAGCCTTCGGTCGTTCATCAGGCCGCGCGCCAACGGCGCGCTAGCGGGCCTTCTTCACCCCCTTGCCTGCGGCAAAGGAGAGGCTGAAGCGGTAGTGCCGAGCCATGCTCGGCAAAGGGGCCTTATCGCGAAAGCCCCTGCCGAGCGTGGCTCGGCACTACAGGGAGTGGCTGCTCAGGCGTCGTGCGCGCGGTGGTAGCGGGTGGCTTCGGCCACTTCGTTCTTCGAGCCCAGGAACACCGGTACGCGCTGGTGCAGCTGGGTCGGGGCGATGTCGAGGATGCGCTCGCGGCCATTGGTGGCGGCACCGCCGGCCTGTTCGACCAGCAGCGACATCGGGTTGGCTTCGTACATCAGGCGCAGCTTGCCGGGTTTGGACGGGTCCTTCTTGTCCCACGGGTAGATGAAGATGCCGCCGCGGGTCAGGATGCGGTGCACGTCGGCCACCATCGAGGCGATCCAGCGCATGTTGAAGTCCTTGCCGCGCACGCCTTCCTTGCCGGCCAGCAGATCGGCCACATAGGCCTGCATCGGCGCTTCCCAGTGGCGCTGGTTGGACATGTTGATGGCGAACTCCTTGGTGTCCGCCGGTACCTGCATGCCGCGCTGGGTCAGCACGAACTCGCCGGTCTCGCGGTCCAGGGTGAAGGCATGGGTGCCATGGCCCACGGTCAGGACCAGCATGGTGCTGGGCCCGTAGATGCAGTAACCGGCTGCCACCTGCTGGGTGCCCGGTTGCAGGAAGTGCTCGTCCCCCGGCTTATCCACACCCTGCGGGGCGCGCAGCACCGAGAAGATGGTGCCGACCGAGACGTTGACGTCGATGTTGGAGCTGCCGTCCAGCGGATCGAACAGCAGCAGGAAGTCGCCCATCGGGTATTCCGACGGCACCGGCTGGCTGTGGTCCATCTCCTCCGAGGCGCAGGCGGCCAGGTGGCCACCCCAAGCGTTGGCCTCGAGCAGGATCTCGTTGGAGATCACGTCCAGCTTCTTCTGCGCCTCGCCCTGCACGTTGCCGGTGCCGGCATCGCCCAGCACGCCCCCCAGGGCGCCCTTGCTGACGGCGATCGAGATGCTGGTGCAGGCGCGCGCCACCACTGCCACCAGCTGGCGCAGGTCGGCATTGATGCGCTTGGCATGCTGTTCTTCGATCAGGAAGCGGGTCAGCGACGTACGGGACATGGACGGCAACTACCTTCAGACAAAAGGAGGGCTATTGTCGCGGCTGGCCCCGCTTTTAGCGAGCCGTGGCCATACTTTGTCTTCCTGTGGACAAATATGGACAGTGGCCGCTGTTGCCAGGCGGCAAGCCGGCCCCTTCTGCCGCAATGTCCCGGCATGACGGGGCTGACCGGCTTATCCACAAGCGTTTGGGGATAATTGCAGCCTGGCATGAGATGTGGATAAGTCCGTGGGCATTGGCTTTATCCACAGGCTCAGTACCATGCGGGGCCCTGCCGGAGAACACGATGGATTGGAACCAGGCCACACACGGTTTGCTGACTGCCCTGGGCATCGGCCTGCTGATCGGCGCGGTGCGCGAACGCCAGCACGGCGGGCGCAAAAGCCTGCAGGCTGGGCTGCGCACGCATGCACTAGCGGCCTTGCTGGGCGCGGCCGGGCTGCTGCTGGGCCAGGCGGTCTTCGTGGTCGCCCTGCTGGCGGTGGCCGCGCTTGCCTGGACCAGCTACCACGTCACCTCGCGCGAGGACCCGGGGCTGACCGGCGAGATCGCCCTGTTGATAACTGTGCTGCTGGGCGGCCTGGGCATGCAGCAGCCGGCGCTGGCGGCTGCGCTGGGCGTGGTGGTGGCGATCCTGTTGTGGGCCAAGGCACCGCTGGCACGGCTCAGCCGCGACCTGATCAGCGACCAGGAGATGCGCGACGCCCTGCTGCTGGCCGCCTGCGCGTTGGTGGTGCTGCCGATGTTGCCTGATACCGCGGTTGATCCTTGGGGCGTGCTGGTGCCGTCCAAGTTGTGGCAGATCGTGGTGCTGGTGATGGCGGTGGGCATGCTGGGCCATGTCGCGCTGCGGGCGGTGGGCGCGCGCTGGGGTCTGCCGGTGGCGGGGTTCTTCTCGGGGTTTGCCTCTTCCACCGCGGCGGTGGCCGGCTTTGGCCGCAGCAGCCGCGAGGCTGCGGCGCTGGTGATGCCGTCGGTATCGGCGGCGTTGCTGGCAAATCTCGCCTCTTTGCTGCTTTTTGTGGCCGTTATCGGCACCAGTTCGGCGACGTTGCTGAAGGCCGCCGCTTGGCCGCTGGCGGCGGCGGCGCTGGTGCTGCTGTTGTGCTCGGCGCTGGGGTTGCGCCATGTGGCTGATGAAGCGGTGCCGCAGGGACCGGCCAGCAAGGCCTTCCAGCTGAAGCATGCGCTGGCGATTGCGGCGGTGATTGCGGTGGTCCTGTTGCTGTCCGAAGGCCTGCGGCAGCTGTTTGGCCAGGCCGGGGCATTGGCCGGAGCAACGATTGCAGCCTTGGGTGAACTGCATGCGGCGGCGGCGAGTATTGCCGGGCTGACGGCTTCTGGTGGTTTGGAGTTGGCGCAGGCGCGTTGGGGTGTGGTGGCGCTGCTGGCCTCGGCGTCATTGGCCAAGTCGGTGCTGGCCTTTGCCAGCGGTGGCCCGCGCTATGGGGCCGGGGTGGCGATCGGCCTGGGGATGATGGTGGCGGCTGCGGCGGTGGTTACCTGGGGGGTGCCGGGGTAGTTGTTGGATATCCACAGGGGCTTGTGGATAAGGCCGGGGGTAATGGCAATGGCAACGGCAAGAGCCGGAGCAAGGGCACCCCTCCCCAACCCTCCCCTGCGCTTCGCGCAAGGGAGGGGGTAAAAGCTGCAGTTCGCGAAATGGTGAGGGCCGCAGCTATTGCCCCCTCCCTTGCGCGAAGCGCAGGGGAGGGTTGGGGAGGGGTGCTTTAAAGCTCCAAAGCCCTTTCTCCACACCCTTATCCACACCCTGCAAACCACAAAAAAGCCCGGGTTTCCCCGGGCTTCTGAACACATCCGCAGTAACGCTGGATCAGCCGCGGCTGACGTCGTAAACCGCCTTGGCCACGTAGTCCAGGTTCTTCTGGCTCAGCGCGGCCACGCAGATGCGGCCGGTGCCGACGGCGTAGATGCCGTAGTCGTCACGCAGCTTGTCCACCTGTGCCTTGCTCAGGCCCGAGTAGGAGAACATGCCGGCCTGCTGCTGGATGAAGCTGAACTCCGGCGCGCCCAGGGCGGCCAGCTTCTGCACCATGCCGGCACGCAGGGCGTGGATGCGCTCGCGCATCTCGGTCAGCTCGGCTTCCCACACGCCACGCAGCTCGCCACTGTTCAGAACGCCAGCCACCAGTGCGGCACCGTGGGTGGACGGGCTGGAGTAGATGGTGCGGATGATGCGCTTGACCTGCGACTGCACGGCCTTGGTCGACGCCGCATCCGGGCCCACCACCGACAGTGCGCCAACGCGCTCGCCGTACAGCGAGAACGACTTGGAGTACGAGTTGGCGACGATGAAGCTGTCGATGCCGGCTTCGGCGACGATGCGTACGGCCTGGCCGTCCTGCGCGATGCCCTTGTCGAAGCCCTGGTAGGCCATGTCGATGAAGGGGAACAGCTGGCGGTCCTTCAGCAGTGCGGCAACCTGCTTCCACTGCTCGGTGCTCAGGTCGGCGCCGGTCGGGTTGTGGCAGCAGGCGTGCAGCAGCACCACGGTGCCCGGCTGCAGCTTCTGCAGGTCGGCCAGCATGCCGGCGAAGTCCAGGCCATGGGCGGCGTTGTCGTAGTAGGTGTAGTCCACGACATCGAAACCGGCGGCACCGAACACCGCGCGGTGGTTTTCCCAGCTTGGGTTGCTGATGGCGATGGTGGCGTGCGGCAGCAGCTTCTTCAGCAGGTCGGCGCCGACGCGCAGCGCACCGCTGCCGCCAACGGTCTGCGAGGTGGCGACGCGGCCAGCGGCCAGCAGGTCGGAACCTTCGCCGAACACCAGTTTCTGGGTGGCTTGGGTATAGGCCGGCAGGCCGTCGATGGGCAGGTAGCCGCGCGGTTTGGCCTCGGCGGCCAGCGTCTGCTCGATCTGCTTGACGGCGCGCAGCAGCGGAATGCGGCCGTTCTCGTCGTAGTAGATGCCCACGCCAAGGTTGACCTTGGTGGTGCGGCTGTCAGCGTTGTAAGCCTCGGTCAGACCCAGAATCGGGTCACCAGGTACCTGTTCCACGTTTGCAAAGAAGGACACGGCGATACTCGTATCAGTTGGCGGGGAGTGGGGGTGTCCGGCGCGGGATACCGCTGCGGCGCCCAGAACCGCATCATCCTAACAGGGCCGGGCCCCGCTGGCCGCAGGGTTTCAGCTGGAACTTCATGCGCAGCGGCAATGTCGCCCTCACCCGCGATCGGGGATGATGGGCCGATGCGTACATGTAACCGGTTTTTTGCGTTTCCCGTCCTGATGTTGGCCCTGCCGGCGCTGGCTGCGGAGCTGCTGCCCGTCCCGCTGGAGCGGGTCCAGGTACAGGCGGCCAAGGTCCATGCGGTGGAGGATTTCGAGCTGCCGGCGGCGACCACCACGCTGGTGCTGGAGGCCGATGGCAATGGCCGTGGGGCACAGCTTTCCGAAGTGCTGGGCGCGGTGCCCGGGCTGCTGGCACGCGACCGTCAGAACTACGCACAGGACACCCAGCTGTCGCTGCGCGGCTTTGGCGCGCGCTCCACCTTCGGCGTGCGCGGGGTGCGGCTGCTGCTGGACGGCGTGCCGGCGACCATGCCCGATGGCCAGGGCCAGCTGGCGCACTTCAACGTGTTGGGTGCCGAGCGGGTAGAGGTGCTGCGTGGGCCGTTCTCGGCGCTCTATGGCAATTCCTCCGGTGGCGTACTGCAGCTGTGGAGCGCCGACGGCCAGCAGGGTGATCCATGGCGGCTGCGCAGCAGCTACGGCAGCAACAACACCGTCACTACCGGCGTGCAGCTCAAGGGCGTGGCCGTAGCCATGCACTACAACGTGGCGGCCAACCATTTCCGTACCGATGGCTGGCGTGAGCACAGTGCGGCGCGGCGTGAATCGGTAAATGCGCGGCTGGGTTTTGATCTGGCCGCCGGCCATCGGCTGGACCTTCTGTTCAACGGCTTCGATGCGCCGCATGCGCAGGACCCGCTGGGGCTGAGCCGCGAGCAGCTGCGCGAGAACCCGCGCCAGGCCACTGCGGTGGCTACCCAGTACAAAACCCGCAAGTCGGTGCGGCAGACGCAGCTGGGCCTGGTCTACAGCGCCGAGCGCGATCAGCAGACCTGGCGGTTGATGGGCTACGCCGGGCAACGCGCGGTGGAGCAGTTCCTGGCCATTCCGCCGGGGCCGCAGAACAGTCCCCTGCACTCGGGCGGGGTGATCGACCTGGACAGCGATTACGGCGGCCTGGACGCGCGCTGGGCCTGGCATGGGCAACTGGCCGGCAAGCCGTTGGAGTTGGTGGTGGGCGCAAATGCGGATCGCCAGCAGCAACACCGCAGTGGCTACGAGAACTTCATCGGCAGCACCTTGGGGGTCAAGGGACGCCTGCGCCGCGACCAGCAGGACCGGGTGCAGAACATCGACCAATTCGCCCAGGCCTGGTGGCAGTTCAGCCCACACTGGTCGGGCCTGCTTGGGGCGCGCCACAGCGCGCTGCAGTTCCGCTCGCGTGACCGCTACATCACTGCGACCAATCCTGATGACAGCGGCCGCCGCGACTACTCGGCGACTACGCCGGTGGCCGGGCTGGTGTTCCGTGCCAACGATGATCTGCGTCTATACGCTTCGGCTGGACGCGGCTTTGAAACGCCAACATTCAATGAGCTGGGCTACCGGGCTGATGGTGGTGCGGGCCTGGCGCTGGACCTGCCGGCCGCCACCACCCGCAACTACGAGATCGGCGGCAAATGGCGGGCGCAGAGCGGTGCGCGACTGGAACTGGCGCTGTTCCGTGCCGACAGCGATGACGAACTGGCGGTGGCGGCCAATAGCGGCGGCCGCAGCAGCTATCGCAACATCGGCGCGACCCGCCGCCAGGGTGCCGAGCTGAGCTGGCAGCAGCCGATTGCCGCCGACCAGCAACTGCAGCTCGCCTATACCTGGTTGCAGGCCAGCGTGCGTGAGGCTTACTTGACCTGCACCGGCCTGCCCTCGCCCTGCACCCAGCCCAGCAATCGGGTGGCGGCTGGCACCCGATTGCCGGGTGTGCCGCGCCAGCAGCTGTTTGCACGCTGGCAGTGGCAACCTGGGCCGTGGCAATGGGCGGCCGAGGTGGTGGCGGCCAGCGATATCGGCGTGAACGACCTGGGCAGTGCCAACGCCGCCGGTTACGGCGTGTTGAACCTGGAAATGGCGCGGCAATGGGCCACCGCGCACGGCCCGCTGCGTGCGTTCGCGCGTGTGGATAACCTGCTGGATCAGCCTTACATCGGTTCGGTGATCGTCAACGACGGCAACCAGCGTTACTACGAGCCAGGCCCGGATCGCAGCCTTACTGTTGGCCTGCAGTGGCAATGGGCGCGGTGAGCAGCCTCGACGCGGGTTGAGCGCAGGCGAGCAGTTCCCGCCCTTTCGCGTAGCGAAGGGGAGGGTCAGGGAGGGGGTGCCCTTGCCCTTCGCTTTTGCCGTTACGCCAACCATCCCGACAAGCACGAAAACGGCCCGCTCACCCCCCACTAACAGCCCCGGGCGTATCAGTGGTCGCCCAACAGGGAGGGTTGTGCCATGTACCGCCCCGATCGTGCCGAACACCCCGCCGCGCCAACCTTGTTTGCGCCCGATCCCTCGGTGATGCGACGTGGCCGGCACAGGCGCCGCCAGCAGGCTGCCGGTGAAGTGGCGCAGGACTTCGTGCAGTACAGCCTGGCCGACTACTCCAGACGCCGCCGTGGCGCCCTGCGCTGGCCTGACCTGCAGCCGGCCTATGCCTTCGCACTGACCACGCATGCGGCCGACTGGCCACGCGATTCGGAAGCGGAGCTGGCCGAGCACTGGGAGCAGGTCCGCGGCGGCTCACGGCTGCGCTGGGAACAGGTGCGGGATCTGGTGGAGGATGCCTGGCTGGCGCTGGATCGCATGCCGGTAGCGGCGGTGCATGCTCGTTAGGAGAGCGTGTTTGCAGGAGCTGTAAGTGCGGCATGAGCCGCGAAGCTGGTAATGCCTGGCTGCCGATTGCTGTGCAATCTGAGGGGGCGTTAGTGCAAGCGGCTGCGCCGCTCCCCTCTCCTGCCTTCGGCATCCTCTCCCGCAAGGGGAGAGGAGAAAATCAACAGCAACAGCAACAGCAACAGCAACAGCCAAAGCCAAAGCCAAAGCAACAGCCAAAGCCAACCCGGCCAGCACCCCCTCACCAGAGGTGCCGGCCGGCTGCCATCAGGCGTTGAAGTCCAACACCACCCGGCCCTCGATCGCGCCTTCATGCATGCGCTTGAACACGTCGTTGATGTTCTCCAGCGTGTCGGTGCTTACCGTCGCGGCGACCTTGCCCTCCGCAGCGAACTGCAGCGATTCCTGCAGGTCCAGGCGGGTGCCGACGATGGAGCCGCGCACGGTGATGCCGTTGAGCACCATGCCGAAGATGTCCAAGGGGAAATCGCCCGGCGGCAAGCCATTGAGCGACACCGTGCCGCCCCGTCGCACCATGCCCAGGGCCTGCTCAAAGGCCTTGGGCGATACCGCCGTCACCAGCGCGCCATGCGCGCCGCCGATTTCCTTCTTCAGGAAAGCGGCCGGGTCGGTGTTGCGGGCATTGACGGTGACGCTGGCACCCAGGCGCTTGGCCAGGGCCAGCTTGCTGTCGTCGATATCCACCGCGGCAACGTTCAAGCCCATTGCCTTGGCGTATTGCACCGCCATGTGGCCAAGGCCGCCGATACCGGAAACCGCCACCCAGTCGCCGGGCTTGGTGTCGGTGACTTTCAGGCCCTTGTAGACGGTGACGCCGGCGCACAGGATGGGCGCGATCTCGACGAAACCCACCTCCTTGGGCAGCAGGCCGACATAATTGGCATTGGCCAGCGCGTACTCGGCAAAGCCGCCATTCACCGAATAGCCGCTGTTCTGCTGCGCTTCGCACAGGGTCTCCCAGCCGCCCAGGCAGTGCTCGCAATAGCCGCAGGCCGAGTACAGCCACGGAATGCCGACGCGGTCGCCTTCCTTGATGTGGGTGACGCCAGCACCAACCGCGACCACGTAGCCGACGCCTTCATGACCGGGGATGAACGGGGGATTGGGCTTCACCGGCCAGTCGCCTTCGGCCGCGTGCAGGTCGGTGTGGCAGACGCCACAGGCCTCGATCTTGACCAGAATGTCGCCAGCGGCGGGGCGTGGCACCGCCACTTCCTCGATCACCAGCGGCTTGCCGAATTCGCGGACTACTGCCGCCTTCATCGTCTTGTCCATCACTCGGTCTCCTTTGCGGGGGATGTACATACCTTTGCGCCAATCGATGCGCGGCGCTTTGATCCAGATCACGCCCGTCCGTTCAGCAACGGGCGCGTCCGGACTTGGTTCAGAAAAAGCCCAATTTCTTCGGCGAGTAGCTGACCAGCAGGTTCTTGGTCTGCTGGTAATGATCGAGCATCATCTTGTGGTTCTCGCGGCCGATGCCCGACTGCTTGTAGCCGCCGAACGCGGCATGTGCCGGATAGGCGTGGTAGCAGTTGGTCCACACCCGCCCGGCCTGTATCGCACGGCCCATGCGGTACAGGCGCGAGGCATCACGGCTCCAGAGGCCAGCGCCCAGCCCGTACAAGGTGTCGTTGGCAATGGCCAGGGCTTCCTCTTCTGTCTTGAAGGTGGTCACCGACACCACCGGGCCGAAGATTTCTTCCTGGAACACGCGCATCTTGTTGTTGCCCTTGAACACCGTTGGCTTCACGTAGAAGCCCTCGGCCAGGTCGCCGTCGAGTCGGTTCTGTTCGCCGCCGATCAGTACCTCGGCACCTTCGGCCTTGCCGATATCGATATAGGACAGGATCTTCTGCAGCTGCTCCTGAGAGGCCTGTGCACCCACCATGGTGTTGGGGTCCAGCGGATTGCCCTGGCGGATTGCCGCCACCCGCGCCAGGGCGCGCTCCATGAACCGGTCGTAGATCGACTCCTGGATCAGCGCCCGCGACGGACAGGTACAGACTTCGCCCTGGTTGAAGGCGAACATCACAAAGCCCTCCACCGCCTTGTCGAGGAAATCGTCGTCCTCGGCCATCACGTCGGCGAAGAAAATATTGGGTGACTTGCCACCCAGCTCCAGCGTCACCGGGATCAGGTTCTGGCTGGCGTACTGCATGATCAGCCGGCCAGTGCTGGTCTCGCCGGTGAAGGCGATCTTGGCGATGCGCGGGCTGCTGGCCAGTGGCTTGCCGGCTTCCAGGCCGAAGCCGTTGACGATGTTGAGCACGCCCGGCGGCAGCAGGTCGCCGATCACTTCCATCAACACCAGGATCGAGGCCGGGGTCTGCTCGGCCGGCTTCAGCACCACGCAGTTGCCGGCGGCCAGTGCCGGTGCCAGCTTCCACGCCGCCATCAGCAGCGGGAAGTTCCACGGGATGATCTGCCCGACCACGCCCAGCGGCTCGTGGAAGTGATAGGCGACGGTGTCGTTGTCGATCTGCGACAGGCTGCCTTCCTGCGCGCGCAGGGCACCGGCGAAGTAGCGGAAATGGTCGGCCATCAATGGCACGTCGGCGTTGAGTGTCTCGCGGATCGGCTTGCCGTTGTCCCAGGTCTCGGCATGCGCGATCAGCTCAAGGTTTTCCTCGATGCGGTCGGCGATGCGGTTGAGGATGTTGGCGCGCTCGGTGGTCGAACGCTTGCCCCAGGCGTCCTTGGCGGCGTGTGCGGCGTCCAGCGCCAGCTCCACGTCCTCGGCATTGGAGCGTGCCACCTGGGTGAACACCTTGCCGGTGATCGGTGTGGTGTTGTCGAAATACTGGCCACTGCGCGGGGCCACCCATTGGCCACCGATGTAATTGCCGTAGCGGGACTTGTACAGCGACTGCGGGTCGGTGGCATGCGGTTTGGCGGACAGGACTGCGTTCATCTGTGGAATCTCCGGTTCAGCGGTGTGTGGGCCGCGTGTGTGGCGGTGGCTACAACAGGCGCAAGAGCGATGCCAAGTTCTGCCTGTTGCGTTGCGGCACGATGAAACGCCATTGACTACGGAGGCTCGGCGGCAGATTTGCTGCACTGCGAAATCGCAGGTGATTGCAGCGCCCGCGCAGCTGTGGTGTTAATCGGAACAGTGGTTTGAACAGCTGTCGCAAAATGCGACACAGGAGCGCTCATGGCACTGGCACAGCAGCATCGCGTGGGTAACGCCCGCCGCTCGTTCTTCGAGCGCGGCACCACGCCCGTGGGCAGTGTGCCCGATACCATCCTGCAGTCGTGGCGGCGCTGCCAGCGCAGCGGCCTGCTGGTGGATGCCGAGCCTGCGCTGGAACCCCTGCCCGGGCACAACCTGCGTGAACTGCGCGAGCGCCATGAGCGCTTGTGGCGGCTGGCGCGCGCCGAGCTGGATGGGCTGGCCGCACACACCGCCAGCACCGGCAGCATCGTGTTGCTGACCGACGAGAGCGGCTGGATCCTCAATGCCGAGGGCAGCGCCGGCTTTCTCGACAAGGCTGGACGGGTGGCCTTGATGCCGGGCGTGTGCTGGAGCGAATCGGCGGTGGGCACCAATGCCATTGGCACTGCGATCGTCGAAGGTCGCGCGGTGGAAGTGCGTGGTGGCGAACACTATTTCGCGCCGCATGGCATCCTCAGTTGTTCGGCCATGCCCATCCATGATCCGCATGGGCAGCTGGCCGGGGTGCTCGACATCAGCGGGCCGGCCAGCGTGCAGCAGATGCATGCGATGGGTCTGGCGCGGTTGGCCGCCAACCGCATCGAGCATCGCTTCTTCGAGAACGGGCTGGTCGAGTGCGAGTTGTTGCGCCTACACCACGACCGCACCTTGCTGGGCACGGCCGGCGAAGCCGTGCTTGGCTTCCGTAATGGCCGCCTGGTGGCTGCCAATGGCGTGGGCCTGCATTTGTTCGGGCTGGAGCGTGGTGATATTGGCCGCGCCTCGTATGAAGCGCTGTTCGAGATGCCGCTGTCGCGGATGCGCGACGAGGGCATGCTGCAGGATCGCAGCGGCCGGGTGCTGCATGGCCAACTGGAGGCGCCAGCAGCGGCAGCGCATAGGCGGACGACCAACCCAGCACCCTTGCTGGCACGGTCGATGCCAAGTACGGTCGCCGCACCGGCCGTGGTATTCGACGCCGTCCAGCGTGAACAACTGCTGCGCGCCGGCCGCGTGTTGGAAGCCGGCTTGCCGGTGCTGTTGCAGGGTGAAACCGGCACCGGCAAGGAGGTGGCGGCGCGTGCGTTGCACGCGCAGGGCAGCCGCAGCGGCAAACCCTTCGTCGCGGTGAACTGCGCGGCCCTGCCCGAAGGCCTGATCGAATCGGAATTGTTTGGTTACGAGGAAGGCGCCTTCACCGGTGCGCGCCGACAAGGCAGCCAAGGTCTGCTGCGGCAGGCGCAGGGTGGCGTGTTGTTCCTCGACGAGATCGGCGACATGCCGTTGGCCTTGCAGCCGCGCCTGCTGCGTGTACTGCAGGACCGCGAGTTATCACCCCTGGGGGGCGGCAAGCCGGTCAAACTGGATTTCATGCTGATCTGCGCCACCCATTGTGACCTGCAGCAGGCGATGGACGAAGGTCGTTTCCGTTCAGATCTGTACTACCGCATCGCCGATCACGTGCTGCGTCTGCAGCCCCTGCGCGCGGCGCAGGACCGCGCGCAACTACTGCAGGCGATGTGGCAGCCGTTGGCGCAGGGGCGCGTGTTGAGCGTGGATGTGGAGCATTCGTTGGTCGGGTACGACTGGCCGGGCAATCTGCGTCAGCTTGCGGCCTGCCTGCGCACACTTGTCGCGTTGACCGAGCCGGGTGCGGTGATTGATAGCGAGCTGCTGCCGGAGTATCTGCATCAAACTGCGCGACGCACTGCTGCTGTGCCGGTGGTGGATGGCAGCCTGCAGGAACTGGCTTTGGATGTGATGCGGCAGACCTTGGCGGCCTGCGATGGCAATGTGAGCCTGGCAGCGAAAAAATTGGGGGTTAACCGCAGTACCTTGTATCGGCGGTTGAAGCTTTAAAGCTGGGTAGCAACAGCAACAGCAACAGCAACAGCAACAACAACAACAACAACAACAACAACAACAACAACAACAGCACCCCTCCCCGGCCCTCCCCTTCGCTGCGCGAAAGGGAGGGGGTAGTTCCGGCGGCCTGCAGCATCTCGCACAATGGCAGCTTCAGCCCCCTCCCTTTGCCGAAGGCAAGGGGAGGGTTGGGGAGGGGTGAGCTCTTGATCTTGATCCAATCCCCCAATCCCAACATCAACCCGGCAACACCGCCGCAGCCCGCGCCAAGGCTTCAATCCCTGCCCAATCGCGCGCCTGCAGCAGCTCACGCGTGGTCAACCACGAGCCGCCCACGCACAGCACATTTGGCAGATGCAGGAACTGCGATGCGGTCTGCGCGCTGATACCGCCGGTGGGGCAGAAGCGCACATCACCGAACGGGCCATTCCAGGCCGACAGCATGCCCACGCCACCGGCCTGTACGGCCGGGAAGAACTTGAACGTATCCAGGCCCTGCTCCAGCCCGCGCATCAGCTCCGAGGAGGTGGCAACGCCAGGCAGGAACGGCAGGTCGGTATCGCGCGCTGCGGCGTACAAGGTGTCGGTGGCGCCCGGCGAGACCGCGAAGCGGCCGCCGACGGCCTTCACTTTCTCCATCTGTGCCGGGGTCAGCACGGTACCTGCGCCGACCACGGCATCCGGTACGGCCTCGACCATGGCCTTGATCGCATCCATCGCCACCGGCGTGCGCAGGGTCACTTCGATCACCGGCAGGCCGCCGTTGAACAGGGACTGCGCCACCTGCACTGCGTCGTCGACATTGTCGGGGGTGAACACCGGAATCACCGGTGCCAGTTTGAGCACTGCGCGTACGCGCGGATCAGCGCCGGACATCGAACTTTCCTTCGCCCATCAGGGCCATGACGTCGGCCACGCCGACGGGGTTGAAATCACCGGGAATGGAATGCTTCAGGCAGCCCGCGGCCAGGCCGAAGCGGATGGTGGTTTCCGCATCCATGCCTTCGATCAGGCCGTGCAGCACGCCGGCTGCGAACGCGTCGCCACCGCCGATGCGGTCGACGATATCGGTCAATTCCTCGGCGGGCGCCAGCGCACGGGTGCCGTCGCGGCCGAGCAGCATCGCGCCCAGCGAGTGGTGGCCCACGCTGTGCGCGGTGCGCTGTGTGCAGGCCATGTACTGCAGGCGCGGGAAGGCGGCGAAGGCCATCGCTGCGGCTGCGTCCACGCGCGCCTGCGGTTCGGGCTGGTTGAACTGCCCGCCCAGCACCACGTCGATGTCGCGGTAGTCGGCAAACACGATATGCGCGCAGTCGAACAGGTCACGCAGGATCGCCTTGGCGTCGCCGCCCCAGCGCTCCCACAGCTTGGGCCGGAAGTTGCCGTCGAAGGACACCTTGATGCCGCGCTCGTTGGCGGCGCGGGCGGCAGCCAGGGTGGCCTGGGCGGCCTCCGGCCCCAGCGCCGGGCTGACCCCGGACAGGTGCAGCCATTGTGCGCCGTTGAGCAGCGCCGGCCAGTCGTAGCTGTCGGCACGCGCGCTGGCGAAGGCCGAATCGGCGCGGTCGTAGACCACTTCGCTGGGCCGGTGACCGGCACCGGTGGTCAGGAAATACAGGCCCATGCGGCCATCGCTGCGGCGCACGCGCGAGGTATCCACGCCGTGGCGGCGCAGCTCACCGGCAACTGCCGCGCCGAGGGGGTTGTCGGCCAGCACGCTGATCATCGCCACGTCGTGGCCAAAATGTGCCAGCGATACGCCGACGTTGGCCTCGGCACCGCCGGCGTGGACCTGCAGCGACGGCGATTGCAGCAGCAGCTGGTTGCCGGGTGCGCCCAGGCGCAGCAGCAGCTCGCCAAAACAGACAACACGGGGGGAAATCATCGCCATTCCTGTCTCCTCGTCGATCGGCGCGCATCATGGCATGGTTGATTGGCTAGCGGTGTCATTCCCGCGTTGCTGTCCCCTTGTCCTGCCGTGCTACCGTCCCTGTGTGTCCTCCGGACAACAGTTTCCACGGTGTTTCAGTCCTGTTGCAGTGCAAGATGCTCACCCTTCACACAGCTGCTACTTTCCGTTTTGACCAGCGGTGTCATCCGGCGGAAACAACACATCGGAGCCATCGCATCGCCTGCAAACCTTGGAGAGGGGAAGCACATGAAGCCACGTAACTCGCAGAAAAAGACACCGGTTACCTTGTTGGCCCTGGGTATCGGTATGGCCCTGGCAGGGGCGGCTGCGGCGCAGGACGCCGGCACCGCAGCCACCGAGCTGGATGCCGTCACCGTCACCGGTTACCGCGCCAGCGTCGAGAAGGCCCTGGACATCAAGCGCAGCGAAGCCGGCGTGGTGGATGCCATCGTTGCCGAGGACATCGGCAAGTTCCCGGACCTGAACCTGGCCGAGTCGCTGCAGCGCATTCCCGGCGTTGTGATCGCGCGTGATGCCGGCGAAGGCCGCAGCATCACCGTGCGTGGCCTGGGTTCGGATTTCACCCGCGTGCGTATCAACGGCATGGAAGCCTTGTCGACGGTGGGCTCCGGCGACCAGACCGGTGGTACCAATCGCGGCCGCGGCTTCGACTTCAACGTGTTCGCCTCGGACCTGTTCTCGCAGTTGATCGTGCGCAAGACCGCCTCGGCCGATGTCGAGGAAGGCTCGCTCGGCGCAACCGTCGACCTGAACACGGCGCGCCCGTTCGACTATGACGGCTTCACCTTCGCCGCCAGCGGCCAGGCCAGCTACAACGACATGGCGCAGAAGGCCGATCCGCGCGTGGCCGCGCTGATCGCCAACACCTGGGCCGACGGTACCTTCGGCGCGTTGCTGTCGGTGGCCTACTCCGAGCGTCAGGCGCTGGAAGAGGGCTCCAACACCGGCCGTTGGGCCCAAGGTACCAGCAATGGCGGCTTCAATGCCGCATCGCCGTATACCCCGGCGTTGTCGGCAGGCACCTATCACCCGCGCTTCCCGCGCTATGTGCAGATGGAGCACCAGCAGAAGCGCCTGGGCGTGACCGGCTCGCTGCAGTGGAAGCCCAGCGATGCCACCGAGCTGTCGCTGGATGCGCTGTACTCGAAGATCGATGCCGAGCGCGATGAGCACTACATCGAGGCGATTTCCTTCAGTCGCAACAAGACCACCGTACCCGGTATGGGCACCATCGTGGGCAAGCCTGACACCGTCGTACGTGACGGTGAGGTCCGAAACAATGCGTTGGTTTACGGCGTATTCGACAACGTGGACATCCGTTCGGAGAACCGCCACGACGAGTGGAGCACCGAGTTCAAGCAGATCAGCCTGAACTTCAAGCATCGCTTCAATGATGACTTCAGTGTTTCCGGAAAGGTCGGAACGTCCCGCTCCGCCCATGAGAATCCGGTGCAGACGACGATCATCATGGACAAATATGATGTTGACGGCTTCAGCTACGACTACCGTGGCAACAAGAACCGACCAATACTGAATTACGGCATTGATCCTACCGATCCAAATGGCTGGATGTTGGCCGAGATCCGTCTGCGTCCGCAGTATGTCGATAATGATTTCGACACTGCGCAGATCGATTTCAACTGGAACATCAGCCCCGGGTTCCGCCTGAAGGGCGGTGTGCTGGCCAAGGACTACAGCTTCGATACGGTTGAGCTGCGCCGCAGTTCCGAAGTAATGGTCCCCGAGTTTGCGGATGGGACCAAGATCGTGCCTGGTGACCTGACCACGCAGGCCGGCCTGAAGGGCTTCCAGGGCTATCCATCCAACTGGGTGGTACCGGATCTCGATGCCATTGCTGATCTGCTGAACATCTACAGCAACAGTGGCACGTTCGCGGTGGCGCCGCGCCAGAACAATACGCGCAGCGTTGAAGAGAAGGATCGCGGCGTGTGGTTGATGGGTGAATTCTCGACCGATCTGGGCTCCATCCCACTCTCGGGCAACTTCGGCGTGCGCTATGTTGAAACCAAGCAGAAATCGGTAGGTTCCGGCCTGGTTGATGGCGTGCCTACTCCGGCGTCAGCAAGTCGCAAGTACGATGACACCCTGCCCTCGTTCAACCTGGTCGCCGAAATCACCCCGGACTTCCTGGTGCGCCTGGGCGCCGCCAAGGTGATGACGCGTCCAGGCCTGGGCAACCTGACGCCTGGAGTAACGGTTGCCGTCGCCGGCGGTGCGCGAACCGTCAGTGGTGGTAATCCGGCGCTTGACCCGAGCCGCGCCACCAATGTGGATCTCGGCTTCGAGTGGTACTTCAACGAAGGTGCGATGGCCAGCCTCGGTCTGTTCTACAAGGATATCGAGAGCACCATCTACAACTTGAAGGAAGTCCGCCCCTACTCCACCAGCGGTTTGCCGGCATCACTGCTGGAAGGCACTGGCGTCTCGGTCACCGAGGACTTCACCTTCACCACGCCGATCAACACCAAGGGTGGTGATCTCAGCGGTGTCGAAGCGAACTACGTCCAGCCCTTCACCTTCCTGCCGGGCAAGTGGTCCAACCTCGGCATGCAGCTGAACTACACCTGGGTGGAGTCGAACATCAAGTACCCGGACAGCAATGGCAACCTTGTGCTGAAGCAGGACCTGCTGGGCCTGTCGCGCACCTCCTGGAACGCGACCCTGTTCTATGAAGGTGAGAAGTTCGCCGGCCGCATCTCGGCGACCAACCGCGATGACTACCTGACGGCAGTGCCGGGTGCGGAACAAGGCTTCAACGTCGACGGCGTGCATGGCGTCACCGGCACCACGGTCATCGATGCCTCGCTGCGTTACAAGATCAGCGACCAGGTGGAACTGAGCCTGGAAGCGATCAACCTGACCAACGAAGGCTACGACGAGTGGGTGCAGTCGCCGACCACCGGCCAGCTGCCGCTGTACTACACCGAGACCGGCCGCCAGTACCTGCTGGGCTTCCGTTACAAGTTCTGATGCTGTGACCCATCCCGGCGCCATGCCGGGATGGGGTTTTGATGGTGCGACGCAGAATGTGCAGACGCGTTGGCGTCGCTAACTTGGCCCACCGCATGCGGCGTTGTACCTGCGCCGCACGCTACCAAGAGACGCATGATGCTGCCACGTTCCACCCGCCCCGTACTTCGTCCCCTGCTTCTGGCTTCTGCGCTGCTGTTCGCTCTCCCGGCGGCAGCGCAGGTTTCTTCGCCGCAGCTGCTGTTCCACGTCTCCGCCGACACCGGTTTCAACGCCGACACCGCGCAGGGCGACGCCATCCCCAACTTCCAGGACAAGGTCAGCCTTGTCGATGACGGTGCCCATGGCCGTGCCATCCAATGGCAGGACGATGGCGTGCTGTCGTGGAATGCACCGGGCAATATCCAGGCCGAGCGCGGCACCTTGTCGTTCTTCTGGCGTTCGCGCTATGCGGTGGGCGAAGCCCCGTTCGTGATCTTCCGCGTCGGCTATGCCGACCACAGCAGCTGGGACATGGCCTGGCTGCGCATCGACTGGAACGGGCACGGCTTTGATGCCTTCGTCACCGATGCCAACCTGGCGCGCACCCGCGTCTCGTTCAAGCTGGACAAGAACCCGTCGCCCGAGCAATGGCAGCACATCGCCTTTGCCTGGGACGAGGACAAGGGCGTCAAGCTGTTTGTCGATGGCCGCGAGGTGGCGCAGGCCGCCACCACCGGCGACTACGATGCGGCGCTGGACCAGCTCGGCCTCGCCGGCCGGGTGATGGCGCCCTACCAGGTGCAGAGCCGCTACAACTTCCTGCGTGGCAGCGACTTCGACGAGATCCGCGTTTACGACCGCATGCTGGATGCGGCAGGCGTCGCTGCCCTGGCGCGTAATGCCGAGCCGCGCACGGCGGAGGCCGGCAGCGCCTCGCAACGTGCCTGGTGGCACCGCCATGGCTGGGACGGCGCAGCGCCACCGGCATTGGCCACGCCGACGACCTCGATCCGCAAGGTCGAGTTTGCCGACGTAAAGGACAAGCTGCAGTGGATGTGGAAAGGCACCGACGGCATCGCTGAAACCACCTGGCCGGGCGTGTACAACCGCTCGCGACTGGCCGGGCGCAATGACTACTTCCAGCTGCCGGACTGGAACACCTATGTCGAAGGCGGCCAGCAGCTGGACCTGACGGTGCCGGCCGGCGAGCACATCAACCGCATCGAGATCCGCGGCGCCGCCTATGGCGAACTGAAAGGCACGGCTGGCACCCTGTTCAAGCGTCCGCAAGGCGTGGTGCGCACCGTCGACAGCTTCGCTGACCAGGTGGGTGGAAGCCTGCACTTCCACAACACCGCGCAGGAAACGCCGATCCAGGAAATCTGGGGTTACCAGGTCAGCGATGCGGCCGAACCGGAAGGCACGGTCAAGCAGCGCTACCAGATCGACAGCAGCGTGCTGCCCGATTACACCAATATCACCAGCCTGCGTGATTACATCGATGGGCGCTTTGCGCCGGACGAGCGCAGCACGGTGATGGCGTTGCCCAAGGGCGCGGGTTCGCGCAAGCGCGGCGCTGACAGCCTGCCGGCCAAGCCCATGCCGATCGTGCATGTGCTGGTGCCTTCCGGCGTGGGCGATGCTCCGGCTGCGCAGCCGCTGATCCGCAGCTGGGCGCATAGCTGGGAGAACATGTACGACGGCCTCGATGGCGTGGCCATCGACATCCCCGCCCTGGACCTGCCGGCGACGCATGACGGCTTGATCCCGTTGAACATCCGCATCAAGGACCCGATCTGGCCGGCGCGCGACATGATCGACGTCTCGGTGGCGGTGAAGCCGGATGAAGCGCGCACGCTGTGGCTGGACCTGCGCGATCGCATCCTCACTGCTGACAGCCTGTGGATCTCGGTGGCCTCGGCGGCACCGGGCTTCAACGCGGCCTCGCTGGATGGCGCCGAAGTGCGGCTGGTGTTCAAGCCTCGCAAGGAGGCGATCAAGCAGCACGTCGCCGACCGCTTCAACCAGGTGCGCGACAACTGGGGCTTCCTGGTCGAGGAACACACCACCTCCAAGCGCCAGCGGCTGTATGCGCGCGTCTATGCCGACCTGAGCGATCTGCTGCGGGTGGACCCGGACCATGAACTGGGCCGCCTGTACTGGAACTACATCAGCTACAACAGCCAGGGCAAGCCGCCGTTCGAGCAGCCGCAGGCACCGAAGGGCGTGCCGTTGTGGGCGTTCCGCCAGGTCGAGGACCTGAAGTACGTGCGCCGCTTCGTCGACTGGTGGATCGAGAACCGGCAGGTGGCTTACGGTGATTTCGGTGGCGGCATTTCCGATGACTCGGATCTGGTCCAGCAATGGCCGGGCCTGGCCTTGATGGGGGTGGAGCCGGAGCGGCTGAATGCCTCGCTCACTGCATTGTCTGATGCGGTCTACAAGAACGGCATGTTCTCCAATGGCTTGAGCACCATCGAGACCGATGAGCTGCATTCCTACGAGGAGGGCATCAACGCCAACAGCGCGATGCTTTACCTCAACTGGGGCGACCCGCTCACTGTCGAGCGCCTGATGGAGACGGTGAAGGCCTTCGACGAACGCATCATCCTGCGCAATCCGCAGGGCGACATGCTGTTCTCCAGCAACTGGTTTGGCGGCAACAAGGTCTACCGCGAGCCGAACTGGCAGTGGCAGAAGCCGTACTCGTTCCCGGTGCTGCACCCGGCCTTCCTGATGGGCGAATACAACGCTGATCCCACCGGTCGCAAGCTGGTCACCGGCCTGGCCGATGGCTATCTGGCCCATGCCTACAAGGACGACAAGGGCCGCTTCACCCTGCCCAACGAGATCAACTGGGCGACAGGCAAGACCCGTGGCGGCGAGTTGAACCAGGGCTCGGGCGGCGGCGATGTGATGCACACCTTCTGGGCCGCATGGCGCTGGAGTGGCGATGCCAAGTACCTGCAGGCGCTGGATTACCGCGTGGTGCGTGGGGGGCCGGCGGCGTTGTCCAACCTCGGCGAGAACTATGTCGATGTACTGGGCCGGCAGCAGGATTGGGGCCAGCAGCTGCGCGCCGAGGCCGACAAGGGCGGCAGCGGTTTCGCCGCGATCAGCGCCTGGCAGCAGAGCGGTGACAAGAAATACCTGGAAGCCCTGCATGCCGATGGCATCCAGGCCAAGGCGCAGCGCGAGTACATGAACACCGAAGGTCATTGGTGGAGTGACCGTGTTGAAGCGCCGAGCGAGTTCCTGCAGCGCCTGCGTTTGGGCGGCATTGGCCTGAAGCGCAACCAGAGCTGGCCGGGGCATACGGTGAGCTGGCAGTTCGCCCAGCCCGACGGCGCCGAGCAGGTCGCCTTGCTGGTGCATGCGCCGTCACGTGAGCGTTTCAAGGTGATCGCTTACAACCTGGGCAACACAGCGCTGGACGCGACGATGACCGGCTGGAACATCGCCGCCGGCACCTGGCGTATCCGCAGCGGTGTGGATCGCGATGGTGACGATGTGATCGACGGCAAGGCGGAGATGCGCGAGGTGCTGCTGGAGAAAAGCGCCAGCACCCAGTTGCGCTTTGCGCCGAAGCAGAACCAGGTATTCGAGTTCGAGCTGGTGACGCCGGGTACGCCGGTGGAAACGCGCGCGGACCTGGGTATTGGCCGCGGTGATTTGAAGATCGATGGCGAACACGTGCGGTTGACCGTGCACAGCCTGGGGCATGTGGGGACTGGCGCGGGTTATGCGGTGTTGGAAGATGCGCGCGGTCGTGAAGTAGCGCGGGTAGCGGTGCCGGCCTTGGAAGCGCCGTTGGATCTTGTGCCGCGGACGGTGACCGTGGAGTTGGTGTTGCCTGCCGGATTCAAGCGCGAGGGGGCGAGCGTGCGGGTTGGCCTGGAGGGGGATGTGGCTGAGGTGACCAGGCTTAATAACCGGTTGCCGTTGCGGTGAAGCGTTGGCTTTGAGGCTTCTGAGATTTTGAGCCCCTCTCCCCTTGCGGGAGAGGGGTTGGGGAGAGGGGAAGCGATCGAAGATCGCTGCTTACCTGAAATACGAAAGCGAGCGTGCTTCGCACGCCTCCCCTCTTCCGCCCTTCGGGCACCTTCTCCCGCAAGGGGAGAAGGGAGCCACAAGCCACAAGCCACAAACCACAAGCCCAAAGCCATTGGTTGCATTGCCGGCTTCGCGGCTTACGCCGCTTCTGCAAAAGCCGCCAGCTCAGGCATCCAAGCCCAATTCCCGGCACTCACGCGCATACCAGCGGGGTGCCTCGTCTATCGGCTGGAACACGTGGCTGCGCTCCATCACCCGTTGGTAGACATGCACCGAGATGGCGATCTGTTCGGCGTCGCTGTTGCGTAGCGTATGGAACTCGTCCGGTGGAATCAGGTTGCCGGCGCTGCCCTTGCAGCCGTGCAGGCAATCCCGTGGGGCGAAGCGGTAGCGCTCGCCGTCGCGTTCCAGCATCTGGTACGGGGTGATCTCCAAACTGCCCTGCCACACGCCCTCCACGCACCACAGGCCATCGTGGTCATGCAGCGGTGTGCCCTGGCCCGGGCCCCAGGTCATGGCGATGATGCTGTAGCCATGGGTCGGGCTGCGGTAGATCTCGCGCCGCGCGTAATGCCCGTGCACGGGCGCATGCACGCAGGCCGGCAGCACGATCTGCGGGTCCTTGATGGCCCGCTCCAGCACGCGCTGCACCTGGGTGACGGTGCTGTGGGTATCGGCCGCCTGCAGGGCGGCGTCGATGCCGTCCAGCAGACGTTGGCGGCCGGCGAATTCAGGATGCGGCGTTGCGAGGTTCATGCCTGCAGCATAGGCAAGGCAGGTAAAGATTCCGTTGAAACTATCTGTCGCCGGCCTCAGAAGGTCCCGCGCTGGATGAAAGGTGCCTGCTGGTAGAGCCGCCGTTCGCCGCTGCGGGGATCGTCCTGCTGTCGGCTTTGCGTGTCGAACACCATTGTCTGGCGACGCTCCAGGCCATAGCCGTCCCATTGCGGCAGGCCGGCGTGGTTGGGGTCGCCGTGGCGGGCGAAGGCCAGCAAGGCATCGCTCATCGTGTCCGACAGCTGCTGCATCGCAGCGCCGCCGCCGGTGCGCGAACCGGGCCGGGTGTTGTTGTGGAACACCAGCGGGATGTCCAGGGTGTGGAAGGCGCGCAGGCTGGCGGCGTCGCCATCGCGGTCATAACCGTCCAACTGGTAGGCCCAGGTGGGTGCGCCCTGGCGGGCGCGTGCTTCCAGTTCTTCCACCGCACCACGCCACGAACGGCCCGCGGTGGTGGCGGCGAAGAACACTTCCGATGGCGTGTACTGCGGATAGAGACGGCGGTACTCGGCGATCACCACCGAGGGCAGCAGGTCCACGTATTGCTGCGCTTCCAGCCTGGCTGGCAGATTCTCCCAGCTCAGCTCGAAGTTCTTCGGATCATTGCCAAGGAAGGCGCGGGTCTCGTCGTGGGTATTGCCGATCACCATCGGGATGGCGGCCGACTGCCGGGGCGCCTGCGGCCAGAACGGATGCACTGGCAGGTTGCGTGCATCCAACACCGGGCCGACGTACAGCGCGGTGTTCTCCACGCGCGAGGGATCACGCAGCTTCACCGCCTCCAGCAGTTGCTGCATCGGCATGCGCCGCAGTGCGTGGGCATCGGCCTTGAAGTGCTCAAGCACCTGCTGGGCGCGCTGGGTGGCCGCGCGCGGCCCGGCCGCAGTGGCCTGCTGGCCGCTCATCGTCCAGGCGCGATGGAACAGGCCCTTGGCGGCGGGCATCGCCATCAGCGTGGCGATCTTGGCACCGCCGCCGGATTGCCCGAACACGGTGACGTTGTCGGCGTCACCGCCAAACTCGGCGGCATGCTGGCGTACCCACTGCAGTGCCTGGATCAGATCGAGCTGGCCGACATTGCCGGAGTCGGCGAACGTCTCATCGCCGAGCTGGGCCAGATACAGATAGCCGAACAGGTTGAGGCGGTGGTTGACCGTCACCACCACCACGTCGCCACGTCGGCACAGGTTGCCGCCGTCGTATAGCGGATCGCTGCCGGAGCCATTGTTGTAGGCACCGCCATGGATGTAGAACAGGATCGGACGCTTGCCGCCTTCGCGCAGCGCGGGTGTCCACACGTTGAGGTAGAGGCAGTCCTCGCTGCCCGGGCCTTCGCTGCCGGTTTGCGGGGCCGCTGCTGCGTAGTCGAGGGCGTCGCGTATGCCGCGCCAGGGCTGTTCCGGCAGCGCGGACTGGAAGCGGCGGGGGGCGGTGTCGGCACCGTAGGGGATGCCGCGGAAGACCTGCACGCCGTTGTCGCTCTGGCCGGCCAGGCGGCCGCTGCGGACGCGGGCGATCGGGCTGGTTGGGGTTGCGGCCCAGCTGGTGTTGCCGGCGGTGCTCAAGCCGGCGGCTGCGGCCAGCAGGCCGGTTTGCTGGAGGAAGCTGCGGCGGGCGGGGTTGTTTGGGGTTTGCGGCATGGTGGCTGTCTCTGATCAGGCGGTTTTGTGGTCAAGAGGCCTGATGGTTCTGCCCCCTCTCCCCAACCCCTCTCCCGCGAGGGGAGAGGGGCTCTAGAGCGCTACTTCGGTTGCTGTTGCGATGCCATCCAGTTCAAGGCCAGTTGTGGCCATGCCGCTGTTGTGAGGCCGACCGTGCCGCGTGTGCCAAAGCCGTGCCCGCCGTACGGGAACAGATGCATCTCGCTGCTGACGCCGGCACTGCGCAGGCTGGCATGGAACTGCAGGCTGTTGCCCACCGGCACCACGTCATCATCTTCGGCATGCAGCAGGAAGGTTGGCGGTGTGTCCGCACGCACCTGCAGCTGCATCGAGTACTGGCGCAGCAGTTCCTCGCTGGGCGTGCTGCCCAGCAGGCGTTCGCGTGAGCCTGCATGGGTGTCGGCACCGATCAGGGTGATGACCGGATACATCAGCAACTGGAAGTCGGGGCGTGCGCTCTGCGCATCGATTGCATCGCTGTGCGGGTACACGTTGCGGTCAAAGCCGTTGCCCAGCCGCGCGGCAAGATGGCCGCCAGCCGAAAAACCCATCGTGCCGATGCGCTGCGGGTCCAGGCCCCATTCGCTGGCATGGTGGCGGATCAGCCGCATCGCGCGCTGCGCATCGGCCAACGCCGCCTCACGGTCCTGGCGGCCTTCGCCGGGCAGGCGGTAGCGCAGCACGAACAGGGTCAGCCCGCCCTGCTCCACCAGCGCCGGCACCAGCGCCGTGCCCTCCTTGTCCAGCACCACCCGCTGGTAGCCGCCGCCCGGGATCACCAGCACGGCGCTGCCATTGGGCCTGGTCGGCCGGTAGGCCACCAGGTAGGGCGCGCTGACGTGGTCGATGTAGCGGTCCGGCAAGGCCGGATCGGTGCTGCGCTCGACGATGCGCGCTGCCTGCGGCAGCGGCTTGTCCCCCGGTGCCATTCCTTGCGGCCACAGCGCGATGCGGTCGGCGGAACCGACAGCGGGTTCCTCCCCGGTCGCGGCAAGCACAAGGCCGGGCAGCAGTCCGAGCAGGGTGGCGAAAGCCAGTTGGCACAAGGGATTCAGGCGTTTGATCGGCATACGGTGGCAGGCTTGGGAAGGGGGCTGCTGCAACTTCTGGTGCAGTGCACATTGTCAGATGACACCGGTTTACCTTATACAGCCAGTCACAGCACTGTCGATGGGCAGTGCAGCAAAGTCATCAGGAGACGCACTTGAGCAACGACCAAGGCAGCCAGCAGCAGGCCAGCGCCGAGCTGGACGAGATTGCCCGCACTTTTGTGGAAGCACGCCGTGAGGGCCGTTCGCTTCCGGATTTCCCGGGGACCATCCCGGCGGATCTGGTCACGGCCTATCAAGTGCAGGACCTGGCCATCGGCCGCTGGGATGACAGCGTGGTCGGCTGGAAGGTGGGCTATATCGCCGCCGAGCGCCGCGACAGCTCCGGCGATGAGCGTCTGCTGGGCCCGATCTTCAAACGCAATCTCTGGAATGCTACCGGTAGCATCGTGGAGATCCCGGTGTTTTCCGCCGCCGGTGGCTTTGCCGCGGTAGAGGCCGAGTACGTGCTGGAGCTGCTGGACGACGCGCCCGCCGACAAGCTCGACTGGACCCCGGAAGAAGCCGAAGCGCTGCCGGCCAAGCTCCATATCGGCGTGGAAGTAGCCAGCAGCCCGCTGGCCACCATCAACATCCTTGGCCCGCGCGTGGTGGTGTCCGATTTCGGCAACAACAACGGCCTGGTGCTGGGCGGCGAAGTGCCCAACTGGACCCGCTGCGACGAGCCTGAACTGCGCGCACAGACCGAGATCGACGGCGTGGTGGTCGGCACCGGCGGCGCCACCACCTTGCCCGGCGGCCTGCGTGCGGCCTATGCGTTTGCGCTGTCGCGTTCGGCCAAGCGTGGCCGGCCCTTGAAGAAGGGCGAGCTGATCGCGACCGGCAATGCCACCGGCATCCACGACATCGCCGTGGGCCAGGTGGCATTGATTCGCTTCGCCGGTTACGGCGACATTTCCTGCAAGGCCGTGCCGGCCGGGTAATCCCGGTGGCAACGGTAGCAACGCGTTGGAGGGCGCAATGGTTACGCGAAGAGGCTTTCTGAAAACCGGCATGGGGGCGCTGGCCGCACCGGTGCTTGCCGCCTGCTCGGCGGGCAACAAGGGCGCGGCCGGCGGCAGCCAGCTGCTGACCGCCACCGATGTGCACGTGGCCGACTACCCCACCGTCACCGCGGTGAAGTGGATGGGCGAGCAGCTGCGGCGCGAAACCGGCGGGCGGCTGGGCTTGAACCAGTACCACTCCGGCCAGCTCGGCCGCGAGTCCGAGGCGATCGACATGGCCCGGTTCGGCGCCATCGACATCACCCGTGTCTATTCCGGTGCGCTCAACAATGCGTTCCCGCTGACCCGCGCGCTGTGCCTGCCCTATGTTTTCGATTCGGTCGCGCACATGCGCCGCGCGTTGGACGGCGGCATCGCCGATGCGGTGCTGCAGGGCTTTGAAAGCCGCGAGCTGGTCGGCCTGGCGGTGTACGACTCGGGCGCGCGCAGCTTCTACAACACCAAGCACCCGATTGTTGAACCCAAGGACCTGCATGGGCTGAAGCTGCGCGTGGCCAGCTCGGACATCTTCCTGCAGCTGATGCGCCTGTTCGGTGCCAACCCGACGCCGATGTCGCTGGGCGACACGTTCTCCGGCATGGAGACGCACATGATCGACGGCGCCGAGAACAATATGCGCAGCTTCCACTCCAGCCGTCATTTCGAGGCCGCACACTATTGGTCCGAAAGCCAGCACTCCTACGCGCCGGACATCCTGCTGATGTCGCGCCGCAGCCTGGACGCGCTGACCCCGTCCGACCGCCGCCTGGTCATCGACCTGGCGCGGCAGTCGGTGCAGGTGATGCGTACGGCCTGGGATGCGTCCGAGGACAAGGCCCGCGAGGCGGTGCTGGCCTACGGGGTGAAATCCAACGCGGTGGACATGCCGGCCTTCCGTGCGGCGGCCGAGCCGCTGCTGCGCGACTACCTGCAGCAGGCCGATATCGCCGCCCTGCACCGTCGCATCCGCGACTTCGCCTGAGGGACCCGCACCGATGTCTGATTCCAACGTACAAGCGGCCCCGGCAGGCACCCAGCGCGTGCTGGAGAAAATCGCCGCCGTGGTCATCCATATCGCCGTCGTCGCCCTGCTCGGGCTGGTGGTGGTGCAGGGCTGGCAGGTATTTGCCCGCTACGTGATCAACGATTCGCCCAGCTGGACCGAGCCGGTGACCCTGCTGCTGCTGAGCACCGCCATGAGCATGGGGGCGGCGGCCGGCGTGCACACCAACCGCCACTTCGGCTTCTTCCTGCTGGCCGAGCATCTCAACCCGTTGGTCAAGCGCGCGATCGATGCGCTGGTGCCGTTGATCGTGGCCACCATCGGCGCCTTCATCGCCTGGTGGGGCTGGTTGCTGTGGATGGATGGCCTGCACATCAAGACCGCCGGCGCCAACCTGCCGCAGAGCGTGAACTACCTGCCGCTGAGCATTGGTGGCGCGTTGATGACGGTGTTCGCACTCAACCGCCTGCTGCTGGCCCTGCGTACGGCCACCGCCAGCGCCGACACCGCCGAAGGAGACCGCTGAGCCATGGGTATTGCAATTCTGTTTGCCGTATTCGGCGTGCTGCTGCTGATCGGTGTGCCGGTGGCCTATGCGCTGGCAGCGGCCTCGCTGGCCACCCTGCTCTACCTGGACCTGCCCAGCATCGTGCTGGTGCAGCAGATCTCGGCGGGCACCGGTTCGGCCTCGCTGATCGCCATTCCATTGTTCATCTTCGCCGGCGAAATCATGATGCGCGGCGGCATCTCCGAGCGCCTGATCTCGCTGGCGTCCTCGTTGGTGGGGCGCCTGCGTGGCGGCCTGGGCCAGGTCTCGATCCTGTCCTCGCTGTTCTTCGGCGGCGTTTCCGGCTCGGCCATCGCCGACGTGTCGGCGGTGGGCGGCACGATGATCCCGCAGATGGTCAAGCGCGGTTACGACCGTGATTTCGCGGTCAACGTCAGCATCACCGCGGCGCTGGTCGCGCTGCTGGTGCCGCCGTCGCATAACCTGATCCTGTTCTCGGCCGCGGCCGGGGGTGGCCTGTCCATTGCCGACCTGTTCGCCGCCGGTATCGTGCCGGCGCTGCTGATGACGGTGGTGCTGATGATCACCGGCTACGCGGTAGCGCGCCGTCGTGGTTATGGCGTGGAAGCCTTCCCCGGCATGCGCGCGGTGATGGTGCGGCTGATCGCTGCCCTGCCCGGCCTCGGCCTGGTGGCGCTGATCTTCTTCGGCATCCGCGCCGGCATCTTCACCGCGGTGGAATCGGCCGCCATTGCCGTGGTCTACGCATTGCTGGTCACCACCGTGCTGTACCGCCAGTTGAACTGGAAGGAGTTCATGGCCACGGTGGTGCATGCCGCGCGCAGCACCGGCGTGATCCTGTTCGTGATCGCCACCGCGGCGGTGTTCGGCTGGCTGCTGGCCTACCTGCAGGTGCCGGCGGCAGCGGTGGAGTTCCTGCAGTCGTTCGCGCACAGCAAGTACATGGTGCTGCTGATGATCGTGGTGATGCTGCTGTTGCTGGGTACCTTCATGGACCTGGCACCGATGATCCTGATCTGCACGCCGATCTTCCTGCCGGTGGCCAAGGCCTATGGCATCGACCCGATCCACTTCGGCCTGGTGCTGGTGCTGACCGGTGGCCTGGGCCTGGTCACGCCGCCGGTGGGCTCGGTGCTGTTCATCGGCACCGCCATCGGCAAGATCAGCGTGGCCGAGAGCATGAAGACGATCTGGCCGTTCTGGCTGGCCGGTCTGGCCGTGCTGCTGGCGGTGACCTTCTTCCCGGGCATGTCGTTGTGGTTGCCTGCCCTGCTGCGTAGTTGATGGATACCGGCGTGGGCGGGCCTGGCCTGCCCACGCCCTGGATACCGCGCCGGCGCCTGCGCCGGTCGCCTTCACTGTGGAGATGATGATGAACGTGACCCGTACCCTGGCCGCGCTGGCCACCGCATGCCTGCTGGCAGCCGCACCGGCCTGGGCGGCCGATGCACCGGTCGTCGCCAAGCGCGGCATCGAGCACCAGCGCATGGCCGACCTGGGCAATGGCAGCTACCTCAACCCGGTCCTGGCCGGCGATCACCCGGACCCGTCGGTGCTCAAGGACGGTGACGATTACTACCTCACCCTGTCCTCGTTCGATGCCTACCCGGGCCTGCCGATCTGGCACTCGCGCGACCTGGTCAACTGGCAGCCGCTGGGCCACGCCATCACCACCAATGTCGGTGCGATCTGGGCGCCGGACATCATCAAGCACAAGGGCCGCTACTTCATCTACTTCCCGGCCCGTACCGCCGAGGCGCGCAGCAATTTCGTGGTCTGGGCAGACGACATCAAGGGCCCGTGGAGCGAGCCCATCGACATGGGCCTGGCCGGCTACATCGACCCCGGCCATGCCGTGGGCGAAGACGGCAAGCGCTACCTTTTCCTGTCCGGTGGCGACTATGTACAGATCAGCGACGACGGCCTGAGCGTGGTGGGCACGCCCAAGCATGTCTATGACGGCTGGCGTTACCCGCAAAGCTGGGACGTGGAGGCCTACGCCCAGGAAGGGCCGAAGATCAGCCAGCGCAACGGCTGGTACTACATGACCACCGCCGTTGGCGGCACCGCCGGCCCGCCGACCGGGCATATGGTGATCACCGCGCGCTCGCGTTCGATCCATGGCCCGTGGGAAAACGCACCCAACAACCCCATCACCCGCACCGTGAATCGTGACGAGCCGTGGTGGTCGCGTGGCCACGCCACCCTGATCGAAGGTACCGATGGCCGCGCCTGGATGATGTACCACGGCTACGAGAACGGTTATTGGACGCTGGGCCGGCAGATGCTGCTGGAGCCGATCGAGTGGACCGACGATGGCTGGTTTGTCGCCAAGGGCGGCGACCTCGGCCAGCCGCTGGCCAAGCCGTCGGGCCAGGCCGTGGCGCATGGCATGGCGCTGTCCGATGACTTCAAGGGCGGCAAGCTGGGCCCGCAGTGGTCCTTCTTCAACCCGACCCGCGAGGAATACCAGCGCCTGTCCTTCGGCAGTGACGGCATGACCCTGCAGGGCAAGGGCAGCACCCCGCGCGATGCCTCGCCGCTGACCGCCATTGCCGGCGACGTGGCCTATGAGTTCGAGGTGGAGATGGACATCGAGCCGGGTGCCTTCGGCGGCGCCCTGCTGTTCTACAGCGACCGCCTGTATGCCGGCGTGGGCAGCAATGGCGAGCAGTTCATCCTGCACCGCTACGGCGAGGAGCGCCCCACCCGGCCCCAGCCCAGCGCCACCGGTGGCAAGCTGTGGCTGCGGGTGACCAACAACCGGCATATCCTCACCGTGCACACCTCCAAGGACGGCAGGAGCTGGGAGAAGTACCCCGTTCAGATGGAAGTGTCCGGCTACCATCACAATGTGGCGGGGAAATTCCTTGCACTGAAGCCGGCCATCTATGCCGCTGGCAACGGCAAGGTGCATTTCCGCCAGTTCCGCTACCGCGCGCTGGATTGAGCGCGGCCCGATAGAATGCACGTAATGAACGGTTTCAAGGACATGCCCTTGCGCAAGAAAGCCGACGCCGCCGCCACGCCCCAGTCGCTGGGGCGGCCCGCCACCATCAACGACATCGCGCGGCTGTCGGGGGTCTCCAAGAAGACGGTCTCGCGGATCATCAACAACTCGCCGCTGGTGCGCAAAGACACCCGCGACAAGGTTGAGGCCCTGATGCGTGAGGTCGGCTATACGCCGGATCCGCTGGCCCGTGGGCTGGCGTTCCGGCGCTCGTTCCTGATCGGCATGGTCTACGACAACCCCACTGCGCAATACGTGGTGGACATGCAGAACGGTGCACTGGACGCCCTGCGTGGCTCCAGCTTCGAGCTGGTGGTGCACCCCTGCGACACCCGCAGCCCCGGCTACATCGAGGGCGTGAAGCGCTTCGTGCAGCAGCAGAAGCTGCACGGCGTGATCCTGGTGCCGCGTGCCTCCGAAGACCAGGCGCTGGCCGACATGCTGGACGAGATCGGCTGCCGCTTCACCCGCATCGCCTCGCTGCCGCTGGATGAAACCTCGCAGATGGTGATCACCCACGACCGTGACGGTGCTGCCGAGGCGGCCGATTACCTGCTGTCGCTGGGCCACCGCGATATCGCCCTGATCACCGGTCCCACCGCTTATCGCTCGGCCCACGAGCGTACCGCCGGCTTCATCGATGCTCTGCAGCGGCGCGGCATCGAGCTGCCCAGCGAGCGCATCATCGAGGCCGGTTACACCTTCGAGTCCGGTGTGGCCGCGGCCGAGAAGCTGCTGCTGGGCAAGCAGCGGCCCACCGCCATCTTCACCGGTAACGATGAAATGGCGGCCGGCGTCTACAAGGTGGCCATGCGCGCCGGCATCAACATCCCGCGCGAGCTGTCGGTGGTCGGTTACGACGACAGCCCGCTGGCATCGCGGCTGTGGCCATCGCTGACTTCGGTGCGCCGCAATACCCGTGACACCGGGAGAACAGCGGCCGCCATGCTGATCCAGCCGGAGGGCAAGAACGCCCTGCCCCTGGCCAGCGTGCGCCCGCATCTGATCGTGCGCGATTCCTGCCAGCCGCCGCAGGACTGAAGAAACCCAAGTTTTTGTTTTGCAAAGAAAACCGGATATCTTGCAGTGCAAAATGACACCGGTTTCCATAATTGGCTATCATCGCCCGGCAGGCCCGCACTGCAAACCTGGCGGGCCACTGGACAGATGTGTTGACCGGGCCCGACCCGGCGCCATCGCACCGCTGCGGCGCCAACCGCTGACAGCACTACCGAACTACCGCTCAGGGAGAGGAACAGCATGACGAATCCATTCAGCCTCGAAGGCAAGGTCGCACTGGTAACCGGTGCCAATACCGGTCTGGGCCAGGGCATCGCGCTGGCGCTGGCCGCCGCCGGTGCCGACATTGCCGGTGCCGGCATCGTCCCGGCCGACGAGACCGCCGAGAAGGTGCGCGCACTGGGCCGCCGCTTCGTCAACATCGAAGCCAACCTGATCAGTATCGAGCCGGTTGAGCGCGTGGTTGCAGAAACCATTGCCGGCCTCGGTCGCCTGGACATCCTGGTCAACAACGCCGGCCTGATCCGCCGCGCCGACGCTGTGGATTTCAGCGAGAAGGATTGGGACGACGTGATGAACGTGAACATCAAGTCGGCGTTCTTCATGAGCCAGGCGGCAGGCAAGCACTTCATCGCCCAGGGCAGCGGCAAGATCATCAACATCGCCTCGATGCTGTCCTTCCAGGGTGGCGTGCGGGTGCCGTCGTACACCGCTTCCAAGAGCGGCATTGCCGGCATCACCCGCCTGCTGGCCAATGAATGGGCCGGCAAGGGCGTGACCATCAACGCCATCGCCCCGGGCTATATGGCTACCGACAACACTGCCCAGCTGCGCGCTGACGAAGACCGCAACAAGGCGATCCTGGACCGCATCCCGGCCGGTCGCTGGGGCAAGCCGGAAGACCTGGGCGGCACCGCGGTGTTCCTGGCGTCCAGCGCGTCGGATTACGTCAACGGCGCGATCATCCCGGTCGATGGTGGCTGGTTGGCGCGTTAAGGGTCGAAGGGGGAAAGTGGGACGCTGAAAGGCAGGTCGGAAGCGTAAAGCTGAAGAGCCAGAAGCGCCCTCACCCCTACCCCTCTCCCGCAGGCGGGAGAGGGAAAAGCAAGAGCCAAGGCAGAAGCAACAGCCAAGCAACAGCCGAAGCCGAAGCAACAGCCGAAGCCGAAGCAAAGGCAGGCGCGATAGCGGCAGCCACAGCGATAGCGAGTGCAAGCAACCAAGCTGCAGTCGCGCGCAGCACAGATTTCCCTTCTCCCGCATGCGGGAGAAGGTGCCCCGAAGGGGCGGATGAGGGGAGCTCCTGCTCCACCCCATCAACAACACCGTTTCCCCCTAATTGAGAGTCACGCAATGAAAATCGCATTGATGCAGGAGTTCAGCCAGGCCGCCAAGAACCCGGTGGTGCTGGAACAGCTCAACACCGTCGCCGCCCAGCAGGGCCACGACGTGTTCAACGTCGGCATGGACGGTGACAACGATCACCGCCTGACCTACATCCACCTGGGCATCTGCGCAGCGCTGCTGCTCAACGCCAAGGCTGTCGATTTCGTGGTGGCTGGCTGCGGCACCGGGCAGGGCGCGATGATGTCGCTCAATGCATGGCCGGGCGTGTTCTGCGGCTACTGCATCGAGCCGACCGACGCCTTCCTGTTTGCCCAGGTCAACAGCGGCAACGCGCTGGCCCTGCCGTTCGCCAAGGGCTTTGGTTGGGGCGCGGAAATCAACATCCGCTACATCTTCGAGAAGGCATTTGCCGGTGAGCGCGGCCAGGGTTACCCGGCCGAGCGCAAGGAATCGCAGATGGCCAACGCCGGCATCCTGGCGCAGGTCAAGCAGGGCGCTTCGAAGGACTTCGTCGAAGGCCTTAAGTCCATCGACCAGGAACTGGTCAAGCAGGCCGTCGGCGGCGAGCGCTTCCAGAAGGCGTTCTTCGACAATGCCAAGGACGACGCCATCGTCGCTTACGTGAAGAGTGTGCTGGGCAAGTAAGCCCCCGCATGCGGTAGCGCCCTTGCGGGCAGACAAGGGCGCCTGCGGGCGCCTTTGTTGTTTGCGATTGATCGTGTGGCATCAGATCACGATCAAACTTGGACCCAGCCCTTCTCCCCTTGCGGGATGACAACCCGGCAGGATTGCCGGGTTGCACGGCGAAGCCGCCCGCAGGGTGAGGCACATGGATGTGCCGAATGCAGGTGCCCGCAGGGCGGAAGAGGGGAGGCGTGCGCAGCACGCTTGCTTCTTGGCGGTGGAACTGATGAAAGCAGCGTTCTTCGAACGCTACCCCTCTCCCCAACCCCTCTCCCGCAAGGGGAGAGGGGCTATTGAGCAGAAGCAGCCCATGCAATTTCATGCATCCTTTCTAGTCGGCATTTTCGCGTTTGCATTTGCTTTCCAAGCCAAATGCCAAGCGCCAACCCACCGCATCTTCATAGCCGCAGACTCCACCGCAGCCAGCTACGGTCCTGAACGCGCGCCGCAGGCCGGCTGGGGCCAGGCGCTGCAAAGCTGGCTGGATGTGAGCCAATGGCAGGTACGCAACCATGCCGTCGGCGGTCGCAGCACCCGCAGCTTCATCAACGAAGGGCGGCTGGAGGCAATCGAAAAGGAACTGCAAGCAGGCGATGTACTGCTGATCCAGTTCGGTCACAACGATGCCAAGCGCGAGGACCCAACGCGTTACACCGATCCGGACAGCGACTATCCGCAATTCCTCTCGCGCTACATTGCTGCCGCGCGCGACAAGGGTGCAACACCGATCCTGATCACCCCGGTTGCGCGGCTGCTCTACGACTTCGGTGCGTTGCTGGATACGCATGGTCGGTACACGCAGGCGATGAAGCAGGTGGCCAGGGAACAGAACGTGCAACTGATTGACCTCAACGCCAGCTCGATGGCGTGGATACGCGCGCTGGGCGAGCAGGGCGCCAAGCCCTATTTCATGTTCGTGCCCGAGCAGAACAAGGCTGACGGCACCCACTTCAGCGTAGCCGGCGCAACCGCAGTGGCCTGCCTGGTGATGCGTGGCTGGGTAGATATCGCGCCGCAATTGAAAGCCACGCTCAAGCGCGATATCGATTGCGGTGCGATAACGGCAGGGCAGGGTGCGGTAGCCGCCACGCCCAGCGCCGCCGCACCGGCGGTTGCCGGCACAAAAGTGGAGGCCGGCAATACGCACGGCTCGCAGGTCATCCGCGAGCAGGACATCGGCCGCTCGCAACCTGGCCCGCACGGCGGCGCCGGTCCGACCACCGCCTATTCGTTTTTTGCCGACGTGGCCGATCTGCCCTTCGTCATGCGTAAGCGCGTGCTGCACAAGGGCGCCGGCATCGGCCTGCATCCGCAGCACAAGGACGAGATTTATTACATCGTCAGCGGACGCGGGCTGTATGTACTTGACGGCAGGCAATACGAAGTCGGTCCGGGCCACGCCCTGCTGACCCGTAGCGGCAGCACCCACGCCCTGCAGCAGCGCGGTGACGAGGACCTGGTGGTGATGCTGGCGTATCCGGCGGCAGCCGGCACACGCTGAGCCTCTTGCCGTATGACCTTGGCGACAGGCCAAGGTCGGATCTGCGGGACAGTTGACAGCACTCCCTGCTGCCCGCAATGTGCCGCCCACAGGGGGGGCACGCAGTGCGATCTCGCCGGCGATTGGCCGGGGATCGGGGAGGCTGCGGGCAAGTGATGCGGGCGCCGACAGGCACCCTGTGCACGGCACCTCCTGCGGAATGCACCAAGGATGTTCCGTATCACTTCAAGGGAATGCTCATGAACAAGTTGACGGCAGTTGCCGTACCCGTTTTGTTGCTCGGTGCTGCGACGGCACAGGCGCAGTCGATACCTGGCTGGAAGGCCTACCGTGCCCAGCAGACCGGGCAGCAGCCCGCGCCTGCGGCCAACACCGTGCAGGCCCCGGTTGCTCCGCAGCAGGCCAGCAGCCCGCAACCCGCAGCGCCGCTGCAACCGGCCTACCAGACTGCCGCAGCACCCTATGCCACGCGGCCCGCGTCCAAGCCGAAGCCGGATGGCGGATTTTTCGTAGGCGTGCAGGGCGGTAACGGCTGGGTCTATGAAGATATCGACCAGCGTGCGGTGGCGGTCAGCGCTGGCTATCGCTGGCAGGCTGGCGATTACGTGCAGGTGGGCGTCGAAGCGGGTAGCGGACGCCTGGACGATACGACGTGGCGTGACTACGAAATCCCCGAGGTGAAATTCAACACCATCGGCGCCAATGCACGTTTCAACTTCGGCAACAGCCCGTGGTTTGGGGTTGCGCGCCTGGGCTACTGGAACGCGCGCAGCAAGGACGATTGGGGGGACAAGGTCAGCGTTGACGGTGCCTACGGCAGCCTGGGCGTGGGCGTGGATATCGGCCGCCATTTCAACCTGCAGCTGGTTTACACCGCCTACGCGTACTCGGCGGACGGGTATTACTACGACGACGAATACGACGTCAGCCGTGCCGACACCGTCACCCTTGGCGGCGAAGTCCGTTTTTGAGAGCTGATGCCGGTGCAGGCCTGAGTGCCCGCACCGGCGGCATACGCGCTCAGGCCACCGCCCACGGCGCTTTCTCCAGGCGCAGCGCCAGGTAGTCGATCAGTGCCTGCACCCGCGCCGGCCGGTGCAGGCCGGGTGGGGTGATGATGTTCAGTGCCAGCGGTTCCACTTTCCAATCGTCCAGCGCGGTCTGCAGGCGGCCGTCACGCAGCTGTTCCCAGACCAGGAACTCCGGCTGCAGGGCCAGCCCCAGCCCGGCCTGGAGGGCGGCATCGAAGACCTCGGCGTTATTGGCCTGCAGCTGGCGCGGTACGGTCTGCGCGAACTCGCCGTGGCGCGGGTGGCGGAAGCGCCAGGTGTTGCCGCCGCGGGTATAGCTGTACTGGAAGCCGCGGTGCCGGGCCAGGTCGCGCGGGTGTTCTGGCCGGCCATGCTGTTGGAAGTAGGACGGCGCCCCCACCAGCAGGATGCGCACCTGGCACAGTCGGCGGGCACGCAGGCTGGAGTCGGCCAGGGTGGAGATGCGCAGTGCCATGTCGAAGCGCTCGGCGACCAGGTCCACCATGCCGTCGCTGAGCTGCAGGTCGAGTTCGACATCGGGATGGTCCTGCATGAAGCCGGGCAGCAGCGGTGCCAGCCGCGACACTCCGAACGACATCGGTGCCGCCAGCCGGATGAGGCCGCGCAGCGCCGCCGAACGATCAGCCACTTCGGCCTCCACGGCTTCACCTTCGCCAAGAATGCGCGAGGCGCGTTCCAGGGCGGCCTCGCCCGCGGCGGTCAGCGACATGCGCCGCGAGGTGCGGTGGAACAGGCCGGTGCCGATGCGCGTCTCCAGGCGGGTGATGGCCTTGGACACCGTGGCCTGCGACAGCTGCAGCTCCTCGGCGGCACGGGCAAACGAGCCGGCGTCGGCCACCTTGGCAAAGATGGCCCAGGCTTCCAGGTCAGGCAGACGGTTCATACGGGCATGCGGGGCAGGGGATTAGGTTCAATCATGTCACAAATGGAATGAATGACTTTCCTTTGTTTCCATTCTCAACATCCCCGCCCAGGCCTAGACTGCCCCCATCGAAACCCCAACCGCTTCAGGAGAACGCCATGATTGAACGTCGCCCGTTTGCCAGCCTTGGTGGAGCCAATCATGGTTGGCTCGATGCCAAGCACCACTTTTCCTTTGCCGAGTACCACGACCCCAAGCGCATGAACTGGGGCGCGATGCGGGTCTGGAATGACGACACCATCCAGCCCGGCACCGGCTTCCCGCCGCACCCGCACGCCGAGATGGAAATCATCACCTATGTGCGTGAAGGCGCCATCAGCCACAAGGACGACCAGGGCAACCAGGGCCGTACCGAGGCCGGCGACGTGCAGGTGATGAGCGCCGGTACCGGCATCCGCCATGCCGAATACAACCTGGAGCCGGGGGTCACCCGCATCTTCCAGATCTGGATCTTCCCGGACCAGCGCGGTGGCACGCCGTCCTGGGGCACCAAGCCCTTCCCCAAGGGCGAGCGCTCGGGCCGCTTCATCACCCTGGCCAGCGGCATGGCCGGCGATGACGATGCCCTGCCGATCCGCGCCAATGCACGTGTTTCCGGCGCCACGCTGAAGGCCGGCGAGAGCACCGAGTACCGCTTCACCGACGCCAGCCGCCACGGCTACCTGGTGCCGAACACCGGCAAGGTGGAAGTGGATGGTGTGTTGCTGGAGGCCCGCGACGGCGCCGCCATCAGCGGCGTGGACAGCATCCGCATCACCGCGCTGGAAGACTCGGAACTGGTGCTGGTCGATACGGCGGCCCTGCAGTAAGCAGAGCCGGGGTCGGCTTCCGGACCCAGCCCGATCAGGCCAATGACCGGCAAAGGCGCGATTTTTCGCGCCTTTGCCGTCTGCCCGGCGCGGCCAGGGATTCACCGGTTCGGGCACAGCTACTGGAGCAGGCCGCCGACCGGGCTCAAGCGTAGCGCTGCAGCTGTACAGCCGGCACGTTGCTCCCGCTGTAGCGGAACACCGAGACAGCACTGGCCAGGGCATCGGCCTGTTGCTCCATGGACCGCGCCGCGGCGCTGGCTTCCTCCACCAGTGCGGCGTTCTGCTGGGTGGTTTCGTCCATATGCACCACGGTGTGGTTGACCTGCTCGATGCCGGCGGATTGCTCCTGCGAGGCGGCGGCGATGCGTGCCATGATCTCCGTGACCTGGCGCACCGAGCCGACGATCTCGTCCATGGTGTTGCCAGCTTCCCCAACCAGGCGGGTGCCGTTGCCCACCTTGTCCACCGAGTCGCTGATCAGCGCCTTGATCTCCTGCGCGGCGGTGGCCGAGCGCTGCGCCAGCGTGCGCACCTCCGATGCCACCACGGCAAAGCCGCGGCCCTGCTCACCGGCGCGCGCAGCTTCCACTGCGGCGTTCAAGGCCAGGATGTTGGTCTGGAAGGCGATGCCGTCGATCACGCTGATGATTTCGGCGATGCGCTGCGAGGACTGCTCGATGGCGCGCATGGTGTCCACCACGTGCTGGACCACCTCGCCACCGCGTGCGGCGACATCGGCCGCGCCAATCGCCAGCTGGTTGGCATGACGGGCGGAGTCCGCATTCTCGCGCACGGTCGAGGTGAGCTCTTCCATGGACGCGGCGGTTTCCTCCAGGCTGGCGGCCTGCTGCTCGGTACGACGCGACAGGTCGTCGTTGCCGCTGGCAATCTCGCGCGCGGCGGTGGTGATCGCCTGCGAGCAGTGCTGGATCTGTTCGACGATGCCTGCCAGGCGCTCGGCAGTGAGGTTGGCATCCTGCTTCATCGCCTCGAAATCACCCGCATAGCTGCCTTGCATGCGGTGGTCCAGGTTGCCTGCGGCCAGCGCGGCCAGCATGCCGCGCAGTTCGCCGCTGGTACGGGTGACGGTGTCCAGCAGCTGGTTGATGCCCAGCGTCAGTGCCTGGATGAAGCCCGGTTCCGCGACCGGTGCCAGGCGTTGTTCCAGATCGCCGGCGGTGGCGGCGGCAACGATATCGGCCACGCTGTTTTCCAGCAGCAGCTCCTGGGTGCGGTCATGCCACTCCACGGCAAAGCCGCTGCGGCTGCCGTCGGCGTGGAACACCGGCGTGACCACCTGGCTGAAATGCACCGGCCCGATCTGCACGCGGCCGACATGCTGGCTGCTGAGCTGGTCGAGCAGGGCGCGGATGCGCGCCGGGTTGGCATGGAAGCGGTGGATGCTGCTGCCGACCAGTGTGTCCACGTCGAAATCCGGGAATGCCTGGCGCAGGGTCTGCTGCTGGTTGCGCAGCAATGCCACCACCGAGCGGTTGACGTAGCGGATGATGTGATCGTTGTCGGCAATCATCATGCCCGTGCGCGAGGCATCCAGCGAGGCACGGATCTGGCTGTTTTCGTCGTGTTGGGCCTGCTCCTGCTGCTGGCGCTGCTGCAGCTCTGCCTGCACCTGCTGCAGCTTGCCGGCCAGGCTGCCGGCAGCGTAGCGCGTACTGCCGGCAACGCCGTCGGCCGTGCCGATCGCCGAGGCCAGCGCCTGCAGGGTCATGGTCGGTGCGCCCAATGCCTGTTGCTGGCGATGCAGCTGCCAAGCCAGCACCACCACTGCCGGTACACCGGCCACCAGCACCGCCAGCCATTGCCCGCTCCATAGGCCCAGGCCGACCCACAGGGCTGCCAGCGGCAGCGCCACCGGCAACAGCTGGCGGGCAAGTGGACGTGGCAGGGCACTGGCAGGCGAGGGCGATTGGGAAAGCGGGCGTGGCGACATCGTGGACTCCGGTTCAGCGGCAACGGCAGGAAGGTGGAGCGATGAACATGGCCGCCCGGCCAGCGGCATGACCTGCGCGTTCACCGCGGCACGGCCGGTCCGCGGCGCGCGATGGGAGCGCCGTGGCAGTCCGGCGCCGGCAAGTGGCGCGCAGGGGCAATCCGGTGCTGGCACCGGGCGCTGGGGTGGGGGCGGGGAACATGCGGTGGTGGGGCGCACAGCACCCGTTGCGGGGCTGCGGGACTTCATCTCGATAACGGCTGTAAACCGGTTATCGGCCGCGCGCGGTGGTCCTGAACCGCGCGCAGGTGGCCTGTTCAGTCGCCGTCGGGCAAACCGGCGATGAAATTCTCGATCACCACGGCAACCGCCGCGGCCTGGTCCATGTGCACATGGTGGTGGCCGGGCAGGGTGTGCAGGCGGCCATCGGCCAGCAGGGCTGCCCGGCGGCTGCGCTGTGGTTCCGGAAAGTACGCCTGTGCCGGGGTGGCGTAGATGACCTGCACCGGGCACTGGATGGCGCTGACCACGTCGCAGACCTGTTCGTCGGTCATGCGTACCGCCGTGGGCAGCATCAGGCGGGGATCGCTGCGCCAGCTCCAGCCACCCTCCACTGGCTTGACTCCGCGTTCGATCAGCAGCCGTGCCGAGGCCTCACTGAGCTGGTTGACCATCATCCGCGCGCGTACCGGTGCGGCCAGGTCGGGGAAAACCCGCAGCTGCTTGTCGCCCAGCTTGAGCATGGCGTCCACGTAGCCGCGCAGGCGCTGCACGGTCTCACCGGCCGGTGCGCTCAGCCCGCCCAGGGCCTCGATCGACACCACCCCCTGCACCCGCTCGCCGGCCACCGCCGCCACCAGGCTGGCGATGGCTGCACCCATCGAGTGGCCAAGCAGCACGAAGCGCTGCCAGCCCAGGGCATCGGCGATGGCCAGGGTCTGCACGATGGCATTGGGTGCGGTATAGGGCGTGGTCAACGGCAGGTGGGCGCTGAGGCCATGGCCTGGCAGGTCGACCATCACCAGGTCCAGGCCCGGCAGCTGCTCGGCCAGGGGCAGGAAGCTGGCCGCATTGTCCAGCCAGCCATGCAGGGCCAGCACCTTCAGGCCACCGGGTTTGCCGGCGCGCAGGCCGGCCACCCGCAGGCCGTCGCAGTCCAGCTCGAACGCAATTGCGTTGGCACTCACTGCGGCTGCGCCTGGGCCAGCTGGGCCAGCGCACTGGCGTGGGCGTCGCTGGCATTGAGGCAGGGGATGTAGCGCATGCGCGCACCGCGTTCGGCGAGGGTGGCGGTGAAGCCCATCTCCACCTCTTCCAGGGTTTCCAGGCAGTCGGTGGCAAAGCCGGGGCAGACCACGTCCAGGGTCTTGATGCCGCTCTGCGCCAGTTCCCACAGGCGCGGTTCGGCATAGGGCTGCAGCCAGCGCTCGCGGCCAAAGCGCGATTGATAGGCCAACTCCCAATCGTCGTCGGCCAGGCCCAGTGCCGCGGCAATGGCGCGGGCACTGGCTTCGCAGCGTTGCGGGTAGGGGTCGCCGGCGTCGGCGAGACGCTGCGGGATGCCGTGGAAGGAGAACAGCAGCTTGCCGCCGCGGCCATGCGCCTGCCAGTAAGCGGCAATGGAGCTGGCCACTGCCGCCACCCACTGCGGGTCCTCGGCGTAGTCGCGGATGGTCTGCACCTGCACGCCCGGGTTGCGGGCCTGCCACAGCTGCACCTGGTCCTCGATCGAGGCGGTGGTGGTGGTGGAGTACTGCGGATAAAGCGGCAGCACCACGATGCGCTTCATGCCTTCGGCGGCCAGTGCGTCCAGCGCAGGCAGCAGCGCGGGTTGGCCGTAGCGCATGGCCTCGCGCACCCGCCAGTGCGGCAGCTGTGCTTGTAGACCCGCGGCCAGTTGGCGCGTGTAGACCGCCAGTGGCGAGCCCTCCGGCAGCCAGACCTGGGCGTATTTATGTGCCGATCGGCCTGCGCGCAGGGGCAGGATCAGCCCATGCAACAGTGGCTTCCACAGCAGCGGGGGAATGGACACCACGCGCGGATCGCCAAGAAATTCAGCGAGATAGCGACGTACCGCGGGGGCGGTGGGGGTATCCGGCGTACCTAGATTGACCGCGAGCAACGCGGTGGTGGGGGCGTTGGACATGGCCATATTCTCGCAGGTGGCCGCGCCCACGGCGACGCCATTGTTTCTATTCCAGCGATAGCCGGGCGCTCGGCCGCTCACTACAGATTCAGAGCGGGGCCCCTAATTTCAGGCACTTGCTTTATCTTCTTGTGCATTGACCTACGGAGTTCATCATGCGCCGCCTGCCGTGCCTCGTTCTGCTGTTGTCTGCCGGCCTGTTGTCCGCCAATGCCGTTGCCGGTCCCCAGGAAGACCAGCGTGCCCGCAACGCGGTGCGCGTGCTCAACGAGATCCAGAACATCCCGGAGCAGGCCATTCCCGACAAGTTGCTGGATGAAGGCCGCGCGATCCTGGTCATTCCCGACACGATCAAGGCTGGTCTGGTGATTGGCGGGCGCCGCGGTCACGGCCTGATGTCGGTCAAGGCCGCCGATGGCAGCTGGTCCAACCCGGTGTTCGTCAAGCTCACCGGTGGCAGCATTGGCTTCCAGGCGGGCGTGCAGTCCTCGGACGTGATCCTGGTGTTCCGCAACGACCGCAGCCTGGACAACATCGTCAACGGCAAGTTCACCCTGGGTGCCGATGCCGGCGTGGCCGCCGGCCCGGTCGGGCGCAGCGCCGCTGCCGCCACCGACGGCCAGCTGAAGGCTGAGATCTGGTCCTGGTCGCGTGCCCGCGGCCTGTTTGCCGGTGTCGCGCTGGACGGTGCGGTGCTGCAGATCGACGATGCCGCCAATCTGGACGCCTATGGCCCCAACACCACCCCGCGCATGATCCTGGAAGGCCGCCTGAGCGCGCCGCCGTCCAGCGACGTGGTCAGCTTCCGTGATCGGCTGGAGGAATCCACCTACTCGGCACGCGAGAAGCGTGGCACCCAGGGCGGTGCGGCGCCGGTGGCGTCCACCGCACCCCGCGCCGATGCGGTCAATGTGGCAGCGCCGGTGCAACCGGCCGCGGATACCGCAACCACCGCACCGATGCTGCCGGCGCCGACGGAAACAGCACCGCAGCAGGGCTTTCAGCCTGTTTCGGAAGGTGAAATCCGCACCGAAACGCTGGATGGCGGCAACTGACCTTTGGCATAGCGAACCGTTCCGGCGGGTGCGCTATGCTCAACAACCTCCACACAGATAACGCGAGCAGATCATGGGCGGTTTCAGCATCTGGCACTGGTTGGTCGTGCTGGTCATCGTGCTGCTGGTGTTCGGCACCAAGCGGCTGACGAGCGGTGCCAAGGATCTGGGCAGTGCGGTCAAAGAGTTCAAGAAGGGCATGCGTGATGACGACAAGCCGGCTGCACAGCTGAGCGACGAATCGCGTGATGGCGACAAGAGCGGCGAGAAGCAGGCCGAGCGCGATCGCGACGCGCGCTGATCCCGGGCGTTCGACGTGTTTGATATCGGCTTCAGCGAACTGCTGCTGATCGCAGTGGTGGCCTTGGTGGTCCTTGGCCCGGAGCGCCTGCCCAAGGCAGCGCGCTTTGCCGGGTTGTGGGTGCGCCGGGCGCGCAACCAGTGGGATTCGGTGAAGCAGGAGCTCGAGCGCGAGCTGCATGCCGAGGAACTCAAGCGCAACCTGCAGGATGTGCGGCAGTCGATGCAGCAGGCCGAGGCCGGCCTGCGTGAGCAGGCGCAGCAGGTGCACGACGGCGCCGACGCGTTCAAGCGTGAAGTGGAACAGCCGGAAACCACACCGGAGCGCGTGATCGAGCCGCGCCCGATCACGCCGGCAGCCACCGACGCGGCGGCCGCGGCGGGTAGTGGCGACAACAGCGCCGATAATCGCGCGATCCCGTTCGACAGCCTGCAGGCACCGGCCGATGCACCGGCCGATACCGTGGAGCGCAAGCCGTGAGCGGGCAGGACTTCAACGAAAGCTCCCTGATCGAGCACCTGATCGAGCTGCGTGCGCGGCTGGTACGCGGGCTGCTGGGTCTGGGCGTGGTGCTGCTGGCACTGATGCCGTTCTCGCGCACCCTGTACACGCATCTGGCCACACCGCTGATCTCGCAACTGCCGGCCGGGCAGTCGATGATCGCCACCAACCCGGCGGGCGCTTTCTTCGCGCCGCTGAAGCTGACCTTCTTCGCCGCGCTGTTCATCGCCGTGCCGTGGTTGCTTTACCAGGCCTGGGCATTTGTCGCCCCTGGCCTGTACGCACGCGAGAAACGCCTGGCGGTGCCGCTGCTGGGCTCGGCGGTGGCGCTGTTCTACATCGGCTGTGCCTTCGCCTACTTCCTGGTGTTGCCGGCGGTGTTCCACTTCCTCACCACCTTCCGTCCGGATGTGATCGCCATCACGCCTGACGCCAATGCCTACCTGGACTTCGTGCTGGCCATCTTCTTTGCCTTCGGCGCCAGTTTCGAGCTGCCGGTGGCGATGGTGATCCTGGTGTTGCTGGGCTGGGTGAGTCCGCAGCAGCTGCGCGAAGGGCGCGGCTATGCGGTGGTGGGTATCTTCGTGCTGGCTGCGGTATTGACCCCGCCGGACGTGGTTTCGCAGCTGATGCTGGCGATACCGATGTGTTTCCTCTACGAGCTGGGCATCCACGCCGCCCGCTGGCTGCAGCCACGTGACCGGGGTACAGCGGCCACACCCTGATTCATCAGGCGGGCGAAGGCCAGCAATCTGCGCTATTTTCTCCTGATACAGGCCACTGGGTAGCTCCCGGTGGGCCATGGCGCATCCAGGGGAACCGGCCGCATGACGCAGCAAAAAGACAATTGGCTCAACAACGTGCCCCTGCTGGGGAAAATGCTGGCGGCATTTGCGTTGGTGTTCCTGTGCTTCCTGGCCACCAGCCTGATGAGTTACCGCACCTCCGGCCAGGACGACGATGCGCGTCGCCACGAGGGCGTGCAGATCGAGGTGATCCGCCAGGTCGAGGACGCGATCCAGGCCGTGCGCCTGCAGCAGATTGCCATCCGCAATTACCTGCTGGGCGATGGCGAGGGCCACCTGCAGACCCTGACGAAGGAAAGCGAACGGCGCGACAACGCCCTGGCTGCGGCCTTGGCCGCGGCCAGTACCGGCCCGGTCGCCGAACAGGTGCGACGGGCCCAGGTGCAGGCACGGACCTGGGATAGCGAAGTCACCGCGGTCCTGCGCCCGGCCGCGGATGCGGTGCCACTGAGCCAGGTTGAAAAGCTGCATGCGCTGAGCAATGGCGGCCAGGGCAACGCATTGGCCGATGCGCTGAACGAAATCTACGATTCCGAGGTTGCGCAGATGCTGGCCGACCGTGGCCAGATGAGCGAATGGATCGCCCGTGCACACACCATTTCGCTGGTGTTGCTGGTGCTGGGCTTCGTGATCATCGTTGGCACCTTGTGGATGATCTCGCGCCTGGTGGTCAACCCGATCAACCGCCTCACCGACAAGATGACGCGCCTGTCCAACGATGACCTGGACGTGGAGATCAGCGGCCTGGGGCGTGGTGACGAGATTGGCCAGATCGCCCGCGCGCTGGAGGTGTTCCGGCGCAACTCGGTGGCCTCGCGCGATGCCAACTGGGTCAAGCTCAGCGTGGGTGAAGTGGGTGCCGAGCTGCAGACCGCGCAGACCCCGGACGAATACGCGCAGGCGCTGGTGTCGCAGATCGCGCCACGCATCGACGCCGCCATCGGCGTGTTCTTTGCGTGGGACGAAAACGAGAACCTGCTGCGTCTGCAAGGCAGTTACGGCTTCCAGCGGCGCAAGCACCTGGGCCTGCAGTACGGCCTGGGTGACGGCCTGATCGGTCAGGCGGCACTGGAGCGCAAGCGGATCAGCGTGCAGCAGGTGCCGGATGAGTTCTTCGGCGTGCACTCGGCACTGGGCGAGGCGCAGCCGCGCAACCTGGTTGCGGTGCCGCTGTTGCTCAAGGGGCGCCTGCTGGGCGTGTTCGAGTTCGGCACCTTTGCCCACTTCACCGCCACCCAGGAAGCCTTTGTCGACAGCGTGCTGCCGACCGTGGCGCTGGGCCTGGACAACATCCGCCGCGCCGACGAGACCCAGCTGCTGCTGGACCACACCCGTGCCCAGGCCGAGGAACTGCAACGCTCGCAGACCGCATTGCAGGCGCAGGAAGAAGAACTGCGCGCCACCAACGAGGAGCTGCAGGGCAAGACCGTGGAGCTGGAAGAACAGGCCCAGCGCCTGTCCGCCTCCGAGGAAGAGTTGCGCGTGCAGGCCGAGGAGCTGCAGGCCTCCAACGAGGAGCTGCGGCAGAAGACCGAGGTGCTCAACGAACAGAAGGAAGTGCTGCAGGTGCTGCAGCGCGAGACCGAGTTCAAGGCGCAGGAGCTTGCACGCGCCAGCCAGTACAAGACCGACTTCCTGGCCAACATGTCGCATGAGCTGCGCACGCCACTCAACAGCCTGCTGATCCTGTCCAAGGAGCTGGCCGAGAACGAAAGCGGGCACCTGGACGTGGAGGAAGTGGAAGCGGCCGCGGTCATCCACGACTCCGGCTCCAACCTGCTGCGGCTGATCAACGACATCCTGGACCTGTCCAAGATCGAAGCCGGCAAGATGGACGTGCATCGGGAGGAAGTGCGGGTGGACGCGATCACCCGCGAAGTGCTGCGCCACTTCCGCCATATGGCGGTGGAAAACCGCCTGGAGTTCGTCATCGACCTGGATGACAGCGTGCCGGAGACGATGGTCACTGACCGCTCCAAGCTGCAGCAGGTGCTCAACAACCTGCTGGGCAACGCCTTCAAGTTCACCCGCGAGGGCAAGGTGACGCTGCAGCTGGGCATGGCTGACAACACCTTGCTGACCCGCATCGGGGCGGCCGCGGGCGAGCAGCACCTGGCACTGGCGGTGCGCGATACCGGCATCGGCATTCCCGAGGAGCGCCTGGATTCGATCTTCGAGGCCTTCGAGCAGGTCGACTCCAGCACCAGCCGGCATTACGGTGGCAGTGGCCTGGGGCTGGCCATTGCCCGCCGCCTGGCACAGCTGCTGGGTGGCCAGCTGGTGGTGGACAGCGAGCAGGACAAGGGCAGCTGCTTCACCCTGGTGCTGCCGATCCTGTCGGCCGCCGCCCATGGCATCAAGGCCGAGGAAGCATTCCCGGTGCCGACGCGGCCGGCGCCGACGCCGGGCCCGGCGCGCGCTGCCACTGCCCAGCTCATTGACTGGATCCCCGACGATCGCCATGCCATTGCCGCCGGCGAGACGGTGATCCTGACCATCGAGGACGATCCGGCGTTCGCCCGTATCCTGGTCGACCTGATCCGCCGCAAGGGCCACCGCGCGCTGGCCGCGGCCGACGGCGAAAGCGGTCTGGAGCTGGCGCGCCGGTTCCGCCCCACCGGCATCCTGCTGGACGTGATGCTGCCGGGCATGGACGGTTGGTCGGTGCTGCAGCACCTCAAGCACGACCCGGTGACGGCCGCCATCCCGGTGCATTTCATCTCGGCCGTGGACGAAGCCGCCAAGGGCGTGGCGCTGGGTGCGGTGGGTTACCTGACCAAGCCGGTGGACCGCAAGGCGTTGATTGCCGCCTTCGACCACCTGCTGGACGTGGCCGGCAAGATCGTGCGCAAGCTGCTGCTGGTCGACGACGACCACGATTCACGGCTGGCATTGACCCGCCTGCTGCAGGCCGACAATGTCGAGATCGACCAGGTTGCTTCCGGCGAAGAGGCGCTGGAGCGCATTGCCACCCACAGCTACGACTGCATCGTGCTTGACCTCAACCTGGGCGGCATTTCCGGCATCGAGTTCCTGGAGAAGGCCGCCACCCTGGTGGCGGTGCCGCCGGTGGTGATCTATTCCGGCCAGGACCTCAGCCGCGAGGAAAGCCTGAAGCTGCGCCAGTACACCGATAGCATCGTGATCAAGGGCCAGCGTTCGCCCGAGCGCCTGCTCGACGAGGTGAGCCTGTTCCTGCACAGCATCGGCTCGCGCGGTGCCAACGCCACCCCGTCCGACGACCAGAACCTGAGCGGACGCCAGGTGTTGCTGGTTGATGACGACATGCGCAATCTGTTTGCCCTGTCCAAGTCGTTGCGGGCGCGCGGGGTCAACGTGCTGATGGCGCAGGATGGCTACAAGGCACTGCAGCAGCTGGAGGAAAACCCGGCCATCGAGCTGGTGTTGATGGACATCATGATGCCGGGCATGGACGGCTACGAAACCACCCGCGAGATCCGCAAGCGCGCCGAATGGGCCAACCTGCCGATCATCGCGGTCACCGCCAAGGCCATGCACGGCGACCGCGACAAGTGCCTGGATGCCGGCGCCAATGATTACCTCACCAAACCGGTGGACCTGGACAAGTTGCTGTCGATGATGCGCGTATGGCTTCAAAAGTAGGCCCGATCACCCCGCCGCCCAGCCGTGACGAGGTCGACGACATCGAGGTGGATGCCTTCATCCATGCCATGTCGCGACGCCACGGCTATGACTTCAGTGGCTACGCGCCGTCATCATTGAAGCGGCGGGTGCTGCAGCTGGTGCAGACCCTGGACGTGGCGCATGTGGGCGAGCTCACCGCGCGCGTATTGCGCGACGACGAGATGGTGCCGCAGGTGATCGCCAAGCTGTCGGTGCCGGTGTCGGAGATGTTCCGCAACCCGGCGGTATTCCGGAAGCTGCGCGATGAGGTCTTCCCGGTGCTGGCTTCCTACCCGCAGATCAATATCTGGCAGGCAGGTTGCGCGCATGGCCAGGAGGTCTACTCGTTGGCCATCCTGCTCAAGGAAGCGGGCCTGTACGACCGCTGCCAGATCTACGCCACCGACTTCAGCGACGAAGCCCTGGCCAAGGCCCAGGAAGGCATTTTCCCGATCCGTGATGCAAGGCTGTATTCGGAGAATTACCTGGCGGCCGGCGGCCGTCACACGCTCTCGGACTACTACCATGCCCGCTACGACTTCATGAAGCTGGATGCCCGTTTGCGCGACCGGGTCACCTTTGCCAACCACAATCTGGTCTGCGACGGGGTCTTCTGCGAGGCGCAGCTTATCCTGTGCCGCAACGTGCTGATCTACTTCTCCGACACGCTGCAGGACCGGGTGCTGGGCTTGTTCCGCAACAGCCTCAGCCGCGGCGGCTTCCTGTGCCTGGGCAACCGCGAATCGATCCGCTTTGCCCCCAGTGCGCGCGATTTTGCCCCGCTCGATGCCGAGCTGCGGCTCTATCGCAATGTCGGTGGCTTGCTGTGAAAACCGCTTCCGGGCTGCCGCCGCATGCCATCGTGGTGGGCTGCTCGGCCGGTGGCCTGTCCGCCCTGCACCAGTTGCTGGGTGCGTTTGCCGGGCCTTTGCCGGTGCCGATGGTGGTGGTCTGCCACAGCGGTTCGGAAGACATGCGGCTGTTCTGCGAGCTGCTGGCCAGCCGCAGTGGCCTGACGGTGGTCGAGGCCGAGGAACGGCAGCAACCGGAACCTCATCACATTTATGTTGCGCCCTCGGGCTATCATCTGCTGATGGAGCGCAATGGCCGTTTTGCGCTGAGCGTGGATCCCCGGGTGGCTTTTTCCCGCCCTTCGATCGACGTCCTGTTCGAGTCCGCGGCCGACGTATGGGGGGAGCACCTCATTGCCGTGTTGCTGACCGGTGCCAATTCCGATGGCGCCGAGGGCTGCGCGCGCGTGCGGCGTTGTGGTGGCACACTGATTGTGCAGGACCCGGAAACAGCGCAGGTGCCGGTGATGCCGGCCGCCGCACTGGAACTGGCCGGCGCCGACCATTGTCTGCCCTTGCCCGAAATTTCATTTTTGCTGGAAGCCTTATGTTCGTAGCCAAGCCACCCGTCCTGCAGCGCCCGAAGATCCTGGCGGTGGATGACAATCCGGCCAATCTGCTGGTGATCCGCCGGGTATTGGCCAAGCTGGACGTGGACGTGGTGGAGGCCGCATCGGGCAACGATGCGCTCAAGGCAACCTTGGATGACGAGTTCGCCCTGGTGCTGCTGGACGTCTACATGCCGGACATCAACGGCTTTGAAGTGGCCGAGATCCTGTCGCAGGAAGAAACCACCCGGCAGACCCCGATCATCTTCGTCACCGCCACCTATGCCGACGACGTGCACCGCCTCAAGGGCTATGGTTTCGGCGCGGTCGATTACATGGCCAAGCCGTTGGAAGCGACGATTCTGCTGTCCAAGGTGCAGGTGTTCCTGGAGCTGTACCGCCACCGCGTGGCACTGCGCGATGCATTGAGCGAGTTGTCCGAGCGCAATCGGCAGCTGGAGATCGAGGTCGAGCAGCGCAAGCAGATGGAGCAGGAAATGCGCCACCTGGCCATGCACGACATGCTCACCGGCCTGCCCAACCGTGCCTTGTTCATGGACCGGCTGGAGAGCGCGCACCATCGCGCGCAGCGCAACGGCGGCATGTTTGCCTTGGTGTATGTGGACGTGGACCGCTTCAAGGAGGTCAACGACACCTGGGGCCACGGCGCCGGCGATTCGTTGCTGGTGGAGCTGGCTGCGCGTCTGCGTGGCACGCTGCGCGAGAACGACACGGTCGCCCGCCTCGGCGGCAACGAGTTCGCCCTGGTGCTGGAGGAACTGGACAACATCGACGACGCCCACCGCCTGCTGGAGCGGGTGGCGCGCGCCCTGCAGGCACCGATGTGCTACCTGCGCGAGGGCGAGGAAGTCACCTTGGCGATCAGTGCCAGTGTTGGCGTAGCGGCCTATCCGGCCGATGGCGCGGAAGTCGATGCGCTGCTGCATGCCGCTGATCAGGCCATGTACCTGACCAAGCGCAGCCGGGAAGAAGCCAGGAACTAGAAGGCAGGAACCAGAAACGAGTGAGAGCAACAACAAAGCGAGGTTTCGCGCGCTGTTGCGTTTACTCGTTCCTCGCTCCTGGTCCCTCGTTCCTGGCTAGTTCATGCTTCGAACACGTGGCCGCTGCTTACCGGCGGCGGGGGGGTACCGGCCGCATCTGCCGGTGCCAGCATCTGCTTCCATGCCGCATAGACGGCACCGGCGAAGGTGGGCATCAGCACTGCCATCAGCAGCAGCTGTGCCACCGCCAATGCCGCGGTCTGGCCGGCGATCACGCCGATGATCAGCGCGACGATCATCACCGCGAAATAGATCGCGAAGATGGCGATGAAGGCCAGCACGAAGAACACCAGCATGGCCGGCAGGTTGTGGATGCTGGCGCGCAGGCTCTGGCGCAGGGCATGCACGCCGCCGGAACGCTCGAACATCACCTGCGGCGGCATCACGAACAGGGCCAGGGTCAGGGCGACGAAGCTGGCCAGCAACAACAGCAGCCACAGCAGGATGCGCCCGGCCGGCAGCGTCGCCACCAGCGCCTCGATCTGCGCCGGGTCCGGTTGCGCACCGGACTGGCTGATCTCATTGAGCTTGATCATCACTACCGACAATTGTTGCAGACCATCGGTGCCGACCAGTACCAGCAGCAGCGTGCCCAGCAGCAGGGCGGCGAACAGCTGTGGCAGCAGGGCCACCAGCAGGTGCGGCGCGCGGCCTTCCTGCACGCCCTGCAGCAGGTGCGAAGGCTTGGCGGCGCGGCCCTGGTCGACCTCACGGATGGCCCACAGCAGGCCGCCCATGAACAGCGGCCCGGCCAGCAGCAGCAGCAGCTGCACCACCGTGCCAAGTGCTGGCACCAGCATCGACAGCGACAGCACCAGCGAGGTGCCGACGCCCCACAGGATGCCCAGCGAACCCAGGGTCAGGGGCGCGCGCTTGAGCAGGCCGAAGCCGGTCAGCAGCCATTCCGCGCCGGCCGAGGCAGGTACCTTGCGAATCTCGCTCATTGCAGTTCCGAAACAGGGGAGGGCACCGGTGACAGACCGGCGCTGAGGCGATTATCGCCTGAAACCCGGGCGGGGTTATGAGGAACAAGTAACGGTGGAGGGAACAGTGAGTCCACCGCTGCCGCCGGTAGTGCCGAGCCATGCTCGGCAGGGGGCGGTCCCGGTAAAGCCTCAGCCGAGCATGGCTCGGCTCTACAGGGCGCTTCGCGTGAAAGGGCAGGGATCCCCGCTGTTGGTAGTGCCGAGCCATGCTCGGCAGGGGGCGTTCCCGGGAAGGCCTCAGCCGAGCATGGCTCGGCTCTACAGGGCCGCTGCGGGGATTCCCGCTGTTGGTAGTGCCGAGCCATGCTCGGCAAGGGGCGGTCCCGGTAAGGCCTCAGCCGAGCATGGCTCGGCTCTACCGCGTCGGCGCCGGTTCAATGCGCCTGACGGCGCTCGACCCGATGCAGCAACTGCGGACTGCCGTCCACCACCGCGTACAGCGCCAGCCGGCTCAGCTCGAACGTCCCGGCCGGCACCGGTTCGGCCAACAGCTGCGCTTGCTGCGCCGGGTCCAGCGCAGTGCTGCAGACACTGCAATGCGGCGTGAACTCAAAACGATGCGGTGCAAACGCAAGCCCGCTGCCCGCCAGGCGCTGGTGCAAAGCCAACAGCGGGGCCGGATCGGCCGGTGCCAGCCAGGTCACCGGGCCGCTGGCAAAGCGCCGCAGGCCGGCAAACCGCAGGCGGATCGGGAGGCAGGTATCGGCGATGTGCTGCAGGCATTCGAGCACGGGCTCCACTGCCTGTTCCGCCAGCAACGGCCCGACGCCGGAGGATCCGGCCACGGTGATTTCGGCGGGGAAGCCCGCCAGGCGCGGATCGTATCGGCGGCGTATCGCCAGTACCGCAGTGGCGACGGGTTCGGGCAGTTCCAGCACCACATAGATGGGGTGCCGGGCCATCTCGGCTCAGTGCGCTTCGCGCCGCACGTGGCGGACAAAGCGGCGCAGCAGCTGGCGGGCCAGCGGTGCGGCGCTTACCTCGCGGGCCACGCTGCGGGCGCAGCCGCCGTGGCGGACGATGCAGTCGGCGCGGGCGCGGACGTAACCGCGCATGTGGTGGGTGGCGAACTCGGGGTGGAACTGTAGGCCCCAGGCCTGCTCGCCCCAGCGGAAGGCGTGGCAGTTGTCCTGCACCGAGCGGGCCAGCACGGTGGCCCCTTCGGGCGCGCGCAGCACCGTCTGCAGGTGGGTGGCGTGGGCCGGAAAGCTGGCCGGCAGGCCGGCGAACAGCGGGTCGGCCGCGGCCGGGGCCTCCAGCTCCAGGCGGATGGTGCCGGACTCGCGCCCGGCCGGGTTGTAGGCAACCTCGCCGCCCAGTGCATGGGCCAGCAGCTGGTGGCCGTAGCAGATGCCCAGCAGCGGCATGCCGGCGTGGGCCGCGTCGCGCAGCCAGTCGGCACTGCGCTCGCTCCAGTCGGCGCGGTCGGTGACGAAGGCGGCCGAGCCGGTGACGATCGTGGCGGCGAAATCGCCGTGCTCCGGCAACTGCTCGCCGTGCTCGACGTTGACCACCACCGTTTCGGCTTCTTCCAGCCCGGCGGCGACGCGGATCCAGTGCGGGAAGCGGCCATAACGGCGCAGGGTCGGGAACGGTTGCCCGGTTTCAACGATCAAGAACGGCTGGGACTTCATTCCGAGGGCGGCAGGACTGACAGGACTTCCTCGATTGTAGTCAGCCCTGCGGCCACCTTTTCAAGCCCGGTACGGCGCAGCGTGCGCAGCCCTTCGGCGGCGGCCGCCTGGCTGAACCCGGCCAGATCCATGTCGCGGGTGATCCGTGCGCGCAGCCGCGAACCCAGTGGCAGCAGCTCATACAGGCCGATCCGGCCCATGTAACCGGTGCGCCGGCACTCCAAGCAGCCGACCGGGGCATATGCCGTGACCACATCTGGTAATGCTTCATGGGCATGACGTAGCGGTGCCCAATCAGCGTCTGTCAGCGTGTCTGGCGCCTTGCAGTGCGGGCACAGGGTGCGTACCAGGCGCTGCGCGAGCACGCCGTTGACGGTGGAGGCGATCAGGTAATGCGGCACGCCCAGGTCGAGCAGGCGGGTGATCGCCGAGGGCGCATCGTTGGTATGCAGGGTGGACAGCACCAGGTGGCCGGTCAGCGAGGCCTGCACCGCCATCTGCGCGGTTTCCAGGTCGCGGATTTCGCCGATCATGATGATGTCCGGGTCCTGTCGCAGCAGGGTGCGCACGCCAGAAGCGAAGTCCAGGTCGATATTGGTCTGCACCTGCATCTGGTTGAACTCGGGCGCGATCATTTCGATCGGGTCCTCCACCGTGCACACGTTCACGTCCGGCGTGGCCAGCCGCTTGAGCGTGGAATACAGGGTGGTGGTCTTGCCCGAGCCGGTGGGGCCGGTGACCAGCACGATGCCGTGCGGGCGCGCCACCAGCTCGTTCCAGCCAGCCGCTTCCTCGGGGCTGAAGCCCAGCTGCTCGATGCTCTTGAACGCCGAGTCCGGGTCGAAGATGCGCATCACGCACTTCTCGCCGAAGGCGGTGGGCATGGTCGACAGGCGCATTTCCACCTCGCGCCCGCCCGGCGAGCGGGTCTTGATGCGGCCATCCTGCGGGCGCCGGCGCTCGGCCAGGTCCATGCGGCCGAGCACCTTGATGCGGCTGACCACGGCGGTCATCACCGACGGCGGCAGCTCGAACACCTTGTGCAGCACGCCGTCGATGCGGAAGCGCACCCTGCCCTTGTCGCGCCGCGGCTCCATGTGGATGTCGCTGGCGCGCTGCTCGTAGGCGTACTGCAGCAGCCAGTCGACGATGCTGACCACATGGTGGTCGTCGGCATTGACGTCGCCACCGCTGCCCAGCTCCACCAACTGCTCGAAGCTGGGCGGGGTCACCCCGTTGCTGTTGTCACGGGCGTCGCTGCGGGCGCCACGGACCGAGCGGGTGACGCCGAAGAACTCCATCGAATAACGGTGCAGGTCCAGCGGATTGACCATCACCACGTCGATGCGGCGCCGGCTCAGGTGCTGCAGGTCGGGCACCCAGTCGCGCGCCATCGGCTCGCTGGTGGCCACCAGCACCCGCTCGCTGTCCACCGCGAGGGGCAGGATGCGGTGGCGGCGGGCATAGGCATGGGAGACCACGGCAGTGGCGCCGGCCACGTCCACCCGGGTTGGGTCGATGCGCAGGTAGCGGCAGTGGGTGCGCCCGGCCAGCCATTCGGTCAGCCGCTCCAGGCCCAGCTCGCCGCTGGCCGGCGGGGCGGCGGCCAGTTTCAGGTTGGCCAGCAGTACCAAGGGGTGGACTTCGCTGGCGTTGCGCGCGCCCTGGGCGGAGAAACGGATGCGTTCCTGGTCCTGCGCGGCCACCAGGCCGTCGCCCAGCAGGGCCGACACCACATTGGCAAACTGCAGCCTGCCAGCGCTGATGGCGACCTGTGCCAAGGGTTCGTGAGCGCTGTGCGCGGCCGGTTGTTCCACCCCAAACCCCTTGCTGGCGCGGCCATCGCGCGGTCGGTCGCTATACTAACGCACCCCTTACGTACGGCTCAGGCAGCATGTCCGCGACTCCCCCCGTTTCGATTACCTTCCAGGGACTGATCCAGACCCTTAATGATTTCTGGGCGAAACAGGGCTGTGTCTTGATCCAGCCGCTGGACCTGGAGGTCGGTGCCGGCACCTTCCACCCGGCCACCTTCCTGCGCTCGATCGGCCCGGAAAGCTGGAATGCCGCCTACGTGCAGCCCTCGCGCCGCCCCACCGACGGCCGCTACGGCGAGAACCCCAACCGCCTGCAGCGCTACTACCAGTACCAGGTGGCGATGAAGCCGAGCCCGGACAACATCCAGCAGCTCTACCTGGACTCGCTCAAGGCGCTGGGCATCGACCCGCTGGTGCACGACCTGCGCTTTGTCGAGGACAACTGGGAATCGCCGACCCTGGGCGCCTGGGGCCTGGGCTGGGAAATCTGGCTCAACGGCATGGAAGTCACCCAGTTCACCTACTTCCAGCAGGCCGGTGGCCTGGAGTGCAAGCCGGTGCTGGGCGAGATCACCTACGGCCTGGAGCGGCTCTGCATGTACCTGCAGAACTGCGACAACGTCTATGACCTGATCTGGACCTACGGCCCGGACGGCACCCCGGTCACCTATGGCGATGTCTACCACCAGAACGAGGTGGAGCAGAGCACCTACAACTTCGAGTACGCCGACGTGGAAGAAATGTTCCATCGCTTCGACGCCTGCGAGAAGGAAGCGCAGAAGCTGGTGGAAGCCGGCCTGCCGCTCCCGGCCTATGAACAGGTCTGCAAGGCGTCGCATTCGTTCAACCTGCTCGACGCGCGCCGCGCCATCTCGGTGACCGAGCGCCAGCGTTACATCCTGCGCGTGCGTGCGCTGGCCCAGGCGGTGGCCAAGCTGTACGAGGCCAAGCGCCTCGAAGCGGTCGCCGCCAAGGAGGTGCAGGCATGAGCATGCAGCCGCTGCTGATCGAACTGGGCGTGGAAGAACTGCCGGTCAAGGCCCTGCCGGGCCTGGCGCAGGCCTTCTTCGATGGCGTGATCGATGGCCTGGCCAAGCGTGGCGTGGCCTTCGAGCGTGGCGATGCCAAGCCGCTGTCGACCCCGCGCCGCCTGGCCGTGCTGTTGCCGGGCGTGGAAACCGAGCAGCCCGAGCAGCACTCGGAAGTGTTCGGCCCGTACCTGAACATCGCGCTGGATGCCAATGGCGAGCCGACCAAGGCGCTGCAGGGTTTTGCCGCCAAGGCCGGCATCGACTGGACCGCGCTCGAGCGCACCACCGACGCCAAGGGCGAGCGTTTCGTGCTGCGCTCGGTGACCCCGGGCGCGCAGACCGCCAGCCTGCTGCCGGAGATCCTGCGCGAGGCCATCGCCGCCATGCCCATTCCCAAGCCGATGCGCTGGGGCAACCACGAATACGCCTTCGCCCGCCCGGTGCATTGGCTGGTGCTGCTGCACGGCAATGACATCGTGCCGGCCGAGCTGCTGGGCCTGACGTCTGACCGCTTCAGCCGTGGCCACCGTTTCATGGCCGACAAGCAGGTGTGGCTGAGCAATCCGGCCGACTACGTTGAATCGCTGAAGGCCGCCAACGTGCTGGTCGATGCCGACGCGCGCCGCGAGCGTATCGTCGCCGAGGTCAATGCCGCCGCCGCACAGGCGGGTGGCGTGGCCCGCATCACCGACGACAACCTGGAGCAGGTGGTCAACCTGGTCGAATGGCCGGCGGCGGTGCTGTGCAGTTTCGAGCGCGAATTCCTGGCCGTGCCGCAGGAAGCGCTGATCGAGACCATGGAGATCAACCAGAAGTTCTTCCCGGTGCTCGACGGCGGCGGCAAGCTGACCGAGAAGTTCATCGGCATCGCCAATATCGAATCCAGGGACGTGGCCGAAGTTTCCAAGGGCTACGAGCGGGTCATCCGTCCGCGCTTCTCCGATGCCAAGTTCTTCTTCGACGAAGACCTCAAGCAGGGTCTGGTGGCAATGGGCGAGGGTCTGAAGACCGTCACCTACCAGGCCAAGCTGGGCAGCGTGGCCGACAAGGTGCAGCGCGTCAGCGCGCTGGCGCAGATCATCGCGCCGCAGGTGGGTGCCGACCCGGTGCAGGCCAAGCGCGCCGCCGAGCTGGCCAAGAACGACCTGCAGTCGCGCATGGTCAACGAGTTCCCGGAACTGCAGGGCATTGCTGGTCGTCACTACGCGGTTGCCGGCGGCGAATCGCCGTCGGTGGCGCTGGCCATCGACGAGAGCTACCAGCCGCGCTTTGCCGCCGATGACATCGCGGCATCGGCGCTGGGCAAGGTGCTGGCCATTGCCGAACGCCTGGACACGCTGGCCGGCGGCTTTGCCGCAGGCCTGAAGCCGACCGGCAACAAGGACCCGTTCGCGCTGCGCCGCAATGCCTTGGGCCTGGCCCGCAGCATCATCGAGTCGGGCTTTGATCTGGATCTGCCGGCACTGCTGGCTTCGGCCAATGCCGGCCTGGCCGAGCGCAAGGTGCAGGCGGATGCGGGCGAGCTCTACGACTTCATCATCGACCGCCTAAAGGGTTACTACGCCGACAAGGGCGTGCCGGCCACCCACTTCAATGCCGTCGCCGAGCTCAAGCCGGCCTCGCTGTACGACTTCGATCGCCGCATCGATGCCATCGGCACCTTTGCCCAGTTGCCGGAAGCCGAAGCGCTGGCCGCCGCCAACAAGCGCATCCGCAACATCCTGCGCAAGGCCGAAGGCGCAATCCCGGGCAGCATCGATCCGTCGCTGCTGCGTGAACCGGCCGAGAGCGAGCTGGCCGAGGCGGTGACCGCCGCCATTGACGACACCGGCGTGGCGTTGGCACAGAAGGACTACGTGGCCGTGCTCGGCCGCCTGGCCCGCCTGCGTCCGCAGGTGGATGCGTTCTTTGACGCGGTGATGGTCAATGCCGAGGATCCGGCGCTGCGTGGCAACCGGCTGGCGCTGCTGCGCACGCTGGGTGAACGCCTGGGCAGCGTGGCTGCGATCGAGCATCTGTCCAACTGATCGGCGTTGGATGTCTGACTGCAACAGGCCCGCGCAAGCGGGCCTGTTGCGTTGTGCACCTGTAGTGCCGAGCCATGCTCGGCAGGGGCTGTACCGGGAATGCTGCCTGCCGAGCATGGCTCGGCACTACAGGGGATTGCTGGTGATGGCTCTGCCGAGCATGGCTCGGCACTACAGGGATTGCTGGTGATGCCTCTGCCGAGCATGGCTCGGCACTACTTGCGGGCGGGCTGTTGGAAATGTGATTTTGCCGGTCATGTTGAGACCGGTATGCTGGCGCGCATGCAGCTCATCCGAATTTCCCCGGTCCTCCTGTCGCTGGCCATGCTGGTCGCCGCGCCCTTGGCCCATGCCCGCGGCACCATCGAAAAAGTCCAGATCAAGGGTCTGGACAAGGGCGATGACGCCGAGATCATCGAGAACATCGAGGTGTCGCTGTCGGTCTACGACGCGATCGGCAAGGTGCAGGGTGAGTCACGCCTGGAATACCTGCTGTCGCAGGCCGAAAGGCAGACGCGGCAGGCGCTGGAGCCGTTCGGTTTCTACAACCCCACCATCACGGTTGACGCGCCGCGTACCGGCGAGACCCTGCAGGTGGTGATCCAGGTCGACAAGGGCGCCCAGGTGAAGGTGCGCCACGAGGACGTGGGCATCACCGGCCCGGCCTCGCGCGATCGCTACCTGCGCGAGGACCTGGAGGCGTTCAACCCGCAGGCCGGGGACGTGTTCGACTCGGTCAACTACGAGGCCAGCAAGATCACCATCAGCCGCCGCCTGTCCGAGCGCGGTTACTTCGATGCCGATTTCACCCAGCGCAAGGTGGAAATCACCCGCGCCGAGAACGCTGCCGACATCTTCCTCACCTGGGACAGCGGCCGCCGCTACAACATGGGGCCGATCACCTTCGAGCAGGATTATTTCCGCGACGGCCTGTTCGAGCCGCTGGTGTACTGGGAGCAGGGCAGCTACTGGCATGACGGCAAGCTCGATCGCCTGCGCGAATCGCTGACCAAGCTGGACTACTTCAGCGTCATCGATATCCAGCCGCACCCGGAACAGGCCGACGACAACGGCGAGGTGCCGGTCAACGTCAAGCTGACCCGCGCCAAGCGCACCATCTACACCGCCGGCCTGAGTTACGGCAGCGAAAGCGGCGCCGGTGTGCGTGGCGGCGTGGAGCGCCGTTACGTCAACCGTCGCGGGCACAAGCTCAACACGCAGGTCGACTATGCGCAGAAGCGCAAGAGCCTGATCACCAGCTACCGGGTGCCGGGCTTCCGTTGGCTGGACGGTTGGTACACCTTTGCGGTCAGCGCCTATGACGAGCAGACCGACTACATCGACCTGCGCAACCTCAAGCTGATTGCCAGCCGCAGCGGCGAAATCAACGAGAACCTCACCGCCATCGTCTCGATGAACGCGCTGCGCGAACGCTGGCGCTACAGCTCGGGTGACCAGTTCAACGACGCGGTGTACCAGTACTCCACCCTGGTCTACCCGCAGCTCACCGCTGACTACGTCAACGTCGATGACAAGAGCTTCCCGCGCCGGGGCATCAGCGGCAATGCCACCCTGCGCGGCGGCATCGAGGGGGCCGGTTCGGACACCAGCTTCATCCAGGCTGACGCCACCCTGCGCTGGTACATACCGCTGGGCGAGAGCGACCGGCTGATCCTGCGTGGCCAGGCTGGTACCACCTGGACCAGCGACCTGGTGGCCATGCCGCCCAGCCTGCGTTATTTCGCCGGTGGTGACCGCTCCATCCGCGGCTACGCCTTCCGCGAGGTGGGCCCGCGCACGCCGGCCCCGGACAAGTACGCGCTGGGTGCCAAGAACCTGGTGGTTGGCTCGGCCGAGTATGAGCATTACTTCGGCGGCGGCCCCTGGGGCGGCGCGGTGTTCGTGGATACCGGCAGCGCCTTCGACAACACCATCGACCTGCATACCGGCGTCGGCTTCGGCGTGCGCTGGAAATCGCCGGTGGGCCCGGTGCGCATCGACATCGCGCACGGGCTGAACAGCCCCGATTCGCAGTTCCAGCTTTATCTCAACATCGGAGCGGACCTGTGAGCACGCGCCCCGACGAGGTCACCCCGGAAGAACGCGAAGCCCGCATCGCCGAGCTGCGTGCCAAGCGCAGGGCGCGCATGCGCAAGCTGGCGGTACGCAGCGGCATCACCGTCACCGTGCTGGTGCTGCTGGGTTTGTTCGCGCTGTACTGGCTGCTGCAGACCGTGGCCGGGCGCGAAGTGCTGATGGCGCAGGTGGTTGCCCGCTTGCCGGCCGGCTCGTCGCTGACCTGGAGCAAGGCCGAGGGCCCCTTGGCCGGGCCGTTGATCCTGCATGACCTGGATTTCCGCTACGAAGACCTGCATTTCACCGCTGCCAAGGCCTACCTGGACCCGGACATCCGGCCGCTGCTGGGCCGCAAGCTGCGCCTGGACGCGCTGCGCATCACCGATGCCACGCTGGAATTGGGGCCTTCGGAAGACAAACCTTTCGAGCTGCCGCGCTGGCCGGACGTGCTGCCGGCCATCGAGCTGCCGCTGGCCTTGCAGGCCGACACCATCGTCGTCGATGGCCTGCGCATCACCCAGCTGCAGCAGCCGATCATCGACATCACCCGCATCCGCGGTGGCCTGGAAGCGGCCAATGGCGAGTTCACTGCCAGCCAGCTCAAGGTCAACAGCAACCTCGGCGATTTCCGCATTGACGGCCATTACCTGCCGCGCAAGGACTACGCCACCGATCTGACCGTGCGCGCGCTGATGCCTGCCCGCCCCGGCCAGGCGCCCGCCCGCCTAGGCCTGGTGGCGCGCGGGGACCTGGCGCATATGGAAGTGGCCTTGGCCGGTTATGCACCCAAGCCGCTGCATGCCAGCCTGATCCTGGATGGTCGTACCGATCCGGTATGGAAGGTGGCCGCACGCAGCGAGCAGCTGGACATCGGGCAGGTGGTGCCGGCGCAGTTCCTGGCCGAGGCACCGGCACCGCTGGCGCTGGATTTCACCGCGCGTGGGCGCGGCGGCCAGGCGCAGCTGCAGGGCCGCGTGCGCCAGGGCGAGAACGAGCTGGTGCTGGCACCGTCCAATGTCGCCATCGAGAACCAGGTGCTGACCGTGTCGCCGCTGGTGGCCGAGGCCTTTGGCGGCAGCGTGCGCTTGCAGGGCACGGCTGATTTCAGTGATGCGCAGAACCCCGGCTTCCGTTTTGCAGTGGTGGCCAACCAGCTGACCTACACGCCCGAACCCGATCCCAGCCAGCCCGACAGCACACCGGTGCCGTTGCACCTGAAGGAAGCGCGGCTGGGCGTGGCCGGCAACCTGAAGAACTGGGCAGCCATCGGCAAAGCCGAGGTGGCGCGCGAGGCACAGGACGCCAATCTCGATTTCGACGTGCGTGGCAACGACCAGCAGGCGCAGATTGCGCACCTGAAGGCGACCACCCCGGGCGGCGAACTGACGCTGGCCGGTTCCGCCGCGTGGGCGCCGGAATTGAGCTGGGACGTGGACGCCAAGCTGGCCAGTTTCGATCCGGGCTATTTCGCGCCGGGTTGGGAGGGCAACCTGTCCGGCAGCCTGGCCTCCAAGGGCAAGCAGTTGCCGTCACCGGCCGGTACCGAGGATCTGCGCTTTGAAGCCACAGCCGATATCCCGCAGCTCAAGGGCCGCCTGCGCGGGCGCAATGTGGACGCACGCGCCAAGCTGGCGCTGCAGGGTACCCAGGGCGAAGGTGACGTGCGCCTGGTGATGGGCGACAGCCGCATCGAGGCCAAGGGCAAGGTGGGCGACCGCCTGGACGTGGATGCGCGGCTGGAGCCGCTGCACCTGTCCGATCTGTTGCCCAGTGGCAGCGGCAGCGTGGCCGGCACCCTGCAGCTGCGGGGTACCCCCAGCCAGCCGGACATCACCGCCGACCTGCGCGGCAGCGGTCTGCAGTGGGACGACTGGAAGGCCCAGCAGATCAGCATCAATGGCCGCTTGCCATGGCAGGGCAGCAACGGTGCGCTGGAAATCCACGGCAGCGCGATCGAAGTCGGCATGCTGCTGGACCAGGTACGCATCAACGCACGCGGCAGCATGCAGGACCTGCAGCTGGAGGCCGACACCCGCAACGACATGGGCGCGCTCGCGCTCAGTGGCAGCGTGCGCCAGCAAGGGCAAGCCTGGCGTGGCGAACTGGCCTCGCTGCGGGTTGCCCCGGTCAAGGGCGCGCCGTGGCAGCTGCGGCAAGCTGCTGCGTTCAACGTGCAGGGCAGCAATTTCACCCTGTCCGATGCCTGCCTGGGCTCGGATACCGGCGGTGCGTTGTGCGTGGCTGCCAACTGGCCGCGCGAGGGCCTGCAGCTGCGCGGTGACGCCCTGCCGCTGGCACTGGTGCAGCCGTGGCTGCCGCCCAACGAGGGGCGCCGCATCCACCTGCGTGGTGAGGTGACCATCGACGGCAACATCCGCCCGCGCGGCAATGCCTGGGAGGGCGCATTCAAGCTGGCCTCTGCCGAAGGCGGCATCCGCCTGGGCGACAACGCCCGCGGCGAGCTGGTGCGTTACGACCACTTCTCGCTCAACGTCGACATGCAGCCCAATGCGATCAAGGGCTACCTCGGTGTCGGCTTCCAGGGCGATGGCTTCGTCGATGCCAAGGTGCAGACCGGCTGGGAGCCCAATGCGGCACTCAACGGCGAGCTCTACCTCAACATGTCGCGGCTGTACTGGATCGAGCTGTTCTCGCCGGACATCGTGCGCCCGCAGGGCCTGATCGAGGGCCACGTGAGCCTGCGTGGCACCCGTTCGCAGCCCAGCCTGGGCGGCGAGGCCACGCTCAGCAACTTCACCGGCGAGTTCCCGGCGCTGGGCCTGACCCTGAGCGAGGGCAAGGGCAACTTCATCGCCCAGCCCGACGGCTCGGCGCGTATCCGTGCCTCGGCCAAGACCGGTGGCGAAGGTGCCTTGCAGGTGGACGGTGGCCTGTCCTGGTTCGGTGACGCGCAGCCGCTGCAGCTGCATATCTTTGGTGACAACGTGCTGCTGGCCAACACCAGCGAGCTGCGCGTGGTGGCCAACCCGGATCTGAACTTCACCCTGGCCGGCACCGCGATGGAGCTGCGTGGCAGCGTGCACGTGCCCGAGGCCGACCTGGACCTGGAACGCCTGGACCGTGGCACCTCGGTCTCCGAGGACATCGTGGTGCTGGACCCGGTTGACCCGGAGGAAGGCCCGTCCTCGCCGCTGGACATGGACCTGACCGTCAGCCTCGGCAACAAGGTCAAGATGAGCGGCTTCGGCCTGAAGGGCGCTTTGACCGGCAAGATGCAGGTGCGCGCGCGCCCGGGCCGCGAGATGACTGCCAATGGCGGCCTGGAAGTCAGTGGCCGCTACAAGGCCTACGGCCAGGACCTGACCATCACCGACGGGCAACTGCTGTGGAACTACGGCGTGGTCTCCGATCCGCGCATCAACATCAAGGCGCAGCGCGAGATCGGTGATGTCACCGCCGGTATCCACGTCACCGGCCGCGCCCAGGCACCGAAGGTGGAGGTTTGGTCGGACCCGGCGATGTCCCAATCCGAATCGCTGGCCTACCTGGTGCTGGGACGCAGCCTGAGCATGGCCAGCAGCGACCAGGCCCAGCAGGTGAACGCCGCCTCGGCGGCGCTGTCGGCCGGCAGTGGCCTACTGGCCGCGCAGGTCGGTGCCAAGCTCGGCCTGGATGATGCCGGTGTCAGCCAGTCGCGCGCGCTGGGTGGCTCGGTGATCGGCGTGGGCAAGTACATCACGCCCAAGCTCTACATCGGCTATGGCGTGTCGCTGGTCGGCAGCGGTTCGGTGCTGACCCTGAAGTATCTGCTGCGCCGCGGCTTCGACATCGAAGTGGAATCGTCCACGGTGGAGAACCGTGGTTCGGTGAACTGGCGCAAGGAAAAGTAAGGCCGGCCGGCCAGCGCCGGCCGTTGGATCAGCGGCTGGTGCGGCGTCCGCGCCAGCTGTCCAGTGCTGACAGTGCCGCTGCCAGGAAGGCGCTGAGCTGGCCGTACGGGGCCTTCAGCGTTGGCAGCGCCGAGGCTGCCAGGTACACCGCGAACAGCAGCAACGGCGCATAGCGGACCACGTTGGGCTGGTTGCGGAAGGTCACCGTGAAGCTCAGCCACAGCGTGCCTGCGGCCAGAAAGCTGCCGACCAGGCTATGGTCGGTGAACCGGATCAGTGCCAGTGCCACAACCGCCGCCAGTGGAATGGTGGTGCCGCGCCGCGTAGGCGCCAGCAACCATTGCAGGCCCAGTTTCCAAGGCAGCCAGCCGATGCCCAGGGCCAGGATCAGCACGAAGCCACCTGTGCCCAGCGTTAGCAGCGGGGTGGGGTCGGGCGTGGGCTTGTCGGGCTTGGCGGCTTCCATCAGGTAGACCGCCAATGGCAGCAGCAACCACAGGCAGCCGGCCAACGCGCCACGCAGCAGGCCCAGCTTCAGGCGATTGCGGGTCAGCCGATCCTCGCGCGCTACATCGTCCCAGAAGCGCACTTGTTCGGGTTGCACAGGAGGCTGTACCACCTCGTCGGGCGCCAGCACCTGCAGGGTGGTCTTCATGGCGGTGACGCGTGAGGGATCCAGTGCGGAGAACAGCGCCGGCAGAGGTCGCCATGGGCGGGTCAGCAGGCGGCGGCGCTTGCGTACCTCGGGCAGGGTAACGCCGACGGGACCCACACGGCGCAGCTCGGCCAGCAGCGCCAGTTCATTGGCTTCGTCTGCCAGCCAGCGTGCATGCAGCTGCTCGCGCAGGCGCAGCAGGGCATAGGCATCGATGGGGCCATCCACCTGGTTCCAACCGAAGGCCTCGGTGATCTGCTCGAAGTTGTCCCTGCCCATTGCGATATCGGGAGCATTGAACAGCAGTTCGGCCAGGGGCCGTGCAATAAGCTGTTTGGCTGACAGCGACCAGAGTTCCGGGCGCTGTTGCAGCCACTGGGCGAAGCCGTCCTCGTCCAGGCGGCTGGCTGCGCTGGCGATGTGCTGCGGCAGCGTTGCAAGTGGCAACAGGTCCTCGTGCAGGGGCGGTGCATCCGCCCCCGGCGCGATGGCTGCAGGCGGATCCGTGGCGACGGCTGCAGGTGTGAATGCAGGTGCGTGGGCTGCCAAGGCCTCTTGGTGGTGGCTGTCCGGCGGCTGCTGGTGTTGGCGCTCGCGATACCACGCCAGCGCCGTCTGGTAGGCCGCATGCAGTTGCTGGAAGGCTTCGGCGTCGTCATCGGGCCGGTTGCTGCGCAGCAAGCGCGCATAGGCCCGCTTGATGGCGCGCTCATCGGCACTGGCATCCAGCTCCAGCAACTCCAACGCCCAGCTCACAGCACCTGCTCCAGTTCGTCCAGGGCGCGGCCCAACTCTTCGCGGTGTCGTTCGATGCGATGCAGGTCCTGGCTTTCCAGGCATTGCTGGAACTGCAGCAACCAGCCCTGCAGCTGGTCACGGTGCATCACATGTTCAGCGTACAGGCGCTCGGTGCGCGCAACCAATGCCAGGTTGGCCTGCTGCTCACGCGGGTGCACCTTCAATGCGTCCAGCGCCTGCAGACGTTGACGGATCTGCGCCGGTGACAGCACCCCCGGGTTCTGTTCAAGGATCAGTTCGTAGTGCTTGCCAGTGGCATCCTCGGTCACCTCCACCTGCAGGATGCCGTCCACGTCATAGGTGAAGCGCAGCGTTACCGAACGCTGGGTACCACCGGCCGCCGCCAATGGCACCTTCAGTTCACCCAGGCGGATGTTCTTGTCCACGGTCGGGCTTTCGCCCTGGTAGACATCGATCAGCAGGAACGCCTGTTCGGCGGTGAGCGGAAACAACTGGTCTTCACGGCTGATGGGCACCACGCTGTTGCGATGGATGATGGGGTGGAAATAGCCGCTACGCTCCTTGCCATCCGGGCCGATACGCGAGACCTGGGTACCCAGGGTGTAGGGGCAGACATCGGTCAGCACCACTTCGTCCAGGGCGCTGTCGCGTGCCTTCATGCCGGCTGCAACGGCGGCCCCCAGCGCGATGGCCTGGTCCGGGTCGATGTGGCGCAAGGGCAGGCGGCCGAACATGCGGGTCACCAGGCGCGCAATCATCGGCATGCGCGCGGCACCGCCGACCAGCACGATGTCGCCCAGGGTTTGGTGGTCCAGCCTGGCGTCGCGGATGGCCCGCTCAATGGGCAGGCGCATGCGCTGCAGCAAGGGCTCGCACAGCTGGGCGTAGCGGCTTTCGTTGATCGACCACTGCAGTTCGCGGCCGGCCAGTGTCAGTGCCAGGTTGGCATCGCCACGACTGCTGAGTTCGCGCTTGAGCTGCTCCAGGTGCTGCTGCAGGCGGGCGCGATCGGAACGCTCCAGTTTGTCGAGCTCCAGTCCAAGATCGTGGCAGCAGGCCTGGCTGAGCACCGCCAGGAAATCCTCGCCGCCCAGGAAGTTGTCACCGGCGCTGGCGTGGACTTCGATGACACCGTCGAACAGCTCCAGGATGGAGACGTCGAAAGTGCCACCGCCCAGGTCCAGCACCAGAATGCAGCCCTCCTTGTCCTGCTGCTGCAGGCCATAGGCCAGGGCAGCGGCGGTGGGCTCGTTGATCAGTCGTTCGACGCGGATGCCGGCCAACTCCCCGGCCGCACGGGTGGCCTTGCGCTGCGCATCGGAGAAGTAGGCCGGCACGCTGATGATGGCTTCCTCCACCTTGTGCCCCAACGCGGCTTCGGCATCGGCCAACAGGGCGCGCAGCACCAGCGCGGAAAGCTCCTCCGGGCGGAACCGATGCGGGCCCAGCCGGGTTTCGCGGTCACTGCCCATCCAGCGCTTGAAATGGGCAACGCTTTCGCCGGGGTGGCTGACCAGTCGATCACGCGCCGCCTGCCCCACCAGCACCGCCCCATCGGCAACGCTGACCACCGACGGCGTGAGCACCTGCCCATGCGGGTTGGGGAACAGTACCGGGCCGTCGGCGCCATACATGCCAATCAATGAATGCGTGGTGCCCAAGTCGATGCCGACAATCATCCGTGACGCCCCAGTCCTGGTTGTTGCACCGATTGTAGGCATGCGCGCGGCGTGGGTGCGATCTTGCCGAAGATGCGCACATGACTGCCGGCGGTTGCCGGCCCCGGACGGGGCGGCTACTGTCGGCGGCTGTTCTGTAATCCGCTGGAGTTCCGATGACGCGCAAACCGCTTACCGCCGCGCTGGCGCTGGGCATGAGCCTGGCTGCCACCGCCCACGCCAACGAAGGCATGTGGATGCCCACGCAGCTGCCGGAGCTGGCCAGGACGTTGAAGGAAGCCGGCTTCAAGGGTGACCCGAAGCAGCTGGCCGATGTCACCGCGCCCCCGCTCAGCGCGGTGGTGCGGGTGGGCGGTGGTACCGGCTCGTTCGTCTCCGACGAAGGCCTGCTGCTGACCAACCACCACGTGGCCTATGGCGTCATCCAGTACAACGCCAGCAAGGAGCACAACTATATCGACGACGGCTTCATCGCCCAGGGCCGCGACGACGAACGCGCTGCCAACCCGGATTACCGGGTGCTGGTGACGGTGGGCTTCGACAAGGTCACCGATGACGTCCTCAAGGACGCCCGCGGCAAGACCGGGCGCGACTACTACGACGCCGTGGAAAGCGCGCGCAAGCGCATCGTCGCCGACTGCGAGGCCGAAGGCGGCGTGCGCTGCTCGGTGGCCAATATGTATTACGGCAGTGATTTCTACCGCATCCGCCAGCTGGAGCTGACCGACATCCGCCTGGTCTATGCACCGCCGCGCGCCATCGGCAACTACGGCGATGAGATCGACAACTTCATGTGGCCGCGCCACACCGGTGATTTCACCCTGCTGCGCGCCTATGTCGGCAAGGATGGCAAGCCGGCCCCGTACAGCAAGGACAACGTGCCCTACCACCCGCCGGCACACCTGAAGATGTCGCTGGAAGGCCCGAAGGAAGGCGATTATGCGATGCTGGCCGGCTACCCGGGCATCACCTACCGGCTGCGTACCGCCGACGAATTCGCCAGCCAGATCGACACCGTGCTGCCGCGCCGGGTCGAGGTGTTCCAGCAGCTGATCGACGTGATCGAGGCGCAGGGCAAGGGCAATGCCGATGCCCGCACCCGCTATGCCTCGCAGCTGCAGTCGCTGAAGAACAACCGCAAGCGCGCCGCCGGTGAACTGGAAGGCCTGCTGCGCAGCGACGCCAAGAGCCAGCGTGCGCAGGACGAACAGGCGATGCTGGCCGATGCCGATGGCAAGTACAAGGCCGATATCGATGCCTTGTTTGCATCGTTGGCCGAGGGCCGTGAAGCCGGCAGCAGCGAGTTCCTGGTGGGATTGATGTCCAGCCAGACCCAGCTGCTGCGCTCGGCCTTGCTGCTGGAGCGCCTGCGCGTGGAATCGCTCAAGCCCGATGCCGAGCGCGAGGCCGGCTACCAGCAGCGCGACCAGGCCTTGATCGAAGGCGTGCTCAAGCAGGTGCAGCGCCGCTACGACCCGACGGTCGAGAAGGCGCTGCTCACGGCATTGCTGACCCGCTACCAGCAGTTGCCCGATGCGCAGCGTGATGCGCATTACGACAATCTGTTCGGACGTACGCCGGCCGAGCTGGCCAAGCATCTGGATGAACTGTACGCGCAGACCAGGCTGGGCGATGAGGCGCAGCGCCTGTCGCGCTTCGAGGCCGCGCGCAAGGGTGGCTTCATCGAGGCCGATCCGCTGGTTTCGGTGGCCTCGGCCCTGGTGATGGCCCAGCTCAATGCCGAGCGCGAGAGCAAGGCACGCGAAGGCGAGCAGCTGCGCCTGCGCCCGTCCTACATGCAGGCGCTGTTTGCCTGGCGGGCCAGCCAGGGCCGGGCGGTCTACCCGGATGCCAACAGCACCCTGCGCATCAGCTACGGCAAGGTCGAGGCGCTGCACCCGCGCGATGCGGTCAGCTACTCGCCGGTGACCACGGTGGCCGGCATCGTCGAGAAGAACACCAATACCGTGCCATTCGACGCGCCCAAGCCGCTGCTGGCAGCCATTGCCAAGGGTGACTTCGGCAGCACCGCCGACCCGGCCCTGAAGACCCAGACGGTCAATTTCCTGACCAACCTGGACACCACCGGCGGCAACTCCGGCTCGCCGGTGCTCAACGCCAAGGGCGAGCTGATCGGCCTGAACTTCGATTCCAACTGGGAGTCGGTCAGCGCCAGCTGGTGGTTTGATCCGCGCTACAAGCGTGCCGTGCACGTGGACATGCGTTATCTGCGCTGGCTGCTGGCCAAGGTGTACCCGGCACCGGCACTGCTGCAGGAAATGGGTGTGCCGGCAGAATGAACAGCGGACGGGCGTCACAAACGTGGCTCCCGTCGCGTTCAGAAATCACCTGTACCTCGTTATGTCGGTAACTGACATTACGCTGAGCTAGAATTCTGGATACACGAGGGCTATCAAGCCTCTGTCCAGGAGCGTGTGTGGCATCACAAATGCATCTGAATACGGCACCGCCGTTTGGCGGTGCCTCGGCATTGCAGCCGTTGCGGATATGGATCGTTGGCAAGCTGGACGTGGTGTTGCCGCTGGAGCGCTACGGTGCCCAGGTTCATGCATTGGACAATCTGCAGTCGCTGTATCGCGAACTGGCCATCGTGCCCTGCGACATCGTTCTCATTGATGTCGCCTATGCGGAAGACAGCCTGGCGGTGACCCTGGAACACCTGCGCCGCCGCGAGGATCTGGGCATCGTCCTGCTGGTCGACGAGGAACGCCCCCAGGCCATCAGCCACGGACTCTGGGCCGGTGCCGATATCTGCCTGCCGCAGCACACCGATCCCGATCTGCTGGCAGCAAAGCTGTACAGCCTGCGCCGGCGCCTGCCCGGTGAACCGGCCCAGGTGCACGAGGCCAACCTGGCGGCCGCACCCGCCAACGGTGGCTGGGCGCTGGAATCCGATGGCTGGGACCTGCGGGCGCCCAGCAACCAGGTGTTGGCGCTGACCGAGGCAGAACGGGCCTTTCTGCGGCTTGTTTTTTCAAACCCTACTGAGACGGTGGCACGTGAGAGCCTGATCGCCGTCCTGACCGACCAGCCCTGGAATTTCGATCCGCACCGGATCGAGGTACTTGTCCACAGGCTGCGCAACCGGGTGAAGTCCGCACCCAATGCACCCTGCCCATCCGCGCAATCCGCGGTGCTGGCTACCGCCTGACGCTGTAATTCACACTTTTCAATTTATTTTTTATTCACGGAGTTGAAGGTCGCCTGTTCATGTATGGCCTGTGGATAATTTTGTGAATAACCCGTGAAATCAGTGTGATAACCCAGTGATGGGAGCAGTCGCACGCTGGACTCGAGAGCAAGTGAGAGCATTTGTCATCCAGCGGAACTGAATAGGCGCTGCGACGCCGTAAGAATCGCCGCCATCACAAGCGCCTCACGGCGCTGAATGCGTGGTCCGTTTTGGGGCGGGCCACCGGACGTAATTGAACTTTCCGGGCTGCCAGTAATGGCGGCCCGTGCGCGCAGCGTTTGCAGAGGCTCACCCGGTGAACAATCAAATCGAGCAGTACATGACCTCCTTCGGTGACAACACCGGTGGGCAACGGATGGGTCAAGGTGGCCGCTTGCGCCGCTTCATCCGTGCAATGTCGGTATTGCTGCTGGGTTTGGCGTTGCCGGTATCGGCGCTGGCGGCAGTTGACCTGCAGATCACCGGTACCCCGGATGGCGACTATGAGCGTTCCCCGGCAGGCTCGGTCATCAAATACCAGGTCAACTTCGACAATGGTGGTGCTGATGCTGCAACGGGCGTGGCGCTGCTGTTCGATCTGCCGGCCGGAACGGCCTTCGCCGGGAACACCAACAATAGTGCCGTGACCTGCTCGGTGCTGGGGCAATCCTCGCTCGCGCTCTACACCCGGGTGATCTGCCGAGTGGCTGGCAAGGTCGACGGCCCGCAGACGTTTGACCTGTCGGTTGATACGCAGGACCTGCCGCCGGGAACGATCTGGTTGAATTCGGCCATCGGCCAGCCCGGCGCCGGGGACGTCAATCTGCCGGACATCGACAGCCCGGTTGGTGATCTGACTGCTTCGCCCTTCTTTGGCACCGACTCGGACCCCGGCAACAACGTAGGTGCCCCGGAGTCGACCACCCTTGTCGACGCCACCGATCTGGAACTGACCAAGGTTGCCTCGACGCCAAGTTCGGATGGCGTGATAGGTGGCGGTGAGATCACCTACACCATCACGGTGAAGAACAATGGCCCCAACGCCGCAACCGGCTTCAATGTCACGGAGTTGCTGGGGCCCAACCAGACGGTGTCAGGGGCGGTGATCGGTACCGGTTGGACCTTCTCCGGCATCAACGGCACCTATGGCGGCACCTTGGCCAAGGGTGAGACGGCGAGCTATTCGTTCAAGGCCAAGGTGGAGGTGGGCCAAGGCACCGTGACCAACAGTGCCACCGTGACTACCGGTGCAGGGCAGCCCAAGGATGTCAAGCCCGCCAACGATACCGGCGCCACCACGACGAAGGTGCTCAGTGGTGCAGACGTTACGATCCGCAAGGACGTAACGCCTGCGCCTGCCATCGCCGGCGAAGAGGTGACCTTCAAGCTGGAAGTACGCAACTACGGCCCCGACAACGCGACCAACCTGCAGGTGGTCGACAACATGCCGGCCGGTTTCGTGATCACCTCGATCGATGACGCAGCGGGCTTCACCTGCAACTCGGCGGTGGGCACCGGGGCGCTTTCCTGCACATTGGCGCGGTTTGACGCCAATGCCGCGGTCAAGGTCATCACGGTCAAGGCACGGGCACCCACGACCGGGTTGCCTGCTGACAACAAGGTAACCAACACGGCTACCGTCAGCGCCGATACAGCCGACCCGAACCTCGACAACAACTCGGCGGACGCGCTTTTCACCGTGTTGCCCGATGGCGCCGACCTGTCCGCTACCAAGAGCAAAACACCGGCCCTGGTGCCGGCGTGGGAACACGACGGCGTCATTACCGAAAGTGTGATGACATCGACGCTGGGCATCTACAACCAAGGCCCGCGCCTGATGCCTGCCGGAGCGGTTCTGACCGACACGCTGCAGCCGGGCGAACAATGGGTCGACGCCAATGGCGCTCCCATTCTGCAACTCTCCAGTGGCGGCTGGACCTGTACTGCCACGGCATACAGTGCAACCACCGGGCAGACCATCACCTGTACGCTGAATGCCGCGCTGGCTGCAACGAGCTCATCGCCTGCGTTGACTCTTCATACCTTGGCGCTCAAAGGCGGCGTACGTACCAACGAAGCCTGTGCAACAACGGGTTCGGCTTCGGTCATTGACCCGAACATGGGCAACAACTGTGTCAGTCGTGGTGTGACCGCCACCGACGGCTATGCAAACCTGCACGTCACCAAGCTGACCAACGGCATCGGCGATACCGACAACGTTCTGAAAATCACTGATGAAAGCGTGCAGTTCACGGTGACGGTTACCAATGTTGCCGGATCGTCAGCGACGGCCGGTGTCGTGGTCGAGGACAAGATCCCCGGCTACGTCGGCGGTGTCAGTTCGGTGACCTTCAATAGCTATCCCGCTGGTTGGAACTGCCAGAACAATGGTGGGACGGTAACCTGCAAGTCGGGCACTACCAAGCTGGGGGCTGGTGAGGTCGCGACCATCGTCTACACGCTCCACCGCGGTTTCGTGGACAGCCTGGATGCCGTCCCCAACACCACCGATTGTCCGAGCGCGCCGGCGAAAAGTCACTGCAACGTGGCGCGTGCCGATATCGACATCGCCGTCGAGGGTGCGGTAGGCCAGGTAAACAAGGCGCACAACAGCGCGGCGGACTGGTTCTCGGTTGAACCGGTGACCAATGTCAGCACCCAGGCCAAGGTGGTGGAAGAAGGTGCCAGCAAGGGCCGTGCAGGCGTAACCAGCACTTACCGCATCACCTACAAGAACGCCGAGACCGCAGTGGCCAAGGGCGTCGCGTTCCGCGACGTGTTCCATATCCCCGCGGGCGAGACCGGTTTTGTGCTTCTGAAGGCCTATCGGACATTGTCCGGTGCGCAGGTCGAAGACTGCACGGTAACCCCCACCGGCACCATCATTGTTGGCACCTCGCCGGACGGTCACAGGTCGTACTCCAATGACGGCCCTGGAGCGCAGCTGTCGGATCTGCAGATCCAATGCGGTGTGTCCGACATGCCCCGTGGTGCCAGCGAGAACCTCTACATCGCGATCCGACCGAACATTGCCGCCGGCAATGCGGGCAGTCGTACCCTGACGAACACGGGCAGCGTCCAGTTCCCGAATGGTTCCACGGGAGCGGACTATGTCTACAACTCCGATCCCAACGACGACAGCAAGGAGGAGACGCTTCGCTTCGAAGGCGGCCTTGTCGATCTGATCATCAACAAGAAGGACACCGGCTTCAAACATGCGGTGGACCCGTTGGGTTATGCCTCCGACGCCGGCTCCGATGAAAACGAGAACCGCATTTACTACAGCCTGGAAGTGGCCAACGACGGCCCCTCCCTGGCAACCGGGGTGAAAGTTGTCGATACCCTGAGAACCCCGGATGGCGCAACGGTGAAATTCCTTGGCAGCACGCTGGATCCGACGGTACTTGCCGTCGAGCCGCCTGGGCCGTCCGCACGTTGCCAGCTGACCAGCAGCAATCCTGTGACCAATGGCGACCTGGGAGTGATCTGCGCGGTGCCAAGCAAAGGCCCGGGCATTGCCGCAGGCACGAATGGGGTACTGGCTGCTGGCGAAACTTCCACCTTCTACCTGGTCTATCGCTACGAATCCGCGCCCCGCGCGACGGGCGAAACCGTCAGGAACACGGCGGAAGTGAAGTCCAACGAGGCTGAAAGAAACAGCGGCAACAATATCGCCACGCAGAAGACCTCGGTGAGGCTGCGGGCTGATCTGGCAATCCAGAAAAACACCGTGGTCATGCCTGACTACAACGACACTCCACCGACCGACACCGCAGAAGCCACCTGGCCCAAGCCGGCGGCAGCAACACCGCAGGTCAGCGTGCGCCAGCCGTTCTGGTACGTTCTGGACGTCATCAACAACGGTCCGGGCGATGCACTGTCCATCGCCACGCTCAATCCAGAGGACGATCCGGAAGCTGTGCCCACCACCCAGCAGGGCGCGCTGGTCACCGATACCTTGCCGGCCGGCTTGAAGCTGATGCCCAACAAGGCGATCAGCTGGCGCAAAGACGGCCGCTCGACCGACTTCAGTGGCACCGGCACCTGCTCATCGGCAGGAACATCGCCGGTGGTGATCACCTGCGCGCTGGGCGATATGTCCAGCGGCGGCCGCGCCCGTATCCTGGTACCTGTGCGTTGGGAAACCAGCCCGGGCACCGCCGCTCAGAAAAACACGGCAAAGGTGCAGACTGCGCAGGTCGATCCCGTCACGGCAAACAACGAAGACGCCTCGTATGTTGAGGTGGTGACTTCGTCGATTGCCGGCACGGTGTTCTTCGACAGCGACCGCACCAGTTCCAATGGTGGCATCAAGAATGGTGCGGAGCAGGGGCTCAGCGGCTTCGCATTGGCGCTCAGTGGCACCGACGCTTACGGCGAGGACATCTCCAGCTATCTGAAGGCGGCCGACCGCGCCAAGACCAGCGACGGCAATGGCGGTTACGTGTTCAACGGCCTTGCCCCTGCTGGTGCCGCGGGCTACACGGTGCTGCAGACCCAGCTTGCCACTTACGTCAACGGCGATATTGATCCGCCCGCCCCGGATGCTGCACAGGGTGGTGGCACCTATGCGCAGGTTGCGCCGGCTACGCTGCGTACGTCCGATACCCACTACACGGGAATCAAACTGCCGATCAATACCGCTGCGGTGGGCTATAACTTCCCGGAGATCCGTCGTGCTTCGCTGTCGGGCTATGTCTTCGTGGACATGGATGCCAACGATGTGCGCACCCTCAGTCCGGCGATGGACCCGGGTATCGACCGTGCGATCGTGCAACTGGTGTCTGCCGCCGGGAAGGTGATTCCGGACGTCCCTACCGATTCCTCGGGCTACTACATCTTCACCGACCTGGATCCACTGGACATCCAGCACGCCCAACCACATCACCATCACCAACCTGTCCGGCGATGGCTCGCAGAACAACAACTTCGGTGAGATCGCTGCGCGCTTGTCCGGCGTGGTGTACCTGGACAGCAACAACAACGGCGTACGTGATGCCGGTGAGCCGGGTCTGCCGGGCGTGGTGGTCAGCTTGCCCGCCAGCGTCACCAATGCACTGGGCGTGGCTGCACTGACGGCGACCACCGACAATGACGGCAACTACGTGTTCCAGGACCTGTTGGCGGGCACCTATACGGTGACCGAGTCGGAGAAGCTGATCGTGGACATGGAGAACGGCGTCTCGCCGATCCCCACCGACACCGCCCTGGTCAACGATGCCAAGTACCTGCGTGCCGATCTGTGGGATCGCCTGAAGGTCATCCACGGCACGCCGGGCTTTGCCTGTGCGGCGCAGAAGGTGGCCTGTGGCGAGGTGGAGCTGGTGCATGCCGGCAATGAGTTCAACCAGCAGCAGTGGCGCCACTCCAAGCCTTACATCCAGATCGCCGAAGACCTGGTCAACGAGGCCGAGACCGCTGCACGCCTGTGTGGCGTCGACCCGGCCGGCCCGGTGCTGGCACCGGTGGCGGCAGGCCCGTTGATCGCCAACGTGTTGTTCGAGTTCGACCGCGACGGTTACAAGGACATCCGTACCTATTCGCTGGAAAGCGTGGACCGCGCCCTGGCCACCATCAGCAACGAGAAGCGTGAACTGGCCGGGGTGACCCTGGTTGGCCATGCCGACCGCATGCAGGGCAATGGCTTCGACTACAACCAGGCCCTGTCCGAGCGTCGCGCCAAGACCGTGCGCGAGTTGCTGATCGGCCGCGGTGTTGCTGCCGAGCAGATCCGCTACGAGTACCGCGGTGATACCCAGCAGGTGCAGCAGTGCGAAGGCGTGAAGCCGCGTTCCGCGTTGTTGGAATGCCTGTTGCCGAACCGCCGCGTGGAAGTGCGGTTTGAGCTGGCGCACTAAATTCAGCGCGAAGAGTTGATCGACAACGCCCCGGCACTGCCGGGGCGTTGTTCGTTTGGGGCAAGCGAGCGGGAAGGTCTTGCTGCGCAGGCGCTCGGCCCCCTCCCCTGTGCTTCGCACAAGGGAGGGAGCAAAGTGCCGCGATCTTTTCGTGCGCATGATCCACCCCCCTCCCTTGCGCCGCAGGCGCAGGGGAGGGCTGGGGAGGGGTAGGCGAGCGCAGCTCGCGGCTTCAGCCGAGGAAGTTACCGGCGAGCGAAGTCCTGCGTGCAATGGCTGCTGCGGCAAACAGCACCCCTCCCCAACCCTCCCCTGTGCTTCGCACAAGGGAGGGAGCCAAGCGCTGCGATCTTTGAGTGCACGCAACCCACCCCCTCCCTTGCGCCGCAGGCGCAGGGGATGGCTGGGGAGGGGTAGGCGAGCGCAGCTCGCGGCTTCAGCCGAGGGAGCTACCGGCGAGTGCAGTCCTGCGTGCAATGGTTGTTGCGGCCAACCGCACCCCTCCCCAACCCTCCCCTGTGCTTCGCACAAGGGAGGGAGCCAAGCGCCACGATCTTTGAGTGCACGCAACCCACCCCCTCCCTTGCGCCGTAGGCGCAGGGGAGGGTCGGGGAGGGGTAGGCGAGCGCAGCTCGCGGCTTCAGCCGAGGAAGTTGCCGGCGAGCGAAGTCCTGCGTGCAATGGTTATTGCGGCGAACAGCACCCCTCCCCACCCCTCCCCTGTGCTTCGCACAAGGGAGGGAGCCAAGCGCCACGATCTTTGAGTGCGCATGATCCACCCCCTCCCTTGCGCCGCAGGCGCAGGGGAGGGCTGGGGAGGGGTAGGCGAGCGCAGCTCGCGGCTTCAGCCGAGGGAGTTACCGGCGAGCGAAGTCCTGCATGCAATGGTTGTTGCGGCCAACCGCACCCCTCCCCAACCCTCCCCTGTGCTTCGCACAAGGGAGGGAGCCAAGCGCTGCGATCTTTGAGTGCACGCAATCCACCCCCTCCCTTGCGCCGCAGGCGCAGGGGAGGGCTGGGGAGGGGTAGGCGAGCGCAGCGCGTGGCTTCAGCCGAGGGAGTTACCGGCGAGCGAAGTCCTGCGTGCAATGGTTGCCGCGGCAAACAGCACCCCTCCCCAACCCTCCCCTGTGCTTTGCATAAGGGAGGAGCCAAGCGCCGCGATCTTTGAGTGCGCATGATCCACCCCCTCCCTTGCGCCGCAGGTGCAGGGGAGGGTTGGGGAGGGGTAGGCGAGCGCAGCTCGTGGCTTCAGCCGAGAAATTTACGGGCGAGTGCAGTCCTGCGTGCAATGGTTGTTGCGGCAAACCGCACCCCTCCCCAACCCTCCCCTGTGCTTCGCACAAGGGAGGGCGCCACGCGCCGCGATCTTTGAGTGCACGCGCTCCACCCCCTCCCTTGCGCCATAGGCGCAGGGGCGAGCGCCAGGCGGCCGCTTCCAAACCCTTTGCCGTGGAATGGCTACACTGGCCCGGCTAAGTCGCACGGGAAACACCCTTGGTCTCCAGCTGGATCCTGCTCCTGGTCTCACTCGGCTATGCCGCGCTGCTGTTCGGCGTGGCGTGGTGGGGCGACCGTCGGCCGCTGTACCCGGACCGTCCCTGGCTGCGGCCGGTGGTCTACAGCCTGGCGCTGGCGGTCTATTGCTCGTCCTGGACCTTCTACGGCGCGGTCGGCTCGGCGGTGCGCTATGGCATCGGCTACCTGCCTATTTATCTTGGCCCGCTGCTGCTGCTGATCTTCGGCTGGCGCATCATCGAGCGGCTGGCGCTGATCGCCCGCAGCGAAAACGTGGTGTCCATCGCCGACTTCATCTCCTCGCGCTTCGGCCGCTCGCGGCGGTTGGCGGCATTGGTGGCCTTGATCGCGCTGATCGGCGTGGTGCCCTACCTGGCGCTGCAGTACAAGGCTGTGGCGATGAGCCTGCAGGTGCTCAGCGGCGATGCCGCCGGCAAGGGCTTCCTCACCGATCCGGCGCTGTATGTAGCGCTGCTGATGGCCTTGTTCGCCATCCTGTTCGGCACCCGCCAGGTGGATGCCACCGACCACCATTACGGCATGATGCTGGCCATCGCCGTGGAGTCGATGATCAAGCTGGTGGCGATGGTGGCGGTAGGCGTGTTTGCCTATATCTGGCTCACCGACCGCGGCGAGTCGGTGGTGGCCTCGGCGCGCACCCTGTTCGAAGGCATGCCGCCGGTGGGCTTTGTCTCGCAGACCCTGCTCAGCTTCCTGGCGCTGATCTGCCTGCCACGCCAGTTCCACGTGGCGGTGGTGGAGTGCGGCAATGCCGGTGACGTGCGCCGCGCCCGCTGGATGTTTGGCGGCTACTTGATCCTGATCTCGCTGATGATCGTGCCCATCGCCACCGCCGGCGCGGCGATGTTCGGTACCGGCCTGGCGTCGGACGACACCCTGGTGCTGGCGCTGCCGATGGCGGGTGGCAGCACCGCACTGGCGCTGGTGGCCTATGTGGGCGGTTTCTCCGCTGCCACCGGCATGGTTATCGTGTCCTCGATCGCGCTGGCCACGATGATCAGTAACGACCTGGTGATGCCGCTGCTGCTGCGTCGCAGTGGCGACCACCGCGAAGCGGCCAATGTCGCCTCGCGGGTGCTGTGGATCCGCCGCCTGGCGATCCTGTTGCTGGCGCTGGTGGCTTACGGTTACTACCGCGGCAGCAACAACGACACCATGCTGGCCGCCTACGGCTTGATGGCCTTTGCCGCCGTGGCACAGTTCGCGCCGGGCTTGCTGGGTGGCCTGTACTGGCGCGGTGCCAGCCGCCGCGGCGTGGAAACCGGCATGGTGGTCGGTTTCCTGGTCTGGGCCTATACCCTGCTGGTGCCGGCGCTGAGCCACGGTGGCTGGCTGGATGCGACGCTGTTGGCCCACGGCCCGTTCGGCATTGGCTGGTTGCGGCCCCAGCAACTGTTCGGCATCACCGGTTGGGACCCGCTTACCCATGGCACCTTCTGGTCGCTGCTGCTCAATACCGTGACCATGCTGCTGGTGTCGGTGCGCTCGCGCCCGGACGTGGCCGAGCGGCTGCGTGCGGCGCCGTTCCTGGACCCCTATGCCAAGCGCCCGGTGGTAGCCGGCGACTGGCCGGCTCACGTCAAGGTGCGCGACCTGCTGGCGCTGGCCACCCGCGTGATCGGCGACAACCGCGCCCGTCGTGCGTTTGGCGAGCAGGCGCAGTTGCTGGACCGTGAGTTCCAGCCGGCCGCCGCGGCTGACCGCATCTGGGTGCAGTTCACCGAACGCCTGTTGGCCGCCTCCATCGGTGCGGCCTCGGCGCGCCTGCTGCTGACCAGCCTGCTGCGTGGTTCGGGCATGGACCTGGGCGAAGTGGTGGCGGTGCTGGACGAGGCCGGCCAGGAACTGCGTTTCAACCGCGAGATCCTGTCCACCACGCTGGAAAACATCAGCGCTGGCGTCAGCGTGGTGGATCCGGAAATGCGGTTGACCGCGTGGAACCGGCGCTACCAGCAGATGTTCGGTTACCCGGACGGCATGCTTTACGTCGGCCGCCCGGTTGCCGACCTGATCCGTTACAACGCCGAACGCGGCGAGCTGGGTTCGGGTGACATCGAGGTGCAGATCAACCGCCGTATCGGCTATATGCGCGCCGGTTCACCGCATGTGTTCGAGCGCACCGGTGCCGACGGCAAGGTGATCGAACTGCGCGGGCAGGCGCTGCCGGGTGGCGGCTATGTCACCAGCTACAACGACATCACCGATTTCAAGAACGCCGAGCAGGCGCTGCTGGAAGCCAACGAAACACTGGAGCAGCGCGTGACCGAGCGCTCGCAGGCCGCCGAAGCGGCGCAGCAATCGAAGACGCGCTTCCTCGCCGCGATCAGTCACGACGTACTGCAGCCGTTGAACGCAGCACGCCTGTTTGCTTCGGCGTTGCGCGACAGCCTGCCGGAGACCGACGAGCAGCGGCATCTTGCCGAGCGCGTCGATGCCTCGTTGCGTGCGGCCGAAGAGCTGCTGGACGGCCTGCTGGATGTGTCGCGGCTGGATGCCGGCGGCCTGCGCCCGACCATCACCGATTTCGACGCCAGCGTGCTGGTGCGCGAACTGGCCGCGCAGTACACGCCGGTCGCGGCCGGCCGTGGCTTGCGCCTGCATGTGTTCGCACGTAGCGCATGGGTACGCAGTGATCGTCGGTTGCTGCGGCGCGTACTGCAGAACTTCATGGCCAATGCACTGCGCTACACCCGCACCGGACGCATCGTGCTGGCCCTGCGCGTGCGCGGTGAACAGGTGGAACTGCAGGTATGGGATACCGGCCCCGGTATTCCCGAGCACCACATGCAGCAGATCTTCAACGAGTTCCATCGCTACCAGCAGCCCTTCGACTGGGGCGAGCAGGGCCTGGGCTTGGGCTTGTCGATCTGCCAGCGCATTTCGCGCCTGCTCGATCACGGCCTGAACGCACGCAGCCAACCCGGCCACGGCAGCATGTTCTCCATCACCTTGCCGCGTGTGTCCACGCCCGCCCAGCCGCCGCCGCTGCAGCGCCAGCCCACGGCGTTTGGCGGTGACGACTCCCTGGCCGGCATGCGCGTGCTGTGCGTGGACAACGACCAGGAAATCCTCGACGGCATGCGTGCCCTGTTGGGCCGCTGGAAGGTGGAGGTGATTGCAGCCAGCACCGTGGACATGGCGCTGGAAAAGCTTGCCGAGCAGCCGGACGTGATGCTGGTGGATTACCACCTGCATGACCGCTTGGACGGGCTGGACACCCTGGTCGCGTTGCGCGAAGCCGCAGGGCGGCCACTGCCCGGCGCCTTGCTTACCGCCGATGGCCGCGACGAGCTCAAGCGGCTGGCGCGCGAACGCGGCTACCGGGTACTGACCAAGCCGGTGAAGCCGGCCTCACTGCGTGCTTTCCTGACCGCGCTGAACGACCCGCGCCGGCGCTGACAGCGTACCGGTAGTGCCGAGCCATGCTCGGCAGGGGGCTTGCCCAGCAAAAGGCTCACCCCTCCCCAGCCCTCCCCTTCGCTGCGCGAAAGGGAGGGGGCAACAGCGGTAGTGCCGAGCCATGCTCGGCAAGGGGGCTTGCCCAGCAAAAGGCTCACCCCTCCCC
>PJUE01000114.1_pt1 | contig 109091 bp, 105 predicted proteins | sample 1512171 | NCBI WGS metagenome assembly PJUE01 (sample SAMN08177674, study PRJNA422409) | Feces metagenome, whole genome shotgun sequencing project. | isolation source: Chicken feces (3) enriched on wood chips: alkali lignin treatment | host: Gallus gallus | place: USA: Madison | collected 2015-01-15
TAATGTTACCGATATGTGGAATATTGGAGCTGGCGGAACCTCTTTGAAAAGCACAGGTCTTATTTTTGAGTTAGGTAAAGCAATACAAACAGCTACGACAAGCACTAGTGCTGGTGTTTCAATTTTAGAAAATATAGATTCTTATAGTGACTCTGACAGTAAAGTTACTGATTCTATTTTTGTAAAAGAAGCCATCCATTATGGATATAGAACATTATATATACTTGATTCAGTACCTGTTAAAAATAAGGAAACAATACCAAGCGATAGATATAATAGAATTGACCAAAATAATATAAGGCTAAGAAAATTAGATAATTCTAAATATTAAAAAAATGAAATTTATAGAAAAAATAATATTTCTTTTGATTTTTATAATCATTTTAGGATGTAATAAGAATAAAATTATTAAGGAGAAACATTTATTAAAAAATGATACGGTTGAATATATTTATAAACAGAATAATATAATAATTAGGACAATAAAAATTTTTGATGGAAAACCAATAAGTATTAGTTTTTTTGAAAATAATGCTATAAAACAAAGAAAAATATTTTTAGAAAAGGATAAACAATATATAATTAATTATGATGGTGATGGGGTAATAAAATCAACTTATTATACAGTTAATGAGAAAAAAATAGGTTGGGAGAAAAAATATCGCAATGACGGAAGTTTAGAAGAAGAAATGTTCATTATTAATGAAGAAGGAAAACAAGTTAAGTATTATAAAGAAAATGGCCTAATAGATAGAAATAAAAGTTTTTATGCAGAGGTACTTATAAAAGACACCTTGAATAGAGGTAAACATATTGGGAAAATAATATATAATGCCCCATATAAAGAAGGAAACTTCTTATTATTACTTTTATCTAAGAATATCAAACAAGATTTTTCAAATATGTTAGAAGTACAAAAAGATACATTTGGATCTTATTCAACTGAAATATATTTTGAGTTAGATACTAAGAATATAGAAGGTTCTTATCCTCTTAGAGGATATATAATGAATATTGATGAAACTGACCCAAAAGAAAATGTCCCTATAATGATTATTGACCATACTATTTTTATTAAGTAAGAATTATATTTTTAATATCAATATAGATGATTATATGTTGAATTAGAAATACAGAAAAGAGATGGAAATAATTAGGGTAAAACAGACATTATTCATAATAGCACTATTAATAGTAGGCTGTAATCGGGTAAATGAAACTAAACAAAATAAAGAAGAAATAAATGGTTTTTATGGACAACTCATTTTTCCAGATACTATATTCTCAGACACATTTTATAAAAGTTATATAGATTATTCATACCCTGAATTTGATTCATATCATCTAAATGACAATCATAAAATAATACGATCTCTAGCTTTTTATTTTACTATAGATACTGTAAGATATGATATCGGAATGATTGAAAATAAGATAGAAGATAGTGTTTTTAGTTCTAATAAAAATAAAATAGAGCTTTATAAAATAGCAATCAGTACGCCCGGTATAAAGTATATCAGCGGTTATATTGATGATGAAATATTGATAGATAGTTTAAATAGAGACAGCAAAAAAGGTAAACTTCCAGGATATTTATTTCGTTCATATCTTACTAAAAAAGTTGTGGTATTAGAGCGATAGATAATATTTGCTAAATTATAAAGAGCCCCATTAAATCATTTTGGGGCTTTTTTAAAAAAATAATCTAAGAATACATGATTCTATAAATACACGTATGTAGGTCAGGAGTTTCAGGATGATTGGGGGCTGAATATGACCGCCATGGATTTCAGACAATATGATCAGGCGTTAGGACGATTTAACGTGATGGATGCGTTAAGTGAAATGGCGTATGAGCAGACACCGTATCGTTATGGATTTAATAATCCGGTGTTTTGGAAAGATCCTTCAGGCTTGTTTGAGACTTATGCAAAAGGGTAACCTTCCCCGTTTTTGTAGGCTTCCCCTTTTTCGGACAAGTTAAAAATATAAAAATTAGTTATTAATTATTTTCATTATTTGATTTTATATATCCAAGGGCTCATTGTAGTTTCCAATTCACTTATAGACCTATACAAGATATAAAACCCAAGAATATTGAATTAACATACGGCGATTAAAACATAAGTCCGAAATACAAATACGTAGAAACGCTTTAGTCAATGCTAGAATAGAAACGGAAGTGTACAGTAGTAATATGTAAAATAAAAATCTACTCTTCTTTTTAAAAGCAAGATCCTTATTTAAAAAATCAATCTAAATTTTAAATAATAAGTTTTTTATTTAAATTAGTCTTTCAATTTTTAATTAAGAAAAACACTTATTTAAAGTCAGAAAAAAATATGAAAAATTTCAAATCAGGAACCTATATTAACCAAGGCTATTACAAAAGCTTTCAACCAACGGAGCTTAATAAGCAATGGTTGTTAGACGATATGGAAATACAACAACTCTTATCGAAAGCAGATCGACAAATAGGTAGATTAGATATGTATTCAGAATATATTCCTAATATTGATCTGTTTATTAGTATGCATGTGGCCAAAGAAGCAACCCAAAGTAGTAAGATAGAAGGTACACGAACCAATATAGAAGATGCCTTTTTTGATAAGGAAGATTTAAGAGAAGAACGTCGAGATGATTGGGAAGAAGTTCATAATTATATCTTAGCGATGAATCAGGCTATTCAACAATTAAACGAATTGCCATTTTCTTCTCGTTTAATTAGAGACACACACCGCATACTTTTACAAAGTGTTCGTGGTCAACATAAGCTTCCTGGTGAGTATAGAAGTAGTCAAAATTGGATAGGTGGTGCAAGTATAAATGACGCAACTTTTGTACCTCCGATTCATACTTCTGTACCCGAAATGATGACTGATATAGAGAAATTTGCACATAATGATGAAATCTACTTTCCTGATATATTAAAAATAGCATTAATACATTATCAATTTGAGACAATACACCCGTTCTTAGATGGTAATGGTCGTGTAGGTAGATTATTAATCACACTATACTTAGTCGATAAACAAATTCTTAAAAAACCAATATTGTATTTGTCAGATTTTTTTGAACGTAATAGAACATTATATTATGATAACTTAATGCGTGTACGTACACATAACGATATAACACAATGGCTTAAGTTTTTCTTGGTAGGGGTAATTGAAACAGCTAAAAACGGTATCGAGACATTCGATGCTATTTTGAAATTAAAGAAAGAGAAAGAAGAAATTATTCAAAAAAAGAGTACACGTAGTCATCATTTATTGAACATATTAGAAAAACTGTATCAAAAACCAATTATCAATGCTATACAAGTTGTTGAAATTACAGGAGTTTCTACTCCTACAGCTTACAAAATATTAGATGAGCTACAACAATATGGAATTCTAAAAGAAGTAACAGGCGGCAAAAGAGGGCAAGTGTTTATGTATGAACCTTACATCAGATTATTCTAAGAATAACTAAATTAACTTTATGAAATAACCCGACTTACAAGATCAATACTTAATCAATTTTTTCTGCAGATCAGATGGTTTGGTAACCTTCCCCGTTTTTAAAACAAATCAGAATAAATAAAATTGCTGACAAAATAAGGAGAGCTGTTTTTAATGTAAAATAAAACAGTTATTTCTTTTTTTGTATATTACGTCATATAACCTGTACGATATGAAGTATTTATACCTTTTTCTTTTTTTTCTGACGATAGTAACGGTAAACGCCCAGACTATTTCGGGTATTGTAACGGATAAAAGCACTGGACACCCGATTGAAGATGCTTCGGTTTTTTTTGATAATTCAACAACCGCTGTTTATACAAAATCTGACGGGAGTTTTACAATACGACTTCCTCAAAACAATAAAAATAGTCTTATCGTCAGTGCTTTTGGATATGAGTATTACGTAATGCGTGAGCCTGTCGCACAAACACAGCTAAAAGTTGCTTTACAACTGGAAGAGAATCGTATGGAAGAACTGGTTGTTCATAAAAAAGTATTTTCAAGAGAACAGCTTTTAAAAGCCTTTCGCTATTTCTTTTTAGGCAACACCAACAATGCTAAAAATGCTAAAATACAGAATGAAAAAGACCTGATCCTTGTTTTTGATACCGATGCCAATACGTTAATTGCGTATGCAGACAAACCGGTAAAAGTATTGAATACCAACCTGGGATATACAGTGCTGTTTCATATGGAGCGTTTTTCAGTACGGTTCAGAGAGCGTACATTAGATCCAAAAAAATATGATAACAGCCTTATATTGGGCTATACGCAATACGAAGATACGGGTAACCAGAATGAGCAGATTTTAAAAAACCGTTTACAGACTTACGAAAATTCATCGGGATGGTTTCTGAAAAATCTCATTTTACCCAATAAGCATCAGAATCCTTTTTACCTGATGGCCAATGGTGTACAAATAAAATCTGAAGATTATTTTAAAATAGAAAAAAAGGAAGAAGGAGTTTATACGCTTTGTGTTCTCAAAAAAGCAAGGAGTAGAAAACCTGTGGTCACCCAAAAAAACTTTATTAACGGTACATTTGATCCGTCTTCGGTTAAAGAATATACAATGGAAGAAGTGCCTTTTGTAGTCATGAATAAAAAAACAGAGAAACAATCGCTTTTGTATTTTACGGATGAATGTTTGCAGATCAATGCTTTTGGAATTTTAGAAAAACCCGACGCGCTTTATTTTGGCGGATATTTTTCAGATATGAAGATAGCTGATATGCTGCCGGAAGAGTATAACATTAAGAGAGAACAAACAGATGAGAAAAAGTTTACAGAAGAAGCCCTGCTCGCTGATGAACAATATCAGGCATTTGAAGAAAAAGTTTTAGCCTATTATTCCTCTGAAGAATATGCTGCCTACAGTAAATGTGAACGCCTCTTTCAGCAAAAAGTACAGACAGCTTATACAGACCGCGATACAGAAGCATTTGCAAAGTGGCTGGAAACCAATCTTGAGAAAACCACTTTTATCAATAAACAAGAAGCAATGACTTTATTCAGGGAACGTGAAATGTTATATAAAAAAATAGCGGATGGAAAAGCAGCTATTGAAAAAGCAGAAAACTTTTTCGCAGAACAATATGGAGCGGAAAATTTTAAAGAAGTGTATTACAAACGAGTGATGAGCAAAATGATGCAGCGACTCTCTAAAGAATAACAGTATTGTCACAACACTGGTTGCTTAAGCATCTGATCTTAAATAAAAAAGCCGTTACTCAATGTAACGGCTTTTTGTGATTTATATTTTTACTGTCCATTCAAAAGGATCATTAGCTAACTTATTCTGAATTCTGGTCAGCTTGTTTTTCAAATCAAGAGCAAAACACTCTTCATCTTTCAATTCAGGAAGTTGGTAGTATTGTTCCTTATAAGAAAAACCTTCAATCTGGTTAATCACTGCGGCAGTACCGGCACCAAAAATCTCTTTCAGAGTTCCATCTGCTGCTGCTTTGGTAATTTCTTCCACCAATACCGGGCGTACTTCTACCTGATAGCCTTCGCTTTTTGCGAGTTCGATCAAACTTTTTCGCGTTACACCATCCAGAATTCTTTCAGAGGTAGGAGCCGTATATAACGTATCCTTAATTCTGAAAAACACATTCATGGTTCCTGCTTCTTCCAGTTTGGTATGCGTGGCAGAGTCAGTCCAGATAACCTGATTAAAACCTGCTTCCTGAGCCAGTTTGGTCGGATAAAACTGAGCCGAATAATTTCCTGCAGCTTTTGCTGCTCCAATACCGCCATTGGCTGCACGGCTGAAATGCTCAGCGATCTGAACTTTTATCTTTCCGGAATAATAAGATTTTGCCGGAGATAATAAAATACAGAACAGGAATTCATTAGACGGACTTGCAATAACACCGCTTTCTGTAGCAATCATAAACGGACGGATGTATAGAGAATTACCCTGACCTTTTCGAACCCATGCTCTTTCCAGATCAATCAAAGCTTTTAAACCTCCGATAAAACGTTCCTCATCGATTTCAGGCATAGCCAATCGGACAGCTGATTTATTAAAGCGTTCAAAATTCTGATCCGGTCTGAATAACCATACATCATCATTATCATCTTTATAGGCTTTCATTCCCTCAAATATCGCTTGTCCGTAATGAAATACGCGCGCTGAAGGATCAAGCTCAATAGCGCTGTAAGGTTTGATTTCCATTTGTTGCCATGCGTTATTTTTATATTCGCACACCAGCATATGATCTGTGAACTTGGCTCCGAATTTTACGTTTTCAAAATCGAATGAATCAATTTTAGATTTATCAACAGTGGTAATTGATATATTGCTCATAACATCTACTTCCATTATAAGTTATTTTGTTGTAATAATAGTTTTTTTGTCAATAGGCTGTAAAATTAGCAAAAAAATCCCTCATAAAGGCTTTTGGAGTATATTATTTGTATTTTTATAAAAGGAACAGATCAGCTAAACGATTAAAAATTAGAAGTATATTATATAGAACGATTATAAAATACCTAAATAGTGTATCTTTGTCAGAAATTTATACGCGTTATTTATGAAAAAATATTTGATAATTTCCCTAAGCTTTTTAGCATTAGTAAGTTGTGATAAAAAGGAAAAAGTCACAGAACCAACTACTGAACCAACAGAACAAATCACGTATGAAACGTTTGGAGACAGTTTGTCTGCTGAAGGGGCATTGACTAAAGAAGCAATGCTTGCAAAATATGAAACATTAAAGCCGGGTGATACCCTGAACGTGAAATTTGCATCTGATATTAAAGAAATATGTCAGAAAAAAGGATGTTGGATGAGTATGGATTTGGCAGATGGTAAAGAGAGTTTTGTAAAATTTAAAGATTATAAGTTTTTCGTACCGATGAATGCTCAAAAGCATAAAGCTGTTGTTTCCGGAAAAGCATTTGTTTCTGAAATTTCTGTAGATGAATTAAAGCACTATGCAAAAGATGAAGGGAAATCAGCCGAAGAAATTGAAAAAATAACAGAACCTAAGCGTACTTTGCAGTTTATGGCTGACGGAGTATTAATTGCGAAACAATAATATGAATTATTTTTTTGGATTTTTTTTCTTGGCACTTTTTTGTGTGGGATGTAATGAAAAAAAAGCTGAGGTAAAGCCGGAGAAATCTGCAACCGGTGAAGCTGAATTTAAAATGTATGAGATGTCTGAAATGGCAATGTTAATGGAACAGATGTTTTCCTACAACGTGCATTTGAGAAATCGGATATTATCGGGGGAGGAGCTCGGGGAATTTCCGGAGCATTTTGAAAAAATAACGGTGGCAATGACAACGGATGTCGATGACAGGGATTTATTTTTTGAAGAACACGCCCAAGAGTTTTTAAAAGCCCAGAAGCGTATTTATACAGATCCTGAAAATGCGGAGAAAAATTTTGATGCTATGGTACAGTCCTGTCTGGCATGCCATGCAAAAAAATGCGGGGGGCCAATTCCAAGAATTAAAAAACTATTAATAGTACCACAGGATGAATAGAAAGGTAATAACTACAGAAGACGGATCATCTTCGCTGCTGATGCAGGATTGGGGAGAAACCTATCATTCCGTTCACGGTGCTATACAGGAAACGCAACATGTTTATATTGAAAACGGGTTGCGTTTTCTTTTTTCTCAAAATGAAAAAGAGGAATATACTGTACTCGAAATGGGACTCGGAACCGGACTCACAGCTTTCCTTACTGCGATTACTGCAGCAGACGTTTTAAAAAAGGTAAATTATACCGGTATAGAAGCTTTTCCGTTGACAGAAGGAGAATGGAAAGCACTGAACTATACAGACCATCTGCCGACTCAGGAGACACTGTTATATAAAGTACATGAAGCTGTCTGGGAAACAGCAATACCACTGACACCCTTTTTTACACTTACGAAAACCCAGCAGCGGTTTGAGAGTTTGTGTGTGGAAGGAACCTTTGATTTAATCTATTTTGATGTTTTTGGTTATAAATACCAACCGGAATTATGGACGGAAGCTATTTTTGAGCAAATGAAAGACTTACTATACCCCGGTGGTATACTTGTAACCTATGCCTGTAAAGCAGCTGTTAATAAAATATTAAAGAATTTGGGATTTGAAGTGCATAAATTGAAAGGACCACCTGGAAAAAGAGAAATGACGAGGGCAATTTTAGTTAAAAAATAATATTTTGGATTTCTTTAACATTCGTATAAATGTTAATTTCTTATTTTTAGGTATACAAATTAATTAAATAAAAAGTATAAAAAATTAGCTATGTCGAATACATTGAGTTTTGCAAAACGTGTATTAGAAAATGTATGTTTTGATAAGAATTTGTTTTACAAAGAATTTCAGAAAGCCAGTAAATATTTACTGCCGTATGATTTAGAGCAATTGTATTATTGGGTAAAGGATTTTGTTAAGACAAAACCGGAACTGGATACTCTGGCACTTGAAATAAGTATATAATAAAAAGGGATTGTTTTTAAACAATCCCTTTTTTATGAATTTTAGGGCTGATGATTTCTACATCCTGAAAAGTAATAGCGCCTTTGACAACTCCGAGAATGGTGGCTCTGAGGGCTTCAATAATATGAAGTTTTAATTCACTCTTGGCAAAAATCAGACTTACTTCTCGCGAAGGTTTCGGATCTTTGAAGTGTAGGATATTTTTTTTATTTTTTTCATTCAGGTCCAGTGTGTGCAAGTAGGGTAAAAGCGTTACTCCGAGACCTTCATTAGATAGTTTTATAAGGGTTTCAAAGCTACCGCTGCTGAACTCAAAATTTTTATCATTGGCTGTTTTAAAATTTTTACAAATATTGAGAATGCCGTTTTTAAAACAATGACCGTCTTTAAGCAATAAAATCTGGTTGATTTCCAGATCTTCAGGTGTAAGCTCTTCTTTATTTTTGCGGAATGAATCCGGAAAATAACCCACAAAAGGTTCATAATATAACGTGTATTCCTTAATATCCGGTTCCAGAAGTGGAGTGGCAGCAATACCCGCATCCAGTAATCCGTTGCGGAGTCGTGCCATCATATCCTCAGTATTATACTCTTCAATAATGAGATTGACTTTTGGATATTTATTGATAAAATTGGTAAGAAACATCGGTAACAGAGTAGGGGTAATGGTTGGAATGATACCCAATTTGAAATTACCGCCGATAAATCCTTTCTGTTGATCTACAATATCTTTGATACGGTCAGATTCATTAATGATGTTTTTTGCCTGATGTACAATCTGTTCTCCAACTTCAGTAAGCTTAATAGGTTTGCTGTTTCTGTCAAAAATCTTTATATCCAGTTCTTCTTCGAGTTTTTGAATCTGCATACTGAGCGTGGGCTGGGTAACAAAACATTTTTCTGCAGCAAGGGTAAAGTTTTTATATTCAGCTACAGCAAGTACATATTGAAGTTGTGTAATGGTCATAACAAAAGGTTTTATCTATTGCTAAATCGAAATTATCAATTTTATTGATTCAAATATCGGGTTTTTAATCGTAACTTTATAGTAATAGTTATTAATATAAAAACAAATAGAGATATGAATTATTTTGGATTGCCTGAAAAGGAAACGAAGCAAAACATTGAATCATTAAACGTATTATTGGCTAATTTTCAAGTGTATTATCAAAATTTAAGAGGACTGCACTGGAACATACGTGGGAAACGCTTTTTTGATCTGCATGTAAAATTTGAAGAGTTGTATAACAATGCTCAGTTACGTATAGACGAAATTGCAGAACGCGTACTCACTTTGGGTGGAACGCCTCTTCATTGCTTTGAAGACTACATGGCTCACAACAAACTCAAAGTAGGTAAAAATATTTCGCAGGACGAATCTGCGGTAGAATTAATTATTGATTCTCTCACAAAATTATTGGTTTTAGAAAGAGATTTATTAATAAAAACAGGAGATATCAATGATGAAGGAACGAATTCCATGATGAGTGATCTCATCACGGAACAGGAAAAGGATATCTGGATGATGAAAGCTTTTTTAGGTTAATTTGTATGAATGAAAAAAGTGAGGCAGCGCCTCACTTTTTTTATAAATCTATTTTTTTCAATTCCTGATAGTTTTTGTCGAGCTTTTTCAACAGCAATCCGTAAATTATTCTGTAAAATAGCCAGATAAACAAAGCCAGTACACAACTCATTACTAATAGTATTGCGGATAAAATACCATTAAATAAAAGCGCATTGACTTTGAGATCGTCGCTGTGATCAATAGAGAGCATACCGATAATACCGCCAACCATAAAACTTATCATGACTACCACCACATTAAATACAATATACTTATTTACTATTTTACGTGTTTTAAGAATATTCTTCATGAGTTCGCGTGTCGACGAATCAACGGCTATTTTACGGTACATTTTATAAAAGTTAAAGATAAAATAGACCAGTACCATATAAAACAAAATAGTGATTATCGGACTATAGGTGTCCATTTTTTCATATATTTTGTTGGGAATCATTTCCTCTTTGCTGATAAAACTGGTGATAAAGAAACTGCCGACAATACCCAAAGCAAATTCAATTACACTGATATAAAAAATCCATTTTACAATTGAAGAGGACCTTTTGTGTATGATATGCTGGATTTCATCTTTTGAAAATTTAGGAAAATTTTCATTTTTCTTCCAGTGTTTTTTAAGTAAATCTAATTCTTCCATTCTCTTTTCCCACTATATTAAGGATTTACAATTTTCTTTAATTTTGTTTTTATTCTATTCATTTTTACACGGGCATTTACTTCACTGATTCCCAGCGTTTCTGCAATTTCGGTATAATCTTTATCCTCCAGATACATATATACCAGTGCTTTTTCAATATCATTGAGCTGTCGAACGGCATCGTACAACAATTTCAACTGTTGTTCTTCCTCATCATTATACTCCTCATATTTTATTTTATAGGAAGTAATTTCGATGTCAGAAGTAGCAATACTCTTCGTTGATTTCCGGTATAATGAAATAGCAGTATTAAGTGCTACACGGTAAGCCCAGGTAGTAAATTTGGAGTCACCCCTGAAATTGGGAAATGCCTTCCACAACTGAATAGAAATTTCCTGAAAAAGATCTTTATGCGCATCAGCATCAGATGTATAAATCCTGCATATTTTGTGGATTATATTCTGATGTTCTTCTAACTGAAGGATAAAATGCTGCTCTAAATCTTTATTCATACGATATAAGTAGTAGTTGTGTTACAATTGTTACACCCTACTGCATTTTTTTAAAAAATTAAATGTAAGTTAAGTCAAAAAAATATAACTGTTATTATTATTAAGTTCGTAATTTTGTATAACACAAAAAGTACAAAAAAATGATGAATATTCCAGACTCTGCTCATCCCAGAGTTGTAATAATCGGTGGCGGTTTTGGCGGTTTATCACTGGCTCGGAAACTGAAAGGTAAAAATTTTCAAGTAGTATTGTTAGACAAGCACAACTACCATAATTTTCAGCCGTTGATGTATCAGGTAGCTACGGGAGGATTAGAAGCAGGATCTATTGCTTATCCGATACGTAAAGTGGTACAGGATCACAAGGAGACTTTTTTCAGGATGGCTGTTGTGGAAAAAGTTGATACTGAAAATAAAAAAGTCGTTACCAATATCGGAACCATCTATTATCACTATCTGGTAATAGCGACCGGTTCTACCAATAATTTTTTCGGAAATAAAGAAATTGAAAAGCACAGTATGGTAATGAAAACCATACCAGAAGCTTTAAACATACGCAGTCTGCTGATTGAGAATTTAGAACTGGCCTTACAGACCAATGATGAAGCTGCCCAGAGAGAACTGATGAATTTCGTCATTGTAGGTGCCGGACCAACGGGAGTGGAATTGGCGGGAGCATTGGCAGAATTAAAAAAAGCTGTCTTACCTAAAGATTATCCGGATCTCGATATTGCGAATCGTATGCAGATCAATCTGGTTCAGGGAGTAGATCGTGTGCTTGATGCTATGTCAGTAAAATCATCCAGGGCAGCAGAAAAATATTTAAAAGACCTCGGCGTCAAAATACATACAAATGTCAGAGTGACCAATTATGACGGTAAAGTTATTGAAACGGCAACTGATCTTCAGTTTCATTCACAGGCTGTGATATGGTCTGCAGGGGTAAAAGGAGCTGCAGTAAACGGAGTGGAAACTGCTGTAGATAAGGCTTCACGTATTCGTGTCAATAGTTTTAATGAAGTTGAGGGAATTAAGGATGTATTTGCTATAGGAGATGTTGCGGCAATGTATGGAGAGAAATATAAATTCGGACATCCGATGATGGCTCAGCCTGCTATACAGCAAGGAGAATTGCTGGCTGAAAATCTTGAACGCATTCAAAACAAGATGGCCTTAAAAGCATTTACGTATAATGATAAAGGATCTATGGCAACTATCGGTAGAAATAAAGCGGTAGTGGACTTACCAAAATTCCATTTCAATGGCGTATTTGCCTGGTTTGTGTGGATGTTTGTACATTTATTGTCGCTGATCGGATTCAAAAATAAAGCGTTGGTATTCTGGAGCTGGGTGTATAACTATTTTGTATTTGACAGAGAATCGCGTGTTATTATCAGACCGTTCAGAATGTATAAAAAAAATTCCATGGCTCAGGATTGATCCAGATTGTGATATTTTTTATCATAGTTGACTATTAAATCTACAAAGCGATTGTAAGAGTACATACCGTCTTTTTGGTTATTGATCTTTAGAAAATTTCCATAAAAGACTTTAAAGAATTTTGAAGAGTAGTTTTTATGTTTTTCCCAGAATAATTCTGTCTCAAGGATGTTTTCTTTAACTCCCGGATGGAGCTGCTGGTGAAAATGTAAAAACTTTTCTTCGTTTATATTGCTTACTTCTTTTAAGCAATATTTTAATGCATATAAGTAACCGGCATACCGAAACGTATTATTGTCCTGCCCTGTCATGACCAAAAAGGCCAGCATATTGGCTTCGCTCTCTTTGGCAATACCCAGTTGATGTGCTATTTCGTGGGCGGTTGTAACGGGAAGACCGATTGTCGGTATCAGGTCGTTTACCTGAGCCTCATGTGTAAACGGATTGAAATAACCACTGAATCCCATTTTTGTCAATGCATAACTAAACAGCGAAGGTTTGGCAGAAGCAATATTCTGTATGGGAAGATCTGTTTCAGTAGCCATTTTATGATAGCCATTTCGGGAGATTTCATTAAAATAATCTAAATCTTTTTCAATAACAACTTTTTGAAGACTGTCACGGGTAATTTCATATTGGTAGGCATTGGTAATGCTGATGAGCTTTTGGGTTGTAGCAAGTAGTTCGTCTTGTGTATACACCAGTTCTATTCCTAGTTCTTTGTCTAATGGTGTGCGATAATTGTTTATGGCCCACGAAATATTAAAAGTCATAAGAAAAATACAGATGCCTGCTATAATGAACTGTATGATCTTAATGCCTCTTTTTTCTTTTAATCTCATTATTCTGATGCATCTGTACAATAAATAACAAATAACAACAAAGTATATAATGTCTCCCGCTGAGAAAGGAATCCATCCGAATAGTTTTGTCAGTAAAGCATTGTAAGGATTATAAAACAACTTTACATATACTGTATCTACCCATGTTGCTTTTGACTTTAACAGGTATAAAATAAAATATAAAAAAAGTAAAGAAATCAGATACTTTAAAACAAAGCGCATTTTTTATTTTCAAAGTACTAAAATTTTTTTGAATAAAAAATGAATATTTATTTAGAATTAATAAAAATAACTTATTATATTTGTTTCTGAAATTTAAAGCATACAAAATGGGAAAATCAGCTGCAGAAATAGTATATTTCTGTGACGGAAAAAAATGTTGCCGCTATAATGAAGAACCAAAATCCTGTTTTAAGGCTTTAGTAGCGGATGCCGGTATGGAGTCGCTCGTTTCTTTGGAAAAAATGAAATGTCAGGGGATGTGTAAAAAAGCTCCGGTTTTTTATTTAGATTCTAAAAAGAAATATAAAAAAGAAGTGACCAAAAAGAAAGCGATGAAGATTTTTGAAAAATACATCGCCATAGCTGTTAATTAATTATTGTTTTATTTTGTAATAAAGTACGATTTTGGATTTAATATCTGAAGTTGTACTTTTTTTATAGAGTAATTTGTAAATTTGGACATCAATAAACAACGATACGTATGAGTCATGAAATAAGAAATTTAGAGCCTAAAGCTTTATGGAATAAATTTTCAGATTTAAATGCGGTACCACGGCCTTCAAAAAAAGAAGAAAGGGTTATTGCATTTATGATGGAATTCGGAAAAAAACTCGGGTTGGATACTATTCAGGATAAAGTAGGGAATGTAATTATTAAAAAACCTGCTGCTTCAGGAATGGAGAACAGAAAAACAGTTGTTTTGCAATCTCATCTTGATATGGTGCATCAAAAAAATAATGATACTGATTTTGATTTTGATACTCAGGGAATTGAGATGTATGTAGATGAAGACTGGGTACGCGCAAAAGGAACTACTTTAGGTGCAGATAATGGAATTGGAGTAGCTACCATCATGGCTATTCTTGAAAGTACAGAAATCAAGCATCCGGCTATTGAAGCATTGTTTACAATAGATGAAGAAACAGGTATGACAGGAGCCATGGGATTAGAAGGCGGTATGCTGGAAGGTGAAATACTGTTGAATCTTGATACAGAAGAGGATGATGAAATTGATATCGGTTGTGCCGGTGGAATAGATGTGACTGCTGAAGCGGAGTATGATGAAGAAGAAGTACCCGAAAGTTCTGTTGCGTATACCATAACCGTGAAGGGATTGAATGGAGGACATTCAGGTATGGATATTCACAAAGGGTTAGGAAATGCCAATAAAATAATGAACCGTCTTTTATTTGAAGGATTTGACAATTTTGGATTGCAGATCTCTCAAATAAAAGGAGGAAGTCTGAGAAACGCTATTCCGAGAGAGAGTGTTGCGCAGGTCATCATTGCTCAGGTATATGATGATGCTTTTGTATATGATATGCAGCAAATTGTCAATGAAATAAAAACTGAACTTGCTACAACAGAGCCGGCTTTGGAAATTATCTTTGAGAAACAGGAAAAACTACCCGCTAAAGTAATGCCGCCTGTAGCACAGTTTTATTTTGTAAGAGCAATGTATGCAGCGCATAACGGTGTGTATAGAATGAGCGCTGATTTCGATGATTTGGTAGAAACTTCAAACAACATAGCAAAAGTAGAAGTTGGTAATGGTAAACTGAGTATTCAGTGTCTGACACGTTCTTCTGTTGAAAGTTCGAAAATGGATTTGGCAAATGCATTGCGTGCTACATTTGAACTGATGGGATGTGAAGTTACATTTTCAGGATCTTACCCGGGGTGGACTCCAAATCCGAAATCTGAAATTCTGGATGTACTGACATCTATTTACGAAAAACAAAATGGACATCAGGCAAATGTTGTAGCTTGTCACGCCGGATTGGAATGTGGAATTTTAGGAACTAACTATCCGGATATGGATATGATTTCTTTTGGTCCGACCATTCGCGGAGCGCACTCTCCAGTGGAGAGGGTTTCTATTAGTTCTGTACAGAAATACTGGAAATTTGTATTGGAAATTTTGGAAAACATCCCGAAGAAATAAAATAAAAAAAGGTTCGTGAAACGAACCTTTTTTTATTTCCATGCCTTTTTAGGCTTTAAGCTATAGGTTAGATCAATAACCTGCTTTATGGCTTTTTCAATTCGTTTTTCTCCTTCCGGAGTATTGAGGTCGATACCACAAAATTTGTTACCATTGCTTTTTGCATGCAAAGATAAATAATAAATACCTCCTATCTGAAGTGCCATGATTGCCCGAAGATCAATATCTGAATTGGCAAAATCTTTTTCTGCATGCTCAAATAATGTTTTACCAATTTCTTCGCGCTCATCAATTATTTTTCGCAATACATCATTTTTCTCGCCAATTTCCCAATGAATTATTTTTTGAAGTTCTACATTATCCAATAAGGTATCAAATTGCATCTGTAAGAGTTCGTTCACGACCTCTTTGTTGATCTGAGCCGGATTTTCCATCAGATTTGTTATATATTCCTTAGAGTCGTTCTTCCAAAAGTCTTTATCCCTTATGTAGGTTTCTACTAAAGGATCAATTCCCCCAAAATATACATATACCAACTTGCGATCTACTTTTGCTTCTTTAGAAATGTTTGCAATGTTTAACCCGGAATATCCTTTTTCTTCTAAAACTTTTCCTACTGCATCAATGAGTTTTCTCATTGTACGTGCTTTTTCACGGATTGGTCCCTGTGAAACTTTACGTACTTTTTTAGGTTTTTCGTTAGATTCGTTTGCCTCCATATATCTGAATATTTGTTTCAAAAAATAATAAAACTCACCTGATGATAACTTCTCAATATTTTCTTAAGGGAAAAAAGGTTATTTTTCAGTGAATTTTTCAATAAATATAAGAACAAATATATTTAATATATATTATTAAATGAATTATTATTTGCTTTAAAATGTTAAAAATTAACAATTGTTGTGTTTAATATTTTTATGTGGAAGTATAAATTTAGCAACGTGCGTTTTTTTTATATATCAATGACTACCGTAGGATATGTATTTCTTTTTATAATCTTAACACTTATTTAAGCCTTTACACCTGTTAAAAATGATACATTTGAACGTTAAATCAATTACAAATGAAAAAATCGATTATTGTTCTTTCCTTTTTAGCTCTTGCTTTTACAGGCTGTAAAAAAGAAGAAGTAAAACCATCAGAGCATAACAAATTAGAAGAAGTGCCTTTAGAAGAAAAGGTAGCTTATACACAGACATTAGAATGGACGGCTTTTAAGACACCTGAAAAAATAGGTGTTAAAGGTACTTTTAATGACATTAAACTGAATAATGTAAAAGACTCAGGTAATTTACTCTCCGATTTAAAAGAAGCAACGTACCAGATAGAAACGTCTACTGTAAATACGACAGACGGGTTGAGAGACGAAAAGCTGAGAACGGCTTTCTTTGCTGTTATGTCAGGCAATATTCATGGGAAATTCATTGATTTTAAGGATGGAAAAGCTACAGTTGAAATCACAATGAATAATGTGACCAAAGAAAAAGAATTTGATTATACTGCAACAGATGATATGATTACCATTTCAGGATCTATAGACATCATTGCTGATTTTCAGGGAACAAAAGCCTTTAACAGTTTGCATGAATTATGCAAAGAACTGCATATGGGAAAAACATGGACAGATGTTGAAATAAAAGCAGTAGTCAGTAAAAAGTGATTGACGATTAATGCTTTATAAAAGAGGAACTTTAATAAAAAAGTTCCTCTTTTTTTGTACATTTGCAACTCGAAAAATCTAAAGATTATGATGCTAGATAGATTGCAATATGTAAAACAGCGTTTTGATGAAATCTCGGATCTGATCATCCAGCCGGATGTCATCGCTGATCAAAAACGTTATGTACAGTTAAACAAGGAATATAAAGATTTGAAAGCGTTGGTAGACAAACGCGAAGAATATATTAATGTTGTTGGAAATATCGAAGAAGCAAACGAAATCATCAATGATGGCAGTGATGCGGAAATGGTAGAAATGGCAAAAATGCAATTGGAGGAAGCAAAAGAACGTTTACCGGAACTGGAAGACGAAATAAAATTTATGCTGATTCCTAAAGATCCGGAAGATGCTAAAAATGTGATGGTGGAAATCCGTGCAGGAACCGGAGGAGATGAAGCGTCAATTTTTGCAGGAGATCTTTTCAGAATGTATACAAAATACTGTGAATCTAAAGGATGGAGAACATCAGTGGTAGACATGAACGACGGAACCTCAGGCGGATTCAAAGAGGTTATTTTTGAAGTAACCGGAGAGGATGTGTACGGAACGTTAAAATATGAAGCAGGTGTACACCGGGTACAGCGTGTACCGCAGACAGAAACACAGGGCCGTGTACACACATCGGCTGCTACTGTAATGGTGTTGCCGGAAGCGGAGGAATTTGATGTACAGATTGATATGAACGATGTGCGTATTGACTTTTTCTGTTCCTCAGGTCCGGGTGGACAGTCTGTAAATACGACAAAATCAGCAGTTCGTATGACACACATTCCAACGGGATTGGTCGCTCAGTGTCAGGATGAGAAATCTCAGCACAAAAATAAAGATAAAGCCCTTACAGTACTTCGTTCCCGTTTATATGAAATGGAATTAGCGAAGAAACAGGAAGAAGATGCAAAAAAACGTAATTCACAGGTAAGCTCGGGAGACCGTTCTGCTAAAATCCGTACCTACAATTATCCGCAAGGTCGTGTGACAGATCATAGAATAGGTCTTACCATCTATGATTTGGATGGTGTGATGAATGGAAATATACAAAAAGTAATTGATGAATTACAATTGGTAGCCAATACTGAAAAGCTAAAAGAAAGCGATGTATTCTAAATAATCATTTATCAGTACAACCAATGAATCCAAATTTAGAAAATCTAAAAAACGCCATAGAACCTTATCGTCAGGAAATTGTAAAGCATAAGGTCTACCATGCATTAAAAAGTTTAACTGATGTACAAGTGTTCATGCAGCACCATGTATATGCTGTATGGGATTTTATGTCGTTACTAAAAGCACTTCAAAATTCTTTAACCTGCACTACGATACCATGGTTTCCGAAAGAAGATGCTGATGCTGTGTATCTGATCAATGAAATTGTAACCGGAGAAGAATCCGATGTCGATGCTTATGGAAACAGAAAAAGCCATTATCAGCTCTATCTCGAAGCGATGCATCAAAGTGGAGCAAATACTGCTCAGATTGATGTTTTTATTGAAGAATTAAAAAATAATGGTAAGTTGGAAACAGCTTATAAAAAAGCCGGACTACCATTGGAGATTATTAATTTTCTCAATTTTACATTTTCTGTTATTTACAGCAATAAACCTCATGTACAGGCTGCTGTATTTACTTTTGGAAGAGAAGATCTGATTCCGGATATGTTTCATGTAATGGTCGCCGATTTATACAAAACCAATCCCGAAGAAATTGCAGTGTTTAAATACTATCTGGAGCGACATATTGAAGTAGATGGCGATCATCACAGCCATTTGGCACTCGATATGACGGCAGCCCTCTGTGGAGATAATCCTGTGTTCTGGAAAGAAGCGGAAAACGCTGCGATAGAAGCGCTGAAACAGCGAAAACTTCTTTGGGACAGTGTATATAATGAAATTGTAAAATAATATTAAATTAGATAACCCGTGAAAATAAGTGAATTGGTAGCGCAAATACGCAAAAAGAAATCGTTTTTATGCGTAGGATTAGATGTAGATATGGATAAAATACCTGCTCATTTATTACAGACCGAAGATCCGATTTTCGAATTTAATAAAGCAATTATTGATGCCACACATGATTATGTGGTTTCTTATAAACCCAATACGGCTTTTTATGAAGCTCAGGGTATAAAAGGATGGCAGGCACTGGCAAAAACCATTGCATATCTCAACACCAACCATCCTGAAATTTTTACCATTGCCGATGCTAAAAGAGGCGATATCGGAAATACTTCCGGTATGTATGCAAAGGCTTTTTTTGAAGACTTGGCTTTTGATTCTGTTACGGTGGCTCCTTATATGGGAAAAGATTCAGTCGAACCTTTTCTGGCTTATAAAGACAAAATAACCATTCTGTTGGCACTAACCTCAAATCCCGGAGCTTTTGATTTTCAAACGTTGAAAACAGGTGAAGATGAGGTTTATAAAAAAGTATTAGAGACTTCTAAAAAATGGCAGAATGCCAAGAATCTTATGTATGTGGCAGGCGCAACCAAAGCAGAATATTTTAAAGAAATAAGAGATATAGTGCCGGATAGTTTTCTGTTGGTTCCTGGTGTAGGAGCACAGGGCGGAAGTCTTTCAGAGGTATGCAAATTTGGTTTGAATAAAAATATAGGTTTGCTTATCAATTCTTCCAGAGGTGTTATATATGCTTCTGACGGATTGGATTTCGCAGAAGCGGCAAGAAAAGAAGCTCATAAATTACAAAAAGAAATGGAAGTCATCCTTTCTGTAAATTGATATGTTCGAACTCACTGATCAAATAGGGCAGGTACACCAATTCGCATCCACACCTAAGCGAATCATTTCACTGGTTCCTTCACAAACAGAAACCTTGTTTGAGTTGGGACTTGAAGACCAGTTAATGGGAATTACAAAATTTTGTGTACATCCTTATCATCTGCGTCCTACCAAAATAAAAATAGGAGGGACAAAAAACGTTCATGTCGAAAAAATCAAAGCGCTAAATCCGGATATTATCATAGCCAATAAAGAGGAAAATACCCTTGAGATTGTAGAAAGTCTGCAGGGGATATGTCCGGTATGGGTGACCGATGTACGCTCTTTTGATGATGCGTTACAGATGATAAAGGATTTTGGTGAACTCTTTAATAAACGAACAGATGCAGATAAATGGGTTCAGAAACTCCAGTATGCTTATAAAGACTTTATTCGTTTTGTGGCAGACAGACCGGAGCGTAAAGCTGCTTATCTGATCTGGAGAGAGCCTTATATGGCAGCAGGTAAAGATACTTTTATAGATGAAATGCTGACGTTGAATAAATTTCAGAATATTTATGCCAACAGACCCGGAAGATATCCCGAAGTGGAAATCCGTAAAATGCGTATTCAGGGAGACCCGGATATCGTTTTTTTGTCTTCTGAACCCTATCCTTTTAAAGAAGAACATGCTTTTGAAATCGGAAGAAGTACGCATCATGCCAAAACGGTTTTTGTAGATGGCGAAATGTTTTCATGGCATGGAGTACGGCTTTTTAAAGCCTTTGAATATTTTAAGATATTACACGACAGGCTTGGAGATGAATAAAATATAGGTAATAAAAATGAGGGTATTCCATGTAAATGGAATACCCTCATTCAGTAAAAAAAATAATTATGAAGACTTATTGATTTCTAAAGACAAGTTTTCCTTCAAAACTGTCTAAAAGAATGATACTGTCCGTTTTTACTTCGCCTGCTAATATTTGTTTAGACAATTCGTTAAGAACCTCTCTTTGTACTACCCGTTTTACAGGTCTTGCTCCAAAATGGGCATCATATCCTTTGTCTGCCAGATAAGAAATTGCTTCCGGAGTAGCATCCATTGTGATATGTTGTGCTGCCAGCATTTTGAACACGCTGTTTAATTGTAACGAAACAATTTGTTTTATATTGTCCTGTGTTAAAGGAGTAAACATTACTATTTCATCAATACGGTTTAAAAATTCCGGGCGAACAGATTCTTTCAGAACATTTAAAACGGCTGTTTTTGCTTTTTCTGCTGCTTCTTCGGATGTGTTGTTGTCAAAAGCTTCCTGTATGATATGACTTCCCATATTAGAAGTCATGATGATGATGGTATTTTTAAAATCGGCAAGACGTCCTTTATTATCCGTGAGCCTTCCTTCATCCAGTACCTGTAATAAAATATTAAAAGTATCCGGATGGGCTTTTTCAATTTCATCCAGAAGAATAACAGAATACGGGCGTCTTCTTACAGCTTCGGTAAGCTGTCCGCCTTCATCATACCCAACGTATCCCGGAGGTGCTCCTACAAGCCGGCTTACGCTGTGTCTTTCAGAATATTCACTCATATCAATACGCGTCATGGCATTTTCGTCATCAAAAAGATATTCTGCCAAAGCTTTGGCAAGTTCTGTTTTTCCGACTCCGGTAGTTCCCAGGAAAAGGAAAGAACCGATAGGTTTTTTCGGATCCTGTAAGCCTGCACGGCTTCTTCTTACGGCATCGCTGATTGCATGAATCGCTTCTTCCTGACCTACCACTCTTTTGTGTAATTCGTCTTCAAGCTTTAATAGTTTTTCTCGCTCTGACTGAATCATTTTTGTAACAGGAACTCCGGTCCATTTGGCCACCACTTCTGCGATGTCGTCATAGGTTACCTCTTCTTTTATAAGAGAATGACCTTTTTGGTTTTCATCTACTTCTTTCTGTAAAGCTGTTAATGCTGCTTCAGCTTCCTGAATTTTGCCGTAACGTATTTCAGCTACTTTTCCGTAATCCCCGTTTCGCTCTGCGCGTTCTGCTTCCAGTTTGAAATTTTCTATATCCAGCTTGATGTTCTGAATATTATCGACTACTTCTTTTTCTGATTTCCATTTGGTAAAAATGGCGTTGCGTTCTTCTTTTAAGTTCGCCAGGTCAATTCCTAATATTTTGAGCTTATTTTCATCATTTTCACGTTTGATGGCTTCAATCTCAATTTCCAATTGCATGATTTTACGATCCAGTACATCGAGTTCTTCCGGTTTGGAGTTGATTTCCATACGCAGTTTTGAAGCTGCCTCATCCATTAAATCAATGGCTTTATCCGGTAAGAAACGATTGGTAATATAACGCTGTGATAACTCTACTGCACCTATAATCGCCTCATCTTTGATGCGTACTTTATGGTGTGTTTCGTATTTTTCTTTAATACCTCTGAGAATCGATATGGCACTTTCTGTATCGGGTTCGTCGACCATGATTTTTTGAAAACGACGCTCCAGTGCTTTATCTTTTTCAAAGTATTTTTGATATTCATCCAGAGTTGTTGCTCCTATTGCTCTGAGCTCGCCTCTTGCCAATGCAGGTTTGAGAATGTTGGCAGCGTCCATAGCACCTTCACCACCTCCGGCTCCGACAAGCGTATGGATTTCATCGATGAATAATATGATACTGCCATCAGAAGATGTTACTTCTTTGACTACAGATTTAAGTCGTTCTTCAAACTCTCCTTTGTATTTTGCTCCGGCAATCAAGGCTCCCATGTCTAAAGAGAAAACAAGTTTGTCTTTTAGATTTTCAGGTACATCACCTTGTACAATACGGTGTGCAAGTCCTTCTGCAATAGCTGTTTTTCCGACTCCGGGTTCTCCGACCAACATCGGGTTGTTTTTTGTTCTTCGCGATAAAATCTGTAATACGCGTCTGATTTCTTCATCTCTACCAATTACAGGATCGAGTTTACCGTCGTTGGCAAGCTGATTTAAATTCTTTGCATATTTATTCAGAGCATTGTAATTCTCTTCTGCTGAAGCAGAGGTTACACGTTCCCCTTTGCGTATTTCTTTTATAGCTGCTTCCAGATCTTTTTCGTTAACTCCCTGGTCTTTTAATATTTGTGCTACTTTGCTTTTTGACTTAAAGATCGCCAGTAATAGATGTTCTACAGAAACGTATTCATCGTTCATTTTTTTAGCAATTGCCTGAGCTTCATTGATAGCAGTACCTGCTTCGCGTGAAAGTGCTATTTGCGCTCCTTGTACTTTAGGAAAGTTTTCAATAGTTGCATCCAGCAGCTGTTTAAACAAGTCAATGTTTACATTTACCTTTTTTAAAATAAAAGGCGTTACATTTTCATCCACTTCCAAGATCGCCTTGAAAATGTGTTCATTCTCAATTTGCTGTTGTCCATGCATTTGCACTAAAACCTGTGCCTGCTGCAAAGCTTCCTGAGATTTGATGGTGAAATTGTTTGGATTCATAGTATATATGGGTTTATTTTTATTAGATTTTTACGATATGTTAATTTACAATATATATTCCATATATTAAAAACAGACAAAATGTCTCTTTATGGGGTTTGAAAATTATAAAAAATGACTTTTTGTCTTGTTTTATTGTTATTATGATTGTTTTTTGCTTTTTTGACAGGCAAAAAAAGAGTATTTTTACAAAAAAAATAAACTATGAAATGGATTGAACTAACCCAGCAAGAACAACTTGAGGAACTTACAGCCATGTCAAAAACACAGCCTGTACTTATCTTTAAGCACAGTACGCGATGTATGATCAGCAAAATGGCCTTGAAAAATTTTGAGTCAGAATTTGATTTGGAAGGAAAGATTATTCCTTATTTTCTGGATTTAATAGCACACAGAGCTCTTTCTAATGCTATTGCGGATGATTTTAATATTCAGCACCAATCTCCGCAATTATTGGTAATAAAGAATGCAGAAGTCGTCTATCATGAATCACATGAAGGTATAGACGCCAACATTTTAAAAAAATATATATAAAAAATCCACTCATTTTGAGTGGATTTTTTTTAACTGTGCTATTTATTTTTCAAAAGGTATCGCTGGCAATAATTTTGAAGAAACTTCTCCAAAACCGATGCGCACCTGATCGTTTTTACAATACCCTCTCATGATTACGGTATCATTATCCTGTATAAAAGTGCGTTTTGTACCGTCGTTCATTTCTAATGGATTTTGTCCAGCCCATGTAAGTTCAAGCATGGAACCAAAACTGTCCGAAGTTGGTCCCGAAATAGTTCCTGATCCTAATAAATCACCTGCATTTATCTGACATCCGTTTACAGCATGGTGTGCCAGCTGCTGGCTCATGGTCCAGTACATATACTTCAGGTTGGAATTACAAATGATATTCTCAGTTCCGTTATCCGGTGTAATAGCTACCTGTAAATGAATATCGAAAGCATGTTTTCCGGTTTGCTGTAAATAAGGAAGTGGTTTTGGGTCTTCCTGCTTTGGACTTTCACAACGGAAAGGCTCCAGTGCATCCATGGTTACAATCCAACATGAAATTGATGAAGCAAAGTTTTTTGCCAGAAATGGTCCTAATGGTACATATTCCCATGTCTGTACATCACGTGCACTCCAGTCGTTTAATAATACCATACCGAAGATGTGATCTTCTGCATTTTCAACCGCAATACGTTCTCCCATTTTATTGGCATCAGTTGTTATAAAAGCGGTTTCTAATTCAAAATCTACACGCTGAGAAGGTCCAAAAACAGGTTGTGTTTCTCCTTTAGGCAAAGTTTGTCCAAGCGGACGGTGAACTGCTACACCTGAAGGAACGATCGTAGAACTTCTTCCATGGTAGCCTACGGGTATGTGAAGCCAGTTTGGTAATAATGCATTTTCCGGATCACGGAACATTTTACCAACGTTGGTAGCATGCTCTCTGCTTGAATAGAAATCGGTATAGTCTCCGATAAAAACCGGAAGTTGCATTTCAACTTCGTCAACCGGAAATAATACATTTTTTCTATGGTCTTCATTGTCGCGTAATTCGCTGTTATTCTCTTCAAAAATATCTGCGATACGGTTTCTTACCATTCTCCATATCGGTTTTCCTAAAGTGATGAATTCGTTAAGCGTGTCCTGAAGAAAAATATCTTCGTGCAGATCAATACCTTTAAAATAGCCAAGCTGTTGTAAAGCACTCAAATCAATGGCGTAATCACCGATACGGGAACCGATTGTAATCACATTTTCTTTAGTTAAAAAAACACCGAAAGGAATATTTTGAATGGGGAAATCATTATTTTCAGAAACTGTAATCCATGATTTTAAAGAAGGATTATTAGCTGTAATTATCATAACTATTGTTGTTAGCTGTTTGTACTATAAAATTTAATCAAATATATCATTTACCTATTATTTAACAAACCATTTTTGTAAATTTGGATTCATTTTAACGAAATATTAGAAAATGCAACGAGACGAACAAATTTTTGATTTGATTTTAGATGAGCAGGACAGACAGGTTCACGGACTTGAACTGATTGCTTCTGAAAATTTTGTAAGCGACCAGGTAATGGAAGCTGCAGGTTCAGTTTTAACAAATAAATATGCAGAAGGGTATCCTAATAAAAGATATTATGGCGGATGTGAGGTAGTGGATGTCGTTGAACAGATTGCTATTGACAGAGCCAAAGCATTGTTTAATGCGGCTTATGTAAATGTACAGCCACATTCCGGCTCACAGGCCAATACAGCTGTTTTTGCAGCTTGCTTACAGCCCGGAGATAAAATATTAGGTTTTGATCTGTCTCACGGAGGACACCTTACACACGGATCTCCGGTGAATTTTTCAGGAAAATTATACAATCCGGTTTTTTATGGAGTAGATCAGGAAACGGGACGTTTAAATTATGATAAGATTCAGGAAATAGCAATCAAAGAACAGCCAAAACTCATTATTGCTGGGGCTTCAGCGTATTCACGTGATATGGATTTTAAACGATTCAGAGAAATTGCGGATAGTGTAGGAGCTATTTTGATGGGAGATATTTCACATCCTGCCGGGCTTATCGTAAAAGGACTGTTGTCCGATCCGGTGCCTTATTGCCATATCATTACTACAACTACTCATAAAACCCTCAGAGGTCCAAGAGGAGGTATAATATTAATGGGTAAAGATTTCGAAAATCCGTTCGGATTAAAAACGCCGAAAGGCGAAACAAGAATGATGTCTTCTCTGTTGGATAGCGCTGTATTCCCTGGAAATCAGGGAGGACCATTGATGCATATCATTGCGGCAAAAGCAGTGGCATTTGGAGAAGCGCTTACGGATGAATTTTTCCGTTATGCATTACAGGTGCAGAAAAATGCACAGGCTATGGCAAAAGCGTTTATGGACAGAGGCTATAATATTATTTCCGGAGGAACGGATAATCATATGATGCTTATTGATTTGCGCAATAAAAATATTTCCGGGAAGGAAGCTGAAAATGCTTTGGTAAAAGCAGAAATAACGGTTAACAAAAATATGGTTCCTTTTGATGATAAATCACCATTTGTAACTTCTGGAATCCGTATCGGTACACCTGCTATTACTACCCGTGGTCTTGTTGAAAGTGATATGGATAAAATAGTGGAAATGATTGATAAGGTGCTTATGCATCATACTGATGAAGATATTATAGAAGAAGTAGCAACTGAGGTGAATGAGATGATGGGAGAAAGAGCAATGTTTGTTTTTTAGTAAACAGCTGAGTGTCATAAAATAAGTAGATGAATTTCATCTACTTTTTTTTATTTTTACCTAAAACTAAAAAGGTAAATATGAAAAAATACGTTACACTGCTTCTATTAATCACAGGCATGGTTATGCAGGCTCAGGGTATTCAGGGAGTGGTTGTGGATAAAGAAACAAATGCACCACTTGAATTTGTTTCTGTAATTTTAGAAGGAGGGCAGCTGACAGCTTCTACTAATGAAAAAGGTGAGTTTTATCTCAATGTATCCGATGTAATAGGAAAACAACTCATTTTTTCTAATGTGCATTATGAGGAATTGCGCTATAAAGTAAATGATACCAAGCCATTCACTGTTGGTTTAGAAGCTATTTCTTTTCAGATGGAAGAGATGGTCTTATATGACCGACCTATAAGGGATGTGTTTGATGAGGTAATTAAAAACTCTGAAAAATCATTTAAAACCAATATTCAACTGAGTACTTTTTATAAAGAAAATTACAAAAGCAATACGCTAAAATCTTTTTATGCCGATGGCCTTGTTGATTTTTATATCAAAAATAAGACGTCAAAGATAGATGTAGTGGTTAATGAAAGCCGGATTATAGATACCGGAATAGTTGATGAGGAAGCAAAATCATTGAGTACAGTAAGTATGAACATAGAAGATGTAATTGAAAATGCGCTAAAATTCAAATTTCTCAAAAAATTAATAAAAAATAAGGATCAGGAATTTTATATCACCATGCAACAGTCCACAAATGGAGAAGTGTTGCATACTTTATATATTGAACCTGTTGAAAATTCAAAAGAAGAAAATCTGATCGAAGGAAAAGTGGTTTTTAATGAGGAGAAGAAGTTGATATTGGATTTGGATTTACAATTAGCGGATCAATATAAAATAAACAATAAAGTCAAAAATGTAATTATTGCAAAATTAAAGATAAATGATTTGAAAAGAAAAGCCCGTTATGCTTATGTAAACGGCGTATATTATGTTACTTATTTTGAGTACGCTTATGATATTTCAGCAACCTCAAAAATGGCTAAGTTGGATGATCGTTTTACCGGAAATGCTCAAATGTATGCTTTTAATTTTACTCCTGTTACCGTTTTTCCTGTTAAAGATAAAATTATGAAAAAAGCAGCTTTGTATAAATTAGGAAAAAATTATACGACGGAATTCTGGAAAAAGCCAAATGTTCAGCATTTGACAGATTACAAATAAAAAATGAAAATTGAATAAATAAAAAAGTGGTTAGGTTTTTGTAATCACTTTTTTTGTTATAGTAAATTCCCTTCTCAGGATAAAATTTTAAAAGCAATCCGGTTGAAGTGGCGCAATATGTATTTTATTTTTATTAAAAAAAACAGACATTATTATGAAACAGTTGTACATTGGGTTACTCTTTCTTTTCATCAGTTTTGGTATTCAGGCACAAACCGCTACTTATTCCGGTATTATAAAAGACAGAAACACCAATCTGCCGGTTGAATATGTAAGTATTACCGGAGTGAATTCCAATATCAGTACCATGACCAATGCCGATGGGCGTTTTCGTCTTACTGTACCACAAGAGATAAAAAAAATAAAATTCAGCCACTTAAACTACGATGTTTTAGAATGTGTACTCGTTCCTGAGCGCAAGGAAATGGTTGTTTATTTAAATTCTTCTGCTTACGAAATGGAAGAAATGGTTATTCTGAACCGTTCTCTGAGAGATGTAATGAATGAAATCATTAAAAATTCCAAATCTAAATTTTCAAAAGATATTAAGCTGAGTACCTATTACCGGGAAATGATGAACATCAACAATGAAGTTTACTCGTACGCAGACGGTATGCTGGATTATTTTTATAAGAATAAATCCACCAGTAATATTACCGTAAATGAAAGTCGTGCCATAAAATTTCAGTCGAAAGAATTTGAAAGCTATGAAAATAATCCTGTTAATTTTTATTTGTTGAATTTACAGGAAATCGTCACCAATGCTTTCCAGTTTGAACGATTGTCTAAAATAGTAAAGAATAAAAACTATGAAATGTATCTTACCCTTAAAAAGAATGCTGAAGGTAAAGAACTGACAACATTGTATTTTGAGCCTTCTGAAACAGCTAAGGATGAGATTTTTGAAGGAACTGTAGTATTTGACGATGAAGCCAAACTTATTCTGGAAATCAACATACAATTATCCCGCAAACATTTAAAAAACATTAAATTTGAAGATAGAGTGCTGTACCGCATTAAATTTTCAGAGATCCGTTACAAACAAATATTCAATGCTGTGGATGGAAAATATTTTTTGGTGTATGACACACGCAGAGTTCAGGCAATGGTTAAAGTAGGAGAGAGGCACAAGTATCTGATCGGTGGTATTCACGAACTGATTACAGTAAATTCTGCCGTAAGTTCTGAAAAACCTAAGGCGGAGCTTATCTATTATCATCCGACTTTACAACCATTGGGAAAAAACTATACAACAAAGTACTGGAATGATCAGAATGTTATTTTGTTGAATAGTAAAGAGGAACAAGCATTAGGGAAAATTAATAATTAAATAGATAAGATGAAAAAGATTGTATTGTTAACAACAGCTATCGGAGCCGTTTTTTTGAGTAGTTGTAAATCTACCCGGCAACCTTCGGTTGATAAAATGCAAATAGAGCAAAACACCGCCTCTGAGAAAGAAGTTTTTCTGAAAATTTTTGGTGTAGAGCCTTTTTGGAATATTGACATAGCGGAAGATATAGTAGTTTTTAAGGATGTTGAGGGGAAGGTGGTAACTTTTAAATATGCAGCTCCTTCTGAAGATAAAGAAAACATGACTAAAACCTATCATCTTTTAAGTGGTGGCTATGATTTAACCATTCATATGGTTGAGGGGTATTGTACAGACGGAATGTCTGACAAAGATTCTGCCTACAAGGCGGATATGCAGTTAAAAGAAAATGGTAAGATAGTTTGGGAACACAAGGGGTGTGCACATTATTTGTTGCATCCTGAATTGGAAGGTAAATGGATTTTAAAGCAATTGAATCATAAAAAAATCAGCGAGGACGGAAGTTATGCAACTCCTTATTTGGAGTTTAATACGACGGAAAACAGAGTGTCCGGCAATACCAGTTGTAATGGTATCAGTGGTTCAGTTATCACTGAAGGTTCTCTCATCAAATTTCCACATATGGCAACCACTCTGATGATGTGTGTCAATGAAAATGTAGAACAGGAGTTTCTCGAAGTTATAGAACAGGTCACGAGGTTTGAAATCGAAGGAAATGAATTGCGTTTATATGCAGGTCAGCAATTGAAAATGTTGTTTAAGAAATAAATTAAAGGTTCAGGATTCGAAACTCAATGATATGTTGGTTTTTGTGAATATGAAAAGCGGTCATAGACCGCTTTTTTCTTTGATGAATTGTTATAATTATAATAAAGGGATGCATGGTCCGAGAGGTATTACAGTTAAATTAAAATCTGAATCTGGGGCTAATTCTCCAATTTCTACTTCGAGACTATATATTAAATCACTAAATTCATTTATATCGATACATTCTGTAACAATTCTATAGGCTATAATTTCTATATCCATAGATTGAAAAGAAAGTGTAATTTCGTACCTATTGTACTCGGAAACAAATTCTGTTGAATTTTCACCAATCATTTTATTAACCGAAATAGCATCCAGTATTAAAGTCTTTTCATTTTCACCATTATGCGCAAATGAGGTTAGAAAACTAAAGACTAAAAAAAACATTACATGTAATTTTTTCATAATTTATGTTAATTAAAGTTTATTTTGTAAATATAATTATAAATTTTTAAATAATCATTTTAAATGATTTTTTATAAATAGATGATGTTTAAAATGCGAGATATAGCTTAACGGCTAAAATGTTATTAAATACATAAAAAAAGTCCCGGAAATACGGGACTTTTTTTATATATTATAGTTATACATTTGGCGGCTCATTCGTATGATGGTCTCTGTTATAATTAAATTGTTTTGTAGAGAACTCATTAGATGTTTCAACGATTTTGTAGGCATCTACAATTCGTTTAACCAATCGGTGTCTTACAATGTCTTTATCATCGAGATAGATAATGCCTATCCCTTCAATACCGGAAAGAATATTAAGAGCTTCTTTTAAACCTGAAGTTACTTTTCGCGGTAAATCTACCTGACCAGGGTCTCCAGTGATGATAAATTTAGCATTTTTACCCATACGGGTCAAAAACATCTTCATTTGGGAATGAGTTGTATTTTGTGCCTCATCCAGAATTACAAACGCATGATCGAGTGTTCGTCCTCTCATAAACGCAAGAGGCGCAATCTGTATAATGCCTTTAAGTAAATAATCTTCCAGTGTAGTTGGAGGCAACATATCCCGTAAGGCATCATATAAAGGCTGCATATAAGGATCGAGCTTTTCTTTCATATCTCCGGGTAAAAAACCCAAATTTTCTCCTGCTTCAACAGCTGGACGCGTTAGAATGATACGTTTTACCTGTTTTTCTTTCAGCGCTTTTACAGCGAGTGCCACTCCCGTATATGTTTTTCCGGTTCCTGCAGGTCCTATGGCAAAAACCATATCATTTTTATTGACATTATCGACCAGCTTTTGCTGGTTTGGGGTCATGGCTTTTATGAGTTTGCCACCGAGACCATGTACCAGAATTTCGTCACTGGACTTCATGTGTTGCTGCGGCTGATCATCGATGATCAGGCGTTCAATGATATTTTCGTTTAAGGTATTGTACTTTTGGTAGTACTTGATAATACGGTCAAACCGATCTTCAAATAAGTCTAATACTTCGTTTTCTCCAAACACTTTTACAATAGTATCCCGTGCAACGATTTTTAGTTTAGGATAGAGTTTTTTGATGATTTCCAAATGAATATCCTGAGCTCCCCAAAAATCTTTAGGAGTGATATGTTCCAATTCAATGATTCTTTCGTTCAAAAGCTATTAGATTTAATTAAAATAAATTAGTTTTGTATTCAATCAAATCTAAAAAAAATTAAGTAAAAACGCAATAACAATTTGATTAATTAATGTCAATAATTACACTAACAACTGATTTCGGAATCAAAGACCATTTTGTAGCAATTGCTAAAGGCAAACTGTTGTCTAAAATCCCGAATTGTCAGCTTGTAGATGTATCCCATTGTATTGATTTGTATAATGTAGGCAATGCCAGTTATGTCGTTTCCGGCGCATATGCCTCATTCCCAAAAGACACGATTCATATCATTTGTGTAGATGCAGAACTGCATGAAAACAGTCGCTTTCTTCTAATGCGCTTTGACGGTCATTTTTTTCTCGCAGCAGATAATGGGATATGCAGTCTGCTGACTCAGGAAAGGGAAGATGCTGTAGAAAAAGTAGTCCGTCTGTACAATAAACCGGAATACCTTTCGTGTATGGATTTGTTTGCCGATGTGTGTGCCGCAATCAATGGAGGGGCGGCTGCGGAAAGTCTGGGTGAGCTTATTGGCAGTGAAGATTATGTGGGAATGACGGAGTTAAGACCTCGTATATCTGAGGACGGAAATGTGATTTTTGCGAATATTGTGTATGAAGACCATTATGGAAATGCAGTAAGCAATGTGAGCAAAAAACTGTTTGAAGAAGTGGGCAAAGGCCGTCCGTTTTTATTTACCGGCAGTAAATATAAGATGACGCGCATCAATAAATACTATGCAGATTTCAATACAGAGACCAGAGCTTTAAGTGAATACCATGGCAGTTCCCTGCTTATCTTTAATGATTTGGAAATGTTGCAGGTTTCTCTTTATAAAACCAATCCCGCAACAAGCGGTAGTGTGAAATCATTACTGGGATTGGGATATCACGATCCGATTATCATTGAATTTGAATCAAAAAACGAATAAAAATGTTTATAAGAATTGTTAAGATGAGTTTTCAGGAAGATAAAATACCGGTCTTTTTGGAACATTTTCAGACTGTAAAAGAGAAAATAAGACATTATCCCGGAAATAATTTTCTGGAACTATATCGCGATAAACAACAATCCAACATATTTTTTACGTATTCTATATGGAACGAAGAAAGTGATTTGGAAAACTATCGCCAATCAGAGCTTTTTAAAAGTGTCTGGGCCAGTACCAAACCTTTTTTCAATGATAAACCACAGGCGTGGAGCGTTGATAAACTGGAATCTCTCCCTTAATCTATTTGTATGAAAGCTATTTTACTACGTGAAATTAAATCCTTTTTCGGCTCCATCATCGGTTATCTGGTGGTTGTGGTGTTTTTGGTCATAAATGGTTTGTTTTTATGGGTGTTTGACGGTTCTTACAACATATTGCAAAGCGGTTATAATGATCTGACGCCTTTTTTTAAACTGGCTCCATGGATTTTGTTATTGCTTATTCCGGCAGTGACCATGCGCAGCTTTTCTGATGAGCGTAAACAGGGAACTATAGAATTGTTGCTGACCAAGCCTCTGAGTATTTACGAAATTGTATCAGGGAAATTTTTAGGGGCTTTTGTCCTGATTCTTATCGCAATTATACCTACAGTTCTATATGTTATCATTCTGAATCCTTATGGTAATCCGATGAATAATATGGATATTGGAAGTACAATCGGATCTTACATCGGATTGCTTTTCCTGATTGCGGGTTATACTGCTATCGGAATTTTTTCATCAACCTTATCCGATAATCAGATTGTGGCGTTTATTTGTGCCATTGTTTTGTCTCTTATTTTTTATATGGGATTTGATCAGTTGGCAGGAATGCTGAAACTGCCTTTTTTGGAACGTATCGGTATGGATTTTCACTTTAAGAGTATGAGCAGAGGCGTTTTAGATACACGTGATGTACTTTATTTTGTCAGTGTTGCTTTCCTGTTTGTTAGTGCGACAGTATTTAATCTAAAATCCCTGAAAAAGTAATGGCAGCAATGAAACGTAAATATTTAATATCGTTTACCGGAATACTTCTGATATTGATTTTTATCAATCTGGCAGGACAGTTTGTTTTCAAGCGATTTGATCTTACACAGGATCGCCGTTATACGCTTTCTCCTACCACACTATCGATTGTGGAGCAGGTTAAAGAGCCTTTGTTTATCGATGTTTATTTAGAAGGACAGTTTCCGGCAGATTTGAGAAGACTTCAGGAAGAAACCCGTCAATTACTTGAAGAGTTTACGGCTTATAATTCCAATATCAGTTTTCAGTTTGTAAATCCGCTTGAAAATCAGGCCGATCAGATGCAGATTGCTGAACAGCTGTATGCTAACGGAATGAAGCCTATTTCGATGACTTTGAACGATAAAGGAAAGCAATCTCAGGAAATGGTTTTTCCATGGGCGGTAGCAACGTATGGTGATCGACATGCAAAAATTCCTTTGCTTAAAAACATCATGGGCATCAGTACAGAAGATAAAGTCCTCAGTTCTGTACAGCATTTAGAATATGCTATTGCAGATGCCGTAAATACTGTTATTCATGAAAAAACGAAGAAAATAGCTGTCATCAAAGGTATCGGTGAACTTGAAGATGTGTATATGGCTGATTTCTTAAAATCAGTTCGTGAAAATTATTACATCGCACCTTTTACACTGGACAGTGTTGCACAAAATCCGAATAAAACGCTGCAACAATTAAAAGAATATGATCTGGCCATCATTGCCAAGCCAACAAAGCCGATTACAGAAGATAAAATACAGGTATTGGATCAGTTTGTAATGAATGGTGGTAAAACATTATGGCTTATTGATCAGGTACAGGCTGATATGGACAGCTTAACCAAGACAGGAGGTATGCTGGCGTATCCAAAAGATTTTAGCCTTAGCGAATTGCTGTTCAAATACGGGGTTCGGGTAAATCCTACCTTGATTATGGATGAGGTGGCTACACCGATTAAGCTTGCCACAGGACAGCAGGGTTCAGAAACCACCTATCAGGAGTACATGTGGAAATTCGCACCTTATGCCTTAGGAAATCCGGGACATCCGATTACAAAAAACATTGAAGGAGTAAAATTTGATTTTGCTAATGGAATTGATACGCTGAAGAACAACATTAGCAAAACTGTTTTGCTGCGTTCGTCTGAATACTCTAAACCGCTGGGAACTCCGCTGGAGATTGATCTGAAAAAAGGAATCGACAAAACACCTCTTGAAAGCTATCAGGGAAAGGGCAATATACCTTTGGCGGTATTGCTGGAAGGAACTTTTACTTCAGCTTATAAAAACAGAATATTGCCGTTTAAAGAACCGGATTACAAGGATTCTGGCGTAGCCAATAAAATGGTAGTTATTTCTGATGGAGATCTGATCAGGAACCAACTGGACCAAAACGGAGCTCCGATGGAACTCGGGTATGACAAATGGACCAATAATCTATTTGGCAATAAAGAATTTTTATTGAATACGGTCAACTATCTGTTAGATGATACAGGATTGATTCAGTTACGTACAAAAGATGTAAAGCTGGCATTGCTGGACAAAGAGAAAGTACATAATGATTATACTCAGATACAGATTCTTATTGTTGTATTACCCGTTGCAGTGATTATTTTATTTGGTTGGATATTCACCTTTTTGAGAAAGAAAAAATATAGAAGATAATAGCTAAAAAATCCTTTTTTTATTGCTACTAAAAAGATATATTTGTAAAAACTTCCGTTAATTTACGGATAATAAAAAAAGATATATGAAATTTATCGTATCGAGCTCGTATTTATTAAAACAATTACAAGTATTAGGAAGTGTAATCAATAGTAGTAACACCTTACATATTCTTGATAACTTTTTATTTGAACTGGATAACAATCAATTAAAAGTATCCGCTTCAGATTTAGAGACTACGATGTCTGCAACGTTAGAAATCGAATCTACTGATACCGGCAGCATTGCAGTTCCTGCCCGTTTGTTGTTAGAAACCCTCAAAACATTTCCGGAACAGCCGTTGACTTTTACGGTTAAGGAAAACAATACCATTGAAATCAGCTCTGATTTAGGAAAGTATGTACTGGCATATTTACCGGGAGATGAATTTCCGAAAGCAGAATTACTGGAAGACCCTTCTACAGCACATATTCCTGCGGAAGTATTGGCTACCGCTGTAAGTAAAACTATTTTTGCTGCCGGAAACGATGATTTACGTCCTGTAATGTCAGGTGTTTATTTTCAGTTTTCTCCTTCAGGAATTATTTTTGTGGCAACAGATGCTCATAAATTAGTAAAATATTCCCGCACGGATATCACTTCGAGTGCAGAAGCTAATTTTATCATGCCTAAAAAACCTTTGAATATTTTAAAAAATATTTTGGGGACTTCTGATGCTGAAGTTAAAATTGAGTACAATGATTCAAATGCGATGTTCTCATTTGATAATTATATATTGGTATGTCGACTTATTGACGGAAAATATCCAAACTATGAGGCGGTAATTCCAAAAGAGAATCCGAATAAACTGATTATTGCCAGAACTCAATTCTTAAGTTCGGTAAGACGTGTAGCTATTTATGCCAATAAGACAACACATCAGATCCGCTTAAAGGTTGCCGGAACGGAATTGAATATTTCTGCAGAAGATATCGATTATTCAAATAAAGCAGACGAGCGTCTTACCTGTGATTATCAGGGAGATGATATGCAGATCGGATTCAATTCGCGTTTCCTTATCGAAATGCTGAACAATCTGCAGTCAGACGAGATCCTTTTAGAGATGTCTTTACCAAACAGAGCAGGTATTTTAACGCCTGTTGACGGTCTTGACGAAGGTGAAACCGTAACCATGCTTGTAATGCCGGTTATGCTTAATAACTAAGATTTTATATAGTCATAAAAAAAGCAACTCTTTTGAGTTGCTTTTTTGTTTTTATATTATACCGTTAATCATCAATTTTTTCGCCTTCCTGCAGTACCAAAACAGGTACATCTGCGTGATACGATAATTTCTGACTCAGACTGGAGCTGAACAATCGCTCAAAGAATCCCATTTGTCTTTTTACAATACACATTACATCGATCAGATGCTCGTCTATAAAATAATAGACACTTTGCTCCAGATCTCTGTTTAATACTGTAGTAATTTCCAGTTTATCATCAATAAAGAAGTTTTGCCATTCTTTTACAAGCATTTCAACTTCAGGGTTTTCCTTTCTTAAAATATGCAGACATTTTACTTCGGCATTAAGTCCTTTCGTAAAATTGAAAATCTGGCGCAATCCTTTTCGGTCAGAAGGTTTTAGTAACGTTGCAAATCCGAAACGTTCCAGACGTTTAAATTTTGCCTTAAACGGCACACTCAGGATAGGGATGTCTACATTGCGTATTACATTGCTTGTATTGGACCCCAGAATTTTTTTATCCCAACCACTTTTACCGTTGGTACCCATGACTACAAGCTCTATATTCTCATCTTTGATGATGCGTTGTATGGTATATAGTAAAGATCCTTCTTCAAAAATAAAGGTCATGTTTACATCACCTAACTGATGCTGTTCAGCAATTTCACGCATCTGAGGCACTTTTTCCTTATAGGCATCAAAATGTCCGAATTCAATAGTGTTGTATACTTCCTGGATAAGATCGGGTTGTCCGGCACTGGTACTTGATATGACCGGCATGTCATACGTATGTAAAACGTATAAATCAGCATTTACCGATTTGGCAAAGTGCAACGCATAAATAAACGCATTGTCTGCCGTTTCTGAAAAATCGGTTGGAAATAATATTTTTTTCATAATGATAACTCTTATAGTCTTCACTAAAGTTACGAAGAAAAAGAGATTAGGCAAATAAAACCGCGGTTTTTAAGATTTTTTTCTCGGGAAAACATATCGTATTTTTGCTTTAAATAATTTGGATATGATATTACAGGATACCATCGTGGCTCTGGCAACTCCATCAGGAGCCGGGGCGGTTGCCATAATCAGACTTTCAGGCAATGCAGCAGTACCCATTGCTAATGACGTTTTTCGTTCGGTTCACAACAAAGATCTGAACCGCCAAAAGACGCATACCATTCATCTGGGGCACATCGTAGATGGCGATAAGGTACTCGATCAGGTATTGGTTTCTTTATTCAAAAATCCGAATTCCTATACAGGGGAGGATGTAGTAGAAATTTCCTGCCACGGTTCTACTTTTATTCAGCAACAGATTATCCAGCTGCTGTTGCGTAAAGGAGCCCGTATGGCGACTGCAGGAGAGTTTACGTTGCGTTCTTTTTTAAACGGGAAAATGGATCTGTCACAGGCAGAAGCCGTAGCTGATCTAATCAATTCAGATAACGAAGCTTCTCATCAGATCGCCATGCAGCAGATGCGCGGCGGGTTTAGCAATGAGATTGCCAGACTGCGCGAGGAACTTTTGAATTTTGCTTCGTTGATTGAGTTGGAACTTGACTTTTCAGAAGAAGATGTGGAGTTTGCAGATCGTACACAATTCAAAGAGCTGTTGAATCGTATTGAGTTTGTTTTAAAACGCCTTATCGATTCGTTTGCCGTAGGAAATGTTATTAAAAACGGAATTCCGGTTGCTATTGTAGGGGAACCGAATGTAGGAAAATCGACTTTATTAAATGCATTGCTAAATGAAGAACGGGCCATTGTATCAGATATTGCCGGAACTACGAGAGATACAATTGAAGATGAACTGGTCATTAATGGCGTTGGATTCCGTTTTATTGATACTGCAGGGATCCGGGAAACAAAAGATGTAGTGGAAAGCATCGGTATTCAGAAAACGTTTGAAAAGATGGAACAGGCTCAGGTGGTGCTGTATCTGTTTGAAGGAACCAAGTTTCAGGAACTCGGATATGAATACCTCAGTGAGATTGAAAAAATAAAAAATAGGTTTCCCTTAAAACCTTTGGTTATTGTCATTAATAAAATGGATTTACTGTCGGAAACTGCTTTAGAGGAAATCAAACAGCGTTTGTCTTCAGCTGATTTACAACTTTCAACCCTTTTTATCGCGGCTAAAAATAAAGCTGGAGTAGAGGAGCTGAAAGAACGTCTGTATTCTTTTGTCAATACGGGAGCTTTGCGTAATAATGAAACGATTGTCACCAATACCCGACACTATGATTCTTTGCTTAAAGCACTTGAAGAAATTCAAAAAGTAAATTACGGTTTACAATCCAACTTACCGGCCGATCTTATGGCGATTGATATCCGTCAGGCGTTGTATTATTTTGGTGAAATTACAGGACAGGTAACCAATGATGAGTTGCTCGGAAATATTTTTGCGAATTTCTGTATTGGGAAATAGCTCCGTGGATTATCAGAAAAACTACTCCATATTTTTATATTAATTCTTTGATATTAATTTGGAAGCTACTTTTAACAGAGAATAATTCCTGATTCAAGTATGCTTACAAAATATGCCCCCATTGTCGTTTTAGGCTACTTTGGGGCTTTTTTATGTTTTTAACGATAGATTTATTTCTTTAAAATTTCTTGTACTTATTTTTAATAAATCCTAAATTGTAGCAATTTTTATTAGGATGGAAAAATTAGAAAACTTACCAAGAGAATCATTCTTCCAGAAAGAGCATTTTGAGACTTTTTTACCCTCAAAATTTGAAAGAAATGATAAAGAAATTCTTCAAGAAAGAAAAGATGTTCAATTGAGATTGCTTGAATTGCATGATGAACTATATCCCGAAATCAAAAAGAAAAAATGGAATATTGATAAGCATAATTCCGAAGAACATTTAGTTTCGGGAATTGACATATCCAACCCTTTTATTGCCAATAAGCTAAGTTCTATTTGGTTGCATTACGGCAAAACAGATAAAGAAATAAAAGGTTACCAAAAGCTTGTAGATGAAAAAAGTAAAGAATCATTTATAAATCATATTCGACTTCAAGTAATCATTTCAAACCAAAGAAGAGAAAAAAAATATGTAGTTGGTTTTTGGTTGGTAATTGGTAAAAATGACGGTAGTGTTTGGGATAGAGATTCTATCAATAAAAAGTTGAAGTCCGACAGCGTTTTTACAGAAAGGTTTTTTGAATTAGTTACTTCTCTTGGAGACAATTATTTTGTAGAAGTGAACAACGAAGTCCAAGATAACAAGAGCTTTGAATCTGTTGAGGATTTTAAAAGTTTTATTTTGAAGGACAATAGAAGAAATTATTTTATAATCGGAAAAGATTATGCTCCAAATGCAAAAGAAGTTTTTGAGGAGAACATTGTAAATACTGCTCTTGAAGAGTTTTCTCGTTTATATCCGATTTATGAATTAGTGAAGCATAGATTGTCTTAAGAAATTGTTTTATAGTTTTTTTATTTGTTAAAATTCACTATTGACTTATTGTAACTAAATAGTTACCTTTGGCATTTTAAATTTTTGTTAGAATGGAGCAGTCTTCTGAAAAAGATTTTGGGAAACTTATAAAATCAATAAGAGAAAAGAAGCATCTGACTCAAGATGAATTAGCTCAAAAAATAAATAAAAAAAGGAGTTATATTTCTAGGGTAGAAAATGGTCAAGGTAATATTAATTTAAGAACTTTTCAAGAAATTGTTGAAAATGGCTTAGGTTGTGAAATAGTAATAAAGCACTAATTTTATATGAAAGGAATTGATATATTTTGTGGTGCAGGAGGAATGAGCCTTGGAGCTCAAATGGCAGGTGTTGATATTACCTTAGCAATTGACTTTAATCAAAGTGCCATTGATACTTTTAAATCTAATCATCCAGAGACTCCTAATGTGCTTTGTGAAAATATAACTAAAATTGATTTTAGTAAATATAAAGAAGACTATTTTATTTTGATGGGAGGACCTCCTTGTCAAGGGTTTTCTGTTTCAAATACAAAAACAAGAAATGATGAAAATTCTAATAACTCTTTGTTTTATGAATTTATTAGAGCAGTAAGAGAGTTAAAACCAAAGTGGTTTGTTTTTGAAAATGTTGAGGGAATTACTTTGTTTCAAAAAGGGAAAGTAATAGCTATTTTAAGAGAAGAAATGACTAAACTTGGTTATACAACTACAGAAAGAGTATTAACTGCGTCCGATTATGGAGTTCCCCAAAATAGAAATAGGTTTTTTATGGTTGGAAATCGAGAGAATATTGAATTTGATTTTCCTGAAAAGGGAGAAATCAAGGTTTCCGTTGAGCAAGCCATTGGAGACTTACCCAATTTAGAAAATGGAGCTTTATTTGAAGAATTACCATACAAAAACATAAAGTCAAGCGAATATGCTAATTTTATGAGAAAAGACTCTAAAAAGTCTCTACAAAATTTCGTTTCAAGAAACAAAGAATATGTTATTGAACGCTATAAACATATTAAGCAAGGAGAGAATTGGCAGGCTATTCCTCAAAAGATGATGGAAAATTATAAGGATTTAAACAATTGCCATAGTGGGATATATAGAAGATTAAAAGCTAATTCGCCATCTGTTGTAATAGCAAATTATAGAAAAAATATGCTTATTCATCCATTTCAAAATAGAGGACTATCAGTAAGGGAAGCAGCAAGATTACAAAGTTTTCCAGATAATTTTTTATTTCAAGGGAGTTTGATGCACAAACAACAACAAATAGGAAATGCAGTTCCTCCCTTATTGGCAAAAGCTATTATAGAACAAATTATTAAAATTGATAACAATTATTAACATAGAGTGGTTGAGGAAATTAAAAATATTGAAAGTGAATTTATTACGTTAAGAGGTAATGAAGATTTATTCCCATTAGGAAAAAATTACATAAATACTTATGAGGAATTCAAAAATAAGTTTGATACAGAAGTTCATCCCGAAATCAAATCTAAAATTTTAGAGATTGAAAAAGATGGTTATTATAATGACCATGGTGTAGACCATATTAAAATGGTCATTGAAAGAGCAACTAGGCTACTAAATACACTAAACACTACATTTTCTAAAGGCGAAGAGGGATATTATGTTTCTCCATACGAATTATTTATTCTCTTAATGTCTATACAATTACATGATGCTGGTCATTTGATTAGTCCTCGTTCGCAACATGCTGAAAAAGGGAAAGAATTGTTGGCCAAATTTGATTCGGGAAAAGTTTTATCAACTGCTGAAAGATTACATATTGGAAACATTGCTAAAGCACATGGAGGCAAAAAAGACCCTATTAGTAATCTTCCTCTTGAAGAAGATTTATCGCATCAAAGAATTAGGCCTCGTTTTTTGGCAGCAATTTTAAGATTGGCAGATGAACTCGCAGAAGATAAAACAAGAGCTTCTAATTTTTTATTAAACATTGGAAATATTGCTCCTACAAGTGAAATTTTTCATCGCTACTCTGCATCGTTAGAGAGTGTTTCAATTTCTGGAGGAGAGGTTAAATTAGATTTTTATATCCAAGATGAAGTATTATTAAAGAAATATCCTATGAATAGTAAAAATGGGGTTATAGAAAAATATTTATTAGATGAAATATTTGATAGGACTTTTAAAACTTTTACGGAATCTCTTTACTGCAGTCGATTTTTACCTGATAAAGCAAGGATTAATACCGTCAAAGTAAATATTCATATCTTGAAAACGAAAAATGACGAAGAAATAAAAAAAATTTCTTATGAATTAAAAGAAACAGGTTATCCTTTTGTATCAGATAAAGATATTTATGATTTATGTAATACACTTATAGAGAATAATATCAAAATTGATGGAGAATTTATTAAAAATTATATAGAACAGCAAGCTGATTATGAACCCGTTTGAAGTTAAAACCCCCGAAGATGTAACGGCAAAAGAAGTTCATGAATTGTTTGTGGACGTTTTTACTGACTTTTACCAAGTTAAAGAAATTGGCCATACATTTTTAAATGGCCCAAGAGGTTCAGGCAAAAGTATGATGTTCAGATACATGATGCCTGATTGTCAGGTAATTGATAAACAATGTCCTATCAACGAACTGGATTACTTTAGTTTATATGTTCCCATAAAGCTAACAGATATAAATAACCCTGAACTTGAACGCTTAAAAAGCAACTCTAATACTTTTTTTAACGAACATTTACTTACCACTCATGTTGCAAGTAAATGTTTCAATTATTTACTTGGATTCAAAGAAGAGATAGATAAGTGTATAGATGAAGTAAAAGAGTTTTATCAAAATGTATTTCTATGGTATGTTGATATATCAGGAGGAAAGACAAATGGTTTAAATGTAGATTTTAGCTCTTCCTCTGCTTATATCACTAATATAGTGAAAATTATTGATAAAATGCAGTTAGAATGTAAAACATACTGCAAAAGAATAGCTATGAACTCTAATTCTCAAGAAGAATATAAAGGGGCATTATGTAATTATTTGGATTTTTTATACCCTATTCTATTAAAGTTAAAGGAATTATCTTTTATGCCAAAAGATAAACCCTTGTTTTTATTAATTGATGATGCAGGTTATCTAAATTTAACCCAAACGAAAATATTAAATACTTGGGTTTCATATAGAACATCACAAAATGTTAGTTTAAAGATTTCAACCCAACTTGATTATAGGAGTTATAATACTATAAATGATAAAACAATTGATTATCCTCACGACTATTCACAAATAAATATTGCTACTGTTTATACATCTTCGGGTAAAAATTATTATCAAAGAATTGAAAGTATTGTAACAAAGAGAATTAAAAAATATTTAGGAAAAGATATTGACCCTAAAGATTTTTTTCCTCCTGATATGAGCCAAGTTGATGAAATAAATAAAAAATATGAAGAAATAAAAGAAGAATTTAGTAATGACGATAAAAGTTATGCAGGAGCAGATGCTGCAAGAAGATATGCTACATCAGAATATGTGAAGAGCTTGGTTGCGGGAAGGTCTGGAGGTACTTTCAGTTATGCAGGATTTGATAATTTAGTTAATATATCATCAGGTATTATTCGATATTTTCTAGAACCAGCTTCAACAATGTTTTCAGAGCATTTATCACGTAATAATAAAAATGAATCCGAAATAGATTTTGTGCCTGCAAATATTCAAAATGAAATAATAAACGATTTTTCTCAAAAATTTTTAGAAGATGAATTTAAAAAAGTCGTAGAGCAGCATGGGGAAAAATCAAGTTCCGAAAGATTAAGTAAGGCAGATAAGCTCTACAATTTAATAACGGGTTTAGGAGGAATGTTTCGTAAAATTTTTGTTAGCGAAAGAACAGAAAGAGTTGTTTTTTCAGTTGCTTTAAATGATTTACCTGATGATGAATTGAGAGAAATTTTAGATTTAGCTATTCATTATGGTTATTTACATCAAAGTACGATTGGAAATAAAAAAGGAACAGGAAGAAGTAAATTATTTATTCTAAGTAGGACTTTAGCTCCATTTTTTAAACTTGACCCAACTGGTTTTAAGGGGTATAAATTCATGAATAGCAGTGTTTTAAAGACCGCATTAGTTAATCCTCAATCATTTATTACTACCACGACAAAAAATTTCTCAGCCGAAGAGAATCAACAAAATACATTATTTGATAATTTAGATGAATAAAATATGAAAGTAAATGCTTCTGAATTAAAATCAACAATAGATAATATAGATTTATTTATTTGTTCGTCAGGATTTGAAGTTAGATCGAAATCTTTTGCTCTAGCATTAGACGTAAACACTGTGAAAGATGCATTGATTTTTCATATTGATGAAAATTATATTATTTCTTATGAAAACCTAAAAGAAATAGAAAATAAAATACCTCAAATAAAAACAGTACAACATCCTAAGAATAACCCTATTGAAACTTATGACATAATTTTAAGTGAGTTTAACCAATTCTACAATAGTGTAGCTAAAGACAATAAAATAAATATAGTAATAGATGTAACTACTTTCACGAGAGAAGTTTTACTTATATTGTTCAAAGCCATAAATCAAAAAACTTATATAGATATATCGAACATTTATTTAGTCTATACTCCTGCGGAAAACTATCCTTGTGAATGGCTTACAAGAGGAGTTAGATATATTCGTTCTATTTTTGGTTATTCAGGAATGATTCTTCCAAGTAAAAAATTAATGCTAGTAATTTTAAACGGATTTGAAAATGAACGAACAGAGGAAATTATAAATTCTTTTGAACCAAATGCGATTTTATTAGGAAGGCCCTCAAATGAAGCTTCAATTAATGAGAGTTTAGGAATTAGAGGAAATGAAAAATTTGAACATATAAGACAAAAACATATATCAAATATTGCTCAAGATTTTGAATTTTCATGTGTTGAAGTAGACAGTACTATTAATACAATTGAGGAACTAGTTAAAAAATACGAAGGAGATTATAATATTGTGTTGTCTCCATTAAATAATAAAGTTTCTACTATTGCAGCTGCATTTGTAGCATTAAAGAATGAAAATATACAAGTGTGTTATGCTTCTGCAAATCAATATAATATAAACGAGTATTCAACTCCATGTGATTATTTCTTGATTTTTGAAATGAATAAATTTTTAGTTAATATCATTTGATACTATCATTTTAATTTTTGCGGAGAAAAACCACTCTAATCACCGCAAAATATGCGGAGAATAATTAGTATATTTACCGCATAAATCAGAATCAAGATGCCAATTTACATTCATCAACTCAAAAACTGGGCAGATTTTCAATGGAATGAGCAGGATTTCATTTCACTTTTAAGTGAAGTCAGAAACCTACAAGGAAAGCTAATGGGTAAAGTTGAATTGCTTGGTTTTGAATTGAAAGATGAAGCCAATTTAGAGACATTGATTCAAGATGTCGTTCAGTCTTCCGAGATAGAGGGCGAAATTTTGAACCCTGAACAAGTTCGTTCATCAATTGCGACAAGATTAGGTTTAGAAGATTCAGGTTTGCAACATTCAGACAGACATATAGACGGAGTTGTAGAAATGATGCTGGATGCTACTCAAAACAATGACAAAACATTGAGTGATGAAAGACTATTTGGCTGGCACGCTGCATTATTTCCGACAGGCAGAAGCGGAATGTACAAAATTGAAGTAGCTAAATGGCGTTCAGGCAATATGCAGGTTGTTTCGGGTGGAATGGGTAGAGAAATTGTACATTACAAAGCACCCAAAGCAGAGCTGTTAGAGCAAGAAATGAAACAGTTCATAAATTGGTTCAATATAGAATCAAATTTAGACCCGATACTGAAAGCTTCTATAGCTCACTTATGGTTTGTAACCATACACCCATTTGATGACGGAAACGGTCGTATTGCTCGTGCTATTACAGATATGCAACTTTCTAAAGCTGACGGAGTAAATCAACGATTTTACAGTATATCTGCACAAATCAAAAATGAAAGAAAGTCCTATTATAAGATATTAGAGCACACGCAAAAAGACGATTTAGATATTACAGAATGGATTATTTGGTTTCTTGAATGTTTGAAGAACGCAATACTTTCTTCTAATACAATCATTGATAAAGTTGTAAAGAAACATCAGTTTTGGGCAAGAAATGCAGGTCTGATTAGGAATGAACGTCAGCAAAGAATGCTCAACAAGCTAATGGATAACTTTGAAGGTAATCTAACAACTTCTAAATGGGCAAAAATAACCAAATCATCACAAGACACAGCTTTAAGAGATATATCCGATTTAGTCAATAAAGGTATTTTGATTAAAGCAAATTCAGGTGGAAGAAGCACTTATTACGAATTAAAAACAGAGTTGTAAAACTGCCTATTTCTTCCTTTAAAAACGTATGATTTCGCAACTTTTGGTACATATTTGTCCCTCGAAACGCTCAAAGCATTGATTTTACTACCTTTGTTACTTTCTGCATCGGAAAATAATATAGTTAAGAAATAAAAGAGAGAACGTTGTAGTAAGTGCTACAACATTTTTTTTGCTGTATAGGTCTTTAGTTTTGAATTAGCTTCTGAAAATTGAGTACAGAAGATATAATCGTATTGAATTAATGGACCTTGTTGGTATATCATCTTTTTTTGCTTTTTGGTAAGCGAGCACCAATGATGTACATTACAGAAAATAAGTAAATATTCTGTACTATAACCTGTTGTTGTTTTTCTTGTTTACATAGTTTTGTTTAAAGTGTTATAAGATAATATGAACAAAGTCAAGACTACTTGTTACCCGATACCTTTGTTACAAATTTTGAATATGGCTAAATTGTGTTTTTTAACATATTTTTTGTTATTTTTATAAAATCATGTGTTTTTTTAATAAAATATATTATCCAATTCAGAGAAAATAAGAAGCTTATACAGCGCTAAAGATATAAAAAGCATTATTTCCGAAAACAATAAACAATATAGTCTATGCAAAACAAACTACCCACAATCCATTTCAAAGCATCGCTTCGAGTAGCAAAGTATGTCGGGATATTAACATCTCATTTTCAAATCCTTCTGTTAACCAATCTTTTTGTTCTATTCTCAATATCTGCCACAGCACAACAATATGAGTGGAGCTGGGCAGTAAGCGCAGGTGGAGTACAAGGTGCCGATCTCATTTATGATGTAAAAGTAGGAAGTGACAATAACTATTATTTTATAGGTAGCCTGTATGGTAATATCGGGGTACAGCTCAACGGAAATCCTGTTGATGTTTATAACAGCTCGTTAGGCGGTGACGATATTTTCCTTTTTTCTACCACCTGCGACGGACAAATAAGATGGAGCCAGGCAATTGGAGGGAGCAGTTCTGGGGATTTTGCCTATAACCTTGAGTTAGATAGTAATGATAATGTATATGTGGGAGTCCAGATAAACGCTCTCAGTACTACTGTTTCTTTTAGCCCGGACGCTAACCATTCGATAGCTCCGCTTCCTAATCCACAAGCCTATAATCGTATTTATTTGGTGAAATATAATAGTAACGGGCAATATCAGGGAAAGAAAGCCTTGCAGGGTACTATCAGTTCAGTAGTAGATAGCGAAGCAAAGATTTCTGATATCGTAATAAAAAATGATACCCTACATTTTATTGTTGGTTTAGTAAAGGGAACGCATTTAGACGGGAATGTTACTGTACCTGACCAATATGCCTATGATTCGGCAACTATGACCTTTAGTAGACAATATCATTTAGTAAAGTATGATACCGATTTAGATTATATAAGCAGTATGGTATTACCTATTTCAGCAGATAGTTTTTTTCCTCCTGGCAAGCCAACCCCATTTGCTTATGATGATATTTTAAATCATTATTATATCGCTAATTCCAGAGAAGACGGATCAAATTTAGCTCCGTTTACTTATGATAATAAAACAGTTGTAAACCGCTCGTATATAATTGCATTCAGCGGTACAGATGGTAGTATGGAATGGCTTAGAGAAATTTATTCACAACCTACAAATGGACAGCCTATATCAACCAATCGTATAACTTCTTTAAAGATTGATACGAATTCAGATATTTATATCGGAGGTAATGTAAGAAAAAATCAAAATGAAACCAATCTAAAAATATACGATCCTACTGATGCTTCTGTCCAGCCTTATTTATTTACTCCCGGTGCCGATTATGGGACGTTGCCTATGATTGCCAAGCTAAACAGTAGTGGTACCATACAATGGGTACAGTCAACATCGGCACACGATTCAACTGTTTCAGCATCTGCAAATCGTATAGGAAAAGGTATTGCCCTTAATGGTAATGAGGTTGCTTTTGGTGTACAAGGGGGAGCTGATTCATGGGACGCCATCAATATAGTACGTCCGGTAGGAGCAAATTTTCAACCAGATCCTGTATTAGTGCGTTTTGATAAGCAAACCGGATCTGTCATAAATGTGCACGACATAAAAGGGCAAGCAGTAAGTACTAAGCAGATGAGTGTCGTAGCTGTAGATAATGACGGTAACTATATAACCGGTGGTATTTTTAATGCCAATTTGTTTATGAACAATACATTGGGTATTACACCTTTGGTAAGTGCCGGAAATGAAGATTTTTTTGTGGCTAAGCTGTCAGCTAGTGTTTGCGGTACATCTGCAGATACTGAAAAGTTTAATAAGCTAAACGTGAATGTCTACCCTAATCCAACTAAAGGTATAGTAAACATAGAAACACAAGAGTCCCTTCACAATTATGAGCTGTACAACGAACTTGGGCAGCAAATAAAAAAAGGCGTATTCAATAACCCTAAACAGATAGACTTACGTGGAGTAGCTTCAGGTATCTATTTTATAAAATTGGTAACGGCAGAAGGGAAAACTGCTACAATGAAAGTTTTTAAGAAATAAAGATTTTCGTTAAAATAGTTAAACTGTAAAGAGCTTTGGTATGTCAACATAGACTCTTCAGTAACTTAGGAAGAATATAAAATCAATAATTCGTTTCTCTGCTTTATATTAAGCAGTGTGTAAATTGTCTTTAGATGATATTTTACTGTATTGCTGGAGATAAAAAGTTCAGCAGCAATTTCTTTATTGCTTTTACCTTTTTGTACGAGTTCAATGATGGCTAACTGACGTTCGGTAAGGTTAAAAGAGGAAAGGTTCGTTTTACGTTCTCCGGCGGTTTTTGCGAGCTTTACATGATATCTTATTTCTTCATGTATGCGCTGGTTTTCTTCTTCCATAAGCAGTTGCTTTTCTTTGGAATTCATATACAGCTTTATCAGTAAAAAAACGACAAGCATGAGTACAACAGAGAATAAAATAAGCCAAAAGAGAAAATTTTGTTTATGGTTCAATTCATATTCATATTGCTGTTCTTTTAACTGTTGTTCCAGCAATTCTATTCTGCTGCTTTTGATATTTGAATTATAGAGTGAGAATACGGAGTCACATTTTTTTTGATGGTAAAAAGCATTTTTATAATCATTGTTACTGCTGAAAACATTTTTCATGATTTCATGCAAATAGAATTCATACTTTAGATTATTTGCTTTTTGAGCTGCTTCAATACCTGAATGATAGGCTTGATCTCTTTTAACGGGATCTTTTATGAGATTGTATAGCTCTATTTGTTTTCCATAAACAATAGGTGATTCTGTAGGAAAGTGAAGCATTGCGATTTTCAATGCTTCATTTAGTATTTTTTCTGAAGCCTCATATTTTTGGTCTTTGAGCAAGAAGTAGCCTTTTTGAGTATATAGAAACAAAAGATATTTCGGATTAAGCGAGTGGTAAGCTGTTTTTTCCAGTTCTTTCAATAGTTTCTCAGCCTTGTCAAACTCCTGTTTATCAAAATAAATAAATGATCTTTCTGCTTTGATTTCCTGTTGTACCGTAAAAATATTACTTCCTTTGATCCCTTCTTCCAATGCCAGATCCAGATGATGGAGTGCATGCTCATATTTGAATAATTTTCTGTAAATATTGGCTTTGATGAGATAGGCCTGATACTTATCAGAAGCAGAAACATTTTTATCTGATAGAAAGGTAGATAACAATTGTATTGAAAAATCATAATTCTCAGAATTGTTAGCTGCTGCAATCTGTTCTTTTAAGGAATCTATAGTGATGTTATTGGCATGTATATAACCGCTAATCAGTAAGGCAAATATGAGTAGTACGTTTTTCATTAAGTGTTGTTTCTTGCAAAAATAAAAAATCCATTTGCACTTATAAACAATAAAATCTGTTTTTTTTAAACAATCATATTAGTAATGTGAGATGTTTTTTAAGATGTTTTTAATAAAATCGTAATTAGTTGATAATCATTTTTTTTTTGTTGACTACTCTTTAGAGTAGTAATTAATAAATAAATTACTACCCTATAACTACCTAACAGTGCTTTTATCTTTTCAATTATTATTAACAGTTTTGCAAATAGAAGTTCAATTGTTAAAACAGACTGTATAATATGATAAAGAAAAGGTATTTGAGTGTTTTATTAGGAACATTTTCCATGCATGCCCAGCAAACAATTGTTGCATCTGGTGCTGATGCTTCATCACAGGATGGCGTAGTAAATTATAGTATAGGTCAGGTGTTGTACACAGATATTAACGATAGTGATAATACTGTTTGGGCAGGCGTACAACAACCCTTTGAGGTGTCGGAAGTATTGTCGGTCAAAGAAGAAAATGTAGATCATAAAGTGGAAATCTACCCGAATCCCGTAGTTGATGTACTATATGTGGATATGGGGTCAGAAAACAAAAAGCTATCTTATACGCTTTATGATGCTCTGGGGAGAACAGTTCGTAAAGGAACATTCTTAGAACAGTTGTCCACTTTAAATATGGATGATCTACCAGCCGCTATGTATTTTCTTTTGCTGAAGAATAATTCAGTAAGTGTTAAAGTCTTTAAACTCATAAAAAAATAAACATTAAATATGAAAAAAATTCTACTTAGTGCATTTTTAGCGTTCAGTTTTTCAGCTGCTTACTCCCAATCTCCTGAAATGATGAGTTATCAGGCTGTTATCAGGAATTCTGCCAACCATTTGATAGTCAATCAGCAGGTGGGTGTTCGTCTTAGTGTTTTACAGGGAAATCCGGAAGGAAACACTGTTTACAGCGAAACACATACGCTTTTATCCAACGGAAATGGTTTAATAACGCTTCAATTTGGTGGGGGAACACCTATATCCGGAACTTTTGAACAAATAGATTGGGCGAACGGTCCTTATTTTATAAAATCAGAAACGGATATATCAGGCGGAACTAACTATACTATTACGGGTACCAGTCAGATGCTTACCGTGCCTTATGCTCTTTATGCGAAGACTTCAGGAAGTTCAGTTCCTGGTCCTCAAGGTCCGGCCGGAGCAAATGGTTCGGCAGGGCCACAGGGAATTCAGGGAGAGACAGGTCCTCAGGGTCCGATAGGATTAACGGGTCCTGCTGGTCCTCAGGGAATACAGGGAGAAACAGGTATACAGGGACCAATCGGGTTAACAGGTCCAGCTGGTCCACAGGGAATACAGGGAGAGACAGGTATACAGGGACCAAACGGGTTAACAGGTCCAGCTGGTCCACAGGGAATACAGGGAGAGACAGGTGAACAGGGATTAACAGGTCCAGTTGGTCCACAGGGAATTCAGGGAGAGACAGGTCCTCAGGGACCAATTGGTTTGACAGGTCCAGCTGGTCCACAGGGAATTCAGGGAGAGACTGGTTCTCAAGGTCCGATAGGATTAACGGGTCCTGCTGGACCACAGGGGATACAGGGAGAAAGAGGTGAACAGGGGTCAATTGGTTTGACAGGTCCAGCTGGTCCACAGGGAATTCAGGGAGAGACAGGTCCTCAGGGACCAATTGGTTTGACAGGTCCTGCTGGTTCACAGGGAATTCAGGGAGAGACAGGTGAACAGGGACCAATTGGTTTGACAGGTCCATCTGGTCCGCAGGGAATGCAAGGATTTGGAGTTCCTCAAGGGGGAACAACAGGGCAAATATTGACAAAAGTTGATGGAACTAACTATAACACACAATGGACAACGCCGGTGATGAATGCTGGTGGAGTTGCGAGTTTAGAATTATTCGCGACGAGTACAATTCCACAAACAAACAGACCATTTGCATACGGCCGTTATACATTTGCTTTTAACACTGTGATAACCGGAGTTAGTGCTTCTGCGTGGACAGCAAACAATACTTTTACTGTTCCAACCGGAAAAGGAGGATTGTATAATATCAATCTTTCAATGGTAGAAAACGATTTTGGAGCATTTTCGTCTCCGGTATTGGTTTTTCCGGAAGTTCATGTTATATCCGGTGACAATACAACTTATTATTATGGTTCCGGAAGTGCCGCAAGTGTTCTGTTACAAGGTAATTCTACAGATAGCCCTGCAGTAGGTACACCCGGAGCTCCAATATCTTATGCCAGAGCCTCAGGAAACTTTATGATTCCGTTACAGGAAGGTGATAAAATCAAAGTGTTCTACCGTACAGGTTCTAACTCTAACTGTGCGACTTGTGCCATCAGCTTTACTGTAGATGGAAGTACTTATCTGAGCATTGTAAAAATGAATTAGTATGTTTTCTGATTTATTTTCTCAATACTTTGTATTGAGAGAATATAAAATAACAAATGTCCATTTCTATTATTATGTAAATGGACATTTGTTGTTAGTAATATTGAACAAAAACAACATTTTATAAAATCCCAAAAAGAGAATAATTGTTTTTTGCAATAAAGACAGAAAAGGATTTTATTCTTCAAAAAACTCAAAGGCGTCGATAATATCCAGATAAACACCGTCAAAACCGGCATCGATAATTCTTTTTGTATACGAAGTATCATTGCCATAAATGATGTTCTGCCATTCCCTGTTCCAGTATTTTACTTTATAGTTTCCTTTCCAGTTTGGGTTTTCAGCGGCTAACCATTCCGGAGGTAATGTGCTCCAGATGCTTTTCCAGTAATATCTGTAATCCTCTGCTTCTCCGATAGACATATATGAAATGACGAGTCTTTTCCCGCCATTTGCTTTATTTCTCAATTGATTAATTTCATCAGTAGTAAAACTGCTACCATCATTAAAAAACAAGTCTGTCACTAATAAATCATAATTGGTAGCTGTGACGGCATTGATGAAATCAATTTTGCTATTGTAGGAAGATAAATTCAGCAGATATAGAAAATTCTTTACTTCTGACATTTTGGTAATAACATTTGCATTTTCCATTGGAATAGGAGTAGGAAAAGTAGGAATGGTATTTAATTCACGTTTGTTGGCAGCGAATGAAATGTAGCCAGCATTGGTATTTTGATTATATGAAGTCAGAACTTTTTCTGGTGTAAAACAATAATCAATCACCAATATTACATTGCCCGCTTTTTTTGACATATCTAAAAATGTTCTGAGATACGTGTTATCCTGATGTGGTGTGATCTGATCATCTGCATTATATCCAAAAAATAAATCTTCCTGACCGTTGGCATCAATGGCATTGAGATAGGCTATATGTGGCTGACCGGACTCGTTTCCGTTATCAGATATAAGTTCTAATCCATTTTGCGGAATAACATTAAAATCAGGCTTTAGAGTTTTTGAATATTGACTGATATTTACTACAAATTCACGCATTCTCTGTTTGTAAATTTTTTCTCGATCAGTTATGTTGTCTTCTTTAACGCAAGACACTGTTATTAAAGATAGAAATAAGAGTAAGCTAATCGTATTTTTCATCTGAATCAGCAATTTAAAAATAGGTTTATATTCATCTTTAGGTGTACAAAAATAAAGAATATAAGCACATAAAAAAGGACCAGATGAAAATCTGATCCTTTTGATAGTTAAAGTGATGTTATATACTTATTGTTTGACACAGTTAGCATCTAAAACTAATTTGTATAAATTGGTTCCTTCCATTTCCTCTTGTGTCATTCTGAAATTAAAAACAGTTGCATTCAGATCTCTGATATACATTACTTCAGTATATGTATTGGTTGTACCTGGTTCAGTTTGCGTTGTCGTGATTTTATTTTCACTTGGATTGTACACGTAAGTACCTTGTGTTGTAACCCATTGATTCGTATCTTCATCTAATAGGGTCACAGACATTTGATTATTGGCTTTAAACTCAAATACAGTTCCGTTTATGTTACCTAAATCAATATCTTCATCAGGAATGGGCTGATTGTTTACAGTAGCAGAATAAGTATAAGAAGTAACTTTCCATTTACCTACCAGTTTAGATTGTGAATCGGTGGAGTTATCATCACTCTTATCACAAGAAACAAATCCTACAGCAATGAAGGACAAAATAAATAATGCTTTTTTCATAATTGTTTATGTAAAAATTTAATGAATAATAAGATATTATTAGTTAATGATGTGGCAAATATATTATTAATATTTTAATAACCTAATTATTTAATCAGATAGTAGAAATTTTAGTAGATACAGATTGTTAAAGTGGATAAATACAATAAATAAGACAGATAACAGCAAAAAAGCTAATTTTGTAAAAAAGAGTTAAGGAATGAAAAAACCGGAAGAATCAAAAAAGAAATTACATCCGCGTAATAAACATAATACATTATATGATTTTGATGAACTGAAAATACATGTTCCTAATTTGTCTTTTTATATTATTAAAAATCCTTCTGGGGATGCAACAATTGATTTCTCTGACCCACAAGCGGTAAGGTTATTAAACAAGGCCCTTTTAATGAGTGTTTATAAGCTTACGTATTGGGAACTGCCTAAAGACAATTTATGCCCACCTATTCCGGGAAGAGCAGACTATATTCATTATATAGCAGATCTATTAGCAGAATCAAATCATAATAGTATTCCTACAGGTAGTAATGTACGGATATTGGATATCGGAGTTGGAGCCAGTATGATTTATCCTCTCATTGGAGTTTCGGAATATGGTTGGCGATTTGTGGCTTCTGATGTAAATCCGTTTTCACTGGAGTCAGCCTCTCATATTATTAACAATAATCCGCATTTAGTTTCGAATATTAGTTTACGTTTACAACCAAACAAAAAAAATATACTAAAAAATATCATCTCTGACACGGAAGAATTTCACGTAATATTATGCAATCCCCCTTTTTTTAAATCAAAAGAAGAAGCTTACAAACAAACATTTCGAAAGCTTAAAAATTTAGAAGGTAAAAAACCAGAGCAAACTCTGCATAATTTTGGAGGATTGAGCAATGAGCTTTGGTATAAGGGTGGTGAACTGGAATTTATCTCTAATTATATCAAAGAAAGCAAGGAATATAAAAATCAGGTGAACTGGTTTACTTCTTTGGTTGCAAATAAAGATCATTTACATCCTTTAAAACGGTTGTTAAAAAAAGTTGATGTGGCTGAAATACGTGTGATTGATATGCAACAGGGAAATAAAATAAGCCGCATTCTCGCCTGGCACTATTAAGTTCATATTTTTTCAAGATAATTTTACTTTCACAAAAATCACTCAGATAAGTATAGAAGTTCAAAAATTTCCCGGACATATGTTCTTCAATTCTTTATCGAGATTGGAAGTTATGCCGGTATAATATCTCTTCTCCAACAATATTATATATCATCTCATTAAAATTTTAAATTTTAAGCAATTAACAGGCTTTCTTATCTGTGTTGTTTATTCAAACCAATATTAAATTACTTACGGTAATTTAATATCTTTACTATAGATATTAAAAACGATACTCAGTAAATATGAATACAGTAGAGAAGATAGAGCGCATTTTGGAACGAATAGAAAAACGACTACCTGAAATTGATCATACTAATCTCAAAGTGTCTAAAGCATCTGTTGGCTGGCATCTTGAACATTCATTACTCATTATAAACAGTAGTTTGAAAGGACTTACCACTACAGATCCATCTGCTTATCAACCGGTATTTAGTATTAAAAAGTGGCTGTTTTTAACTTTTGAATATGTACCTAAAGGAAAAATAGAGGCGCCAAAGCCTTTTATCCCTGTTGAAATTCCAACACAGGAAAGTATAATACAACTCATGAGTAAAGCAAGACATCAATTAAATCAAATTGCACATTTATCAAAAAATGCTTATATCGCTCATCCCTTTCTTGGGCATTTGAATAAATCAAAAACCTTAAAATTTTTAAAAATTCATACCAATCATCATTTAAAGATTGTCAATGATATTCTGAAAAACTAATAAAAGCTATTTTTGTGAATATTAATAATACAATCGGAACCCCAAGCGTTGGCATAATTCGTAGTGTTCTTCAAACAGTGTTTCTACGAGTTCCGTAACATCGTCAATTTCCTGATAAAACCCGAAAAAGGTTGAGTCCAGCACACCGCTAAAAGGAGCATGGGGGTGGGTATAGCCGGAAATTGCTTTTGCTCCTGTAATGCTAAGAAAAAACTGAGCAGTTTCTGAATCAAGATTCAGAGATTTGGTATTGGCAAAATGAATAATTTTATCCGTTAATTTACCTTCAAACAACTCCGCAATTTCTTCTAGAGAATAAAAATACTGATCAATCTGAATGGCTTCATCTGTTCCTGAAAATACAAAATACAGAATTTCATAATCTTTAAAATTACGGTCTTCATATAATAATACATTCATGCTTTCTTCAAAGCTTTCAATGCTGTCACACGCTTTGTAAACATTGGTAATTCCATAACGCATCGCAATGTGTTCCAGGTAAGGAAACATTTTGCTGTCTTCTTCATTATTTATATCAGCAACACTTTCCATGCAAAAAATTTTGGAATTATCATTCGGTAAATACATAAGCATTTATTCTTTTATAGTAACAAAGGTAAAAGTAAAATATGTAAAGAAATATAAAAGATAAATGAACATTTAAATAGATAACTAATATTGTAAACTGAAACAGATTGCTAAACAGCATGTATTAACGATATTGTGAATTGTTTAACACTGCTTATAACATTTAATTTAAAGATTATATTAATAAAAAAATTATATTTGTACTTTACTATGGCAAAAAAAGTTTACATACTGATATTGGTTGTGATAGGACTTCTAATAGGTCCACAGTCAGCTATGGCTCATAATGCAGAAGCAACCAAGGTTTGTTGTAAAAATATGCCTTCTGAAATGTCATGTTGTAAAGAGAAAAAGCAAGCGAAGCAAAAGAAACACGATTGTGAAGGAAGCTGTAAAAGCGTTTCCTGTGCTTGTCCTACGGCTTATGTAACGATATCTTTTGTTACTTACGCGGTAGATAACAGTACTCTTTTTGATTTTTCAGAAACAAAGCAAAATTACTTTTACGTAGAAATCAGTCATTCCAATGATTCTCGTGCAATATGGCTTCCTCCTAAAATAAGCTAAAACCATTCTCCTGACAGCCACAGGTCTGTCTTTTTAAATACCGTTTCAGGTATGAATTATCCTATTAAACATCAAAGGTCTTTTAAGAAATAAACCTGACATGTAGTAGGTTTTTCTTATCAGACTTTTGATACCTAATACCTAAAAAATGAAATTTATATATAAATTATGGGTAGTAACAATTTTGTTACTGACTATGAATGGTGCTTATGCACAATTAAAAAAAGGAAGTATTCTTCCTGATATAACGCTTCAGAATGATAAAAATGTTAGTGTAAAGCTTCAGTCTTTTAAAGGAAAAGTTGTCTTGGTAGATTTTTGGGCATCGTGGTGTTTACCATGTCGTAAGGCTAATAAAAGCCTTGTAAAATTATACGATAAATACAAAAGCAAAAATTTTGAGATTGTAGGAATATCCATAGATACAGATAAAGATAAATGGCTCAAAGCCATAAAAAAAGATGGATTAAAAAACCCGCAATTAATAGATCCTAAAGGATTTGATGCCAGATCTGCTGTTCTTTTCGGAGCAGATGCTTTACCTGCATCCTATTTGTTCGATAGTTCGGGAAAATTAATAGCAATCAATCCTACTGAAGCACAGATTATTTCAAATATTAAAAAATAAAAAAGATAAACATGAAAACGTTCAATATATATACAATAGTTACAAGCTTGTTATTATTAATGACAGGCCTTACAGGTTACTCACAAATTTCAAAAGTCGACATAATTGCTACAGGGCTTACATGTTCGATGTGTTCCAATGCCATCAATAAACAATTAAAATCCCTGTCACAGGTATCCGATATTACTACAGATCTAAATACCAATACTTTTACGGTTTCCTTTAATAATAACCAGATGGTGAGTCCTAAAGTTCTAAAAGATGCTGTGGAAAAAGCAGGCTTTTTCGTTGGCTCAATGGTACTTACTCTGGAACCTGAAAATATAAAAGTTGATGACCATAAAACGAAAATAGGAGATACATCTTTTGTCTTTATGGATGAAAAAAAGATGAATTCTGCCCAAGTTCAATATAAAGTAGTTGACAAGGGATTTGTAACTCAAAAAGAATATAAAAAACTATCAAAAACGTATGCAAAACATGGAAGCTATTCTTCAGAAAACAGCCAGATGTACCATTTAATAGCACTATAAAATGAAACATATATTAATAGTGTTTTGCATGTTCACCTCTTTTGGGATATATGCGCAGGAATTGTTTGTAGTAACGGAACCCGCCAGTAATGCTCCAGCCGGATCGCTCAGTGTACGTGTAGGTCAGTCATTAATGAAAAATGACCTTACCGATAGTAATATGTATAGTCTTTCTCCGGAAGTAACGTGGGGAATCAGTAAAAATTTCATGGTGCGCGCATCGGCTTATCTTGACAATTCCGTAAATTCTCTTGATATAGCCGGAGCTGGAGCTTATGTAAAATATCGTTTTTTCTCAGTAGATGATTTGCAAAGTCATTTCAGAATGGCTGCTTTTGGAAGATACAGCTGGAATAAAACACCTATCAAGCAGGAACCTATAGACCTCATGGGAAGAAATTCTGGTTTTGAGGCCGGGTTGGTAGCGACACAGCTTCTAAAAAAAGTAGCGATCAGTTCCAGTGTAAGCTATGGACAGGCATGGGATAATGACGGAAATGATTTTCCTGAATTCCAAGGCAAAAGTGCTTTGAATTATACCTTTTCTGTGGGAAGGCTTATGCATCCAAAGCGTTATGTAAGCTATAAGCAAACGAATATTAATGCTATGATTGAACTGCTGGGGCAGACCATTACGGAAAACGGACGTTCGTATATGGATATTGTTCCTTCTATACAATTTATCATTAACAGTCAGGCACGTATTGATCTCGCTTATCGGAAACAGCTATATGCTTCGATGCATCGTCCGGTAGCTGACGGAGTATTTTTAAAACTGGAATACACTTTTTTTAATGTAACTAAATAAGAAACGTTAGTATACGGTTCTGATCGATTCAGAAATAATTGTATACAAGTTTCATAAAGAAATAACCGGAGTTTATATTATAAGGGCGCAATTGTTATTTTTGCGCCCTTATTTTTTTTCATAGAATGATTAACTATACGCCTCCCATTACATACATGTTTTCCATTGTCGGAGTTGCATTTCCACCTTCTTTTTCCAATGTAATTGCAAAAGCCTGAGCATTTTCTACTTTTTTCATCTTTTCAACATGGGTACTGTTCAATGCATACGTTCCGATGTCAACTGGTTTTCCGTCCACAATTGCCCAAAGCTGATACTGCATATTTTCAGGAGGCTTTGGCAGATTTTCCAAAGAGAGATAGGTTTCTTTTGTATCTTTTTTCCAGAAAACATGCGCTTTCATTTCCGGATGTTTTTCCACACCTTTTAGAGCAATCATGGTCATATCCGGATCATTCATCATATTCCATTTTTCTTCCAGTGCATTCTTGTCACGTAATAAAACGGCATTTTCTTCTTCCATTGCCAATTGAACTGATTTACTTGCTGCCCGGTCGTTCATCTGAACAAAATTATATCCGATACTGGCAACCAATAGTAAGGAAGCAGCTATTTTCATAAATAATGACGAATTGTTTTTCTGTTCAGAAACTGCCTGTGCTGTTACTGTATCTGAAAGCTGTATAGGTTTACTATTCGTTGTAAAAGATGATGAGGTATCTTGGGTTGATTCACTTTTTTGTATAGCGTCCCAGATAGCTGATTTCAAGTTGGCAGCCGGTGCTTCAGCTTGCCTTGTCGCCAGTTCTTCGAGACTCTTTTGTGTTTCCGCAATAAGAAGTCTTACTTCTTCATTATTTTTCTGTATACATTCGAGAATACTTGCTTCTTCTGGTGTAGCAAGACCAAGAACATAGCTTTCAATAATTCCGGATGATATGTATTCTTTAATATTCATTATCTAAAATCTTTGAGAAAACTTTTTAATTGTAATAAAGCACTCTTTGTCCTTGTCTTAACAGTTCCCAAAGGAATATTCAACTGTTCAGCAATTTCTTTTTGAGTGTAACCTTTGTAATAGGCCAGTTCAATAAGTTCTCTCCATTCTGTTTTTAATCGGGAAACGATTGTATCCAATCCCATATTTTCTTCTTTTTCACTTTCTGAAAATTCTTTACTATTATGTACGAATTTTGGAAGCGGTTGGTTCATTTGATCCCTTTTATATCCTTTTGATTTTAAATAATCGATTGCCGTATTTCTGACAATGTTGATCATCCAGGTATACAGTCTACCTTTTTCCGAATCATAATGTTCAATATTTTTCCAGATTTTTATAAAAGCATCCTGTAAAACTTCTTCTGCGTATTCTTTTGAGCCTAAAACACGCAAAGCTACTCCATACAGAGCAGGCGAATAGTGATCATATAGGTAATGATAACTTTTCTCATCTTTCTTTTTCAGTAAGACAATTAATTCTTCTTCAGTAAGTGTGTTTGATGGAATTTTCAATGGTTATTTTTTTTACAAATGTAAAAATAATTAAATCCAATTTTTAATTTTTATCGTAAATCATTATAAAATCATCAATATGAAAACTTTTTTAACAAATAAATTTTTTCTATACGTTCTATTGCTCTTTGCAGGGCTCATGCAGGCTCAAAAGCAGAGTAATCCTTATTATTCAAGAACCGATACAGAAAAATTACAGGTAAGCAATAAAGAATGGAAAAAAATTCTGAGTCCAGAATTATATGCGGTTGCCCGGGAAGCTAAAACAGAACGAGCTTTTACCGGTAAGTACTATGAATTCGATATGAAAGGAACCTACTATTGTGCTGTATGTGGAAACAAACTATTTCAGTCAACAGCAAAATTTGCTTCTTCATGCGGTTGGCCATCCTTTTATCAGCCACTGAGCAAAACGAGTGTGATCTATAAAAAGGATTTGTCATACAATATGGAACGTACAGAAGTGCTTTGCGGACGCTGTGATTCGCATCTCGGGCACATTTTTGATGACGGACCTGAACCTACAGGCAAACGATTTTGTATGAATTCAGTTTGTCTTGATTTTGTACCGATGAAATAAAAAATAAAAAATAATAAATCCAGAATATCATTTCTTATCGTATATCATACTATAAACAATTTATAAATCTAAAAATAAACAAATTATGAAAATGACTTTAAAAGTTTTAGTTGCCGGATTACTTCTTTTCACTATGGGAACAAATCCGATGAATGCTCAAAGCATGTCTAAAAAAGAGAAAACAGTAATGGTTGGAGGGGCCCCTATGTACCCAAGTAAAAACATTATTGAAAATGCAGTCAACTCTAAAGATCATACCACTTTGGTTGCTGCAGTCAAAGCGGCTGGTTTAGTAGATGCATTGTCTGGAAAAGGGCCTTTTACGGTTTTAGCTCCAACAAATGAAGCGTTTAATATGCTTCCAAAAGGGACTGTTGATAAATTATTATTACCGGATAATAAAGCAATGCTTGCAGGGATACTAAAATATCATGTGCTTTCAGGTAAATATAATGCAAAAGATATTCTGGCTGCGGTTAAAAAAAATAAAGGTATGGCAAAAATGAAAACTTTACAGGGAGAAGAACTTACTTTCTGGGTAAAAGGAGATGATTTATATGTTAAGGATGCCAAAGGAAATGATTCAAAAATTACGATATCAGATGTCAATCAGTCAAATGGTGTAATTCATGTAATTAATAAAGTATTAATGCCATAAAATCAAGTAAACAACAGACTACTGACCCCTGATAGGTAAAGAAGCAGCTTCATAGTAAGCTGTTTTTTTCTTTTATTCTATCAGCAATATTTTATATAGTACAAAAGCTAAAAAAGCTACATTTGTTTTTTTATTATAACTAAAAATGCATCTACGAACTTTTTCTAAAAAAGAATTGATACCCGCTGTATGGAGTGGAGGATTAACGTATGAGTATGTAATTTCTCCTTTGAATGCAGAATACAACACCCGAAATTTTATATTTCGCATAAGCAGTGCTACTATAGACCAGATACCGTCAGAGTTTACGGCTTTTAAAGGATTTCATCGTTATCTGGTAATGTTGGACAATACGTTAACAGTTACGATAAATGGTGAACAGCGAGTGTATCAAAAAGATGAAATAATGCAGTTTGCTTCATGTGATACCGTTATTTCTTATAGCAAAGGCACTGATTTTAATTGGATGATTTCTGACAAAATTAAAAATCATGGGATGAAAATAACGAAGGAACAACAAAACATCTCCGATTCAATAATTATATTATTTGCTTTATCTGCAACAACTGTTAAGGTCATGGGTATAGAACATATTATAGAATTACATGACCTGTTGGTGGTAGAAAATAATAAAAAAGAAGCAATACAATTTGAATTTAATGCGGAATGTCTTGTAGGCTTCATGAATTTATAAAGGAATAATGCGGCATTTACGCTATTTATATCTCTGTATCTTTTTTCTGTAATAAACTTGTTTTTCTTACTATATTTGGCGCCGGTAAAAACACAGCTGTTTTTATTGAAGCGGTTAATAAATAGAATGCTTTTTATTGGTTGTTAATGTTCATCTAACATTCCATGTGAAAAGATAATGATTTGTTAAACTGTTACCATATAACTTTGCATTTCCATTTTTATAAGACAAATGATAGTACAAAAACATCTAAAAAACAAACTGAATCAGACATTCATCCTTTTGATGACATTGTTTTTTTCTACTTCTCTCATTGCCCAATCTTCGCAGAACACCTTACTGAGTACCAATAATGTTATGGACTGTGCTTCACATCAGATCAGTGCAATAAGTCCTGCTTCAGGTTCTGCCAATGCCGTAATTTCGATCACTGGAAACGGATTTAGCAATGCGATCACTTCTGTAAAATTCAACGGTGTCAATGCCACTTTTTCAGTTGTTTCCACTACACTTATTAAAGCAACAGTACCTGTTACAGCAGTTTCGGGAACGATTACGGTGAGTACAAGCTCCTGTACAGCAACTTCTGTAACTGTATTCAATGTATTAAATTCCACTTGTGCCAATCAGGGAGGTGACATTTTTATATCGGAATTATACGATGCTCCTACTGGTGCGTATGGAGTAGTAGAGTTTTATAATCCAACCAATGCAGCAATTGTTTTAAACGGAACTTATGAATTGGTGCGCTATGGCGAGATTGGAAACAATAGCATTTCATGGACGCTTCCTTTAACCGGATCTATTCCTGCGAACAGTACTTTTCTTGCAGTAGCAACAGGTGCTAATTCTTGTCCTATAACAGCTAATATGGCTCTTACAAGTGGTATCAATGAAAACGATGAATTCCGGCTTTTAAAGAACGGTACTCAGATTGATATTGCGAGAGCTCCTAATCATGTAGGGTATACCGTAAAAAGAGTCGCCAGTGCAATTGCACCTGCAGCAACTTATGCTCAGGCAGACTGGTCGTTTGCCACTCAGTCGTGTGCTGATTTAGGAAGTCACTCATCAACATTAGTTTCTGGTGAAGTTATTACAAGTCAGCCTTCAAATGCTCAGGTATGTACAGGCAGTGAGACTGTTTTTACAGTTGCGGTTACCAATGCTTCTCAGGCCACTTTTCAATGGAAAATGCTTGATAGCTCCGGCAACTGGATAAACGTAAGCGGTAGCGGCTTTTCAGGAGCTCAGACAAATTCATTGACAGTGACATCGGATATAGCATTAAACAATACACAGTTTTACTGTCAGATTTCTTACGCATCGTGTTTTTTAATTTCTAATACGGTTCAGATAACTGTGAGCGCTCTACCGGAAGTAACTTTGCAAATAACTCAGCCTACGTGCACAATTCTTACAGGAACACTGACGGTTATCCCGGTTTCCGGAAATGGACTTACCTATAGTATAGATGGAGGTACATTTCAGAGTGCAGCTGTTTTTTCTAACATTAATCCTGGCGTTCACCAGCTTCGAGTAAAAAATAGTGAAGGTTGTATTGCTGAAATTTCTTTTACAGTACAGAATCCACCAGCAGCTCCGGCTACACCAGTAGTAACGGTGACCCAACCTACGTGTTCAATATCTACGGCTACAGTTATTGTGACAGCACCAGTTGGTGCCGGATTTACTTATAGCCTGGATAACGGTACTTATCAGTCATCAACTACATTTTCTAATGTAACTCCCGGAGCACATATCATAAAAGTGAAAAACGCAGAAGGGTGTACTTCAGAAATAAATGTTACCATACAAAATCAGCCGGCTACACCAGCTCAGGCAGCAACGACTATAACCCAGCCTACCTGTACCAATCCTACAGCTTCTATTCAGGTCACGGCACCTTTAGGTAGCGGATTCAGTTACAGTATTGATGGTGGAACTTTTCAGACTTCTCCTGCTTTTTCAGGTATCGCTGCTGGTAATCATACTCTTCAGGTAAAAAATGCAGCAGGATGTATCTCAGAAGTAAATATTGTAATACAAAATGCACCCGGTTCTCCGGATGTACCTGTAGTTGTGATCACACAACCGACATGTAATGCTCCTCTGGGCGCCCTGCAAATAACGACACCTGTTGGAAATGGGTTGACGTATAGTCTTGACGGAGTTAGTTTTCAAAATCAAAATACATTTACTAATATTCAACCGGGAACTTATACTTTATCAGTGAAAAATGCAGCAGGCTGTATTACTACAAAAGTTATTGTAGTAAACGAAATAACAGAGTATCCGTTAGAAGCTGTTGTAAAAATCACTCAGCCTACCTGTGCGGTTCCGAATGCTACTGTTCAGGTACTTTCTCCTTTAGTAAACGGATATCAATACAGTATAGATGGTGTTACTTTTCAGAGTCAGTCCGTTTTCAACAATCTACAGCCGGGTACGTACACAATGACTGTAAAGAATGCAGGAGGATGTATTTCTACACATACCTTTGTAGTTAATCAGATAAGTAATTTTCCTCCTAAGCCTACAGTACAGATTACACAGCCTGACTGCACGCATCCTACAGCAACAATTGTTGTACTGACACCATCAGGAAACGGGTTAACCTATAGTATTGACGGAACAAATTATCAGAATTCAAAGAACTTTGAGAATGTAATTCCCGGTACCTACAGAGTATATGTAAAAAACAATGATGGTTGTATTGCTGAAAGCGATTCAGTTATAATTATTCCTTCTGATCAGCAAATAGCGATAACAGGCAGTCAGGGTTGTATTGAAACACCTTCAGGCAAAATATATATGTTAGAAGCCATTGCGGTAAATGGTACTGATAATCTTTCTGGGGTAACTTATATCTGGACCAATAGTGCGGGAACTATTGTCGGAGAGAATAAGCCAAGTTTTAATGTAAGCGAATATGTTAGTGAGCGATCTATCTCAGTGTTTGATTATCCTTTAGAATTTGAGGTTACCTTGCAAACTGCCAACGGATGTGAAACCTCAGTAAGATTCGTCGTTGAATCTGTCATTTGTGATATCCCAAAAGGAATTTCTCCTAACGGTGACGGATTAAATGATTATTTTGATTTGGTAGGGCTTCATGCATTGCGTCTGACAATTTTTAACAGAGACGGACGTGAAGTCTATAGTAAGGCTAATTATAAATATGAATGGTCAGGTCAATCTCAAAACGGAGATCTTTTACCGAGTGCTACATACTTTTATGTAATAGATATGAAAGATGGTACCCAAAAAACGGGGTGGGTATATCTTATCCGGGAAATACAATAAAGCTAAAAACCATCTTAAAAAGATGGTTTTTTTATTATAGGGACTTTCGAAATAAAATGTGGTGATACCTTTGTATAAATTATAATCCGTTTTGTGGCTCCTTTATCACTGCCTTTTAAAAAGAATACCATATAATACCTCTGAAATTTCTTCTATTAAAAAATGATTAATATCTTTTCAAAACCGATTACAAACAAAAGAATAAATTCTAAATTTGTGTAAAATAAACCAGAATGTCAACAAAGCAAAAAAAAATAGACAATTTTGACCCGTCACAACCGGGATTAGCAGATGCTAATATTTACGGATTACCTTTTAATGCGGAAGAGAGTGATATTGTAATTTTACCGATTCCCTGGGAAGTTACGGTAAGTTATGGAGCAGGAGCGTCTGAAGGACCTGAAGCAATATTAGAAGCTTCCTTTCAGGTAGATTTATTACATCAGGAATTTCCGGAACTATGGAAACTTGGAATCCATTTTGATGAAGCTCCCGAGCAATGGTCGGCAAACAGTGAAAAATTCAAAGGTCTTGCACAACCTATTATTGAAGCTCTGGAAAACGGAGAAGATATTGAAACGTTCCCTGTATTGCAATCAGATTTAGATAAAATAAACAAAGCCTGCAAGCAATTAAACAGTGAAGTAAAAGAGCGTACCTTGTTTTGGCAGAATCAAGGTAAAAAAGTCATTCTGTTAGGAGGAGATCATTCCACTCCTTTAGGGTATTATCAGGCATTGGCTGAAAAAAACAATTCTTTTGGCATTTTACATTTTGATGCTCATATGGATTTGAGAAAGGCCTATGAAGGATTTACCTATTCTCATGCGTCTATCATGTACAATGCTTTACAAATACCTCAGATTGAGAAAATTGTTCAGGTAGGAATACGTGATTTTTCAGAAAGTGAAGTTGAGGTTGTTCAAAGTTCAAAAAAGGTAATTGTTCACACGGATACTGATTTGAAAGCAGCCGCTTTTGAAGGAAAAACATGGAAGCAGCAATGTGATGAAATTCTTAATGAATTGCCTCAAAATGTATGTGTAAGTTTTGATATTGATGCTTTATACAGATGGTATTGCCCTAACACGGGAACACCTGTTCCGGGTGGATTATCATATGAACAGGCAGCCTATTTACTAAGCAGACTCGCAGCATCAGATAAAAACATCATAGGAATGGATTTGGTTGAAGTAGCACCCGGAGAGGATGATTGGGATGGAAATGTCGGCGCGAGATTGTTGTTTCATATGTGCGGTGTGTTTGCAAAAAACAACGGCCTCATTGTAGGTGAAAAGATAATTTTCTAATAAAAAAATCCCGTTGAAAAACGGGATTTTTTTATTAAGGTTTTCTACCTGTAATGAGTCGGTAAAGTATGGCAATAATAGCCAACACTAATAAAATGTGAATAAATTGTCCAACGGCCTGTCCAAAACCAAAGTAGCCGACAGCCCATAAAACAAGTAAAATAACAGCGATTAACCAAATTAAATCTCTCATAGCCTTTTAGATTTTAATATTTATTTAAAAATAGTAATTAATAAAAAAAAGGTCTAATTAAAAATGTTAAAAAAAATAAAAAGAAAATGATTTATATGTCTTTTTAAGTTAATAATCTGACTGTGAAAAAAATAGATTATAAAAATATTTTCTAAAAAATAAAATAAATAATAAAAGATAAACTAATCTCAGAGAATAAAAATAAAGGCGTTATGCAACCCCAAAAAATCTTATTATCAGAGGGATTATAAGTAAAACCATTTTAATTCGTTATTTTTACCAAAAGATTGTAGTTCTCTACAAAAAAACAACATAATGCAACACGCACAAAAGAAGATAGGGATCATAGGAGCCGGATTGGTAGGCACACTATTAGCGATATATTTAAAAAAGGCCGGTCATACCGTTCATGTATTTGACAGAAGTGATGATATACGCACTATAGAATTTTCAGGACGTTCCATCAACCTGGCAATTTCTACACGGGGTTGGAAAACACTTGATGATGTATCTATAGGTGATGAAATCAGAGCTATCGCAATACCAATGGATAAACGGGCAATTCACACCATAAACGGTGAACTCAATTATCAGAAATACGGTATGAAAGGGGAGAGCATTTACTCCATTTCAAGAGGTGGACTTAATAGAAAAATTATTGATATTGCGGAAGAGAGAGGCGTACAGTTCTTCTTTAATCAAAAGATATGGGACGTCTCATTAGAAGATGCGACTATTTATATAGGTGAAACCGAAAAAGGAGATTGGCAGGCTCATACATACGACATCATATTTGGTGCAGATGGAGCATTTTCGCGTGTAAGACATCGTATGCAGAGACAAAACAGGTTTAATTATTCCCAGAATTTCTTACCGATCGGTTATAAAGAACTCAAAATTCCTGCAAACGCAGATCATACGCATAAAATTGATAAAAATTCTTTTCACATCTGGCCACGGGGAGAATATATGCTCATAGCGCTTGCTAATGAAGACGGAAGTTTTACCTGTACCTTGTTCATGCCTTTTGAAGGAGAAAATTCATTTGAACAAATCGATACAGAAGAAAAAGTAACTGCTTTTTTTGAGAAAAATTTCCCTGATACAAAGGAGTTAATACCAGAACTTCTGAAAGATTATTTTAGCAACCCAACAAGTTCTTTGGTTACAACTCAGTGCTATCCGTGGACATATAAAGATAAAGTAGCTCTTATCGGTGATGCCGCTCATGCTATTGTACCGTTTTATGGACAGGGAATGAATGCAGGCTTCGAAGATATTACGGAATTGTATAATCAAATGATGAATTGGGGAGACAATTGGATCGAAGTTTTTAAAAATTATCAGGAAAAAAGAAAACCAAATGCTGATGCAATTGCAGAATTGTCTTTTCGGAATTTTATGGAAATGAGTACCAAAACGGCAGACAAACAATTTCATCTTCAAAAAAAGATTGAAGCGCATTTTACGGAAAAACATCCTGGAAAATGGCTTCCTCTATATGATCGGGTCACATTCAGTTTAAATCCATACGTAGATGCACTGGCCATTGGTGATTTGCAAAAAAGCATTATGGATGAAGTGATGCTGCAACCGGATATCGAAGAGAAATGGGATTCAGAAGAGATTGAGCAACTGATCCTTTCAAAATTGCTTTAGATTATTCTATTCTTTACACTATAAATTTATGACTGATATTGGAACATATATTCAAGCAATTATAATAGGCGTCATCGGAGGCGTTTTAGGAAGGTATATCGTTTTGAAATTATGGTACAAAAAGCGTAAAAAATAATATATGGGCAAGTTGCTCCCACGGTTCGTTTTAGTATTGTTATCGCAGTTTTATTACAGTAACCGATAATTGTATTACGACAATTGTAGTATTATATAAAACAAAATCTGTCATTTGACAGATTTTGTGTTTTTAAATAGTTTGGTCAAAACACCAAATGCTCCCCTGATAAAAGTAGCACTTGTAAGTACTTTGATAATAGGTTTCATATAATCGGTTTCTTTAGTCGGCGCAGCAGGCTTGGAAGGACTTGTTTTTTTATCACTATCGGATACTGTCGCAGATTCAGCCAGTTTGCGGTTCAGAATTTCGTAAGCACTGTCGCGATCCACCACCTCATTGTATTTATCTTTCAAAGAAGAATGGCTGATAATGGTATCAATCTCAGATGGTGATAAAACATCCATTCTGCTGACTGGTGCGCGCATCATACCAACCACCAATGGAGTAGGTATGCCTTTTTCATTCAAAACCGTAATAAGGGCTTCTCCGGTTCCAAGCTGTGTAATGATTTCATCAGTTTTATAAAACGCTGTTGCAGGAAAGTTTTCAGAAGCGGTTTTTATAGCTTTGCGGTCTTTCTCTGTGAAAGCCCTTAAAGCATGCTGAATTTTAAGGCCTAATTGTGCCAAAACACCGTTGGGTACATCTGTAGGATTTTGAGTAATAAAATAGATACCAATACCTTTTGAGCGAATCAGTTTTACAATAGTTTCAATCTGATCCAAAAGCGCTTTGCTGGCTTCTTTAAATATAAGATGAGCTTCATCAATAAAAATAACCAATTCCGGTTGACCGCTGTCTCCCAGTTCCGGCATCTGATTATAAATTTCAGCAAGCAGGCAAAGCATAAAGGTAGAAAACAGTTTAGGCTTGTCCTGTATGTCGGTCAGCCGTAAAATATTGACATAACCATTGCCGTTTTCATCAATACGGATAAGGTCATGAATGTCGAAAGAAACTTCTCCAAAAAACAGATTGGCATCCTGTTGTTCCAGTTCTACAATTTTTCTGAGAATTGCTCCTGTAGTCGAAGTAGATAAGCGTCCATAATCAGCCTCAATTTCATTTTTCCCTTCATTAGTAAGATAATTAAGAACCTTTTTCAGATCTTTTATGTCGAGTAATGGAATTTTGTGGTCATCGCAATACTTGAAAGCAACGGCTAATACCCCTCCCTGAGTGTCGTTAAGATCCAGAATACGGGACAATAATACAGGTCCGAATTCAGAAACCGTTGCGCGCAGGCGAATACCGTTTTGTTTCGAAATGGTTAACAATTCTACGGGAAAACCTTTAGGGTCAAATGGCAGATGCATCTTATCATGTCGTTCTTTAATAAAATCATTGATGGTGCCTGCTGCTGCAATTCCACTAAAATCACCTTTAATATCCATCATCAGAACCGGAATTCCTTTGCCGGATAATTGCTCAGAAAGAACCTGAATGGTTTTGGTTTTTCCGGTACCCGTAGCTCCGGCAATCAGACCGTGGCGGTTGAGTGTTTTTAAAGGAATGTTTACGGGGCAGTCGGCAACTACCTGATTGTCATAAATACAGCTACCAATGGTAATATAATCCCCTTTAAAAGTATACCCTTCTTTTATACTTTTTTCAAAATTTTCAGAACTCATTTTTTTGGCTATTTTAAAGTAAATATAATGAATTAAATGAAGATAAAATCCTGCAATTGCGAACAATTAATAATATTAAATAAATTTAATTACAATAACAATAAACGAAATAATCCCAGCGTTATTGCAAGTATAGCTACTGTTGTGAATGCTAAATAAATGTAAAAACAACATTTATTTACTGTTAATTTTGTAACTTCACACATTCTAAAAACGAAAATTTATTTTTTTATTTAATCTAAAAACATAAATTTGCGATGCTTGAATAAACGACCAAGCAAAAAAATTGAATAATAATAATTGAGTAAACATTTTAAAAAAAAGTAAAAAGATGACAAACGTATCTAATGAATCGGTTGAAAAAAACACATCTAGTTCAGGATTATCTAACATTATGGCTGGAATTACAGTAGCTATATGTTTAATTTTTGGTTATATTATCTGGAATTTTGTTTTAGGTAGTGCTTCCAACTTTCAAAACGGAGATCCGAACGGAGAACCACTTCCAGGAAATTTATGGGGGATGATGTATAAAGGTGGTTATGTAATTGCAGTTTTGATCGGATTATTAACAACTACAATTGTATTCGGTATCGAAAGATTTATCGTAATTAGCAAAGCATCAGGAACTGGTAATATCAAAGAATTTGTTGCTAAAGTTCAATCTTTGGTAAATGCAAACCAAATTGATGAAGCTATTGCTGCATGTGATACTCAAAAAGGTTCTGTTGCAAATGTAGTAAAAGCTGCTTTAATCAAATTTCAGGAAGTAAAAAGAGAAGGATTTGATACAGACAAAGCAACAGAAGTTATTCAAAACGAAATTGAAGAAGCTACTGTATTAGAAATGCCGATGTTGGAAAAAAACATGATCATTTTGGCAACATTAGTATCTATCGGTACATTAGTAGGTTTATTAGGTACAGTAACAGGGATGATCAAAGCATTCTCAGCTTTATCAACTTCAGGTTCACCTGACTCTTCAGCATTGGCAACAGGTATTTCTGAGGCATTGATGAATACAGCGACAGGTATTGGTACTTCTACATTAGCGATTGTATTTTATAACCTGTTTACAACAAAAATCGATAAGTTAACACATTTTATTGATGAAGCTGGATTTGCTATTACTCAATCTTACAGAAGAAACAACAGATAAGAAGTAAGATTAATAATTCCAGATTAATTTCTGGTTAAAAAGGAAAGAATATGGCAAAAATGAAAAAATCGAGTACAAGAATTGACATGACCGCAATGTGTGACGTGTCGTTCTTACTGCTAACATTCTTCGTTTTAACCTCTACAGCTAAAACTCCAGAAGTACATCCGGTTGACTTACCAAATTCTACAAAAGAGACTAAAATTCCTACAGATGATATCGTAACGATTTCTGTAGATGAAGAAAAAGTATATTTTGGAATTGCAGGAAGAGAAGACAAAAAAGATATACTTCAACGTATGGGTAATGAATATAAAATTGAATTTACCCCGCAAGAGACAGAAAAATTTGCTGGTATGGAAAACTTTGGTGTTGACATACGAGAATTAAAACAACTGTTGGCAAAACCGGCAAGTGAATTGATGAAGGTAGATAATCACCAGACCGGTATACCTTATAAAGATTCTTTGAACAACCAGTTGGCTTCATGGGTGCGCAATGCGCGTGAATCATCATGGCAACGTAAAGAATCCTTCTTAAAGGTGGCTATTAAAGGTGACGCAAATGAACAGTTTGGTACGGTTAAAAAGATTATCGATATTATGCAGGAGCAACGTCAAAACCGTTTTTATTTAGTAACAGGATTAAGAGATGCAAATTTCTAATTCAAATTAAGAAAAGTACATGGCAGAATTAAATACTGGTGGTGGCGACTCAGGCAAGAAAGGCAAAAAAGTAAGAAGTAAAAAACAGAATTCCGGAGTAGATTTAACTGCAATGGTGGATCTGGCATTCTTATTGATTACTTTCTTTATGTTGACCACCTCTTTATCCAAACCTCAGTCAATGGATTTGACTATGCCCGATAAAAAAGACGTTCAGGATACTGATAAAGTAGAGTCTAAAGAGTCTAAAACAATGACAATTTTACTCGGGAAGGATGGAAAAATGAAATACTATATGGGACGTTTTGAAGAACCATACGAAGGAGAAGGTCCTATTGACCAAACCTATGGTAAAGACGGAATCCGTAAAATTATTTTACAAAAAGTTTCCAATCTTAAGTCAAAAGGACTTGAAGGAAAAGAAGGTCTTGTAGTTTTGATCAAAGCTACAGAAGATGCAACTTATACGAATATGATTGATATTTTAGATGAAATGTCGATCACAGGAGTAAAAGTATACATGATTAGTGATATTACGGACGCAGAAAAAGCAATTATGCAATAGCATAAAAAAAAGTAACGAAATGGCAAACATAAACATTTTCGGAAAAGACTGGACGAATATTGTCTTTGAGGGGCGTAACAAAAGTTATGGCGCTTATAAACTTCGTCAAGATAACGGTAAAAATACTTTTTTAGCTTTGATTCTGGGTATTGCTTTTATAGGAATTGTTTTTGGAGCAAGTTCCTTATACGGAAATTATAAAGATCGCAAGGCAAAAGAACTGAACGATGAAGGAGAAAAAATAACAGAAATTGTTTTACCTCCGCCGATCGAAGAAGAGCCACCGATCGAAGAAATCAAAAAGGAGGAACCGGTTCCGGAACCACCAAAAGATGCTTCAAAATCCGTTCAGGAAGAAAAAGAGCTTACAGAAGTAAAAGTTAAAAAAGATAATGAAGTTAAAAAAGAAGTAAAAACAGCTCAGGAAGAATTTACGGACAATACAACTTCAGGTCGTCAGGACAGAGAAGCTGATAAAAGCGGTGATTTTAAATCTGATGGTAAACAAACCGGAGGAGCTGAAAAAGGCTCACAAGGTACTGGTACCGGAAATAAATTTACCGATGATGACAATAAAGTACACACTTTTGTTCAGGTAAAAGCAGCTCCGGTAGAAGGTATTAAAGCGTTCTATACACGATACAGCGGGAAATTTAATGCACCGGATTTAGGTTCAGGAGTGAATCAGATAAAGGTAACATTGAAGTTCGTTGTAGAGAGAGACGGTTCTTTTACAGACATTCAGGTTGTAAACGATCAGAATGGAATGGGGAAAGAAGCAATCCGTGTATTGAAAACAATGCCTAAATGGAAACCTGCAGAACAAAACGGAAAAACCGTACGTTCAAGCTTCACTTTACCGATTACAATTAAAGTAGCAAATTAATAATGAGTAATTTTATTAATAAGTTTAAAGAAAAATCGCTTTTACAGCGATTTTTCTTCATTATTGGATTGGTCTTTCTCATCTTATATTTCACATTGGGACTGCTTTTTATTGTGAAGAAAGATCTTCCTTTTACAATTCCTTATACCAATAGACTCGCTTTCGGCGTTATTCTTATTGTATACAGTATTATCCGATTCTTTCGGATTATTAAATGAGAAAGCAATACGGTTTTTTGAAAGAGAAGAAGCCTGTATAATAAAATATTTAAAGGTGTTGAGCGTATGACGTTCAATACCTTTTTTTATTGTATAATATTATTGATACGGATTGCCTTTTTTTATTTTTAGAATGGTTTTTGGTTTTGTAGTTACTGTATTCTAAATTTTTTGTTCAGATTATTTTTTAATTTAACATTTTAACCTACAATTTATAAGATAATTAAGCGTTTTTATTTTAAATACTGTTTTGTAATAGCTTTTTTTGAATAAAAGTGTTATATTGATAGTGATAGAAAATGTAAAACCTAATAAAAATTGTAGAAGATGGCAAACATAAACATCCTTGGGAAAGACTGGACGAATATAGTCTTTGAGAATCGCAACAAAAGTTACGGTGCTTACAAACTTCGTCAGGATAGTGATAAAAATACTTTTTTAGCGTTGATTATTGGTTTGGGTATGATAGGATCTGTCTTTGTAATAAGTACTTTTTATAATAATTATAGCTCTATACCTTTTACAACGGAGGTACCGGATAATACCGGAACTATAGTAACTGATGTTGTTTTTCAGCCTAAAAAAACACCTGAGACTGCATTGACAGAAGATAATAAAGACAAAACACTGGGAGGTAGTGCAGCTGCATCTGTAGTACAGGAAAAATCACTGACAGATGTTATCGTAAAAGAAGATGTAAATGTTAGCAGACAAGTGACAACTGCTCAAGATGATTTTAACGACAGGATCACTTCTGGTGTTAAAGACAGACAAGCTAATAGTAATGGACAGCTACATACAGATGGTACTCAGACTGGTTATGCTGAAGTAAACCAACGCGGTACTGGTTCTGGTACTGAGGTTGGACCGGGAACTACAGATACAAGCACAAATAAAATACATAATTTTGTACAGGTAAAAGCAGAACCAATCGAAGGAAAAGAAGCTTTTTATGCCCGTTATATAAACAAATTTAAAGCAACTGACGTTACAGGTTCGGCAACACAGATCAAAGTAACACTGAAATTCGTTGTAGAGAAAGATGGTTCTTTTTCCAATATTCAGGTAATAAATGACCAAAACGGAGTAGGACAGGAAGCTGTCAGAGTTTTAAAAACGATGCCGAAATGGAAACCTGCGGAACAAAACGGAAAGGCTGTCCGGTCAACTTTTACTTTGCCCATAACACTTAAGGTAGCTAATTAAACAATTATAAAAATCGCTTTGATGGCGATTTTTTGCGTTTTTTAAATAATCCTTTTTTGTCTAATTACCAGCAAATAATTTTTAGATAAACAGTAATTATTCTTATTCTTACACTTTAAAGAAACATTTTCTTTTTTCGTTATTCAATAATTGATCTGAAGCGTCGCGATCTTTATAATTATGAGAATAAAAATGCAGAACTATTTTACAATTAACAAGGAATAATATCATTTTTTTAAATATTTTTTATAGCTTTATCGAAATTAATAAGATACTTGCGCTATCTCTGATATGAATATGAAAAAAATTGCAGCTTTAGTCGTTTTGATGCTTTCTTTTGTAACAGTTATTTCCTGTGATAAAACTAAGGCTGAAGAAAAGGAAACAAAAGAAACATATTCCAGTGGGAAAGTTTCTGTTTTGGTAGAAGAATCAGTAGTTCCTATTTTTGAAGATATTGTTACGGTTTTTAAATCGGTCTATACTGAGGCGGAAATTGAGATTATTCCTGCTACGGAAAATAAAATTCTTAAAATGATTTATGAAGATTCTACACGTTTGGCTGTTTTGCCAAAGAAGCTTGATGAAAAGGAAGTAAATCATTTTAAAGGAAAAGTAGCGCCGGTTGAAACGCCGTTTGCAAAAGATGCCATTATTTTTATTGCTAATAAAACAGCTGCGGATTCTCTTATCAAATATGAAGATGTAGTTGCTTTTATTAAAGAGCAGAAAAAAGATAAAGAAAAAGTATTTGTATTTGATAACATCAACTCAAGTTTGGTTCGTCAGTTTCGCAACGATGCCGGAGTTACAGATATGAGTACCAATGTGTATTTTTTTCCTACAACAGCTGAAGTAATTGCTTATGTGGCTAGAAATAAGAATGCTGTTGGGGTAGTGGGAATCAATTGGTTGATGCAGCCTGATAAAAATATCGATGCCTTGAAAAAAGACATCAAAACATTAAGCGTTTTTAATAAAAAAGAAAATAAGTATTTTAAAGCTTCCCAATCAACAATTGCAGATGGTACTTATCCATTAGTACGTGAAATCTATATTTTAGATTTGCAGGGTAAAATGGGACTTGGAAGAGGAATTGCTTCCTTTGCTGCTGGAGATAAAGGACAGCGCATTGTCTTAAAATCAGGTTTATTGCCTGTTACGTTGCCTCCAAGAGAAGTGATTGTAAATAACCAATAATAATATTTTATAGTATCCATATGAATAAAACTATTACTTTTAGCTTATTGTTTTCTGTCATAACCGTTTCCTCAATTCAGGCACAAAGTATTGAAGAGGTAGAAACAGCTATGAAGTTTGAACAATATGATGTAGCCAAGCATGATTTATATCAGTTGATAAAAGTGGAACCTAATCAGGGAAAACATTTTTTTAATTTAGGTAGTATTCATCTTAAAGAAAATCAGAGTGATTCAGCAATGATTTATTTTAAGCAGGGTCTAAAAGCTACTAAAAACTTTAATATCAATAATATCGGAATAGGACAATTGTCCTTGAACGAAGGTAAAGATAAAGAAGCACGCTCAAAATTTAACGCTGCTCAGATCCGATTACCAAAAAACGATACAGAAACGTATCTGTTGGTTTCGAAAGCGTATATTGAATCAACAAAACCAGATCCTGAAAAGGCAATGGAGGCAGCGAAAAAAGCAATAAAAGCAAATCCAAAACGCGTTGAAGGTTATATTGCGCTTGGAGATGCATATATGGCAGACAGAAGTTCAAAACTGGCTACTTCTGCTTACCGAGAAGCGTTGGAAATTGATAAAACAAATCCGTTGGCAAAAATTAAAATTGCAAATGTATTCCGTTTTAACAATAATTATGAAGACGCTCTCAAAACACTTAATGAAGTAGTAAATGAGCATCCTGATTATGAGTTGGTATATAAAGAACTGGCGCAAACTTATGCGGGTTACGCACGTTTCTCTTTTGATAAAACAAAAAATGCACAGGCAGTAAGCAATTATGCAAAATTCCATTCCATGATCGGAGAATCGGTGGACTCTGACAATGCTTATGCCGATTTTCTTGTTAAAGTAAGAGATTTCAAAGGTCTTGAAGCTTTGATGAAAGATAAATGGTTGAGCAGAGGAGATAATTTTAAGGTATATAAATATGCTGCAATTTCTGCTTATAATAATGGAAAATATGATGATGCTTATACCTTTATCACAAAATATTTTGACGTACAAGACAAACCACAGCAGATTGTAGGAGTAGATTACCTTTATTTGGGACTTGCAAAAATTGAAAAAGCTAAAAAGCAGGATGGTACCCTTGATGATACCAAGTACCAGTTGGCAGTAGCAAATATCAAGAAAGGACTGGATCTTGATAAAGATTTAGCTTCCGAATTATATGAGCATGGGCTTAAATTGTTTAAAGATGAAAAATATGCACAGTCGTATCACTTATTCAATTTAGGAACTACAAATAAAGAAAATGAAAATTATGTGTATGATTTATACTATAAGGCAAATGCGCTCTATCTGACACATAATAAACCATTATTTAATAATCAGTTGCAAACTGCCTTAAGTACATTAGATGAATTGATAAAAGTATCGCCATCTACACATGAAGCGTATTTACTGCAGGCAAGAATCAACTTATTGATCAATACTGATGCGAGTAAAATGCAGGCAGAAAAAGCATATGAAAACTTTATTAATCTTTTGAAAACTAAAAAGTTGATCAATGATAAAGAATTGCAGGAAGCTGTGAAAGAATCGTACACATATATCGGAGTTTTTAATAAAGATAAGAATGTGGAAAAAGCAAAAGTAAATTTAGATAAAGCCGCTCAACTATAAGAAAGGTTTATACTATAATCAAAAGAGGTTGGCTTTGCCAGCCTTTTTTTATTGTATTAATAGAGTTTTGTGTAGTATCTTTGTACCTTAATAGTAAATATGATGAATAATGTAATGCAAAATCCAGAATTAAAGACTGGTTTAGTTTTACCGCTGATGGAACAATTTTATACCATTCAGGGCGAGGGATATTATACCGGTTCCGCAGCATATTTTATTCGTTTGGGAGGATGTGATGTAGGATGTCACTGGTGTGATGTAAAAGAAAGCTGGGACGAAAATCTTCATCCGCTTACTCCTGTTGACCATATTGTAAGTCATGCACAGCAGCATGGAAAATTAGCGGTTATAACGGGGGGAGAACCTTTGATGTGGAATCTTGATGTGCTTACAGCAGAACTCCATAAAAAAGGAATACAAACCAATATGGAAACTTCAGGGGCTTATGAATTGTCTGGTGAATGGGATTGGATTTGTCTTTCTCCCAAAAAAACAAAACTTCCTACACAAAGTGTATTTGATGCTGCTCATGAACTGAAATGCATTATATACAATAAAAACGATTTTAAGTTTGCAGAAGAACAAGCGTCTATGGTAAATGATAAAGCACTATTGTTTTTGCAGGTAGAATGGAGCAAACGTGATGAAATGCTTCCATTGGTAGTGGAATATGTTAAAAATAATCCTAAATGGCGTATTTCAACACAAACACATAAATATTTGGATATTCCATAAAAAATTATATATTTGATATAAAAATAATAAGGTCTTATGAAAAAATATTTACTATTTTTTGCTTTGATGGTGACTTCATATCATGCTGCTGCACAGGCAAATAAAGAAGATGTGAGAGTGCTTTTAGAAGTGAGCGGTATTATCAATCCGTATCAGAATATTGTCAATCAGATAGAAGAGCAGATTTCTGAAGATAAACGGGCAGCTTTTAAAAAAGATATGCAGGGATTACTTGCCAGAGTAAGGAATAAGCAGATTGATGATTATTCGAAAGTACTAACTCAGGATGAAGTAGTTCGATTGACTGAATTTTTTAAATCATCACTTGGAGCTTCTTTTGTAAAGAAAAAAGCACAAATTGATTTGAATAATATGGAACAGGATGAAGCGATTAATTTAGAATTACAGGGAATAATAATGAAATATATGATGTAAAAAAACACTCTTTAAGAGTGTTTTTTTTATAGTGTAATACGGGCTAAATAATCATAATTATCCCCTTCCAGCAATAGTTCACATTGCAAACCATTTGCGTGACAGGCATTTTGTAGTGTATTATAATCTAAAAAAAGCCAGTCAAAAGGTTCTTCCTGTTCATTTTCATAAGTAATTATGAACTGTAATTCTCCATAATAATCGTTTTCCATCGGAATCCATTTACCACCGTCTTCATCTTCTTCAAACATATAAATAAGATCCGAACTGTCAATCAGAATTTGTCCATTATCATTTAGCAATGTTTTAAGGTGTGAAAGATAAGTCGTGCAATTTTTGAGTTTTCCGAAAATTCCCGTACCATTCATCAGTAAATAGATGGTATCAAATTTTTCATCTTTCACGTCTAAAATGTTCATCACTTTAGCCTTATCTAACCCTCTCAGGTGGCATGCTTTAACAGCATTTTCTGAGATGTCTATAGGTAAAACCTCATGATTTTTTTCTTTTAAATATAGCGAATGGCTTCCGGCTCCACAACCGACATCCAATATTCTGCCTTTAGCAAGTTTCAAGGCCTGCTGTTCAATTTCAGGCATTTTATCAAACTTCCGAAACAGATAGGCAACTTCCATTTCATCAGCTTCAGAAATATTTGTTTCTGTAATGATAGGTGCTGCTTTATGCTGTGTCTGATAATCTAAAATGGCTTTGCCAAAAAGGTCTTTCATTCTTGATATAGTATTTTGTATTTTTGTTACCTGATATCGATCCTATGGAAAACTATTTAAAACAGCTTCCAAAGCTTGCCAAAGATAAACATAATGAAAATAAAAAGTATTTTGATAAGCTAAAAAAGAAGCCGCCTAAGAATCTGGATTACCAGATGCAGGAAATACACAATGCTGTTTTTAAGAAAATTGACTGTTTATCCTGTGCAAATTGCTGTAAGACAACGGGACCTTTATTTACGTCTGCAGATATTGAAAGGATATCTAAATTTTTAAAGTTAAAACCACAACAGTTTATTGATAAGTATCTCAAAATAGATGAAGACAAAGATTATGTACTTCAGCAGGTTCCCTGTACTTTTTTGGACCATGAAAACTATTGTATGATTTACGATGTCAGGCCCAAAGCCTGTAGAGAATATCCGCATCTTGACCGGAAAAAATTCAATCAGATCACAGCATTGACTCTGAAAAACACAGAAATCTGTCCTGCAGCTTTTCAGGCAGTTGAAGAGATGAAAAAGAAAATGCCTTTATAGTAAAGGCATTTTTTTATATAAAATAATGTTCGTTGTCTATATAATTCTTAATAAAATTATCGATTTCATCCTGAGAAAAAAACTTGTGCTTAATAGTATAAACCAAATCGAGAATATAATCTCTGAACCGTTCGAATAAACCAACAATCTGACCAAATAATTTTACTAACCATTCGTATGCGATCTGCACACGATCTATAATTCCAATGATGATTTCTGTGTAATCCATATCAATTTACATTTGTAACCAAATATAACAAAACACGGGGATTTTCAAAGCTTTTTTAAGAAAAATCTAACACAGTAAAACTAACTTTTATAAAGCAGATAAGGACTTCTTGTCTGTTTGAATTTTTCTATTCCGTTTTGCCAAGACTTTTTTATTTCTGCTTCAGTCATTCCTTTTTCAATTTGTTGCTGTAATTGTTTTGTTCCGGCAAGAGTAGTAAAGAAATTAATAAAGAACTTTTCCTTACCAGAACTTTCTTTATACGCTTTTAAAAGCCATTTTAATTGAATGCCGTCTATTTTTTCAATTTTTGAGAGATCTTCTCCAAAGCATTTTTTTCCGTTATGCATAGGATCTTTAGCTCCTTCATTCGGTTTTGGCGTGAAACTGTAAGGCATGTTTTTAAGAAATGGAGAACCGTATATCTGAAATTGCTTATCTGTACCGCGTCCGCAACTTACATTGGTTCCTTCAAAAAAGCATAAACTCGCATACAGATTAATAGACTGGTCGTTGGGTAAGTTGGGTGATGGCTTTACAGGAAGACTATAGGGCATGGATTTTTGATAATTAAGACATTTAATGACTGTAATATCACATTGAACTCCTTTGGCGAGCCATTTTTCTCCATTGATCATCTGAGCATATTCTCCAATTGTCATTCCATGTAAAACAGGGATCGGATGCATGCCTACAAAACTTTTATATTCCATTTCCAGAACAGGTCCGTCCACAGTGTTTCCGTTCGGGTTTGGACGGTCTAATATGACAACCGGAATATTTTGTTCTGCACAGGCTTCCATAAGATAATGCAGGGAAGATATATAGGTATAAAAGCGGGCACCTACATCCTGTAAATCAAAAACAATGATATCAATATTTTTGAGTTGTTCTTTTGAAGGTTTTTTGTTGTTTCCGTATAATGAAATAATAGGTAAACCTGTTTTAGTGTCTTTTCCGTCTTTAATCAGTTCTCCTGCATCAGCAGTACCTCTGAAACCGTGCTCAGGAGCAAATATCTTTTGAATGTTTATTTTTTTTGAGACTAAAAAGTCTACTAAATGTATCGTCCCTTTATCCGTATCAACAATACCTGTCTGATTGGTTAAAACACCTACTTTTTTATCTTTCAGCATCGGCAGATACGTCGCATAGTCATCAGCACCTGTTTTGATACCGCCGTTTTTGGATTGTGACACAAAGGCATATATACCTTTAATTTCATTTTTTTTCGCATGGCAATTCCAAATTCCGAATGAAATTAATGTTATTGCAGCAAATAATAATGTATTTTTGAATTTCATTTTATTTATCATAGCTGTTGAAATTAGAATATTTTATATCAAAACGATTAGTTACTTCTAAAGAGTATAAAAATAGTGTTTCTGCGCCAATTATGAAAATTGCCGTCATAGCAGTAGCGATCAGTACTATCATGATGTTGGTTTCCATAGCAACGGGTTTGGGCTTACAAAACAAAATTAGAGATAAAATAACCTCTTTTAACGGACATATCATCATTTCTAATTACGATAATAACCAGTCCGATATTACTTTAGAACCCATAAACATAAAGCAGGATTTTTATCCTGACTATACTTCCTTTTCAGGGGTTAAAGAAATTCATCCTTATGCTTCAAAGGCAGGTGTTATCCGAACACTGGAAACCTTTGAAGGAGTCATTTATAAAGGGGTAGGAGAGGATTATAACTGGAGTTATTTAGAAGATTATATTGTTGAGGGCAGGTCACCGGAAATTAAGAAAGATGGTATGACTAATGAAGTGCTCATATCAGAATATCTGGCCAAAAGGCTTGCTATTAAACTGAATGATAAAATAGAGACTTTTTTTATGAAAGATTCCGGAAATGGTATGCCGAACATCCGGGCTTTTGAGGTTGTCGGAATCTATAATTCGGGATTTAAATCATTTGATGAAACGTACGTGATCGGAGATCTGAAACAGATTCTGAGACTTAATAAATGGTCAAAAGATGAAGTGGGGGCTTTTGAAGTGTATGTGGAAAATTTTTCCAACATCAATGCAGTTAATGATAGCTTATATACCAAAATTCCTGCCTCTCTGAACAGCGTTTCAATTGTAGATAAATTTTTCAACATTTTTGATTGGTTATCATTATTCGATTTCAATATTTATGTTATTCTGGGTATTATGATTCTTGTGGCAACGATCAATATGATTGTAGCTTTGCTGGTATTGATTTTAGAGCGTACCAAGATGATAGGTCTGTTGAAATCTCTCGGAGCCGGAAACTGGACGATCCGAAAAATATTTTTATTGCAGGCATCTCATATTGTATTTAACGGGCTGATCTGGGGAAATATAATCGGTATAGGCGTGTTGCTTGTACAGCACTATTTTGGAATTGTAAAGCTGGATCCAACACAGTATTATGTGACCGAAGCACCTGTATACCTCAATGTTTTCTATATCATTGGACTTAATCTTGCTTTGATTGTTATTTGTTATGTGATCATGATTATTCCATCTTATATTATTACGAAGATAACCCCGGTTAAGGCGTTGCGATATCAATAAAAAATCCGGCGATTGCCGGATTTTTTATTTTTCAAATTCTCTTACAAATTCTAAGACAGGTTTTTCGTTTTCCAGTAATGTCAAACGGGTACCGTCGAGTTTATAATGTGAGGTTTTTGATAGAGCATTGGTAAAGGCTTGTTCATTGATTCCTTCGCAAAACATTTTTGTCATTGCGAGATGGTTAAATTTAATGGTGTTTTGATGAATCAACATTTTACCATTGATACTGTTACAAGCTGTGTTACCTGAAATCTGAGTGGAGTTGATGTCAATATTGATAAAAGGTTTTTTGTAAGGGTAAAGAGTACTTACTTTTTCTTTTACCGTAAATATTTTATCTAAAACCCACTTTCCATTAAGAGAAACCTTGTGAAATTTAAGCGAACCCTTGTCGCTTTTCAGGATAAGGACATTCTCTGTTACTTCATAGGAAGAAGCTGTGGTAAAAAGCATTTTGAATTCAGTATCTTTTACTTTATCACAATACATCAGGGTTGAAACATAATTTGGATTTACTTCAATCGAATTGTTTTTCTTTAATTTTGCAGTGGTATTAATACCGTTACATCCGTCTTTTCCATATATTTTGACTTCTTTTCCAGATTCGAAAGTCAAAGTAGGTACACCTTGTGGGAATGCTTTGTTGATATCCTTCACATCACTTTGTTCTACCAATTGCCAGGTTCCGTTTATGAGTTCCTGACTTTGGGCACTGTCTTTTTTAGCGGCGCAACCGGTAAGCCCGATAACAACCCCGATAACAGCCAACGATTTGAAAATTTTGTTCTTCATGGGATTAATTTTTTTTATAAAGGTAAAAAAAAAGCCTTGCAATGGCAAGGCTATGAAATTATTGGTTGTGTAAAAAGGCTTGTCTTTCTAATAATATTGCTTCCGATTCCACATGGTTGTCATCCGGAACACAGCAATCTACAGGGCAAACAGCAGCACATTGAGGCTCTTCATGAAAGCCTTTACATTCTGTACATTTGCTCGGTACAATGTAATAGTAGTCATCAGAAATAGGTTCATTTGGTGTCTCTGCATCAGCAGTAGTTCCGTCAGGTAACGTGATTTTTCCTGTAAGACTGGTTCCGTCTTTATAACGCCAGTCATCAGCACCTTCATAAATAGCGGTATTCGGACATTCTGGCTCGCAAGCACCGCAGTTGATACATTCGTCTGTTATTATGATAGCCATGGCTAATTTGTATTTAAATATATAGTAACTTTGTTGTTGCAAAAATACGGTATAATAAAATTAGAAACAATATAGATATGGTTTTAGAAGAGAAAATAAATGCCTTTGTTCTTTTAGGGGAATTTATGAAACAGTTTTCATCAAATGAATACAATAAAAATGAAAATCTGCCTTTTAATGATCTGTATTTTGATACCTGTAAAACACTTATTGATCAGTCTGTCAGTCATAATGGCTGGTTTACGAAAGATCAGGTGCTTTTTTCTTTTGGTTCATGGAGTGAAGCCCTTGTAAAGGAAAACATAGAAAAATGGCTTTCTGCGTATGATTTGAGCAATGAATCACTCAAAACGATTGGTCTTATTTTAGCAGGAAATATTCCTTTGGTAGGATTTCATGATGTGATTGCGGTTTTGGTTTCCGGGAATAAAGCCCTTATTAAACTTTCTTCCAACGATCAAAAATTACTACCTCTTTTATTGCGCTATTTGACAGAAGTTGCTCCGGATTTTAAAGAGAGAATTACGATTACAGAAGAAAAATTCGACTCCTTTGATGCCGTGATAGCTACAGGCAGTAATAATACATCGAGATATTTTGAATATTATTTTAATAAAGTGCCCAATATCATCCGAAAAAACAGAAATTCTGTTGCTGTCTTAAGCGGAGAAGAATCACAACAGCAGTTAGAAGCATTAGGAGAAGATATCTTTAGATATTATGGTTTGGGCTGCAGAAATGTTTCAAAACTTTTTGTACCGCAAGGTTATGATTTTACTTCATTTTTTGAAGCTATGTATGCTTATAGAGAAGTAATTGAGTATGAAAAATATGCCAATAACTATGATTATAATAAGGCTGTTTTTCTCATGAGTAACTATTCGATTCTTGATAATGGTTTTCTGACCATCCGGGAAGATAAGAATCATGCTTCGCCGATTTCATCTGTATTTTATGAATACTATACGGATATTAAAGAAGTTGAACAGCGGCTGAATGCCGATAAGGAGCATATACAGTGTGTGGTTTCAGATCAGTTTACAGAAAAAAGTATTCCGTTTGGTACTACACAGAAGCCAGCTTTATGGGATTATGCAGACGATGTTGACACTCTGAAATTTTTACTGAACTTGTAAAATAATTGTGTACCTTTAATAGAACATTATAAATAAGTAAAGTATGCTGGACCAACTGACTAAAATTGTTGAACAATTTACACAAAAAGAAGTAGCTGCAAATGCTCAGATTGATAATAATCTGGCAGGTTCTGTAGCAAAAGAAACAGGAAATTCTTTAGTTGACGGGCTGAAATCAGCTGTTTCAGGAGGCAATATCTCTGATTTAATGGGAATGGCAGGTAATTTAGATGTTAGTTCGCTTACTTCTAATCCTGTTGTGAAAAATATCATTGATTCGTTAAGCAGTAAACTGAGTACAAATGTAGGTTTGGATGCTGGCACAGCTTCAGGTTTTGCAGGATCTGTAATTCCGCAGATTCTTACCACTGTTGTTGAAAGTGTGAAAAACGGAAATTTCAATATTGGCGAACTTATGGGATCAAGCGGACTTACTGCAGCTTTAGATCAGAACGGCGATGGTAAACTTGGAATGGATGATGCAATGGACGCTATAAAAAAAGGCGGTTTTGGAGATTTATTAGGAGGATTTTTTAAAAAATAAAATGGCATCCTTTGCTATAACAGGTCAGCTTTATGCTGACCTTTTTTGTTCATTTCCGGATAGAAGGTGACCGTCATTATTCTTTAATCTGAAAAAGATTAGAGAAGACAGAGCAGTAATTGCTCCGAGCGAAATAAAGGTGTATTTGAAAGCATTGGCAGTTTCTCCATGGAAGAAATTACCGGCGTCTTTAAAGTAAGACAGGATTAACGCTGCTACTGAGATACCAAAACTTATGGATAATTGCTGCATAATGGCTAAGAGACTGTTTCCTGCACTTGCATTATCATTGTCGAGATCAGAAAGAGAGATCGTATTCATAGAAGCCATTTGTATCGAATTGAAAGCTCCGTAAAAAATCATCAGTATAATCATATACAGCAGTGGTGTTTGTGACGTTGCGAGACTAAACATACCAATGATAGTGGCCAGAATAAGGGTATTACTTACGAGTACTTTTTTATAACCAAGACTTTTAACCAGAGGTACTACCCAGGGTTTAATCAGAACTGTAGTAACAGCTGATGGGAGTAACATAAGACCTGCTGTAGAGGCAGAATAGCCAAATCCTACCTGAAGCATCAATGGCAATAAAAAGGGAATACCACCGATACCAAGTCGGGTAAATAAACTGCCTGAAAGTCCTATGCGAAGGGTTCGTATCTCCAACAATTTCAGATCAATAATAGGAGCTTTGGTGCGTTTCGAATGTCTTACGTATAATAAAAAACAGATCATTGCCAGAGCTACAAATATCAGAATCATAGTAAAGCTTGTTATTCCTACACTGGTAAGTTCCATTACAAGGGTAATTAAAACAATGGTTAAACTGAAATAAATCAATCCGGTAGTGTCAAATTTGCTTACCGTATTTTTGAAATTAGGCATTACTTTTTGTGTAAGATAAATTCCTGCGATACCGATAGGTAAATTGACAAGGAAAACCCAGTGCCATGAAAGGTTGTCTGACAGCCACCCACCTAAGCTGGGACCTATAACTGGTCCGATTAAGCCGGGAATGGTCATGAAGTTAATTACTCTCAGTAATTCATTTTTCGGGTACTTGTATAAAATAGCAAGCCGTGCTACCGGCACCATCATGGAACCTCCTATAGCCTGAATTATTCTCGAAATGATAAGAGTGGATAAGCTTGGTGATATAGCGCAGAAAAGTGAGCCCAGAGTAAAAACAGCCAGAGCAAATGTAAACGTTCTTTTGGTTCCGAATTTGTCAGAAAGCCATCCGCTGAGGGGTATTAATATGGCAAGAGTAAGCGTATAACTTACAATGATCGATTGCATTTCTAACGGAGAATAATTCATATCCTTAGCAATGCTGGGTAATGATGTATTCAGAATAGTACCGTCTAATGATTGCATAAAAATTGCCATCGCAGCTATCCATGGAAGGTATTTTTCTTTTTCTCCGAAACTTTCTTTTTGCATATAGATCAAATGAAGTGCAAAATTATTAAATATTCTTCAGATAATTTTTAAACCTTTGTTAAACAAAAAAACACCTTCTGTATAGAAGGTGTTTTTGTATTATAGAACAGAGTAGTTTATTTTCTACGTAATTCTTTGATTTTAGCTTTTTTACCAGTAAGTTCTCTGAAGTAGAAAATACGAGCTCTGCGAACTTTACCTCTTTGGTTAAGTTCTACTTTTTGTAAAGCAGGCATATTGATTGGGAAGATACGTTCAACACCAACGTTTCCTGACATTTTACGGATAGTGAAAGTTTCAGTTGCTCCAGCACCTCTTCTTTGGATTACAACTCCTTTAAAAAACTGTGTTCTTGTTTTTTCACCCTCTTTAATTTCATAATAAACCGTAATTGTATCTCCGGCTTTGAAATCTGGAAAATCTTTTTTTGTAACGAGTTCGTCCTGAACGAATTTTACTAAATCTAAAGACATTTTGTAACTATTTTTATGTTATATTTAGAGCAACGTTCACGGTTATCGCCAGAGGTTAGTCTAAAAGTGGGGCAAATATAAAGTTTTTTTTGTTTTTATAGAAATAATATTCCAGAAATTTTATATTTATCGGTACTGTTGATATTATTTGGTAACAGGTTCTATGGTATAACCCTGTAATTTCAATAAATTTAATACACCTGTTTCGCCTGCTAAATGCCCGGCTCCAACGGCAAAAAATGTAGATTGTTTTTTCATTATAGCTGGCATTTTTTCAATCCATCTGTGGTTTCTGCTGCTTAATAACAGGTCGTAGTTATCCGTATCCATATAAGACGTTTCATTCATGATTTTAATCATTTCCTGAATATCCTGTTTTTTATATACTTCCACCATTTTAGCCGTCAAATTTTGGTCTTTATCATTCAGGTCTTGCAGCATTTTTATGATGGTGTCTATACCTGCCATTGAAGACATAATTTCTGCCTGCTCAGCAACGGTTTCCAACCCGCCTGTTTTTTTACCAGCTGTCATTTGAAGTAATTCTATTTCATACATTTTTATATCCTTGCATGGAAATGATTTGTATGTAATGGTACTTAGAATTCCCAAATCAGACATGTTTTCAAACTCTTCAATGTCGATATTAAGATTGCTTTTAAGAAGTTTGGCTGCTATTTGATATTGATCAGAAGAAATTCTCTGTGAAAGGGGTGTTTCACTTTTGATCATTTCCTGCATTTTTTTCATTTCCTGTATATCCGCAAAATTTAATTCTCCGTAGAATGCTTTTGATTCTTTCAATGCTTTTTGTACCTGAGGCAGCATAAAATAATCTGACTTGCAAATCATATGAATGGTTCCGAATAGATAAGACGGTTGTTCAAGACCATTGCCGGAAATTTTCCATAAAAGGCTGTTTTGCCCTTCCTGAGCTTTTGCATTATAGCTTAGTAGTTGTACTAAAAATAATAGAATACCAAAGGATGCTTTTTTAATCAGAGTCATAAGTTTAATCGTTTTATAATAGTAATGGTCATAAAGATACTAAAAAATACAAATGATAAGCGGTGCTTAAATTGATTCAATCGCTTTAATTAATGTCAGAAATTGTAAAAAAATAAAAGCTTATCAGAGATAAACTTTTTACTCATCCAGTAAATCAGGACGTCTTGTTTTGGTATGGTCATACGCTTTTTGCTCTCTCCATTTTTCTATTTCAGGAAAATTACCGCTTAAGAGAATATCAGGTACTTTCCATCCCTTATATTCGGCTGGTCGCGTATAAATGGGCGGTGCGAGTAAATTGTCCTGAAAACTATCTGTCAGGGCAGATGTTTCATTACTCAGTACTCCGGGTATCAATCGGATAATGGTGTCGCAGAGTATCGCAGCTCCGAGTTCACCACCGGATAATACATAATCGCCAATAGAAATTTCCTTTGTAATGAAATGATCGCGTACCCTTTGATCAACCCCTTTATAGTGTCCGCATAAGATGATGATATTTTTAAGAAGTGACATACTGTTGGCCATTTGCTGGTTCAGTGTATCACCGTCTGGTGTCATGTATATAATTTCATCGTATGTGCGTTCACTTTTGAGTTGTGTTATGCATTTATCAATGGGTTCTATACTCATTACCATACCTGCACCACCCCCGAACTGATAATCATCTACATTTTTGTGTTTATTGGTGCTGTAATCTCTCAGATTATGAAAATGAACTTCTACAAGTCCTTTCGCAATTGCTCTTTTTAGTATAGAAGCTTGAAAAGGACTTTGTATTAATTCAGGCAAAACAGTAATAATATCAATACGCATAATATCAAATTTCAGCAAAAGTAAGGCAAAAATATGAATTGTAAAATTAAAGCAAATGGGATGCTGTAATGAGGTGATGAAATTGCTTTTGGTTATATTTAACAACAGCTTTAAATATTTGTATTTAAAAACAGGCTATAAAAACGTATATTTGTGTTTCATTTTAACATAAAACGAAAAACAAATGCAAGACGGGATTTACGCTAAATTCAATACTGAAAAAGGCGAAATATTAGTTAAACTCACTTACGATAAAACACCTGGAACAGTTGGTAATTTTGTTGCACTGGCAGAAGGAAATTTAGAAAATACGGCTCGTCCACAGGGAAAACCGTATTATGACGGATTAAAATTTCACAGAGTAATTTCAGATTTTATGATCCAGGGAGGGTGTCCTCTTGGAACAGGAACAGGTGATCCGGGATATAAATTTGATGATGAATTTCATCCTGAATTAAAGCATGATGCTCCGGGAGTATTATCTATGGCAAATGCCGGACCGGGAACAAACGGTTCTCAGTTTTTCATTACGCACATTGCTACACCGTGGCTGGATAATAATCATACTGTATTTGGTCATGTAGTGGAAGGGCAGGATGTAGTAGATGCAATCGAGCAGGCAGATGTTCTTAATACTTTGGAGATTATCCGTGTAGGTGAAGAAGCGAAAAAATGGAACGCTGTCGAGGCTTTCAGAACTTTTGAAGGAGCACGTGAAAAAAGAATTGCAGAAGAAAAAAAACGCATGGAAGATGAATTAGATAAAATTGCCGCAGGGTTTGAAAAAACAGCCAGTGGCCTTCGTTATCAGTTCATCCAGAAAGGAGATGGGAAAAAAGCAGAAAAAGGAAAAAAAGTTTCTGTTCACTATAAAGGACAATTAGTAAACGGTCAGGAATTTGATAATTCATATAAAAGAAAACAGCCAATTGATTTTAATTTAGGTATTGGTCAGGTGATTGAAGGATGGGATGAAGGAATCCAATTATTACAGGTAGGTGATAAAGCCCGTTTTGTAATTCCTTCTCACTTAGGATACGGATCACGTGGAGCAGGAGGGGTAATTCCTCCAAACGCAACATTGATTTTTGATGTAGAATTAGTTGACGTAAAATAACAAAAATCCTCTTTATGAGGATTTTTTAAATTATAATTTCATGAAAAAATGGCTGATGGTACTGTGTTTTTCTCCTTTATGCGGATATTCACAGTTAGGAGGGGTAAATATGCACTGCGGATATGATTTTACCTCTTATCTTGTAGTACATCCCCATGAAAGCGGCAATGAAAAAACAATCAGCGGATTAAAAATTTCTGTTTGTAATAGTGAAGGGGTGGATGTTATCAATATAAATAATGCTTTGAGCTGGAAGAATGCCAATAAGCCTCTTATTTTTTTTCGTAATTACAGAATAGACGCGGATAATAAGAAATTACCTGAAGGAACAACTTCCGGAAAATGGTTTTATTATTTTGCTCAGGATCATTACTTACTTTCCATATCCAATACTTTTAAAGCAGATGATTTCTTTGTGAAAATAGAGGATGTTGACGGGGAAGAAAACGGAGGTACATATAAAACACAGATAATACCTTTGGCGGCTTATAATATGTATGTATTATGTTCTGCTGAAGAAAGGGATAAGGTAGTTCAGTTCGGAAGAAAAATGAACAAGCCGATACAGGTAGTCATGGAGAAAGAATGATTAAATATAGGATAAAAAAAGGAACTCATTTGAGTTCCTTTTTTTTAATCTATTGTTGTTTTGTATTTCCAAAATACATCTCTGCAAACGATAAATTTTTACCGTGTTCAATACGTTTATGAAAGGTTTCAGGTTTGATTTCGCTTGGTTTTTCAAAACCACATGCTGAAATAAACTCTGCAAATGCTTTCATAGTATTTTTATGGAAAGTAGCTACACGAACTGATTTGTCTGTAATGTCCATTCCCTGATACAATAGTTTGTCCTGAGTGGCAATACCTACCGGACAATGACCGCTGTCACATTGTAATGCCTGAATACATCCAAGAGCAAACATCATTCCGCGTGCACTATAGCAGGCGTCTGCCCCTAATGCCATGTTTTTAGCAAGGTCAAAGGCTGAAATTACCTTTCCTGCAGCTAATATTTTGACATGTTGTCTTAAATCATATTCTTTTAAAGTATTATTTACAAATACCAATGCATCAGACAATGCCATACCCATATAGTCAATAAACTCTAACGGAGCTGCTCCTGTACCACCTTCAGCACCATCTACTGTGATGAAATCAGGATAAATTCCCGTTTCTTTCATTGCTTTTACAATGTCGGTAAATTCATCTTTACGTCCGATACATATTTTAAAACCAACGGGTTTACCATTAGACAGTGTTCTCAGACGTTGAATAAAATGGGTTAATCCTATTGCATTTGAAAAAGCTGAGTGTGATGATGGTGAATGTACTGTTGTAAAAGGTTTTATACTTCTTATCTTAGCAACTTCTTCTGTATTTTTTTCGGCTGGTAATAACCCTCCGTGACCTGGTTTAGCTCCTTGTGAAAGTTTTAATTCTATCATTTTCACTTCAGGATAAGCTGATCTTTCTTTGAATAATTCATCAGAGAAGAAACCGTTTTCATCTCTACATCCAAAATATCCTGTTCCTATCTGCCAGATAAGATCACCACCTGATCTGTGGTAAGAAGAAATACCACCTTCTCCCGTATTATGCGCAAATTTACCGATTTGAGCCCCTTTATTGAGAGATGTAATGGCTTTTTTGCTCAATGCACCATAACTCATGGCACTGATGTTATAGATACTTGCGCTGTATGGTTGCGAACATTGGTCGTTTCCGATCAATACCCGAAAATCTGTGTTGGTAACATGTTTAGGGTAAACTGAATGAGAAGCCCATTCGTATCCGATACGGTTCGGATCATCCTGCATACCGAAAGACACCGTTTGCTTTTGGTTTTTTGCACGCTGATATACAATTGATCGTTCACGTCGGTTAAAAGGTTTACCATCTAATTCTCCTTCAAAAAAGTATTGTCTTAATTCCGGACGTACAGACTCCAGAACATATCTCAAACGTCCAATAATCGGATAGTTTTTTCTCAGGGTATGTTTTGATTGAAAACCGTCAGAAACTGCCAGCAAAAATAAAATTACCGGAACAATCAGTATTAAGAAATTATAATTATCAAATAAGACAAGGAATAGGGAAATAGCTAAATAGATTATTACCGCTGCCCAAATAATTTGTCTTATTACAAATCGATTGAAAAACTTTTGATGTAACATGGATTTTTTTGCACTAATTTGTTGTTGTTTCCTTTTTTGATTTATTCAGTTTTAGAATTGCGAATTATTAAACTGACTTTTTATTAATTCTGTAATTTTTGGCTGTTTAAATCCTAATTTATTGAATTGGCAAATTTATAAAAGATTTTCAAATTGCAATTATTTTTTCCATTTAATATTGCACCCTATGCTGGGCTTTTGATCATTTGAAATTCTTCTGTTATATATAACTCCGTCGATAGCATTTCTCAAGTCTGTTCCACTTAATGGGATACCGTTTCCGGGACGCGAATCGTCGAGTTGACCTCTGTAAACCAAACGATCTCTTTTGTCAAACAGATAGAAGTCAGGTGTGCAGGCAGCCTGATATTTTTGGGCTACTTCCTGCGTTTCATCATACAGATAAGGGAAATTGAAATTATGAGCAAAAGCAAATTCTGCCATCTGTACCGGGCCATCCTGAGGATAGGTCAAGGCATCATTGGAAGAAATCGCAACAATTCCGATTCCCTGTATGCGGTAATCATTAGCAATCATCAGAATTTCTTCTAATACATGTAGTACATACGGACAATGGTTACACATGAAAATAACCAGAGTACCCAATTCTCCTTTTGTATCCTTGTAAGATAACCAATCATTTGAATTGGTATCTTTTAAATAAAAGTCTGGAGCAGTTGTTCCTAATGCTACCATATTGGATGCTGTTTGTGCCATTAGGTTTTTTTATGTAAAAATACAGCCAATTAGTCTTTAAACAAAGCTAAGCAGCTATTATTTTATAGGTTGTGTGAATATGTTTTTTAAATATTATTTGAATAAACGGCTTCTATCAGATGTATTTCAGATACAATACAGCGTACCGCATAATTTTTAAACATCCAATTTTTGGAAATCTGAATTCAAGCTTTTGAATTCCGGTACAATCTTTTTCATCTGTATTACCATTTCTGTGATGTTGGTATAGGATAAATCATGTAGTGCATTGATTTCGGAATCAATAGTGATATAGTGTTCTTTGTCATCTACAGCAATCATAATCTTCTCATGATGTGTAGGGAGGGTTTTAGAGGAATCGTTTAATAATTCTTCATATAGCTTTTCTCCTGGACGTAAACCAACAATTCTTATTTCTATATCCTGATCAGGTATAAGACCTGCCAAACGGATCATTTTGTGTGCCAGGTCGATTATTTTGACGGGTTTACCCATGTCAAAAATATATACTTCGCCTCCATTTCCCATAGACCCTGCTTCCAGAACAAGCTGACATGCTTCGGGTATGGTCATGAAATAACGAATGATGTCCGGATGGGTAATGGTGATTGGACCGCCCATTTCTATTTGTTTGGTAAACAAGGGAACCACAGAACCGTTGGAACCCAATACATTTCCAAAACGCGTAGTAATGAATTTTGTATGGCTTTTATGCGACTCTTTGAGATAACTGTCTAAAGATTGTACATACTTTTCTGCAATTCGTTTGCTTGCACCCATTATATTACTTGGATTTACCGCTTTATCCGTAGATACCATTACAAAACGGTCTACATTATATTTTACGGATAAATCAGCTAAGATTTTTGTTCCGAAGACATTGGTTTGTATTGCCTGTTCGGGATGATTTTCCATCAATGGAACGTGTGTATACAACATCTGGCTGATATTTCTGAAACACAGCTTCCAGTAATTCCTTATTTTTAATGTTGAGAATAATGGGAATTATTTCGCAACTGGTATCATTTTTCTGCATTTCAAGGCTGACCTGGTGCAAAGGTGTTTCTGCCTGATCTACAATCAGAATCTTTTTAGGGTTAAATTTGCTTACCTGCCATACAATTTCACTTCCAATGGATCCTGCGCCACCGGATACTAAAACTACTTTGTCATTCAATTGTTTACTGATGTTGCAATTGTCCAATTCAATTGGTTTGCGTTCCAGCAAATCCTGTATTTTTATATTACGAATGTTGGCTGCAATGGTTTTCTGATTACTCATATCATTCAGATAAGGCAGATTGAAAACTTTAATATTGTATTGCAGACAGTCGTCAATGATTGAAATCTTTTCTTCGTTATTGAGTGTGTTATCAGCAATAATAATAGCCTGAGCACCCAATTTTCTCGCTAAAACTGAGATTTTTCGATTAATGTTCAGTAATGGAAGATTTAATATTCTATTGGTAGATATACCGGGTTTTTTATCTACAAAACCAACCAGATGAAAACGTTTTGGTGATTCTGTGATTATGGCATTTGCAATAGTCAGTGCTCTGTTGTCAGAACCGTAGATAATGGTGTTTATTAAATCATTGTTGTTTGACGTGGTGAGATATGTTTCGAACATGGATTTTACCAAAATACGAAATGCCAGTAAAAGACAATAAGAAATAATACAACATATAAGTAAATGGGTATTCAGGAAAATCTTATAGTCAAAGGCAGTTGAGGAAATAAGATTGATGATGTATAACGTAATCAAAACCGAGAACTCTGACCAGAAAAGCTGAATAGCATCTACTAACGTGGTATGGCGAATGATTCCGGCAAAGGTTTTGTATTTCCAGAAAAAGAAAAGGTGGGTAATCAAATACAATAATATGGTCCAATACGAACTTTTATCAGGGAAAAAATTCAGACCTATTCCATCTAAAATATAACTTCCGATGACCGCTGAAATTGAAACTATAAAGAAATCGATGAATAAGATTATCCAACGCGGCAAATATCCAATATTTTTAATCTTATCTTTTGATAAGGTATTGAATGGGTTTGTTAATTTCGTCTTCAAGAGTTTTTGGTTATTAAGAGATAAAAGTATTTGTCACAAAGCTATAACAAAAAAGATAATAAAAATAGGATTAAAATTCTAGTTTTTTCTTTCTTAATTCAAAATTTTGTCCTAAATATACTTTTCTTACCATTTCGTCTTCTGCTAATTCTTCAGGTACTCCTGCTTTTAGAATTCCTCCTTCAAACATCAGGTACGTTTTGTCTGTAATGGCAAGTGTTTCCTGAACATTGTGATCGGTAATCAGAATTCCGATATTTTTATTTTTAAGTTGGGCTACAATTCTTTGTATATCTTCAACCGCCACAGGATCTACTCCTGCAAATGGTTCATCGAGTAAAATAAACTTAGGATCAGTAGCCAGAGCACGGGCAATTTCCGTTCTCCTGCGCTCACCTCCCGAAAGAAGATCTCCTCTGTTGGTTCGTATATGTCCTAAACTGAATTCTTCAATAAGAGATTCCATTTTAGCCACCTGCTCCTTTTTCGTAAGCTTTGTAAGCTGCAGAACACTTAAAATATTATCTTCAATACTTAGTTTTCTGAATACAGAAGCTTCCTGTGCCAGGTAACCAATGCCATGCTGTGCCCGCTGATACATAGGAAAATCTGTAATATCTGTTTTGTCAAGATATATCTTACCACTGTTTGGTTTTACCAATCCTACAATCATGTAGAAAGAAGTTGTTTTTCCTGCTCCGTTGGGTCCGAGTAATCCAACGATCTCTCCCTGATTCACTTCAACAGAAATTCCTTTTACTACTTTTCTTCCTTTGTAGGTTTTTATCAAATTATCGGCTCTCAGTTTCATCTTTTATAGCTAATGCGGTAGATTTTTTTAAATTTCTTTTGGTAATAACTTTTGCCACAATAATACTACCTTCATATAATATGACCATCGGTATTGAAACAATGATCTGACTTACCACATCAGGTGGGGTGACAACAGCAGCAATGATTAATATCAATACATATGCATATTTTCTGTATTCTTTCAGAAACGTATCGGTGATTAAACCGAGGTGTGCTAAAAAGAATATAATGATGGGTAACTCAAAAATCAAGCCAGTAGCCAGCGAAGTTGTTTTTACCAGACTTATGTATGAATTGATGTCAATTTGATTTTCAACAATATCACTAATCTTCATATTGGCTAAAAAATTGATAGACAACGGCACTAATACAAAGTATCCGAATGCTACACCCAAAAAGAAAAGCAGTGAAGAAATGCCAATAAATGCTTTTGCATATTTTCTTTCGGTTTTGTATAAAGCCGGGCGAATAAACTTCCATACTTCCCATAGAATATAGGGAAACGATATGATGAAGCCTGCCGTAATACAGGTCCAGATCAGAACGGATAGCTGCCCGTCCATAGTTCTGTTTTGTATTTCGAACGGTAATTCCTGATTGCAGAAGCTTTTGTCAAGATCAAACTGCTGTGCCAGATCACAAAAGAACTGGTACGTGATAAAATTTCCGTCTTTAGGTCCAAAAATGATCGTATCAAAAATGAAACTGTTAAAGGTGAAAGCAATGATTCCTCCTATGATAATAGCAATAGAACTGCGTACGAGTAACCATCTCAATTCTTCGAGATGGTCAAGAAAAGACATCTCTTTGTTTGTGTTTTTATTTTTCATTATTAAACGATTCCTTCTTTTAAAATATCATGTAGATGTATGATTCCGGCATATTTTCCACAATCTGTAACTACAAGCTGGGTAATAGAATAGTTTTCCAGTATCCCCAATGCCTCTGATACCAAAGCTGTTTTTTCAATTGTTTTAGGAGTAGAAGACATAATATCTTTTGCCTTTAATGTCATGAAATCACTTTGATTTTGAAGCATTCTCCGGATATCTCCGTCTGTAATGATACCGACGATTTTTTCATTTTCCAGAACAGCCGTAACCCCCAGACGTTTACTCGATATTTCTACGATTACATCTTTTATATGCGTTTCAATATCCACCTGTGGTTTATTGTTGTTGTCTAAGATGTTTTCTACTTTCAGCAATAATTTTTTACCCAAAGCACCGCCCGGATGAAATTTGGCAAAATCCTCAGCTTTAAATCCTCTCAGTTCCATTAATGAAGTGGCTATGGCATCTCCAAGAGCCAGTTGCACTGTTGTACTGTTGGTCGGAGCCAGATTATTCGGGCACGATTCACGTTCGATATAGGAATTAATCACATAGTCTGCATTTTTTCCGAGGAAAGAATCTTTATTAGCAGTCATTGCTATTAAGATATTTCCGTCTCTTTTGAGTAAAGGTACTAAAACTTTTATCTCCGGACTATTGCCACTGTTGGAAATACACAGGATGATATCTGCGGGTGTCACCATACCTAAATCCCCGTGAACTGCCTCTGCTGCATGCATAAAAGCAGATGGTGTTCCTGTAGAATTTAATGTGGCTGCAATTTTTGTGGCAATATGTGCACTTTTACCGATTCCTGTAATAATCAGTCTTCCTTTGGTTTCAAAAATTTTTATTACGGCCTGAGCAAACTCTTCTGTAAGCAAATCAATTGATTTTGCAATGCTTTCACTTTCAGATCTTAAAGTATTGCCGGCATTTTGTATGATTAATGAGATCGTGTTCAAAACCTAAATAATGTTAAATATTGTTTACTATTAAAGATTGGTGTATCTTTATGTTTTGCAAATTTAGATAAAATAGCATTATATAATAAATGAAATCACTTGAAATTGACTTACACAAAGAATTAAAAAAGTATTTTGGATTCAATCAGTTTAAAGGCTTGCAGGAAGGTGTCGTTGAAAATATTATTTATGGCAATAATACATTTGTGATTATGCCTACAGGGGGGGGCAAATCATTATGTTACCAATTACCTGCTTTAGTTCTTGAAGGTACAGCAATTGTTGTTTCACCGCTGATTGCATTAATGAAAAATCAGGTCGATGCTATACGAAGCTTGTCAAGCGATATAGGCATTGCACACGTTTTAAACTCTTCTCTCAATAAAACAGAAGTAGCAAAAGTAAAAGAAGATATAAAAAGCGGTATTACCAAATTGCTTTATGTAGCCCCGGAATCTCTTACAAAGGAAGAATATGTTTCTTTTTTGAATACCGTTCCATTATCGTTTATTGCAATTGATGAAGCGCATTGTATTTCAGAATGGGGTCATGATTTCAGACCTGAATACCGCAATCTTAGAAATATAATCCGTCAGTTAGGCGATATTCCTATTATCGGTCTGACGGCTACGGCTACGCCAAAAGTTCAGGAAGATATTCTCAAAAATCTTGAAATACCGGATGCAAAGGTTTTTAAGGCCTCTTTTAACAGACCAAATTTATATTATGAAATACGTCCTAAAACAAAGAACGTAGAATCTGATATTATCCGATTTATTAAACAATTTAAAGGTAAATCAGGCGTTATTTACTGTCTCAGCAGAAAAAAAGTAGAAGAAATAACCCAGGTATTACAGGTAAACGGTATTAGTGCAGTAGCGTACCATGCCGGATTAGATGCAAAAACGCGGGCAAAACATCAGGATATGTTTCTGATGGAAGATGTAGATGTTGTGGTCGCAACTATTGCTTTCGGTATGGGAATTGATAAACCCGATGTTCGCTTTGTAATTCATCATGACATACCTAAATCACTTGAAAGTTATTATCAGGAAACAGGACGTGCAGGGCGCGATGGAGGTGAAGGGTACTGTCTGGCGTATTATTCGTATAAGGATATTGAAAAATTAGAAAAATTTATGTCCGGAAAGCCTGTTGCTGAACAGGAAATCGGCTATGCCCTGCTACAGGAAGTAGTTGCTTATGCTGAGACATCTATTTCACGTCGTAAATTTTTGCTGCATTATTTCGGTGAAAACTTTGATGAACTCAGTGGTGACGGATGGAATATGGATGATAACACCAGAAATCCTAAGACTAAAATTGAGGTAAAAGATCAGGTACAGCAATTATTACAGGTGATTAAGGATACCCGGCAGATATATAAAACAAAGGAAATTATCAATACATTAGTGGGTAAAGTTAATGCTATTATCAAGTCATATAAAACGGACAGCCAGTCGTTTTTCGGGTCCGGAAAAGATTTTGATGATCACTTTTGGATGGCTGTTATCAGACAGGTTATGGTAGCGGGACTTATCTCTAAAGATATTGAAACATACGGAGTACTTAAATTAACTCCAAAAGGAGAAGATTTTCTAAAAAATCCGGTTTCTTTTATGGCTTCAGAGGATCATAAATACACGGAAAATAATGATGATGCTGTTGTTGTTAATTCAAGATCGTCAAGTGTAGCAGATGAAGTACTCATCGCTATGCTTAAAGATTTGCGTAAACGCGTAGCAAAGAAACTTGAAATTCCTCCATTTGTTGTGTTTCAGGATCCTTCACTTGAAGATATGGCGCTCAAATATCCTGTAAGTCTGGAAGAATTATCTTCTGTACACGGGGTGAGCGAAGGCAAAGCTAAAAAGTACGGAAAAGAATTTGTTAGTCTCATTGCCAAATATGTCGATGAAAATGATATCATACGTCCGGATGATTTAGTGGTAAAATCTACAGGAGTCAATTCAGCTTTAAAATTATATATCATCCAAAGTGTAGACCGTAAGTTGTCTTTTGATGACATTGCTTCAGCAAAAGGTCTTGATATGGAGGCATTGATAAAGGAAATGGAACAAATTGTTTATTCCGGAACACGTCTGAATATCAACTATTGGATTGACGAGGTATTAGATGAAGAACAACAGGAAGAAATTTTTGATTATTTCATGGAATCGGAGAGCGACGCCATCAAACTGGCCATGCAGGAATTTGACGGAGATTATGATACGGGTGAACTGCGACTCATGCGTATCCGATTTATCAGTGAAATGGCAAATTAACATCAGGGCTTGTTTACATAAACAAGCCTTACTATTTTAAAGTAATTATTGCAAAATGGAGAAGAAAATTTGTGTTTTTTTTATGGTTTTAGTAGCTGGCATTTTTCATGTATCAGCACAAAACATTGACGCGAAAGATGTTTATTTTTCGGAACTGTACCATCAGATCAATACCCTCTCTCAGGGAAATAACTGGGAAGAAAAAAGTAACGTTTCCAGCCGTTTTTCTGAGGAGTTTAGGCAATTTATCACAGAACATACAGAAACGATGGACCATGATTTTAAAAATCTTTCCAAAGACATTCACATCGTTACATCTGAAGATAAAATGCTTAGAATATATAGCTGGGATACTCAGGAGGGCGGAACCATGAAGTTTTTTGATAGAATTATTCAATACAAAGCAAGAGATAACGTATATACCTATAGTGAAGTGCCTCAAGAGGGAGATTCCGGAGCCTTTACCATTGCGATACACAGTATAGAAATCCAAAATAGAAAATATTATCTCGTTGTGGATTATGCTATCGGTTCTACAAAAGATCATGCACAATCTGTTCAGGCCTATACAATAGATAAGGGGAAACTTAATAATAAGGTGAAAATTTTTAAAACTTCAAAGGAATTATTAAATACCATCCATTTTTACTTTGATTTCTTTTCAGTAGTGGATAGGAAAGAAAGACCTATACAATTGATACAATACAATGATAAAAAGAAGTGTTTATATATTCCTGTAGTAAATGAAGCCGGAACGGTGAGTAACTCCTTTTTGGTGTATAGTTTAAAAGGAAATTATTTAAAATATACCGGAATTCAAAAAAATATAAAATGACAGAACAGCAAAAATACATCTCATGGGATGATTTTACTAAAATTGATATAAGAATAGGAACTATTATAGAGGCTGAGATATTCAGTGAAGTACGTAATCCGGCTTATAAACTCATGATTGATTTTGGAGATTTAGGTGTCAAAAAATCTTCTGCACAGATCACAGTTCTTTATGAGGTTGAAGAACTTATCGGAAAACAGGTAGTCTGTGTCGTAAATTTTCCGCCCAAGCAGATTGCCAATATTAAAAGCGAATGTCTGGTGCTTGGAGCTGTTGGTGAAAACAAAGAAGTTACCTTGCTCAGCGTGGATAAAAGCGTGACCAACGGTCTGAAAATAGGATAAACAGTATAAAAACTGAAATACTTCCGTAATATCTATTGTATTGCGGAAGTTTTTTATTTTTAATAGCAGCTGACAAAACAAATAAATCGTGTTGTAAGGGTGATCTGATATAAAAGCTATTGTACTTGTATGTGCTCAGGTTAATGTACTCTTCTCATTTTTACTCTTCTCTATGTAATAGTTCACACAACTTTTATACAGATTTTTATGCATTTGCTTTTCTCTGATGTGCAATTTTAAGTTCTCGTAGCAGAGCGCCATTACCTGTATACCGATCATACTTTTGGTACATCGGATAAAATTTTTCTGAAATTTTTGTATTGAAAACTATTTAACTCATTCTTGAAATCACAATCTTTTCTCTTAAAAGGTAAACGTAACTATTATTTTCTTTTTTACAGCAATTTTAAAAAAAGTAAAAAAAAACTTGTGAGTTTTTTTTATTACCCCTAAATTTACAACTGTATTTGATTACCAATCAAACACATAGTAAAAAGGCAGCTTTATTATTTACATCTACCAAAAATAAAACCGCTGTATTTGTGTCACAAAAAGATTGTATGTACTACCTGCTTACTTTTTTATCCGGTACTATTAAATACATATTCTACCAAAAAGATTTGTCTACACAAATCGCAATCTAAGATAAAATTGATAAGGAGATACATATTGTATGTCCACTTATAAAATAGGTATTGTTTGACTGAAAATTTATAATTATCAGAACAAAACACCCATAATGGTTGGATTATTTATATGATGCCAAGCCATAAAGCGTAGCTGTTGAAAAGGTTGCGCAGGGTATTAGAGTTCGATATTCTATCATACATACTGCCTTTATTTTAATAAAATCAGATAAACAGCATGATGCAAAAATACATTCATAACATATACCTACATCCAAATTAATCTTTCTTTAAGATAAGTAACTTTATCTGCTGTGGTGTACGCAATCTGCTGAAAAAGCAAAAAAAGACTTCAGCATCGTTTTTTTTTAATACCATTTATTCATTTTCGCCTCCATAAATAACTTTATTTTATTGCCTTATGAAAAGAATACTCCTTTTATTATTGCTCCTTATTTCATCCTTTACCAGTGTTGCTCAGGGAGAGTTTATCACTGTATGGGATATGAGCAAACCCGGCAGCGGTACCAACCAGCTTGCTTTCAATATATCTTATACGGCTCCTGTGCCCTATACCTGGACAGCCTCTGGCGGCAGTACCGGAAGCGGTACCACAACAGGTACCATTCCAGGTCTGCCGGCAGGTGAGATCATTACACTGAAAATGGGACCTGCCAACCTCAAATCTCTTATGCTTCAACAAAGTGCTAATGTTCAACGGCTTATTGATGTGAGCCAATGGGGGGCTGTTGCATGGAACAGTATGATGAATATGTTTGCCGGATGTACTAATCTCGATGTCTCTGCTACCGACCTCCCGAATCTAAGTGGTGTAACTACTTTGGCGGGTATGTTTTATCAGTGTGCATCGCTGACTGGTCCTGCCAATATCAATAATTGGGATATATCAAACATAAAAAATATTTCGGCTATGTTTGGTGGTGCTGCACTATTTAACCAAAATATCAGTAATTGGAATACTTCTGAAGTGTTAGATATGAGAGCTTCGTTTGCTAGTACTACTGCTTTTAACCAAGACATTAGCAATTGGGATACGTCAAAAGTAGTTGATATGAGTTATATGTTTGATAGCGCCATAGCGTTTAACCAGGACATCAGCAATTGGGATACGTCAAAAGTAGTGACTATGTTCAGGATGTTTTTAGGTACTCCTCAATTTAACCAGAACCTCGGCAATTGGCAGCTCAATCCAAATGTTGATATGTACGGTATGCTTTTTAACACAGGGATGGATTGTATGAATTATTCGGCTACACTGATGGGGTGGGCAGCAAACCCAAATACACCCAATGGTCGCTCCTTAGGCGCTAATGGCAGACAATATGGCACAGAAGCATTACCAGCACTGACCACGCTCGCCAATAAAGGCTGGACCTTTACAGGTCACAGCTATACCGGCAGTGCCTGTAACCTGCCGTTTATCACCGTATGGGATATGTCAAAACCCGGCAGCAGCTTTAATGACCAACTTACCTTTGGCATTTCTTATAGCTCTCCGGTTGCTTATAGCTGGACGTCTTCCGGTGGCAGTAGCGGCAGCGGTACTACCACAGGTACCATCTCAGGATTGCCAGCCGGTGAGATCATCACCTTGAGCCTGGGTCCTGCCAACCTCAAATCTTTTCGTATGACGGTACTAGCCAGTACCAATATCCCTTTTGATGATGTTTTTCGTCTTGTAGATGTCGTACAATGGGGTACTGTCAAATGGGAAAGTATGAGATATATGTTTACAAGCTGTGAAAACCTGAACATTACCGCTACTGATATGCCTGACTTCAGTAAGGCTACTACTATGGAAGGGATGTTTTATGGATGTAAAAATCTGAATGCCCCCGCCAACATAAACAATTGGAATACTTCTACCATAACCGATATGAGCAGAGTGTTTTCCAATACCTCAAATTTTAACCAAGATATTGGAAATTGGAATACCTCCATAGTCACAAACATGAGTTATATGTTTTCCAATGCCTTAAAATTTAATCAGAATATCGGTAACTGGAATACATCTAACGTAACCAATATGTCATCAATGTTTTCCGGAGCTATGGTTTTTAACCAAAATATTGGCAGCTGGAATACGGCAAAGGTAATCAACATGGGAAGCATGTTTTCTAATGCCTCAAAATTTAACCAAAATATCGGTAGCTGGAATACCTCTAATGTAACCGATATGAGTACTATGTTTGCAAACACTTCCCTTTTTAATCAAAACATTGGCAACTGGGATACGTCTAAAGTAATCAATATGACAGGTATGTTTAATCATGCCTATAGCTTTAACCAGGATATCAGTAACTGGAATACTTCAAACGTAAAAAGTATGTTCTCCATGTTTAGCAATGCCACAAATTTTAACCAAAATATTGCAGGCTGGGATACTTCCAATGTAACAAGGATGAACTATATGTTTAGCAGTGCCTATGTTTTTAATCAGGACATCAGCAACTGGAATACTTCTAACGTAACCAATATGACCAGTATGTTTGACCGTGCCTATGCTTTTAATCAGGATATCAGCAACTGGGATGTTTCTATGGTAAGCGATATGAGTTATATGTTTTCGGAGGCGGGTAATTTTAACAAAGATATCAGCAGCTGGAATACGGCAAACGTAACCAATATGAGCAATATGTTTAGAAGTGCTGCTGCCTTTAACCAGAACATCGGCAATTGGAATACGGCAAACGTAACCAATATGTATGCCATGTTTAAAAGTGCTGCTGCTTTTAATCAGAACATCGGCAACTGGCAGCTCAACTCTGCTGTAAATATGAACGACATGCTGGTGGGGTCCCGCTTAGACTGTGATAATTATTCCGCTACGCTAATGGGCTGGGCAGCGAACCCAAACACACCCAATGGCCGTAACTTAGGAGCAACCTATTTGTCTTATGGAAATGCAGCAGCAAATGCACATACTCTGCTTACTGCTACCAAAGGCTGGACTATTCTTAATGACACCAATATAGGAAACTGTCCCCAGCCGTTTATTACCGTATGGGATATGAGCAAACCGGGAAATACCAACAGCATCAGTTTCTACCTGACTACACCTGTAGCTAAAAATATCTCTTATACATGGACGTCAACCAACGGCAGTACCGGTACCGGCTATTTATCTTCTCTGGGCAATATGGTATTTATTAGCGGGCTTCCTGCGGGTGAGCATATTACATTGACCCTGACATCTGATAACCTTAAAACCTTCTCTATAGCTAACAGTACTGATAATCAACGTCTGGTTGATGTAGTACAATGGGGAGATGCACAATGGAGCAGTATGCAGAATATGTTTAACCGGTGTTTTAATCTTACCATCTCTGCTACTGATGAACCGGACCTGAGTCAGGTAACCAGTACAGCAAGTATGTTCAGAGCGTGTTCATCACTCGATAATCTTCCAAACATCAGCAACTGGAATACGGCAAACATAACCGATATGAAAAATATGTTTGAAAATACTGTCGTATTTAATCAGGATATCAGCAACTGGAATACCTCCAATGTAACCAATATGTCTCAGATGTTCAGTAATGCTGTCGGTTTTAACCAAAACATTGGCAACTGGGATCTTAGTAACTGCACAGATATGCAGTTTATGTTAGACAATTCAGGTATGGATTGTATCAATTATTCTGCTACACTGATGGGGTGGGCGGCCAACCCGAATACACCAAATGGTATTTCTTTAGGTGCTTTGGGCAGATCTTATGGTACCAATGCCGTTTCGGAAAGAAACACACTTACAACTGCCAAAAACTGGACCATCACAGGAGATAGCAACAACGGTACGGCCTGTATTTTGCCAAAACCGTTTATTACCGTATGGAATTTATCGAAAACTTCGGCTACTGCAAATACGCTTAATTTTCAGATAACGGGTACTGCTCCGGTAGCCTATACCTGGACAGCATCAGGTGGCGGTAGTGGTAGCGGTACTACCACAATAGGTACTATTACAGGATTACCAGCAGGTGAAATCATCAGGCTGAGTATGGATCCTGCTCATCTCAAAACTTTTAAAAGCAATTCAATTGATTTGGTAAACATCGCTCAATGGGGTACCGTGGCATGGAGCAGTATGAACTCTGCTTTCAGCAACTGCTCTAATCTCAATATTACTGCTACAGATGTGCCTGATTTAAGTGGGGTAACCGATATGTCTTCTATGTTTAAGTGGTGCAGTTTGCTGAATGGTCCTGCTAATATCAACAGCTGGGATACCTCTCACGTAACCAGTATGAATAGTCTGTTTGATGCTGCTTTTGCCTTTAATCAGCCTGTCGGCAATTGGGACACTTCTAAGGTAGTCAGTATGAATGGTATGTTTAATTATGCTATCGCCTTTAATCAGCCTGTTGAAAATTGGGATACCTCTCAGGTGACAGATATGGGAGGTATGTTTGAAGAGGCTAAGATATTTAACCAGAACATTGGCAGCTGGGATACGGCAAATGTACGCTATATGAATAGTATGTTCCGGAATGCCACCGCTTTTGACGGGAATATCGGTAGCTGGGATACCTCTAAAGCAGTCAATATGGGCGGGATGTTTTTTGGTGCTGCCGTTTTTAATAATGACATTGGGAGTTGGGATACCTCTCAGGTGACAGATATGGGAAGTATGTTTGATGGAGCTGCCACTTTTAACCAAAACATTGAAAATTGGAATACAGCAAACGTAACGAATATGATCAGTATGTTTGATGGAGCTACTGCTTTTAACCAAAACCTGAGCAACTGGCAGCTTCATAATAATGTAGACATGAGTGGTATGCTCAACAACAGTGGTATTGATTGTACCAACTATTCTGCGGTTCTTATAAACTGGGCAGCGAATCCTGGAATACCTGCTACACGTGTTCTCGGAGCTGCAGGTTTACAATACGGGGCCAATGCTGTAACAGCAAGAACCACACTCACCAGTACCAAAGGCTGGACCATAACAGGTGACAGCAACAGTGGAAGCAGCTGTAAACTTACCCAAGCCATTACCGTAACAGATATGACCAAAACCTATGGTGATGCCCCTTTTGTACCTAATGCAACGGCAAGTTCGGGACTGGAAGTCAGCTATCAATCTGCTGATAACAGTATAGCCGAAGCTTTTCAGGACAGTACAGATGCCAACAAATGGAAACTCAAAATACATAAGGCAGGTGTTGTAAACATCATAGCCAAACAGGCAGGAAACAGCCTATATGAACCTGCTACGGATGTAACTTTTATACTGACCATCAATAAAGCAGCATTAAGCGTTACGGCAGATGCGCAGACCAAAGTATATGGTATGGCGGATCCGGTACTTACCTATCAGACAAACGGATTGGTAAATAACGATACACAGGCAGTGCTAAACGGTACACTTTCCAGAGTAGCCGGAGAAGCCGTGGGAACTTATGCCATCAATCAGGGCTCTCTAAGTGCTGATAACTATATCATCACTTATACGGGAGCTGATCTTACGATTACTAAAGCAACGCTAAACATCGTAGCAGATGCTCAAACCAAAGCATATGGTACGGCCGATCCGGCACTGACCTATACCGTAACCGGTTTAGCTAATGGAGATACAAACGCAATCATCACAGGAGCCTTGACAAGGGTAGCAGGTGAAGCAGCGGGAACCTATGCGATTGAGCAGGGAAGTATAGCAGCTACAGGAGATTATGATGTTGTTTACACAGGTGCAGACCTTACGATCACCAAAGCAACGCTGAACATTGTTGCCGATGCCCAGACCAAAGCATACGGAACGGCAGATCCGGCATTGACCTATACGGTAACCGGATTTGAAA